>Ga0180433_10000158_pt1 | contig 113569 bp, 97 predicted proteins | sample SS_ome_8_FD_132980 | JGI IMG/M metagenome (GOLD analysis project Ga0180433, IMG submission 132980) | Hypersaline lake sediment archaeal communities from the Salton Sea, California, USA - SS_1_D_1 metaG | ecosystem: Environmental > Aquatic > Non-marine Saline and Alkaline > Hypersaline >... | reverse complement strand
GATCGAACATCGTCCGAAGCTCCCACCAGACCGTCTCGATGTAGCCGTCGGTGTAGGTGACGTAGGCATTCTCGAGGTCGATCCAGAAGCCCATCCGCTCGATCATCCGTTCCCACTCGCCCTTGTAGCGCCAGACGGACTCCTTGCACTTCTCGACGAACCGCTCGACGCCGTACGCCTCGATCTCCGGCTTCGAGTCGACGCCGATCGCCTTCTCGACCTCGAGCTCGACCGGGAGGCCATGCGTGTCCCAGCCTCCCTTTCGAACGACGTGGAACCCCTGCATCGTCTTGTAGCGTGGGAACAGGTCCTTGTAGACGCGGGGCATCAGGTGTCCGAAGTGAGGCATCCCATTCGCCGTCGGCGGCCCTTCGTAGAAGACGTACCGCGGACCATCCGCAGTGGCCGCGAGCGTCTGCTCGAACACCGACTCCTCCCGCCACCGGGCGAGGAGCGTCTCTTCTCTCTCCACCACGTTCTCGGTCAGTTTCTCATACCGCTTCATCCGCATCCCTCACTTCGCTCAGAGGAGGACATTCGTGCTCACTCGACGGCCAACACAATCACGGGAACAGCTCTCGGAGACGCCCCTAGCGGGGCACGGGAATATAGATCAGAAGGGGTCGATAGCGCATCTCTCTTGCGTCCATCATTCGGTCACGGACGCGATCATAGCGAGGCGTTCTGCTGACGTCAACTGCTTTTGCCTCGGCCCGCACCGCTCATGCGCCGATGTCCTCGCGCCCGAGCGAGGACGCCGGCACTCCCGCCACGTCCCACGAGTCCGTCGCAGACGAGGGGACGATGACCCAACCGGCAGCGGGATCGCTGTCGGACCGCGAACGCTCATCGGTCATCGCCCGACGGCGGCGCATCCGCGATCCTTCGGTCATGAGACGAACTCGCTTCGCATCGCTCGTCGCGATCCTGTGCGCGCTCGCCGCGCTTCTCTCCGGGTGCTTCGGCGGATCGAACCCGATCGCCATCCTCGCTGCCGCCGTCATCAGCGGTCCGGCCCCGCTCGAGGTCAGCTTCAACCTGTCCTACTCGGAGCACACGCGCGGACGACCGATGGAGTACTCGCTCAATTTCGGCGACGGGACCGACCCAGCGACGGGCGACGACCTCGGCCTCGCCGTGCGCCATACCTACGAGACCGGCGGGACGTTCGTCGCAGAGCTGACGTTGACCGACGACGAGAACGTCCGCGACACCGACCGACTGACGATCACCGTCAGCCAGGATGGACCGCCGATCGGAACGGACGTCGGTCAGACCGCGCCCGACTTCACCGCCTCGACGACCGATGGGGGCGAGATCCGCCTCTCCGACTTCCGCGGGAGCGTCGTCCTCCTCGACTTCTGGGGGGCGTGGTGCAGCCCGTGCAAGAAGAGCATGCCGCAACTCGACGAATTCGCCCGGGCGTACGCCGCCGACGGCCTCGTCGTCGTCCTCGTCAGCACCGACACCGCCGAGCAGTCATCGATCGACTACCTGTTCGACCGCGGCTACGACGACTTCGTCAGCGTCTGGGAGCCCGGGGGCAAGTACACGCCGATCGCTCTTCAGTACGGCGTCTTAGGCGGAAGCGGGGTCGGGATCCCGCACACCCTGTTGATCGACCGCCAGGGGGTCATACGGTTCCGGGGGCATCCGACCCTCGATCTGACGGCGTCGATGATCGAAGCGCTGCTGTAGCCGGGTCCGACTCAGCATCGACCTCGACCGCCTGCCACCGGCGGAACCAGCGGAGGCTGACCGCCGCCGCACCGACCCCGACGACGTTCCAGAGCGAAAAGACCCAGAACAGGCCGAACGCATCGGCGACGAGTCCGGAGACGGGCGGTCCGATGACCTGCCCGGTCGAGAACGCCGATCCGTGCAGACCGGCGAGCGCCCCCATCCCGTGCTCCTTGCCGAGATCGGTTCGAATCGCCAGGATCGACGCCCGCGACAGCGCCGACAGCGCGCCGACCGCGAACATGACGATCATCACCGCCGGCAGCGTGCGGACGAACGGGATCACGATCAGAAGCAGGGGCGCACCGAGACTCCCGATCACGATCTGCGGGAGGCGGGGAAGTCGATCGGCGACGTACCCGAACGGAATCTGAAGCAGCGCGCCGCCGAAGAAGTAGGCCGACAGGACGTTCCCGATGCTCGCCTCGCCGAACCCGAGGACGGTCGCCGCGTAGAGCGGGTAGAACGAGTTCATCCCCTGGCGCCAGAAGCCGCGAGAGGCGAAGTAGAGCATGATTCCCTTGACCGGATCGAGCCTCATCAGATCGCGCAGCCGCGCCGGCGGGCGGCGCTCCTGCCGGACGCTCCGTCTCGCACCGTGATCGGCCGGAACCCAGACGGCGACCATGACCAACGCCGCCACGCTCAGAATCCCCATCGCCACGAACGCCGCCTGGTGCGACCAGGTCTCTCCGACCCATCCCCCGATCAGCGGGCCGAGCGAGACCCCGAGGAACATCGCGGAGTAGAAGACGTTCATCATCAGCCCGGCCCGACGGCCCTCGGTGATGTCGCCGACGTACGCCTGCGCGATCGGCGTCACCATCATCGACGCCGCGCCTTGGACGAACCGGAGCGCGCCGAGCTGCCACAGGCTCGTGACGACCGTGTACAGGAGAGACAGGATCGTGAACGCACCGAGGCCGAACAGGATCAGCCGACGCCGTCCGATCCGGTCGGACAACTTCCCGATCCACGGGCCGACGAACGCCCGCGACAGGGGAAACGCGGCGAACGCCACGCCGAGCTCGAATCCGCTCGCCGAGAACGTCTTGGCGTAGAGAGGGAGAATCGGGGCGATGATCCCGATCCCGACGAGCGCGACCGCGGTCGCCACGAACAGGCTAGCGAACGTCCACGCGTAGCGTCCGCTCCCGCCCTCCGAACCGGCCATTGAACCGAGGGTATCGCCGGAGACGACGAATCTCCACGGCGGTGGCGCGCGTTGCGTCCATCCGAGGAGCCAATAGAATCGCACCAAACGATCGAGGAAAGCGACGGTGATTCGATGAAGGAGAAGCTGGCGGGCATCGTCGGCGGCATGACCGCCGACTACGCGGATCTCCGCTACGAGGAGAACCGAAAGACGCGCATCTCGTTCCGCGGGGAGAGGCTCGTCGAGGTCGCATCGTACGAGACCTCGGGCGGCCACGTTCGCGCCTACGCGAAGGGAGGGAAGGCGGTCGCCTCGTTCTCCGATCCCGAGCGAGCCGGACCGATGGCCGAAGCGGTCGCGACGTCGGCCGCCCTCGCCGGCGAACGCCGCGACAAGCCGCTCCGCCTCGCCACCGCGCCAACGATCACTGAGGCGTTCCCGATCGAATCCCCGCGCGATGCCCGGCGGGCGTCCGTCCAGGAGAAGCTCGACCTCGTCGCGCACTACAACGAGATGATCCTGCGCGAGCCGACGGTCGCTACCACCGAGGCGAACTACGACGAGTTCGTCTCTCATCGGATCTTCGTCAACAGCGAGGGGGCCGCCGTCGAGTACGACATCGTCGTCGCCAACATCCTCGGCTTCATCGTGACCAAACGAGACGGGGTCATGCAGCGCGTTCGGTTCGCGTTCGGCGGAAACGAGGACTTCGGCCGTCTCCAGGACCGTGACGCCGAGCTGGAGGAGCGGATCGCCGTCGGACGCCGGCTCCTCGCCGCCGAGCCGGCAAAGGCCGGCCTGTTCCCGGTGATCCTCGATCCGAGCGAGTCGGGCGTGTTCATCCACGAGGCGTTCGGCCATCTGTCGGAGGCGGACGGCCTTCAGAACAACCCGGCGTTCCGCGAGAAGCTCCGGATCGGAGAACCCCTCGGCAAGCCCCTTCTCAACGTCTTCGATGATCCGACGATCCCCGGACTCCCGGGGACGTACGCGATCGACGACGAAGGCGTCCTCGGCGTGCGAACGCCGCTGATCACCGAGGGGGTCCTGTCGGGACGCCTTCACTCGCGCGAGACGGCGGCCGAGTTCGACGAACCGCTGTCGGGGAACATGCGGGCCGTCGACGCGTTCAACACCCCGGTCGTGCGGATGTCGAACATCTGCATCGAAGCCGGATCGGATGCGTTCGAGGACATGGTCGCCTCGATCGATCGCGGCTACTACCTCGTCGGCGCCAAGGGAGGGCAGACGTCGGGGGACCAGTTCACGTTCGGCGCGCAGTGGGGGTTCAAGATCGAGGACGGTCGCCTCGGCCCGATGGTCCGGGACATCAACATGTCGGGCGAGCTGTTCGCCACGCTTCGGGCGATCTCGCAGGTCGGAGACGCGATCGAGGGATCCGAGCGGGGCGGCTGCGGCAAGGCGGGCCAGATGAACCGGCTGTCGGGAAAGGCCACGCCACACATCAAGATCGACCAAGTCACGATCGGAGGCGTCTGATGCACCAGCTCATCGAACAGGCCAAGCAGACGGTCGATCAGGCGGAGCTCTACTGGAAGCGCACCCACAGCCTCTCGGTGAGCTACGAGAACAACCGTCTCCAGGAGATCACGGAGAACGACCTGTCGTCGGTCGCGCTGCGCGCGATCCGCAACGGGAGAATGGGATCGACGTTCGCCGTGTCGCCCGACCAGCCCGGGCTCCTCGATGAAGCAAAGACGGCGGCAGCCTACGGCGATCCCGCCAGGTTCGCGTTCGCGCCGGCAGGTGACTACCCGTCGGTCGACGCACACGACACGGAGACGGAACGCTTGACGAGCCAGGACCTCGTTTCGCTCTGCGAGTCGGTCCTCGACGGGATCCGAGCCAAGCGGGACGATCTTCCGCTGTTCGTCGAAGCCGAGGCGGAGCGACGGGAGCTCGCGATCGAGACGACCGCGGGCGCCGAAGCACGCTGCGCGAACACCGCGGTCTCGCTCGGATTTGGTGCCCCGATCCAGGGTGCCGGGATGCCCGTCTTCAAGTCGATCGACTCGGTGTCGCCGCTCGAGCGGCCGGACGCGCTGATCGACGAATTCGTCGAGTGGTACGGATGGACCGAGAACAAGTCGACCCCGAAAACGGGACGACTCCCCGTGATCTTCGCTCCGGAGGCCTCGTTCCTGTACCTCCTTCCGCTGTGGGCGGGCGCCGAGGGCGACGCGGTCGACAAGAAGACGTCTCCCCTCCTCGATCGGATCGGCGAGCGCGTCTTCTCCGAGCGCCTCACCATCGTCGACGATCCTCTCGACTCCGGCGCGACGGGCGCACGCCCGTTCGACGACGAAGGCGTCCCCTGTCGCCGTCGGGCGATCGTCGACGGCGGGATCCTGAAGGGGTACTTCCTCGACCAGCGAACGGCCGCCGCCCTCGGCGAGGCGTCGACCGGGAACGCCGTCAAGCGGGAGCTGTTCGACGGCGGGACCGAGACGAAGCCGAGCCCCTGGCCGATCCGGCTGAGCGTGAGCCCGGGAGATGTGTCGTATCGCGACATGATCGCCGGGCTCGACGAGGGTCTGCTGGTCTACTTCGGGATGGGATTCCACTCCGGCAACTACCCCCAGGGGCAGTTCGCCGTCCAAGCAGTCGGCTTCCACATCGTGAACGGCTCCGTCGTCGGCCGCCTCGACAACACGATGATCTCGACCAACATTTACCAGGACTTCCAGTCCATTCGGGCCGTCAGCCGCGAGCGGGGACCCGCAGTCGGGTTCCTCGACGTCGTCGCTCCGTACGTCCTCGTCGACTCGATGCAGGTCGCCGGCAGCTAGCGACCTCGCCCATCGCCGAACGAACCGGGCTCGCGCGCCAGCGGCGCGGGAGCCCGGTTGCCTCCTTGTCGCACATTCCATATCTTATCCTATGTGTCTGCCTACGACGCTCATTGCCCTTGTCGCCGCTTGCTCGCAACGGGGATCGTGCTCGTTCTCACAGCCGCCGCCCTGCAAAGCTACGGTGAATTCGCCAGCGAGATCGACGTCGCGCTCACGTTCGTCCCGTCGCCCGAGACCGAGCTGGCGCTCGAGCTGACGATCGGCAGCTGGATCGGCCGGATCGAGACCGAGTTCGAGAACGCCTCGTGGAACGAGCAGACGTTCGAAATCGGCTGGGAGTCCGGCGCGGTCGAAGCATCGTCTCGACTCCGCTTCGAGCCGGACAAGGCGCGGTTCAAGGACTGGCGGATCGAAGCGACGTGGACGCGCGGCCCAACGGAGATGGAGCTCGAACGAAAGCTCACGCGAACCCGCGGCTGGCTCACACTTGACGCCGACTGGACGACCGAGACGACCGCGATCGAGTCGCGGCTTCGCCTTCGGTCGATCCGTCCTGACGCCCCGCTTCGCTTCTACGACGCGGAGCTGGTCTGCGAAGCCACGCTCCCGAACGGTGAGGCGTCGATCGAGGTCGAGATCGACGACGACGGGTTCGACGCGGCGACGCTGGAGCTCTCCGACGTCGTCCTTCCGCACGCCCCGCACCTTTCGGTCGACATCGAGGTCGAGCGGACGATCGCCGCAACCGCGATCGAGATCGTGCCATCGCTTGCCGACGGCGAGTCCGCGTGCGTCGAGGTCGCGTTCGCCGTCGCCGGCGTTGCCGACGCCATCCGACTCGAGGAGGTCGAGGCCTCCGGGGAGTTCGCCGCCGTGGCGATCGAAGGAACGATCCTGGTCGACCCCGACGAGTGGATCGACGACGTTTACGCCGCTCGAGCGGAGCTCGCGATCGCCTTCGCGGCGCTTGCGGGAGGCGACGGCGAACTCGGACTCGAGTTCCTCTGGGAGGGCGGGGCGCACGGTCGCCTTCTCCCGTCGCGTGCAATCCTCTCCCTCCGCGTCGAACTCGGCGGCGACCGATCGTTGGAGGCCGAACTCGACGTTCTCCTTCGCCCGGGAACGCTCGCCGGGATCGACTGCACCCTCGCGTGGTAGGTCGCAGTTGCCCCCTCCGGAGCGATCCGGTATCGTCGCCCGAGTCCAGCCCTGTTCAAGGAGGATCATGGCCCCGCTTCACATCCTCGATCACCCGCTCATCCAGAGCAAGCTGACGCGAATGCGCGACCGTCGCACGGACAACGAGGCGTTTCGTCAGCTCCTCGACGAGCTGACCGCTCTGATGGTCTACGAGATCACGCGAGACTACCCGCTCCGTGAGCGGCGGATCGAGACGCCACTCGAGTCGACCGTCGGCCGCGGCATCGACGTCCGCGTCGTCCTCGTTCCGATCCTGCGCGCCGGAACGGGCATGCTCGACGGCGTCTTGCACCTCGTCCCGATGGCCAAGGTCGGTCACATCGGCCTGTATCGCGATCCGACAACGCTCGATCCGGTCGAGTACTACTGCAAGCTCCCGCCGCATCTCGAGGAGTCACAGATCATCCTCGTCGACCCGATGCTGGCGACCGGGGGAAGTGCGATCGCGGCGACCGACGTCGTCAAGCGCGAAGGCGGCAAGAAGATCCAGTTCCTCTGCCTGGTGGCAGCGCCCGAGGGTGTCGCCACGTACTCGGCCGCCCACCCGGAGGTCCCGATCTACACGGCCGCGCTCGACCGTCAGCTGAACGAGAAAGGCTACATCCTGCCCGGGCTCGGAGACGCCGGCGATCGAATCTTCGGCACGTAGGAGGCCCGCGTGAGCGAAGAGATTCGGATCGTTCCAACGCTTGTCGTCGACGAAGCGGACGCGCGACTCCGCCTCTGGTCGATCTACCGGAACGCGTTCGAGCGGCTCAACGAGCGCACGCCGATCCACCACGGCGGATTCAGTGTGGGCCAGTTCGAGACGATCATGCAGGACGAGGACTTCCAGAAGTACCTCGTCTTCACCGGAGACGAGCTCATCGGCGTGACCCTGCTGACGAACGTTCTCGCCAAGGTTCCGTGGGTCAACGCCGCCTACTTCGCACGCCGCTACCCGAACCGGTTCCGAGCCGGCAAGATCTTCTACCTCCCGGCGGTCGTCATAGACCCTCACCATCAGGACCTGCGCCGGGTCGGCGCGCGCCTCCTCCAGGAGGCCGTCGCCGCATTGGGCGAGGACGCCGTTCTCGCCGTCGACTACTCGGAGACGCTTCGCCAGGGGCTCCCAGCGTTCGTCAGTCGCGGGATGGGGATCTCGTTCAAGGAAGAGGTCCTCGACCGGCTGGTCTACCAGATCTTCTACTACCGCGACCCGGACTGAGTCGCGCGAAACGCATCGACGAGCGCGGGCAGGGCGGAGAAGTCCGCGATCACGTGGTCGCAAGCCTCGACCAGGCGGTCGTCCTTTGGATTGGCCGCGATCGCCAGGCCGGCGAGTTCCATTGCCGGGAGGTCGTTGACGTGATCCCCGACGTAGCAGATCTCCGACGCCGCGAGCCCCTGCTCGGCAAGGACGGCGTGCAGCGCCTCACCCTTCTTCCAGAGGTCGACACGCGTCTCACTCCCTCCGGTGAACCGTCCGTCAACGACCTCGAGATGGTTCGCCACCGCGAAGTCGAACCCGAGGTCGTCGCGAACCCAGTCGGCAACGAGGTCGACCCCGGACGACAGAATCCCCAGCCGGTATCGCCCGCGGAGTCGCTCGACCGCGGCGGCGACTCCGGCGGCGTACGGCGCGGGGAAGAGGCGTTCGGCGACGCGATCGAACGGAACCCCCGTCAGGAGCGCGGCATCCCGCGCGACCCACTCCGGATAGGCATCGCGCCGCGGGAAGTACTCGGCGAGGAGGGCTCGCGACGCGTCCCCGACCCCCGCGGCCGCGGCGAGTGCCCCCCAGCTCGACTCGAATTCGACGCCGCGATATCGGACGAGGGTCCCGTCGAGATCGAAGACGACCGCCGCAATCTCGGGCATCCGGCTACGGGATGAGCAGCCGCGCGTCGCTGTCGATCGACAGCGCGTCGAGCGCCCCGGCCGGAAGCTCCAACGCGTACTGGAACGCTTCCTCGGCGGCGTAGAGATCCTCGCTGCTGGCGACCATCGTCGTCCGGCCGACGAGACGGCCGTCGGCGGCGAAGAAGGCGATGTCGAGGTCGAACAGAACCGTCTCCATCGTGAACCGGCGCTCCGCCTCGTCCTCGAAGGCGAACAGGATCCCCGGGAATCCGTCGAGCAGCGCCTCCGGGAATCCGCGGAACCCGGCCCACCGCTCGTATCCGTCGACCGCTCGAACGACGAGAACCTCGACCGTCGAGCCGTCTCCGCGCTCGATCGCGACCGTCTCCGACGCCAGCGTGGCGACGATCCCGACGCCCGCGTCGCCCGGAACGAGCGTCGCCAGCGGGCTCTCGTCGCGCGCGGCGGACGGGTAGACGGTGACCGACGCGTCGCCGTCCTCGTCGACGACGTCCGACGCTGCCCAGTAGTTGCCGACGCCGTCCTCGCTCCAGCGATTCCCGGCTCCGTGGTCGGAGACCTGCGCAACGCCGCCCCCGAGGAACAGGTTCCCGGTGAACGTGTTCCCGGTCGAGTCGAGGTTCGTGTACAGGTGGTTGGCGTTGTCGGCGAAGACGTTGCCGCGGAACGCGTTCCCGCGCGTCGTCGACTTGGTGAACGTCTCCGGGAACAGGACGCCGCGGGAGTGCTGAGCGACCAGATTCCGTTCGATCTCGTTCGACGAGCCAGCGAGCGAAATCCCGTACGCGCCGGCGAGGATCGTGTTCGCGACGATCCGATTCCCGGCCGCCCCGGCATCGAGGAGGACGCCGATCTCGCAGTCGGACAGACCGTTTCGTTCGACCCGGTTCCCGGTCGCAAGCTCCAGCGCAATCCCCTGCTTCGTGTTCTCGTGGTAGACGACGTTCCCGACGACGTCGTTGTCGGCCGACCCGCCGGTGAGGACGATCCCGGCGACGTTGGCGAACGCGACGTTGTCGGTCACTCGGTTGCCGTCCGAGGCGAGGAGGCGAATCCCGGTGTCGTTGACGAGAAGCTGGTTCTCGTCGACGTCGTTGTCCGTCGACAGGGACAGCTGGATCCCGGCGAGGCGGTTGTTCCGCGCCGAATTCGCACGAACCGTGTTTCGATCCGAGCGATAGAGGTGGATCCCGTGGTCGGTCAGGACCGGCTTCGTCCGGTAGACCGAGTTCTCGCGAACGACCGAGTCGGTGACGAACGCGAGGAAGATCCCGTCGCCGTCGGCCACGTCGTTCCCGACGATCGTCACGTTCCGACTGTCGGCGATCGTCAGGTGGGTCGTCGTCTGCTCCTCGACCGTCTCCCCGTCGAGTCCGTGGAGGTAGAGGATCTGTCGCCCGTTGAGGACGTTCGTCCGATCGATCTCGTGACGGTACTCCTCCGCCGTCTCGCCCTCGACGCGCAGTCCGAGTCCGGACGCGTAGAGCATGCAGTCGTACATCCCGATGCCGGTCGACGAGACGATCCGGATCGCGTTGACCGAGTCGGCGACCGTGCACCCTTCCAGGCTCCCGCCGCTCGAGAAGCCGATCCGGATCGCCGCGCCGTCGTAGGCCGAGGCGTTCCGCACGACAACGCCCCGCACGACGAACGACTCGGTCACGTTCTCGATTCGAAGGCCGTACAGATCCTCCGGTCCGACCGTGATCTCCCATCCTGCAATCACGTACGGATCGTCGGCCGTGCCATGTCCCGAGACGACGCCGTTCTCCGCCGTGAAGTCGGCGTTGCCGAGAATGGCGATCGGCCCCCGCGTCTCCGCGACCGCTCCGAAGGAACCGATCGCAAGGCCGATGCCGAGGAGGGACAAGATGAAGAAGATGCGTGCTCGTCTGTTCATGTGAACCTCACCACCCTATCAAGCGAAGATTCGGGCCATTATAGTCCGACCGAACGTCGAGCGTGTTCGGCATCCGCGCACGACTCCGACAAGTTCGGTCGGCCCGCACCGGACGCCAACGTGTTCGGTCGGCCCGACCGAACGTCGCACGGAACCATCGCCCACACCGGACGCCAGCAAGTTCGGTCGGCCCGACCGGACGGCAAACGTGTTCGGCATCCGCGCACGACTCCGACAAGTTCGGTCGGCCCGCACCGGACGCCGGCGAGTTCGGTCGACCCGACCGGACGTCGCACGGAACCATCACCCGCACCGGACGCCGAGCGTGTTCGGCATCCGCGCACGACTCCGGCAAGTTCGGTCGGCCCGCACCGGACGCCGAGCGCGCACGGCATTCGCGCACTTCATCGACGAGTTCGGTCGGCCCTGGACGAAAGCCTATCGGACCGCCCTGTCGCCGCGGTGAGCGAGGTGTGGCAGTCTTGTGAAGCCGCCGACGGCTCTCGTCTTTCGATCGAGTGCCGCACGTCCCACGCGGAGCGGAAGATCCCGAACGACGGGCGCCCTTCGGTCCGTACGATCGAACCATGACCCGAGCGAAGCGTTCGATCGTCGTCCTCCTCGCGGGGGCGGTCCTCACGGCCATCGCCGTCCTCTCCACCGAGCGACCCGCTCCGTCCGCCGGTGCTGATTCTCCGGGGAGCGGACGGATCGGAATCTACCTGACGTCGCACGCGCTGTCGATCCCCTCAATCGTTCGCGGCTTCCTCGCCGCCCGCGACGCGGGGAAGATCGACGCCCTGGTGATCAACGTCAAGAACATGCACGGCGAGATCACCTACGCGAGCGAGGTTCCGTTGGCGTCCGAGATCGGCGCGTCGACCGGCCGGATCGACTTCGCCCTTCTCCTTCCCGAGCTTCGCAAGCGAGGGTTCTACGTGATCGCTCGACAGGTCCTGTTCTTCGATCCACTCCTGGCGCGCCATCTCGGACTCGACGAGGACTGGGTCCCGGTCGACGACGCGACCGCCGTCGCCTACAACCTGGCGATCGCCGGCGAGGTCGCGGAGCTCGGCTTCGACGAGATCCAGTTCGACTACGTCCGCTACGCCGATGCCGGCGAACTCGTCCCCGCTTACGAGGCCCGGTACGCGGCCGTCGAGACGTTCCTGGCCGCCGCTTCGGAGCAACTCTCCGACCGCGTGACCGTCTCCGCCGACCTGTTCGGCCGGGTTCTCTGGCCGTGGAACGCGCGGCGCATCGACCCGATCGGTCAGTCGCTCGAGGGAATCTGCCCCCACGTCGACTTCGTTTCGCCGATGCTCTACCCGTCGCACTATGTCGAGCAGACGTACCGCGACGATCCGCACGGGGTCGTCAAGGAGGCCCTCGACGGAGCCCGCGCGCGGGTCGACGCTCGCTTCCGTCCGTTCCTGCAGGCGTTCGACCTGGAACGGCCGGAGGAGATGTCCCTCGAGGCGTACATCGAAGCGCAGATCCGCGGGGCCGTCGAGGCCGGCGCCGACGGGTACTTGTTCTGGCACCCCGCGTCGGACTACACCACGCTCTACAACGCGCTCTAAGCCCGCCGGCACGCCCGAGCGCTGTCGGCGCACGCATCCATCGGATAGGATCTCCCGAAGCGAAAGGCAGATCGGAACCGATGTTCACCGTCACACACATCGAGAGAGATACCTGCGCCCGCGTCGGGCGGATCGAGACGGCACACGGCCCTGTCGAGACGCCGGCATTCGTCGGGGTCGCCACCCGGGCGACGATCAAGGGCGTCGAGCCGGACGCGATCGCCGCGATCGGCCTGCAGATCGTGATCGCCAACACGTACCACCTCCACCTGCGTCCGGGGGAGAAGACGATCGCCGCCCTCGGCGGGATCCACCGGTTCTCTGGATGGTCGGGACCGACGATGACCGACTCCGGCGGGTTCCAGGTGTTCAGCCTCGGCGCGGGCAAGGAGCACGGCGTCGGGAAGATCGCGTCGATCTTCCCCGACGAGACCGCGGCCCCGACCAAGCGCCGACGCGGAACGTCCCTCGTCCGGCTGAGCGAGGCGGGCGCCCGGTTCCGATCGATCGTCGACGGGTCTCCGCGGGTCTTCACGCCGGAGTCGGTCGTCCAGATCGAGCGCGCGATCGGTGCCGACATCATCCTTCCGCTCGACGAGTGCACGTCGCCTCTCCACGACGAGGCGTACACAAAGCGCGCGATGGAGCGGACGCACCGCTGGGCACGTCGCGCGCTCGCCGCCCACCGGCTCCTGCAGGACGGCGTCCGCGGGCCGAACCCGCGGCAGGCTCTGTTCGGCATCGTTCAGGGCGGGGCGTTCCGGACGCTGCGCGAGGAGAGCGCGCGCACGATCGCCGAGATGGGCTTCCCGGGGTTCGCGATCGGCGGATCGCTCGGCCGCTCGAAGGGCGAGATGCACGCCGTCCTCGATTGGACGATCCCCCTCCTCCCCGACGATCGGCCGCGGCACCTGCTCGGCATCGGCGAGTTGGACGACATCTTCGCCGCCGTCGCCCGCGGCGTCGACACGTTCGACTGTGCCGCGCCGACCCGCCTTGCGCGGAACGGGACCGTCTTCGTCCGCGGCGAGTCGCGCCATCGGATCAACCTGCGCAACGCGCGGTTCAAGACGGACGAGGATCCGATCGACCCCACGTGCGACTGCCCGACCTGCCGAGCGCACTCCCGCGCCTACCTTCGCCACCTCTGTCGCACCGGCGAGGTCTCGTTCTACCGCCTCGCGACCCTGCACAACCTCCGGTTTCTGGTGCGGTTGATGCGCGAGATCCGATCGGCGATCGCCGACGATCGCCTCGATGCGCTCCGGTCGCATTGGGGCTACGGCGACTAGGGCAAAGGGAAGCGGGGGAGCGACACCGATCGCTCCCCCGCACGAGGATTCCGATTCGTCGAGCTGTCAGGCGTCGTCCGGCGCTACGGCAGGAGCCTCCGCAGCGACCGGCTGAGCGCGCCGAAGTCGAGTGACGAGAAGTCGAGCGTCAGCGAAACGCGGTGCGAGGCGCCGAGGGTGTGCGTCACGAATGCGTAGTCGATCATGAAGCCTTCGACGTTCACCCCGAGACCGGCCGTGATCGAGAACGTGTCCTGACCGACGACGCCGAGGCGGAGCGCGAACGTCGGCATCGGCTCGTAGCTCACGCCGGCGTGGACCGCACCGCCGAGGTAGAGATCGACCGCGGCGCGAACCATCTCCATGAGCAACACCGACGCGCCGAGCCGGATGTCCATTCCGAACTCTTCCTGCACCTCGTCGTAGGTGACCGCACCGAACAGGTTGACGGCTGTCGCCCCGAGAGCGATCTCGGAAAGCGTGATCGAGCCGAACCGCGTGTCAGGCAGCGTCGTCCGGAACCCAAGGTCGACCGCGAACCCGCCTCCGGTATCGTCGGCGATCGCCACGCTGAGCGTCTTCAGCCGCGCACCGAGCGAGAAGTCGAACCCGAGATCGGGCAGGAACGGAAGGTCGCTCGGCGACAGGCCCGCGCCAAGGATGAACGACGTGTTTGCGAAGGCGATATTCCCGGTCGGCGTCCCGTCCTCGTCGTATCCCTGGATGCTTCCCGAGTTGTAGAGCATCGCGGCCACGCCGAAGTTGCGGAACGTCAGGGCGAACGCCGAGTAGTTCGACAGCCCGAGGTGCGACGCGTAGAACGAGCTGAAGCTGATCCCCGGCAGTTTGGCGAGCCCGGCCGCGTTGTAGTACAGCGTCTCCGCCCCGCTCGCGATCGAGATCCCAGCCCCGCCGGCGCCGAGCTGAGCGACCCCCGGCTCGATGTCCAGGACCGTCGTCGGCGTCTGCGCCGACACGCCGAGCCCCGCTCCAACGAGGAGGGCCGCCACCAACCAACCGATCGTTCGTTTCATGGTCTTCTCCCTCATCGCGAGATCAGAAGCCGGAAGACCTCGGAGCGGATCGTCCGACCATCCTCGTCCGTCGCGGAGACCACGACGAAGTACAGCCCGTTCGCCACGACCGTCCCGCCGGTTCCCCGCAGATTCCAGACGTACTCAGTGTCCCCGTCGGGGAGCTGCACCTCGAAGACGTTCACCCCGATCATGCTGAAGATGCGAAGCAGGGCATCCGTCGCCCCCTCGGGAAGGAAGTAGGTGATCGTCGCCTGCGTCGCCGCCGGGTTCGGGAACGCGAACGTGACGACGCGGACCGGACCGGCGATGGTGATCGTCACCGTGACCGCATCGCTCACTGCGCCGCGGTCGTCGACCACCCGCAGGGTGACGGTGTAGTCGCCCGGCGCGCTGTAGATGTGCGTCGTCTGGGCGGTCGTCGTCGACGCGGTCTGCGTGTCGCCGTAGTCCCAGCGGTACTCGGCAATCGGATCGCCGTCCGGATCGGTCACCCCCTGCGCGGTGAGCGTCACTTCGTCTCCCGTGTTCTTCGTCGCCGGCGTGTGGCCGATCCCGGTGACCGCCGGCGGGTCGTTCCCGACGGAGACCTGGATCGTCTCCGTGTCGGTCCCTCCCTGCGCGTCGGTCACGGTCAGGGTCACGGTGTACGTGCCCGCCGTATCGTAGCTGTGCGTCGGCGCCGCCAGCGTGCTCGTCGCCTCATCGCCGAAGTCCCACGCGTAGGTGAACGCCGTTCCCGCCGGCTGGTCGTCGTCGGTGACCTCGGCGGTGAAGTCGATGTCCTCGTTGACGGCCGGGTCGTCCGGATCGGCGTCGATCGCGTCGATCACCGGCGGCTGGTTCGGCGGCCCCTCGACCTCGATCGTCTTGGTGACGGTTCCGGTCACGCCGCGGTCGTCGGTGACGGTCAGCGTCACCTCGAACGTTCCCCCGTTCGGATACTGGTGCGTCGGATTCTGCAGGTCGGACGTCGTTCCGTCGCCGAAGTCCCAGTGCCAGGTGGCAATCGCGTCCCCATCGGGGTCGGTCGCGGTCCCGGTGAACTGGATCACGTCGTCGTGCTGGAAGTCCGCCTTCGGCCCGATCGACGCGGTGCCGTTCGTCGCCGCCGCGTATGTGAAGTCGGGGACCGGGCGGTGATTGACCTCCAAGATCCACTGGTTGCTGTCCGCTTCCTTGTCGTAGGTCCCGTTCCGCTCGGTGTGGATGACGCGGGTCGTCAACTGGATCGTGTTCCCCGCGTGGACGTCCTCCGGCTCGGCGAGCTGGACGTAGACGAGGAGGTACGCCACCGCGCCCTCCGGGTCGTCCTGGACGATGTTGTCGTTGGTGATGTCGACGCGGACGCCGCTTGTGCGGATGTCGGCGAGATCGTCCTCCTCGCCGATCTTCGTCTCGGTCCCGTCGATCTCGTCCTGCCGCCAGATCTCGATCTTGGTGATGTCCGGGTTCCCGGTCGCCGTCCCCGCGTTCCAGACGAGGATCGGGTCGATCGCCACGTCGTCTTCATCCTCGTCGCGATCCTCGACCCGGATCCGTTGCGCGAGGAGCTTCTGGCTCGAGTACGCCGTCCCGCCGGTCGGCGGCGTGACGTTCTCGACGAACTCGAACCCCGGCTCATACAGGCCGAGCGTGCCAGGATAGGTCGCCTCATCGGAGTTGTACGCGGTCCCGCCGGGCGCCTCTTGCCCGGTGAATCGGACGACCGGCCGGAACGTGTGGCCGTCGTCGGGCGTCCCGATCGTGTAGTAGACCTTGACCAGTTGCTCTTCGTCGTCGTCGACGTCGTGGTTGGTCGTCAAGTTGAACCACTCGCCGGTGCGGAAGTCATCGAGGGCTCCGCCCGGACCGCCGTCGATCTCGAGGAGCTCCGTCCCGCCCGCCTTGACCTCGATCTTCTCGATCTCGTCCCCGTCGGCCGTTCCCGCGTTGCGCACGTAGAACCGCGTCATCCGGACGTCGTTGGCGTTGGAGTCGTCGTCGGTCAGCCGGACGGTCTGGATGACCACGTCCCCGGTCGCCGCGGTCCCCGAGGCGAGATTCTCGCTCTCCTCGTCGACCCGCTCGAACCCCTGTTCGCGGATCGTCTGCGTCGTCTCCGAACGGACCGCTTGGTCGTACTCGACGACGTCCCCGTCGTCTCCTTCGCCCTCCTCGGTGACGAAGACGGTCGTCTCGGTTCGGATCGTTCGGTTGTCGGTCACGTTCGCTGCGTCCTCGATCTCGAACTCGGTCTGGATCGTCGTCGTCGCGTTGTCCTCCGTCCGACGAGGAAGTGCGTCAGCGGCCGTCTGTGAGTCTTGGACGCCATTCTCGTCCGCGTCCTTGTAGAATCCTGGCATGGCGGCGCTCACGAACCCGTAGGTGAAGTCCATCGGCGAAGCCGGATTCCAGTTCACCCAGCCGGTCGTGTATTCCGCTCCGGCCATCGTGATCGTGACACGGACCCGGTCGATGTCCGTGGTCTCCCCCGACCCGAAGTTCTCGACGGTGACAATGACACTGGCATCCGTCTGCGTCGGATCGAGCTTCCACCAGACCGGGCTCCCGTTGGCATCGTTGTCGGTGAACGTCGCAATCTGGACGACGTCCTGATCGTCCGGATTGAGGTAGCCAGCGTCCGGCGAGGAATCGTCCGTCTCGTCAAATCCGCCGTTTCGGATCGTTTCGGCCGTCAGGTCGGTGATCCACGAACTCGTTCCCGGCACGTCGTTGCGCGTGTAGTCGAACAGGCAGCGGAACTGGATCGTCTCCCCGCCGCTGACGGTCGGACCGACGGTGACGAAGACCTTGACCGAGTGCGTCGTCCCCGTCATCTCGAACCCGAGCGGGATCGTCACGCCGTTCGTTCCGCGGATCCCGGACAGGTTCTCCGTCTCCCCGATGACGTCGCCGCCGTCGCGGACCGTGATCTTCGCGATCTCTCCCCCGTCGGCCGTACCGAGGTTCCTGAGCGTGATCGCACTCAGCACGACCGTCTCCCCCGCGCTCCGTGTCACCCGGATCTCCTGGACCATGATCGTGTCCGTGGGATTCAGGTTCCCGGCCGCGGTGTTCCGGTCGGAGAAGCCGGGAAGGCCGAACGCGGCCCACGAAGCGAGCCCGACGAACAGCAAGGCGAGCGGTACGCATCGCCGGCACGCAGTCTTCATTCTCAGCCTCCTGTTTCGACGTCGAAGAATGGAAGCAGGCATAGGATTTCAGTCACCTGCCGGGAGTATAGGGTTGTGATGAAGATCACCGGGAGAGGGGCGTCCGCGGCGAGCCGCGTCTCTGTCGCCGGCGGAGCGGACGCGTGTCCGGCGCACGCGGATCACGCGAACAGCGCCGACGGGTCGAACCGCGAACGAGCGCCGGGAACGAACGCGACCGTTCCTTGCGCGGTTTCCTCGCGAACGGTAGCCTCATCGGACCATGTCCAAGGCGGTGGCGACCAATCGCAAGGCGCGGCACGAGTACGAGATCGCCGAGACCCTCGAGGCCGGCCTCGTCCTCACAGGAACGGAGGTCAAGAGCCTCCGCGCCGGGCGCTGCTCGCTCACCGACGGGTACGTCGTCGTCCGCGACGGAGAGGCGACCCTGAAGAGCGTTCACATCGCCCCGTACGAGCAGGGTTCGATCCACAACCAGGATCCCCTCCGCGATCGACGCCTGCTCCTCCACCGGCGCGAGATCCGCCATCTGACGACGAAGCTCGCCGAACGCGGGTTCACCCTCGTCCCGCTCAAGGTCTACTTCAGCCGCGGCTACGCCAAGGTCGAGCTCGGCCTCGGCCGGGGACGACACGCCTACGACAAACGGCGCAAGCTCCGCGACGACGACGAGAAGCGGCGGACCGAAGAAGCGCTCAAGCGTTACTCCCGCGGGCAGCCGGTCTGAGGAAACGCTCGACCCGTTCCGAGCCGCAAGGCCCTGCCCGACGCCGCGCCGAGCGCGAGGAGACGCTCGTACGACGCGGGCGTGCTCGAATCCCTGCCAGACCCAGGTAGAATGCAGGGGATGATGACCGAGCAACCGGCGCGCACTCCCAATGAAGTCACCGATATGTCTCGACGCGGCGAATGGCGTCGCGGACTGATCCGATTCGCACGCTACGTGGCGATTCGCGGGATCGCCGTTCTCGTCACGGTCGCCGTCGGCGTCTACGTCGCCATCTGGGTCTCGCAACTCGGCGGCTACGCCGACGCGCTCCGGCGGAACGACATCGAGGGCGCCGTCGCGATGAGCTTCCGCGGCAACGAGGCCTACGCGGCGATGTCGACGTCCGAGAAGGAAGCGGTGATGGAGCAAGCCACGATCGCCGCGATTCACCAAGCCGGACTCGACCGGCCGTTCTACCAGCGCAGCTTCAAGCACCTCGCCGAGGCCCTCTCACTGACCCTCGGGGAGGTCGCCGGAGTGATGAGTCACTGGGGTCCCGCGAGGAGCGCGCGCGAGATGCTGCTCGAGTCTCTGCCGCTGACGCTGGTGCTCTTCGGAACGGCGAACCTCGTCACGTTCTTCGGAAGCCTGTTCCTCTCGCTCGTCCTGTCGCGGCGCTACGGGAGCTTCCTCGATCGAGCGACTGTCTTCCTCGTTCCGGTCCTCTCCGCGCCGCCGTGGCTCCACGGGATCCTGCTGATCCTGGTCTTCGCAGTGATTGCCGGGATCCTCCCCTACGGCGGGATCGTCGATGCTCCACCCCCTCTGACGACGTTCGGCTACGCCCTAAGCGTCCTCAAGCACATGATCCTGCCGGTCATGGCTTGGGTCCTCGGCACGATTCCCCTGTCGATCTACGTCAGCCGTGCCTTCTTCCTGATCCACTCGGCCGAGGACTACGTCGAGCTCGCCAAGGCGAAGGGCTTGCGCGCACACACACTCCAGCGCCGCTACATCCTTCGGCCGGTCCTGCCGACCGTCATCACCAACTTCGCGTTCACCCTGATCGTCGCCTGGCAAGGGGCAATTCTGACCGAACTCGTCTTCAACTGGCCGGGGATGGGGAGGCTGCTGTTCGAGGCGATCGGAGCCTTCGAGGTCCCGATCATCATCGGCTCGGTCGTGATCTTCGCGTACCTGCTCGCGCTGACCGTCCTCGTCCTCGACATCGTCTACGCGCTGGTCGATCCGAGGATCCGGTTCGGAAGCGGGGGGAATCCGTGAGAGAGACGCTGGGACGGGCGCTTGCCGTAGTACAACGGTATCCGGCGATGGTCGGGTCTCTGGCGATCATCCTCGCCCTCGTCGGCGTCAGCCTCTACGCGATCGTCGCGATCCCGCTCTCCGAGGCAATCGCGCTCTGGGACGAGACGAACGACGCGTGGGCCGACACCCCCCGGTCCGCGCCTCCCGCCTGGACCAACCTGTTCCGCCGCGAGAAGCTCCCCGAGACGAGGATCGTCCGAATGGAAGATGTCCGAAGCACGACGGAGACGCTCACCGAGGCGATGTGGCGCGAGACGGCGATCCTGGTGTTCGACTACCCGTCCTCGATCCTCCCAGCCGAGGTTGTCTTCCACTTCGGCGTCAGCTACGACCGACTCGAACCGTTGGTGACGCTGACGTGGATCAAGCCCGACGGGACGGAGACGCAGTTCTTCCGCGGGAACCCGAGGCAGAGTGCTCGATTCCGGATGTCGAGGGAGATCGGACTCGACGAGGCCTTCGGCGCCCCGGAGCCGGACGGCGCTCGGATCGATCGACCGGAGCCCGGCGTGATGAACGGCGACTACGCAATCCGCATCGAAGCGCTCTCCTTCGAGGAAGGGTTCTCGATGGACGGGCGGGTCGTCATCGGCGGCTACGTCTACGGGTCCGCCGGGACGGACAGCGACGGCCGGAATCTCATGATCGGGCTTCTGTGGGGGACGCCGATCGCACTCGTGTTCGGTCTGCTCGCGACCCTCGGCACGACGGTGTTCGGATTCCTGTTCGCGGCGATCGGGGCGTGGCACGGCGGCTGGGTCGACGCCGCCGTCCACCGGATGACGGAAGTGAGCATGATGATCCCGATGCTCCCGCTTCTGATCATGGTCGCCAAGTTCTACTCGAGCAGCCTGTGGGTGATGCTCGGGATCATCATCGCCCTCGGCATCCTGACCGGGGCGGTCAAGTCGTACCGCGCGATGTTCCTTCAGGTGAAGGGCGCCCCCTACATCGAGGCCGCACGGGCGTACGGGGCAGGCAACGCGCGGATCGTCTTCCGCTACCTGATCCCGAAGCTCCTCCCGGCGCTGGTTCCCAATCTCGTTCTGGGGATTCCGCGGTTCGTCTTCCTCGAGGCGTCACTCGCCGTCCTCGGGATCGGCGACCCAGTCCTCCCGACGTGGGGCAAGGTCCTGAGCAGCGGCCGCGCCGCGCTCTACCTGGGACACTACCACTGCGTCCTCGAACCGGCGATCCTCCTCATCGTCACCGGCCTGGCGTTCACGATGCTCGGCTACGTACTCGATCGCGTCTTCAACACGCAGCTTCGCGAGATCTAGCCGGCCGGCTGGCTTGCGAGCGTCTCGGCGATCCACTCGTCGACGATCCATTCGAGGGTCTCGAACGGAACCGCCCCGCAAAGGAGGATCGCGTCGTGGAACGCCCGGATGTCGAACGCGTCGCCGAGTTCATCCGTCGCCCGCTGTCGCAGCTCCCTGAACAGGATGTAGCCCACTCCGATCGTCACCTGGCCCGGATATCCGTCGTAGTGGATCTGCCGAGAGACGGGCTCACTCCGCCCGGTCGCCTCCAGGCTGTACGACTGCGCCTCCTCCCACGTCCAACCGAGCGCGTTCAGTCCGGTGTCGGTAACGAGTCGAATGAGGCGGGCCAACTCGAGGCGCTTCTGGCAGAGCCCAGCGAGCGGGTCGTCCTCGTAGACGCCCATCTCGGCGGCGAGCCGTTCGGCGTAGAGCGCCCAGCCCTCGATGTACGACTGGAAGAGCGGATGGCGGACGTAGACGTTGCTCATCCGGTCGCGCTGGAAGTCGGGGAGATCGAGATCGCGGGAGAGGGCCAACTGGAAGTGGTGCCCCGGGATCCCCTCGTGGTGCATCAGAACCGGCTCGTCGTACGGCATGAACGGAACGACGTTGAACAGGCTGGTGACGATCTGGCCCGGCTCCGACTTGTCGATCGGCGGCTCCCTGTAGTACGCAGGCGGACCGTCGCGATCGACCGTGATCACGAGCTCCGACTCGGGCAGCGTGCCGAAGTAGTCGGCGAGAAGCGGCTCGACTTCGTCGAGGTGCGCCTGGTACTCGGCGAGGAGTTCTTCCCCCTGCAGGACCGGCTGGTTCTCCTCGACGATCCGAGCCTCGAGTTCGGCCATCGTCATCCCGTCGGGCCATCCGAGAACGTCGACCGCGTACTGGCGCATCTCGCCTTGCAGACGGGCGACCTCCCGTAGGCCGATCGTGTGAACCTCCTCGGCCGTCATCGACTTCGTGACGTGATGTGCGAGCAGGTACTCGTAGTAGGCCTCCGCCCCCGGGCAATCCGTCACGCCGACGGTCCCACCGCGGCCGGCGAGAGAGGCCACGTACGCCCGGAAGGCACGGTATGCGGGCACGAGATGCTCTTCGATCGCCGCGCGGGCCCGATCCTGAAGGCGCTGCCGATCGTCGGCCGTCAGCGAGGAGAGCGCGTTCATGCGTTCGATGAACGACGTGTAGACCGCGAGAGAAGCAGGCTCGACTCCTCCCGCATCGTCCGGCGGGAAGACCCGATCGAGGTCGGCCAATGTCATCTCGATCGCGAACTCTGTCGGAAGGACGCCGGCCGTCTCGCGCGCACGATAGACGTCGATCAGCTGCCCCATCCACTCGTCGATTCCCTCAATCCGACGGATGTACGCCTCGGCGTCGTCCGCGCTGTCGATCGGCAACTCGCACATCACCTCGAGCGCGAGGTTGTGTGCGCCGTAGCTCGACATCCCGATGACGTATTCCCAGTAGGGATAGCTCGTCCCTCGGATGAAGTCCTCGAGAAACCACTCGTACGCGCCGAAGACGATGCGCTCGCTCCGGGAGAGCGTCTCCAGATCGTACGCCCGCAGCTCGTCGAGGATCTCGGACGCCAGCTCCGCGCGGGCCGCGAGTGCTTCGGCCGAGATCTCAGTCCAGACGGAAACGTCGTCCACACCGTAGGCGTCGGCGACCTCCCACGCCCACAACGAATCCGGATCGTACCGGATCAGTTCGCCGTACGACGCGTCGACGAACGCCCGCAGGCCCGGATCGGCCTCCACGTCCGACGGCACGGCGACCTCCGCAGGATCGCCGGACCGACATCCAGCGAAGGCGAGAGGAAGGATCGCGCAGACAAGACTGACGAGAAGACGTTCGATCGTGCGAGAGGACATGGCTTCACCCCACACGGTGAGATGAAACAAGCGTACTCCGTTTCGCTTGGGGTTTCGACTGGAAGCCGAGTCCGCATGAACGACTTCTTCCCGGTTTCACTACGCGTAACCGAGGAGTTCTTCGTCCAAGGAGCCAGGATCAACAGGAGGTGTCTGTTCGTCGATCCTGGCTCCACCCGACCTCGCCGCACGCAGGACTACTGGACGTCGAAGACGGGCTTGGGGTCTGCGAAGAACGTCGGAAGGATCAGGATGTCCGGATCCGGCTTCTCCAGAAGGACGAGCGCCATCGCGAACGCGCGATCGAAGTCCGGCGCGGGTGTCAGCCCGTGCTCGCGGATGATCCCGGGCACGACGTCGCCAGCGACGAACGTCTTGCGCGCAAGCTTCCAGTGATGGGATGCGTCCCCGCACATGAACAGGCTGTGCTTGGGGCAGAACGCGTAGTCGTATCGGTACGCGCGCAGGTACTCCGGATCGTTCCAGAAGCGCTCCGAGTGAACGAACAGCTCCTCGATCGTGAAGCAATCGCGGAACAGGCGGAGCGCCTCGTGGTCGGCCGGCCGATGCTTGGAGATGATGCCTCGGCACTGCGACAGCGCGATCAGCATTCCGCCGTCGCGCAGCAGAGGCCGGTTGCGGACCATCCGCAGCGGCTGGGACAGATTCCCGAGCGTTGCCGGGTTGTCACTCGTGTCGTAGCCGAGGTCGTGCGGAACGCCGACCACGACGAGGTCGTACTGCGGAACCGACACGCGGAAGAACTCGTCGGCCATCGGGTATTGCACCTGCTCCAGCTCGGGCGCGTAGCCGGCGTGGACCGCGCACGTATCCCCACCAGCGCCCATGATCGCGTCGATGTAGAAGACCCGCTTCCCCGTTCGAGCTTCAAGCTCCGCGTGCACGGCCATCTTGTGCTGCCGGTATCGGTTCTTCTCCGGGAGGTACTCGGCGTTCATCACGTCTCGCGTCTTGTAGACCGCGTAGCTGTGGAGGCTATCCAGCGTCCGCCCGCCGGCGAGGCCGATCACCGTCCCCTGTCCCGCGTATCCGCCGAACGCCTGGGGAACGATCGTCCCCGCGTAGATCACCAAGTCCGACTCGACGAGTGCCTCGTCGTACTCGACGTGATCGCCGAGCGGCGTCTTCCCGAGGTAGACGTTCCCCACCGTGCAGTCGTGGGAGCGGATCTGACTCGCGCCCCCGTCGAACGGACAGAATCGATCGTAGATCGCCGGCCCGAGCAGATCCCGGATCTCCAGCGGCGTCCGCTTACGGTGACCTCCGCCGGCGCAGACGAGCTCGATGTCTTCCTCGCGCACCCCCGCCCCGAGGAGCTCCTCGAGGACGGCGGGGATGGTGATCTGGATCGGTGCCGGGCTCTTGAACGGGTCGTCGAACGCAATCGTGACCTTGTTGCCGGCGCCGACGAGTTCGCGAAGCGGCGGTGCGCCGACTGGATTCGCCAACGCCTCCCTCGCCGCGCGCTCCGGATCCGGATGAGCGGGGATCGGCGGGAACGCCTCCCCTCCGTACTGAAGGACCGTCGCACGCTCGGGCACCTGGATCTCTACGAACCCGGTGCTGCACTGCATCTGTACGCTCTTCGTCATGTCGAAGCTTCCCTTTCCGGAACAGGATACGGTGGTGCGCGGGTCTGCCAGCGCACCGGATCGTCACTGACGATTCTTGATCGGCGGATCGGACGTCGGCGGAGCCTCGGACGATACGTCGTGCGCCGAGATCGTGCTCACGAAGCGCCGTCGCTTGAGCATTCTCGCATTCAGGATCACGGCCGCGAGAACGACGCCTCCGACGACCAGGTCATGGAGGTACGGGCTCGTGTGCATCAGGACGAGGCCGTTCTCGATGACGGCGAGCGTGGTCGACCCGAGGAACGCGCCCATCACGCTCCCGATCCCTCCGGCGAGCGACGTGCCTCCGATCACGCACGACGCGATCGCTTTCAGCTCGTATCCCGAGCCCTGGGTCGGCGAGACCATGCGCAGGAAGCACAGGCAGACGAGGCCGCCGAGCGCCGCGGCGAACGACGTGTACACGAAGCTCGCGATCTTCACGCGATCGGTGTTGATCCCCGAGAGCTGAGCGGCCTGGAGATTGTCCCCCGTCGCGTAGATCTTGTAGCCGAACGGCGTTCGACTGAGGACGATCCAGCTGACGACGACGACCAACAGGAACAGGAGGATCGGCACCGGGATCACACCGAATACCGTTCCTCCGCCGAAGATCAGCGCCAACACGCCTCGGTCGCCGAGGACCCGGGGTCTGGAGCTCGACACCAACAGGACGGTGCTCCGAATCATCATCATCGTCGCCATCGTGCAGATGAACGACGGAATCCCCGTCTTGGTCACGAACAACCCGTTGAGGAGGCCGATGATGCACCCCATCGCCAGAACGGCCGCGAACGCGAGAACCGGGGGAACCCCCGCCTCCATCAGCACGACAGCGACGATCCCTGTGAGAGCGAACGTCGACCCGATCGACAGATCGAACTCCCCGCAGATCATGAGGTAGTTGACAGCCATCGCCATGATCCCGAGGATCGCGCTCTGTCGGATGACGTTCACGATGTTCCGGCCGGTGAAGAACGTGTCCGTGTAGAGGCCGAAGAAGATGACGATCACCGCGAAGCCAAGCAGAACGCCCGCCTCGCGCATCGCCAGCAGTCGCTTGATCACTCTCCAGACGGCCATGCTGCCCTCCACGAACCTTCAGACACCGCGCTGACGTCGTCCCGCACTCCGCGCCGCGAGACAGTCTGACCGCATTCGAGCCGGCCCCTTCTGACCGCGCACCCGCCGGCGGAACCCTCCGGCGCTCTCAAACAGCGGCGCATCCTACGCTCCCCTCTCGTGTTCTACCGCCCGTGCATGCGCGTTGACCCGCTTGACCATGTTGGTCACCGTCAACTCCTCTCCCTTCAGCTCATCGACCAGCTGCCCGTCGGAGATGATCAGAACCCGATCGGCAATGGCCTCCAACTCCTCGAAGTCCTGTGAGACGTACAGGACCGCCATGCCGCTTCCCGCGAGCTCGATGATCCGCCGCCGGATCTCGGCCTTGGCGCCGACGTCGACGCCCCGGGTCGGTTCGTCGAGCAGGAGGATCGACGGCTCGGCCGCCAACCAGCGTCCGAGAAGGACCTTCTGCTGGTTGCCCCCACTGAGATCCTGCATCTCCGTGTGAATCGAAGGCGTGTCGATCCCCAGGTCTCGCACCGTGTCGGCAGCCACGCGGTTGTACGCGGAACGGTTGACCAGGAAGAACCGCCGGAGCCGGTCGACGATCACCGAGATGATGTTCGCGCGGACCGAATGGTGGTAGAGAACGGCGTCTCCTCGCGACTCGCTCAGGAATCCGATCGACAGGCGGATCCCGTCGCTCGGCGACCGCGGAATCCGGGTCCGGTCCCCGATCGTGATCGTCCCCGAGTCCGCCTTCTTGCGGCCGAACAAGCACTGCAGAAGCTCGGTTCGTCCGGCCCCTCTCAGTCCGGCCAGTCCGAGGATCTCGCCCTTCGCCAGGGTGAACGAGATGTCGCGCAGCCCGATCGTCTTCTGGCTGAGCCCGCGTACCTCCATCGCCGCGCTCCCTCGATCGGGCCCGCTCTGTGTCCGGTCGCGGGAGACCCGCTCCACCTGACGCCCGACGATCCGCTCAGCGAGGTAGTCGAGCGTCAGTTTCTCCGGGCGGTTCTCGCTCGTCTCGATGTAGACCCCGTTCCGGAGCACGGTGACCCGATCGCTGATCTCGATCACTTCCTGAAGCCGGTGACTGACGAAGAGAAACGCCGTCCCTTCGTCGCGGAGGCGGGTGAGGACGCGGAACAGCATCCGGACCTCGGCATCGGCCAGAGACGACGTCGCCTCGTCCAGAATGATGAGTTTCGCCCGCTGGGCCAGGCTCCGCGCGATCATCACGAGTTGCCGCTCCGCGGGAGAGCACAGGCCCGCCGGTCGCTGGGGATCCAGAACCACGCCGAGTCGGGCGAGCGCCTCGCTCGCACGTCGGTTCATCTCCCGCCGCGCGAGGAAGACGCCGCGGCACGGAGGATTCGGGTCGAGGAAGATGTTCTCGGCGATGGTAAGACTCAGGCAGATGGGAACTTCCTGATGAACCGTGCGGATCCCTGCATCCTCCGCTTCGCGAGGATTCCTGAGGTGGACGAGGTGGGAGTCCATCGTGATCTTGCCCCGATCCGCTCGGTGGATCCCTCCGCACACCTTGATCAGGGTGCTCTTCCCCGCTCCGTTCTCGCCGACGAGACCGTGGATCTCGCCCGTGTCGATCGAGAACGTCACCTCTCGAAGCGCCTGAACGCCTCCGAAGGCCTTGGAGATCCCCTCGAAGGCCAGCAGTTCGCGTCTCTCCGTCTGCTCCAACGCCCACCTCGCAACTCAGATCCATCGCCCGGTCGCCCGGCCCGCCAAACGTCGATGCGAGGGGGCGAAGACCGGCCTGCCGGAATCCGCCCCCTGCCTGTTAGCCTCGCAGACTCGCTCTAGCGATAGCCCTGCTCAACGAGTGTGTCGAGACCGTAGAGCGCAACGTCTTCCGCCGTCACGATGAACCCGCCCGTGTCGACCCAAGACGGCTTGATGCCTAGGGTCAACCACAGATAGAGCTGCGTCATCGAGTGGAACCCCTCGGCGTACGGATGCTGATCGATCGTGAACGCGACCGCTCCGTTCTTCAGCCCTTCCACGACCTCCACGGTGAGGTCGAATCCAGCGATGAACACGTCGCCGATGAGATCGTTCTTGGCGAGGAACTCCGCAGCAACCGGGGTTCCCGTCGTATCCACTCCGCAGAACGCGGCCACGTCGGGATTCGCCAAGTAGTAGCTCTCGATCACGCCGTAGGCGGTGACTCGATCCATCGTCGTGTCGACCACGTCGACGATGACGCCCGCGGGTTCGAGGATCTCCTTGCCGCCGCGGATTCGGTCCTCGAGGCACGAGTAGCCGGGGCACTCGGTCATCACGCAGACCCGCTTGCCCGCCGGATCCGACCCGAGGAGTTCGAGGATCTTCTGCCCCCAGATGAGGCCGGCATCGTAGTTGTCCTCGCCGATGTACGCGAGCCCGTACTTCTCGGCCTCTCGCTCTCCGGTGCAGAAGATGAGAATCGGGACGCCCGCGTCCAAGTACTCCTCGATGACCCGATCGAGCGACCCCGGCGACGGCACGAAGACGGCGACGCCGTCGACCCCGTCTTCGAGGAGATTCTGCAGCAGGTCGGCCTCCGCGGCTTCGCTCGCCTCCGCCGGCCCTAGGTGTTCGCCGATCACGCCGAACGTCGCCGCGGCGTCCTTGAACCCCTTCGCCACCGGAACCCAGAACACCGTCGTATCGATTGTCACCAGCGCGAATCGAAGCGGCTCCCCTCCCGGATTCGGCTCCATCCCGCTCAACGGGTTCTCGCACTGCTCCCCGAAGACCGCCCCTGCACCGACCACCAACGCCACCAGACCAACCAGCACTGCCCTACGCACGTTCATCCGTGTCGCCCCCTTGGCAAATCTGCGACCGAGCCAGCTTCCAGTGGAAGCGGCTTCTCTCCCTTCAGGAATGCCTCATCAGGTTGGGTCTCCGCTCCTCACCTCCCCTCTGTCTTCTAAGCACTCTAGCACGCATCGTGCAAGCATGTCAAGTTGGCCTATCAGGATACAGACCTATTAGGTGGACAATATCAGCGACTTACGACTTTACAGAATAGGATCAACGAGGATTCCTGGGGATGGCAAACGCAGATCCCGGGCGCGGGCACCGTGCGGGGGTCTGGATGATCGCGCGCTCCCGAAGGCAAGCGAACGGGAGAGAGAGGGTGCCTGCCCGCTAGCTCCGGAAGAGGACGGCCTCGCGCTTGAACAGGCGAACCGCGGCGGCGATCAGGAGTCCCCCGCAGACGATGTTCGCCCCGAGGGTGTAGAACAGGTCTCGCACGACAACGTCACCGACGATGATCGCCTGCAGCGCGTAGAGCGCGTTGGCGACCGGGATCAGGAACCGCGCCCCCTCGAAGGTGACGCTCCCGGTCATCGATGTCATCCCGACGAGGACGATCACCATGTAGATCGGCAGGAGGTACGTGCTCGCCTCCTTCTGGCTCCGGGCGAAGCTCCCGACGATGACGACGAGCGCCGCCAGGATCACGGCGAGCGGGAGCAGGACGACGAGCATCCACCCGAATGCCGACAGGTCGAGCGCGAAAATCGCGCCGCCGCCGGCGCCGGTCGGGACGAGGCCTCCGCCGAAGAAACGAATGCCGATGAGCAATCCGACCGCCGACAGGAGCGACGAGACGAGCGAGACGGTCAACACGGTCATGAACTTGCCGAGGACGATCTCGGTCCGCGACAGCTGGCTGACCAGGAGCGTCGCGATCGTGCTTCGCTCCTTCTCGCCGGCCGTGATCTCGGCGCCGAGGCCCATCGCCCCGGTGAGGATCGCGAGAACCATGAAGTACGGCAGGAGTCGGCTCATGATCAGTCGACCGAACGACTCGCCGGTCGCCACGTCTTCGACGGCGATCGTCAGCGGAGGGGTGAGCTCGTCGAACGACGGCTGGCCGAGAGCGACGAGCTTCTCGTCGACGACGCGCTTCAAGTACCCCTCGAAGAAGTCGCGCACCCGCCCGGCGGCGAGCGTCGAGTACTGGTCGGCCTGGTCGTAGTAGAGGACGACCGCGAGTCCGAGACCCTCACCGCCCGACTCCTTGTCGACCGTCATCGCGATCTGGCCGACGTCGTCCTCGAGTCCGGCGAGCGCGGCGTCGACGCCGGCGTAGTTGACGACATAGAACGCATCGGTCCCCCCGAGCTCGCGCGCGAACGTGTCGTCCGCTGCGCGATCGACGACGAGGACCGTCGGAACGAGCGTCTCCAGCCTCGTTCGCTCGGCCTCGCCGAACCGACTCATCACCGACAGGACGAGCGGATAGAAGATCAGCGGGAAGAGAACAGTCAGGAAGATCGTGCGCCGGTCGCGGACAGCGCCGAGCAGCTCCTTGGCGAAGAGAAGGCGGACGTTTCGCAGCATCAGTGACCCCCCGGAGATCGTGCTAGCCTACCGCGAACGCCCCCTCCGGCTCAACCCTCGCCAACGCCACTCGAGGGCGTCTGCGGCGGAGACGGGGTCTCGTCGACCGTCTCGGACGGGGTCTGCGGTTCGGTCGGCGGGAGGGAGACGGGAGGCACGGAGGTCTCGTCCTCGGCCGGAGGAGCGGGCTCCTCGACCGCGGGGGGCGCCGGCTCGGGCTCCGGTGCCGGCTCAGGTTCCGGTTCGGGCGCGGGTTCGGGTTCCGGCTCGGGAACAGGTGTCGGTTCCGGCTCGACGGCGGGTGCGGTCCCGTCGTCGGGCGCGCCGACGACGACCTCGGTCGTCGGCGCGCTCGTGCCACCGCGAGAGCTCGGCGGCGCGTCGTCCTTGCAGACGACGACCGTCTTCAGCGCTTCGGCGACGCCGGACGCGTTCCGGCTGTAGTAGGAGATCTGGTGCGGTCCGTCGGCAGCGTGGAGGACGAACGGGCTGGCGTAGGCCTGCCAGTTCCTCCCGTCGATCCGGAAGTAGGTCATCGTCCGGCCGTAGGTCGACTCCTGGATCCGGCGGAGGACGATCGGCGTCTTCGACGTGATCCACGTGCAGCGCTCGTCGGCGTAGGCCGGCTCGCCGATCTCGAGGACCGTCTCCGGCGGGTGGTTGTCGAGGACGAACGACGCCGTCTTGACCGGCTCGGCGTTCCCGAGTCGATCGATCCCGTAGTAGCGGATCGTTCGTCGGCCGTCGTCGCCGGTGAGGTAGATCGGGCCGGCGTAGGTCGCCCAGTCGTCGCAGTCGATCGCGTAGACGATCTCGGCGAGTCCGGCGCCCGGATCGGCTGCGCGCAGCGAGATCGGCGTCTGCGAGGTCACGACGAGGGATCCGTCGGGCGCGATCCAGTTTCCCGTGTAGGCGAGGCCGGCCGTCGTCACCCCGGTCCACTCGACCGGCGGATCGACGAGCGGGCACGCGTCCCCGTACCGGTAGTTGGGCTCGTCGTAGATCCCGTTGCCATCACGGTCGCAGCCGACGTAGTCGCTCCAGTAGTTGCCACGTCCGTCGACGCACCAGCAGTTGGCCCGCGCCGCGTCCTCCGCGGGGAGCCCGTTGTCGATGAAGCTGTTCCCGCTGATGCAGTTCCCGGCCGAGTGAGCGGCCATCACGATCCCGAAGCCGCAATCGGCGATGACGCTGTCGCGAACTGCGTTGCCGTTCGCGTTCATGAACTGGATCGCGGTATCGGACAGACCGATCTGAACCGACTCGACGACGCCGTTTGTGACGCAGTTCAAGTAGATCCCGGCGATCCGCGCTCGCTCGATGACACAGTCGCGGATCACGAAGTGGGCACGGGTGTGATCGACGTAGATCCCGTAGTCCGCCCGCGGGGCGTCGATCCGCCACCCTTCGATGACGAACGGATCGTCGGGCGTGCCCGAGCCGGACATGACCCCGTTCTCGACGGTGAAGTCGTCGTCGCCGTAGATGTAGATCGGCTCGTGCGTTCCCCACCAGAGGAACCCGCCCCCGGCGCTTCCGGCGCCCCCGACTCCGACCTGCCCCCCCGCCAGACCGGCCGACAGAATGACGATGAGCGTCATCCCCACAGAAAGCGCGACCTTCCGGCCCATGTGTCGCATCGCCTCCTTGACTCCCCGACCTGTCGCCGACTTCCTACGAAACGCTACGTTGCAGTCGGGGTCTCCACCGCAGTATAGAACGCTTCCTCCAGATCGTCGGTGTTGAACGTTACGTTCAGCTCGTCGACGGTGCCCAACGCCCGCAGGGTTCCGCCGAACAGGATGCCGATTCGATCGCAGAGCTTCTCGGCGACGCGCATGATGTGGGTGGAGAGGACGATCGTCCGTCCTTGCTCGCGGAAGAGGCGGATCGTGTCGACGACCGTCCGCGCGGCCATCACGTCGAGGCCGAACGTCGGCTCGTCGAGGATCAGGACCGGCGGGTCGTGGAGGATGCTCCGCGCGAGGGACAGCTTCTGCTTCTCGCCGGTCGAGAAGGTTCCGACGCGGCGATCGGCGAGGCGGAGCATCGACAGCATCTCGAAGATCTCGTTCGACCGCGCGTCGATCTCCCAGTCGGACAGCTGGTTGATCCGGCCGAAGAAGCGCAGAGTTTCGCGCGCGGTGAACCGATCGTACAGCCCGGTCTCCGTCGCCAGGAACCCGATCTTCTCGCGAACCCGGCCCGGCTCGGTCCGCACGTCGTGCCCGGCGATGTGCGCCGATCCCGCCGTCGGCGTCAGGATTGTGGCCAGCATCCGCAGGGTCGTCGTCTTCCCCGCTCCGTTCGGCCCGAGGAGGCCGAAGATCTCGCCGGCACGGGACTCGAACGACAGCCCGTCGACCGCGCGCACCTCGCCGCGCCGCGAGCGGAAGACCTTGACCAACCCGTCCGCCTGGATCATGACCTCGCTCATACGACCTCCGCCTCGACCATCGGCCGGAGGACTTCGGGGATCCGGATCCGCCCGTCCTCCTCCTGGTTGTTCTCGAGGATCGCCGCCATCAGGCGGGACGTCGCCAGGCCGGACGCGTTCAGCGTGTGGACGAAGCGTGGCTTCTCCTTCGGCGCAGGCCGGTAGCGGATCTCGCCGCGGCGCGCCTGGAAGTCCTCGCAATTCGAGCACGATGACACTTCGTAGTAGCGCCCCTGGCCGGGGAGGTAGACCTCGAGGTCGACCGTCTTCGCCGCCTGTTGCGCCATGTCCTCGGTCGTCAGGACGACGACGCGGTAGTGAAGGCCGAGCGCCTGCAGCACGCCCTCGGCATCGCCGATCAGCCGATCGAGGGTCTCGTACGAGCTCTCGGGCGTCGTGAACGCGAACATCTCGACCTTGTTGAATTGGTGGATGCGGATCAATCCCCGCTCCTCCTCGCCGTAGCTTCCCGCCTCGCGCCGGAAGCACGGGGTGTAGGCGACGTACCGGAGCGGCAGCTCCTCGGCGGCGACGATCTCGCCCCGATGGAGGTTGACGAGAAGGCTCTCGGCGGTCGGGTTCAGGTAGAGGCCGTCCCGTTCGATCCGGTAGACGTCGTCGGCGAACTTCGGCAGCTGCGATGAGACGTAGAAGCTCTCCTCGTTGGCGAGGAATGGCGGCCAGACCGGCGTGTAGCCGTTGCGGACGTGGCGGAAGAACATGAATTGGACGAGGGCCATCTCCAGCTGCGCGCCGAGGCCGACGTACATCGGGAATCGGGCCCCGGCGATCGCCGCCGCCCGCCGGAAGTCGAGAAGTCCTTTGGCCTCGGCGATCTCAAGATGGGGGACGATCCCCTCGTCGCGCGGCCGCTCGCCGACCTCGCGGACGACGATCTTGTTCTCCTCCGCCCCTACCGGAGCCGACGGATGAGGCACGTTGGGAAGGGCGAGCATCAGCTCGTCGATCCGCGCCGTCTGGTCACGAAGGGTCTCGTCGAGTTCGCCGATCCGCGCCGACACCTCGGCGAGGCGTGCGAGCAACTCCGCGGCGTCTTCGCCCACCTTCTTCCGGCGTCCGACCTCCTGGGAACCTTCGTTCCGCTCGGCCTTGAGTGCCTCGACCTCGGCGATCGTCTGCCGGCGCGCCTCGTCGATCTCGAGAAGCTCCCCGAGAGAGAGGGCCGGATCGCGCGTCCGAAGGCGCTGTTCGATTTCCTCTGGGTGTTCGCGCAGGGTGCGGATGTCAAGCATCACGGATCCTTTCGTCGTCGAGGGATTCTAGGTCAGGGCGATGGTTCGGACAACGAGACGGTGAAGCGATCCAATCCCCGCGGCCCTTTGGCGAGACGAGCCGGCGGGTATAATGGCCGGCCATGATCCCCGTGGAGACGATCTTTGCGACCCGACCCGCACGGAACCCGAGCGCCCAACGCGCCATCGGACGCTGTGCGACTGAGGAGAGACGATGCGCCTGCTGATCTACTCCAAGGCGCTCTACTCCTCGTGGGTCTACTACAGCCCGGATCGGATTCTGTTCGACTGCGGAGAGGGCGCGAGCACGATTCTCGGGAACAAGGCGTTCGCGATCCGGCGCGTCTTCCTCTCCCACGGCCACGCGGACCACATCGCCGGACTCGTCGGGTTGGTGAACATCCGCAACAACGCGCTCGGCGACACGGAGAAGGCGCTGACGATCTACTACCCGAAGGGGAACTACCTCATCACCGAGATGATGGCCTTCCTCGCCCGCACCAACCGCCGCCTCAGCTACGACCTGGAGTGGGTCCCCCTCGAGCCGGGCGCCCGCATCGAGCTGTTGTCGGGACAGATGCCGCGCACGATCGAGGCGTTCCCGACGGTCCACGTCCACAACGAGACATCGCTCGGCTACAACGTCGTCGAGACTCGCCACCGGCTGAAACCGGAGCTCGCCGGCGCCGCGCAGGAGGAGATCGTCGCCCGCGTCCGCGACGAGGGGAAGAGCGCGGTCAGCGAGGACTACGACCAGAAGCTGTTCTCCTACGGCGGCGATTCGGTCGGAATCAAGCCCGCCTACGTTGCCGAAACCGAGACCCTCTGTCACGATACGACGTTCCTCGACGAGCAGGACCGCAAGGAGTACAAGCACGCATCACTGCGAGAGGCGATCGCGTGCGCCCGCGAAGCACGCGTCAAGAAAGAGCTGATCTGCTTCCACATCTCGAGCCGCTACAAGTCGAAGCTCCGCGAAATAGAACGCGCGAGCGGAACCTACGACGGGCTCGACTTCAAGGTGACCCTCGTCCCTCCGGGGCGAATCTTCACTGTGGAATAGGGATTGCGCCCGTTGCCAGGGGTCCGGCGATCCGGTACTATCCCCCGACTTCCCCGCAAGGAGGCGCCATGACCGAACGTCGTTTCACCCGGATCCAAACGGAACTCCCAGGCCCCCAGTCGGCCGCCGTCTTCGAGCGCAAGGCGCGCTACGTCGCCGCCCCCCTGGAGACCTACGCCCCGTTCATCGTTCGGAAGAGCGAGGGAGCGATCATCGAAGATCTCGACGGGAACCGGTTCCTCGACTTCTCCGGTGGGTGGGGATGCCTCGCCGTCGGCCAGCGGAACGAGCGCGTCGTCGCCGCGCTGAAGGATCAGCTCGACGCCTATCTGCACACCGACTTCACCGCGGTGCCGTACGCGCCGCTCGTCGATCTCGCCGAGGCGCTCTGTGAGCGGACGGCGATCGACGGCGAGAAGCGGGCCGCGTTCTTCAACTCGGGCGCCGAGGCGGTCGAGAACGCGGTGAAGATCGCGCGCGCCTTCACCAAGCGCAAGGGCGTCCTCGTCTTCGAGAACGCCTTCCACGGTCGAACCCTCCTGGCGATGACGATGACCCACAAGGCGGTTCCGTACAAGGCCGGATTCGGCCCGTTTGCCCCCGACGTCTTCCGTCTCCCGTATCCGTACGAGTATCGAACCTCGCTCTCCGAGGCGGACCTCGAACGCGCGCTCCTGGCGACGGTCGACCCGTCGGAAGTCGCAGCGATGGTCGTCGAGCCGATCGTCGGCGAGGGTGGCTTCCTCGTTCCGCCCGACTGGTTCCTGCCCGCGCTGCGCCGCCTCGCCGACGCCCACGGGTTCGTGCTCGTCTTCGACGAAGTCCAGACCGGTATCGGCCGGACGGGCCGCTTCTTCGCGTTCGAGCACTTCGGCGTCCAGCCGGACCTCGTCTGCACTGCCAAGTCGCTCGGGTCGGGCCTCCCGCTCTCCGGCGTCGTCGGGAAGGCCGAGGTCATGGACGCCCCGATCCCGAGCGCGATCGGCGGAACCTACGCCGGGAACCCGCTCGCGTGCCGCGCGGCGATCGAGGTTCTGAAGATGCTCGACGATGGGACGCTCCTCGAACGAGCGACGGCGATCGGTGATCGGATCAAAGCGCGCTTCCGCGCGCTCGGCGAGCGATTCGACGCGGTCGGCGACGTCCGCGGACTCGGCTCGATGGTCGGGATGGAGCTCGTCACCGATCGCGCGACGAAGGAGCCGGCCAAGGCGCTGACCGGCCGAATCGCCAACGCAGCGATCCGAAACGGAGCTGTCTTCCCGACGGCCGGCCTGTACGGGAACGTCCTACGCGTTCTCGTCTCGCTCGTCATCTCCGACGACGAGATCGACGAGGGGATGGACATCCTCGAGCAGGCGTTCGAGGAGGCGCTGAGGTAGCCAGTTCTCCCCGGATCATCTCTGAGCCAGATCGATGATCGGCACGGCGACTCGATCCGACTCGCCTCTGGAGCCGAGTGGTATCGCCGGAAATGCCCACCCCATGCGGAATGAGGGGTCAATGAGCGCGGCGGCCGAAAGCGTCGTTCGAAACGGTGCTTCCATCGCGAAGAGCCGGCAAACCCAGGACCCGTCTGCCGTTGAGACTTGGCACGGAACACCTTGATCGCTATACTGAGCGCCAGAATCCTCACTACCCAAGGGGGTACGACGTGAACAAGGCGGAGCTCGTCGAGAAACTGGCGAAGGAAACGGGGCTGACGAAGAAGGACGCGCGGGCCGCACTGGACGGGGTCGTCGACGTCATCACCAAGGCGCTTGCCAAGAACCAGCCGGTCATCATCACTGGATTCGGCAAGTTCGAGACGCGCAAGCGAAAGGCGACGACGCGGATGAACCCCCAGACCGGTCAGCGGATCAAGACACCCGCGAAGACCGTCCCTGCGTTCAAGGCCGGGAAGAACCTCAAGGAGATCGTCGGCAAGAAGAAGTAGCTCGACGGACCGTGCACAGCGTGCACGACTTGAGTTCAAGCTGAGGGTGACACGAGAGGAGAGGCGACCGCCTCTCCTCTCTCTCGTTTCGGTCGCGCCTCGCGCTCCCTGGGGCACCCGCCGCCCGCCCCCTATACTCGTCGTGGGATGGACCTCCTCAGCGATCTCAATCCGAGGCAGCGCGCGGCAGTAACGTTCGGCGAGGGCCCGCTCCTCGTCGTCGCCGGCGTCGGGACCGGCAAGACGACCGTCATCACGCGGCGCATCGCGTGGCTGATCGCCGAGAAGCGCGCCCTCCCTTCGGAGATCCTCGCCCTCACGTTCACCGACAAGGCCGCCGCCGAGATGGAGGAGCGGGTCGACCTGCTCGTCCCCTACGGCTACATCGAAGCGGAGATCGGGACGTTCCACTCGTTCTGCGATCGCGTGTTGCGTGAGAACGCGGTCCATCTCGGCCTCACGCCCGACTACCGGATTCTGACGGAGGCGGAGCAGGCGATCTTCCTCAAGGACCGGCTGTTCGACTTGCCGCTGGAGCGATTCCGGCCGCTCGGGAACCCGCTGCGCAACCTGCAGTCGATCCTGACCCTCTTCTCCCGCGCCAAGGACGAGGACGTCACGCCGACCGAGTACGCGGCCTACGTGGCGTCGCTTCGGGAGTCGCCCGATCCCGAGGATCCCGCGACGTTCGCCGAGCATCTCGCCGATCAGCAGGAGCTGGCCGACGCCTACGCCGCCTATCAGCACCTGCTGGCGGAACACGGCTACGTCGACTTCGGCGATCAGATCACGCTCGCCCTGCGTCTGCTCCGCGATCACCCCGCGATCCTCGCCCGGTACCGGAAGCGATTCCGCTACATCCTGATCGATGAGTTCCAGGACACGAACTACGCCCAGTTCGAGCTGCTGAAGCTTCTCGGAAGTCAAGGGAACCTAACCGTCTGCGGCGACGACGATCAGTCGATCTACAAGTTCCGCGGCGCGGCGATCTCGAACATTCTCGGCTTCCAGGAGGCGTACCCAAACGCGCAGCTCGTCGTCCTCGACGAAAACTACCGTTCGACGCAGGCGATCCTCGATGCCGCCTACCGTCTGATCCAGCACAACAACCCGGATCGCCTCGAAGTGCGCGCCGAGATTCCCAAACGCCTTCACGCGAACACGACAGCAGGGCAGGCGCCGCACCTGCACCACTTCGAGTCGCTGACCGAGGAATCAGACTTCGTCGCCGAGACGATCCGTGCACGCGTTGCGGACGAGGAGCGCTCTTACAGCGACTTCGCCATCCTCGTTCGTTCGAACGCGCAAGCGACACCGTTTCTTCGAGCCCTGAACCTGCTTCGCATCCCCTGGCGATTCTCCGGCAGCCGCGGGCTCTACGACCAAGAAGAGATCAGAATCGCCGTCGCACTTCTGCGGGTGCTCGCCGATCCGGGAGACGATCCGTCACTCCACTTCCTGGCGAGTTCTTCGATCTATCGAATCGATGGGGAAGACCTGGCCGCCGCGGCCGGGTATGCCCGTCGGAAGAGCCGAAGCCTCCTGCACGTTCTTCGTCAGCTCGGCCGCGGCTTGCGGGCGATCGACGTGGCCGCAGAGACACGGACCAAGGCGGAGGCGCTGATCGGCCAGCTCGACCCGCTGTTCGAGCTGGCCGCGAACGAGCGAACCGGCGAGGTCCTCTACCACTTCCTGTCGACGACGACGGGAGAGATCGAACGGCTCTCGAACTCGGCGGATCTTCGTGACGCCCAACGGGTGCGGAACATCGCGAAGCTGTTCGACATCGTAGAGCGATTCGCCCAGGTGGCCCGATACGATCGCGTCCGCTGGTTCGTTGACTACCTCGACGCCTTGATCGAGGCGGGCGACAACCCGCCGGTCGGCGATGCGACCTGGGACGTCGATGCCGTCCACGTCCTGACGATCCATCAGGCCAAGGGGTTGGAGTTCCCGATCGTCTTTCTCGTCGGGTTGGTCACCGACCGGTTCCCGTCTCGCGCCCGCCGCGACGCAATCCCGCTCCCGGACGGACTCGTCAAGGATCTCGTCGTCACCGGCGACTTCCACCGACAGGAGGAGCGCCGTCTGTTCTACGTCGGGCTGACCCGGGCCAAGGAGGACGCCTACCTGACGAGCGGACAGGACTACGGCGGGAAACGGCCGAAGAGGCCGAGCCTGTTCGTCTCGGAGACGCTCGACCTCGACGCCTCGCAGCTCAAGCCGGAGAGCCGCTCACCCCTCCAATCGATCCGTCGTGGCGCCACAGCGGCCGAACCGCCTTCGAACGGCGGACCGGACGACGACGCTGCGCCGAGCCTGTTCCCGCTCGATGAGCCGCTCCTTCGCCTGAGCTACCGGCAGATCGACGACTACCTCACCTGCCCGCTCAAGTACCGCTACATCCACATCCTGCGCGTTCCGATCCGCATCCACCACGCGGTCGCCTACGGGAGCGCGATTCACCATGCCATCCGGCTGTTCAACCTCAACCGCATGTCCGGCGAGGAGACGCCGCTCGAGCTCCTCTGGGACGCCTTCCGCGCCCAGTGGCGGGCCGAGGGGTTCCTGACGCCGCAACACGAGGAACTGCGCCTGCAGGAAGGCTTGCGGGCGCTCGAGGCGTTCCACGCCTTCGAGACCGAGGAAGAAAGGACGCCGGCCCACGTCGAGCGTCGGTTCTCGATCGTCGACGGAAGCGTGCGGCTGATCGGCGTGTTCGACCGGATCGACGTCGCCGACGGTGCCGGCACGATCATCGACTACAAGACGTCCAACGTCCGAACGCAGGAGCAAACCGACCGACGGGCCAAGGAGAGCCTCCAGCTCGCGTTGTACGCGATCGCCTACGAGCGCATGTTCGGGGCCCTCCCGGTCGCACTCGAGCTACGGTTTCTCACGCCCGAGGTCCGGGTCGGCCGATCCGAACCGACCCCGAAACGCATCGAGAAGGCAAGGGAGAAGGTCTCTCTGGCCGAACGCGGGATCCGAAGCGGCGTGTTCCCCGGGAAGCCGGCCTTCCAGGCCTGTCGGCGCTGCCCGTACGCCGGGATCTGCCCCGCGAAACGGTCCGACTAGTCGTCAGCCGAGGCGGCGCCCGTGAGATCGTCGATCCGCTCGACGATGTGATCGCCCCAGAGCGACTCGATGTCGTAGAACTCGCGCGCCTCCCGATCGAAGACGTGGACGACGAGATCCCCGTAGTCGAGGACAATCCACTTGCGCTCGGAGAACCCCTCGCTGTGCCTCGGCTTGCCGCGCATCCCCTTACGAAGGGTGTTGACGAGCGCCTTGGCGTGCGCCGGATTGTCGGTCTCGGTGATCACGAAGTAGCTCGTCGGGATCGGGACGTCGTTCAGATCGATGACGACGATCCGGCCGGCCTTCTTCTCCTCGAGGAGCTCGACCGCCCGCCGGACGAGCGCGCGCTCATCGGTCATCCGACCTCCATCCCCGCGCCGACGATCAACAGAAGGTCGGTGCCGAACGGAACCAGCCCGACGAGGGCATCGTAGTGATCGGCGAACCCGTCCGGGTAAACGATCCTCACTTCGCCGGGAAGCGCGTCGCGAAGGACCCACGCCTTGGCCTCGTCGGTCAAGACGACGACGTAGCTCGTCGGGTAGTCGAACGATTCCGCGTTGGCGATCCGTGTCACCTCGAACCCCCGCGCCCGCAGGTACTCGGCCGCCCGGCTCGCGCCGAGCCGAACGCCGTTCCCGTTGAACACGGCGACCCGAACCTCGGTGGGTGTGAGCAGCTCGAGCCCGCGGATCAGAGTGGCGACGAACCGCTCGGTCTCGACGGCGCGTGGCGTGACGATCGGCGCCCCATCGACGGAGGCCGTCTGCGTCGGCAGGATCTGGACACGTAGCGTCGCCGGATCGATCCGTCCGAGTGCCGACGCGATCCGCTGCAGCGTCGAGAGACTGAGGTTCGTCTCGAGGAGCGGTTCGAGGGCTCGGACCGTCGCCCGGATCGACCGATCGTCGCGGAGGACGAACGCGCCCTCGACGATCGCGCGCAGGCACACCGCCTGGCGCACGGTCCGCACCACGGCCGACGAGCCGCGGAGGTAGGCGAGCGTCTCCGCGCCGGTCAACGTCTGCTCGCCGGCGCGAATCTCGATCTCGGCGTTCCCAGCCTCGGACAAGCGATAGACCGTGTCCTCCTCGACGGTCAGCGGGACTCCCCCGATCTCGTCGACCAAGCGGGCGATCGCGTCCTCCCGCCACTCGAGAACTCCGTCGAACCCGATGCCGAGGAGCGTTTCCACCGCCTGGCGCGTCCCCTCGACGCCGAGCTGAGCGTGAATCGCGCCGAGCTCGTCGAGCGTGCCGTCGTCACGCTTGATCGAGACCGCCTCGGGGACGATCAAGAAGACGACCGATCCGTCGCCGTGCCAGCTCATCACGGCAATCTCGTGCGCGGTCCGGCCGGCGTCGGTCTCCGACGATCCGACGAGAAGGAGGTTCGTCCGCGTCCCTTCGGCCAGAATCCGATCGTTCGGCTGGAGGGTCAGGACGAGCCAGACGACGAGAGCAGCAACGATCACCGCTCCGACGAGTGCGACGGCGAGAATCGGCCTACGGATCCCAGTTCCCCTCATGTCCCCCCATCGATCGACGCTATCACACGGAAGCGAGAATGTCAACAGCACTTCCGCCGATTCGGCACTTCTCGGACATCCGGCCGAACGACCTGCCCGACCGCTCGGCGACGTGCACCGTCCGCCCTCGACGTGTACCGTCGTCGGGATACCATGAGCCGACCGCGAATCTCGATCCTCACCTTCGGCTGCCGCGCAAACCAGTACGAGCGCGACGCGATGGAACGCCGACTCCGCCGAGACTACGAGATCGTCGACGAGTCGGCCGACGTCTACATCCTCAACGCATGCACCGTCACCCGACTCGCCGATCGGAAGGCACGCCAGGCGGCGCGCCGTCTCCGCCGCGAGGCGCCGGGCGCAGCGATCGTCCTCGTCGGCTGCCTCGCCGACGCGGTCGACCGGGGTTTGTCCGACTTCAACGCAGCCGATCTCACCGCCGGGAACGCGTGGAAGGGGCGGATCGCCGAGGTCATCCGCTCCGCCCTGTCCGGGACGTGCGGGCGGCTGCCCCGAGCGAAGCCACTCCCGCTCGACGACGACCGATCCGACGGCCCGCGCGACCACGTCCGCGCCCTCCTCCGGGTCCAGGACGGCTGCGCCGGCGCCTGCACGTACTGCCTGCCGACGATCGTCCGCGGCCCGTCCCGGAGCAAGTCGGTCGCCGCCGCGCTCGCCGAGGGGCGTCGCCTCGTCGATCGAGGTTTCTCCGAGATCGTTCTCACCGGGATCAACCTGGCGCAGTACGCGCCGCCGGACGGGCGTCTCCACGATCTCGCCCATCGTCTCCTCGAGATCGATGCACTCCGTCGACTACGCATCGCGTCGATCAACCCGGCCGGCCTAACCGACGCACTCCTCGACGCGTTCGCGGCAGACCGCCGCTTCTGCCGGCACATCCACGTCCCGCTCCAGAGTGGGGACGATCAGATCCTGGCAGCGATGGCGCGCGGGTACACCGTCGCCGACTACGAAGCGGCGCTCGGACGAGCCCGCGAGCGCTTCGATGACAGCACCTTCGGCGCCGACGTGATCGTCGGCTTCCCCGGGGAGGACGAAGCCGCGTTTCGGGGGACGTGCGACGTCGTCGAACGCGTCGGCTTCGCCAACCTCCACGTCTTCCGATACTCCCCGCGAGCGGGGACGGCGGCGGCCCGACTCCCCGACCAGGTGCCGGAGCGGGTCAAGCGCGCACGGACCGAGCAGCTCCGCGACGTCTGGAGTCCGATCCGCCGAAGGCTCCTTGACAACCGGATCGGCTCGACACAAGATGTCCTGGTCGAAGAAGGCCGAAACGGGCGATGGCACGGACACACGCGCGATTACTTCTACGTTTCCTTCGATTCCGCGACTGCGATTCCACTCGGCGCCGAACGGCCGGTGCGGATCACGGGCGTGACAGACAACCACCTGGAGGGAGTGAGTGACGATCGAGACGGTTCACGCTGAAATCACTCTGACAGACAACGCCGAAGCGACCGCACTCCTCGGTCAGTACAACCGGAACCTCAAGGAGATCGAGAAGGCGTTCTCGGCGCAGATCATCGCGCGCGGCGAGACGGTCCGCATCGAAGGAGATCCCGAAGAGGTCGAACGCGTTCGATCTCTGTTCGAGAAGCTCCTCGATCTGATCAACGGGAACCACACCCCGTCGCTCGCCGACGTGCGCTACCTGATCGACCGAGCGAGGACCGGCGCCGACATGGAGGGGGTTCTGTCCGACGTCGTCCGCGTCACCCACTGGGGAGAGGAGATCCGCGCCAAGACCGTCGGCCAGCACCGCTACGTGCAGGCGGCGCGCGACAGCGACGTCACGTTCACCATCGGCCCCGCCGGAACGGGGAAGACGTACCTCGCGGTGGCGATGGCGATCGACCTCTTGAAGCGTGAACGGGTCAAGCGAATCATCCTCACCCGTCCCGCGGTCGAGGCCGGCGAGGAGCTCGGCTTCCTCCCCGGCGACATCCAGGCCAAAGTCAGCCCGTATCTGCGCCCGCTCTACGACGCAATCTTCGACATGATCCCGGTCAGCGAATTCGAGAAGCTGACCGAGCACGGCCGGATCGAGATGGCTCCGCTCGCGTTCATGCGGGGACGAACCCTGAACAACAGCTTCGTCATCCTCGACGAGGCGCAGAACACGACGTCGATCCAGATGAAGATGTTCCTGACGCGCCTCGGATTCCACTCCAAGGCGATCATCACCGGCGACGTCACGCAGGTCGACCTGGAGGAGGGCTGCTCCGGGCTGATCGCCGTGCAGACGATCCTGTCCGGAATCGAAGGGATCTCGTTCGTCTACCTCGACAAGACGGACGTCGTCCGACACCCGCTCGTCGCTCGGATCATCGACGCGTACGAGCGCAACGCGCATCCCTCATCCGAGACTCCCTAGCCGCCGGCGAAGATCCTTGGTCGCGCGAGCGTGCCTGTGCTATCGTGATCGCTGTCCTTCCGTCCGTTTCTTGGGAGGGCGAGGAGAGGACGAAGCGGGGATGAATCGTCGCACGATCGTCGTCACGCTCGCCGCCGTCGCGGTCTGCGCGTTCTGCGCGGCGCCCGCCGACCTCGTGATCAACGAGGTCGCCTGGGGCGGAACGGCCGCCGACTACACGCACGAATGGATCGAACTCGTCAACGCGACCGACCGGCCGATCGACCTCACTGGGTGGCGCCTCGTCTCGACCGACGGCGCGCCCGACGTTCGCCTGAGCGGGACCCTTCTTCCTCGAAGCGACGCCGATCCTGAAGCCGGCTACTTCCTCCTCGAGCGCGACAGCGACAGCGCCGTCCCGGGGCTCTCCGCCGACGCGATCTACGCCGGCGCCCTGAGCGACGGCGGCGAAGGGCTCCTCCTCTACGACCCGGATGGGGTTCTCGTCGACTCAGCGAACGCGCCCGACGGCGCCGCGTCCGCCCGCCGTCCGTGGCCCGGCGGAACGGGCGGCCCCGGGGAGCCCCATCCGTGCTCGATGGAGCGGGTCAACCCCCTCGCCGACGACGAGGACGCCAACTGGGCGACCTCCCGTCGCCCGGAGGATCTCGACGGCGCCGCGCCGCCGTGCGGGACGCCGAAACGCGAGAACGCCACCTACAACCTGCCGCCGACGGCGTCGATGACCATCGAACCGCGCCATCCGCGGCCGTCGGAGTCGATCCAGTTCGATGCCTCGTCGTCGACCGACCGCAACGATCGGATCGCAGCGTTCGTCTGGACGTTCGGGGACGGCGCCGCGGCCGTCGGGCAGACGGCGAGTCACACCTACACCGCGGCGGGCGAGTACGAGGTGGTCCTCACCGTGCGCGACGAGACGGGTGCGATCGACTCAGCGACGCGCTTCCTCCCCGTCTTCGCCCCGGTCCCACCGCACGCCGACTTCAGCCTCCTCGGTCCGGCCGCGGACGTGCCGCTCCGCGCGGGCGAGCCGTTCACGGTCCACGACGAGACGAGCCACGCCCAGGCGGAGCTCGTCCGTTGGACGTGGGACTTCGGCGACGGAACGACGGCGGAGGGCGCGCTCACAACCCACACGTACACCGCGGCCGGGATGTACACCATTCGCCTCGAGGTCGTCGACGCTCAAGGGAGCGTCGGCGAACGGACCGATCGCGTCGCCGTCGCCAGCCGGATCCCGCACGCGCGCTTCACGGTGGCGACGGAACAGCCGGATGACATCGCGCCGGTCCTGTTCGATGCGTCCGCCTCGACCGATCCGGACGGAGAGATCGTTTCGTTCGAGTGGGACTTCGACGGCGACGGAACCGTTGACCTGGCGGCGGATGCACCCCGGGTCGAGCACGTCTACGCGTCGCCCGGTCCCGCGACACCGACCCTCGTCGTCGTCGATTCCGACGGGGACCGATCGGAATCCGTCTCGACAAGGATCTTCGTCAACGCCGCCCCGACCGCGCAATTCACGGTTACGACCTTCTCGCCGACGGAGGCGACGTCGGTCGGGTTCACCGATGCGTCGTTCGACACCGACGGGACGATCGCGACGTGGTGCTGGGATTTCGGCGACGGGACCTCGTCGAACGAGACCTCACCGACCCATGCGTTCGAGGGGAGCGGCGCCCACACCGTGACTCTGACCGTCGTCGACGACCAGGGGACGTCGGCAGCGGCGACGGCGACCCTCGACGTAGCGAACCTTCCCCCGACGGCATCGATCGCGACCTGTGCGGCGGAGGGAGCGACCGGCGACGCGTTTACGTTCGACGCGTCAGCGTCCGACGACCCGAGCCCGAACGGCTCGATCGTCTCCTACGCGTGGGATCTCGACGGAGACGGCGCGGCCGATCGGGAGACGACGACTCCCTCGTTGTCGCACGTCTACGCCGACGACGGCGTGTACGTCGTGAGCGTACGCGTGACCGACGACGATGGCGCAGCGTACATCTCCGAGGCGATCCGTGTCACCGTCCGCAACCGCGCGCCGACCGTTCTTCGGATCATCTGGACGCCCGAGCGTCCGACCGACGGAGACGCGGTGTTGCTCACCGCCGAGGTCTCAGATCCCGACGGCGAAGTCGTCGGGTGGGAGTGGACGCTCGGACGGGAAGCGACGTCCGCCGAGCCGGAGCCACAGCACGCGTTCGCCTACGACGTCGTTCACACGATCCGCCTCACCGTTCACGACGACGACGGCGCGGCCTCCGAGCCGGCCCACGTCGAGATCGACGTCGCAAACGCGCTCCCGATTGCGGAATTCACGCTCGCTGAGATCGCACCGAGAACGATCGCGTTCAGCGCGTCTTTGTCGAACGACCCGAGTGCGAACGGTCGCATCGTGCACGTCGCGTGGGACTTCGGGGACGGGACGCGATGCCCGGAGAGTCCCGCGAGCTGCGGCGAGGGGGATCGGACCGCACCGATCCACGTCTATGCCCTCCCGGGAACGTACGCCGTGACCCTCATCGTGATCGACGACGACGGCGGGATCGGCCGCATCACCAAGACCCTGACGATTCCGTAGCGGAAAGGATCCTCGATGCTGCGCATACGCGAAGCGACCGAAGACGACAACGAGGCGTTGCTGCGACTGGAAGCGGCGAGTCCTCAAGGAACAGGGATCTCCATCCTGATCGACCGCGACGACTACTTCTACCGCTCCCGTCTCCACGGCGAGAGCAAGGTGATGATCGCCGAGGAGGACGGGAACCTCGTCGGCGTGATGGCGTTCGCGATCAAAGATGCCCTCCTCGACGGGGGTGTGGAGCGCGTCGCCTACTTCTACGATCTGCGCGGCGAGGCGACCTACCGTCGAAGCATGAAGCGGGGACTCTTCCGCCTGTGGAAGGCCGTCGTCGCCGAGATCGAGGCGGAGGGGGCCGAATTCATCTACGGGCACGTGAAGGCGGACAACTACGAGTCGCTCAGCGTGTCGACGAAGATGGGCGCGCAGGTCGTCGCCTCGTTCGACATCCTGTCCCTTCCCAGTCTGCGCGGGCGCGTCTTCGAACTCGACCGGCATCTCGACCACCTCGACGAGGAGGTCGCGCGGATCGAAGAGGCGGTCGGCGAGCGGTGCATGCGCCCGCCGCATCTCCTCGACGCCTACGCGCGCGGCGCGGAACTCGGGTACCTCGAGGGGATCTTCCGCCTGAAGGCGGGGCGATCGTCGGCGCAGGTCAGCGCGTGGAACCTGTCGCAGATCTACCGCGGGCGCGTCCTCCACATGCCGATCGAGCTTCGGCTCCTCGGCGCCGTGTTGAATCCGCTCGCCCGGCTGTTCCCCCTCCCCCACGTGCCCGTCGTCGGCGAGCGCATTCGCTACCTTCAGCTGTTCGATCCGATCTGCCGAGGCCCACGCGGAGCGCTTCTCCTGAAGCAGCTCATCCAGCAAATGCGCCGGAACGCGTTCCGCCGGGGGATCGACATCCTGACGCTATTCGTCTACCGCGACGACCCACTGGCAACGATCCCGCGTTTCTTCCCGGAGAAGGTCCTCCACTACCACACGCTCGTCCGCCCGCTGGCTCCGTCGCGGCTTCCCGACCCCCCGCTGTACTTGGACATCCGGGACATCTAGAGGCGGAGAGACGAACCGGGCTCAGACGGCCAGTCGGTAGCCGAACCCACGAACGGTCAGGATGATCTCGGGGGCCTTCGGATTCTCTTCCAGCTTCTTGCGCAGCAGATACACGTACTTCTGCACGTCCTGGCGCGTCGCGTAGGACGAGCGTCGCCAGAGGGCCTTCAGGATCTCGTCGCTGGAGAAGACCCGTCCCGGGGACGAGTGAAGGAGCTTGAGAAGCTGGTACTCCTTCGGCGAGAGGCCGACGGAACGATCGCCGATCCGAATCTCCTTGCGCAGATCGTCGATCCGAAGCTCCTGCACGGTCACCTTCGGCCGCATCCGGCGGAAGACCGCTTCGATCCTGGCCTTGAGCTCATCGGGGTGGAACGGCTTCAGCAGACAGTCGTCGGCGCCGCTGTTGAGCGCGCGGATGCGATCGCCGACGCGATGGAGCTTGGTCACGACGATGATCGCCGATCCGACACCGCTCTCCACGATGTCGGTCAGAAGGGTCCACCCGTCCCCGCCAGACCGGCCGAGCTGGACATCGAGAATGACCAGCTCGGGCTTCTGCTGCGCGACGAGCATCCGCGCGCGCGAAGCGCGGTCGATCGCGACGACGTCGTGCCCTTCGGCGCGGAACGACTCCGCCAGGTGCTTCACCATGTCCTGATCGCGATCACAGATGAGGATTCGGATCGGTTCCATCGTCTCCGTTGATCTTGCGCGCCGCGGCGGTCCCGACGCAAGGAGCTTGCCCGTCCGGCCGGCTTCAGGTGGATTCGCTCTCCTCGTCGGCCGTTTCCTGCTCACGCCGGAGGAACGTCGGGACATCGAGATTCTGGTCGGTCTGGATCCGCTCCCTGCGAACGGAACGCGCGCGCTCAACCCCCTCCGGCCCCCGGAAATCGGCAGCGATGACGGTGATCTGAACACGCGCCTCGAATCCGTCGCGAATCACCGCTCCGAAGACGAGATCGCACTCGGTCCCCGCCGCCTTGCGGATGTGATCGGCGGCCTCCGTCACCTCTCCGAGCGTGAGCTCATCGTCTCCGGTGACGTTCATGATCAACTTCCGCGCACCCCGGATCGAGTCTCCTTCGAGGAGGGGATTGGTGCACGCGAGCTTCGCAGCGGAGATGGCGCGGCCGTCCCCCGTCGCCTGCCCCATGCCCATCATTGCGTCCCCCGCGTCCGCGAGGACGCTGCGGATGTCGGCGAAATCGAGGTTGATCAGCCCGCGAACGGTGATCAGGTCCGAGATCCCGCGCACGCCTTGATGAAGGATCCCGTCCGCCATCTCGAACGCCTTGGTCATCGGGAGACCCTTCGCGCTCGTCTCCAACAGGCGATCGTTGGAGACGACGATCACCACGTCCGCGGCGCGGCGGAGGAGGGCCAGCCCCTCGTCGGCCTGGGTCCGTCGTGCGGTCCCTTCGAACGAGAACGGACGGGTGACGACGCCGACAGTGAGCGCGCCCGACTCCTTGGCGATCTCGGCGATCACCGGCACCGCGCCGGTCCCCGTTCCACCGCCCAGCCCGGCGGTGACGAAGACGAGGTCCATCCCCTGAACGAGTTCGGAGATCTCCCACCGGGATTCGGACGCCGCCTTCTGTCCTTTGTCGAGAACGCCGCCCGTTCCGCGTCCGCCAGTGATGTCGGATCCGAGCTGGAGCTGCTCGTGTACAACGGACGCCTCGAGAACCTGTCGATCGGTGTCGACGGCGACGAGGCGCACGCCTTGGAGGTTTTCCTCGCGCATCCTGGCGACCGCGTTGACCCCCCCGTCGCCGACGCCCATCACGAGAATCCGGGCCGCCGCGCCGTGCGGTGGGTGTTCGTCGCGCGCCTGCTCGAGAAGCGGCGGCTCACCGATCTCCACGTCCACATCGCCGAACACCTCGGAGACGACTTCGCGCAGCTTGTCGAGTTTCCGCAGGCAGTACTCCTTCTTGAACTCGCTGTCGACGAGGATCGACAGCGCATTCTCGGTGAGGCTGACCGCCTGCACGTCAGCGGGGAGACAGGCACGAAGGATCCGATCGCCGATCCGAGATCGCAGATCCTTCCACGTCTCCTTCAGCGGGACATCGTCTCGTGCGTCGCTCATCCGTTCGTCCGTCATGCGTCTCCTCGTGCCATTCTGTACGCCGGACGCCGGCAAGTCAATCCGCAAGCGGCTCAACGCAATGACAGCTTGGCGAGGGAGGATGATTCGATTACCGTGTGCGCGTGAACTGGGAAGACGTCTGGAACGTGCTCAAGTGGGTCCTCGCCGCTCTCGCCGCCGGGTTCATCGGGCAGTTCGGACGGTCGTTCGCACTCCACCTCATCCGGAAGAGGCGAGCGGCCCGATCCGAAGAAGCCGCCGAAGCGCCGACGATTGCACCCGAGGCCCAACTCGATCGGGACCGCCTCGAAGCGCTCGCGAAGATCGAGAAGAAGCGGGCCAAGGCCGAGGTGAAACGACTCAAGAAGGCCGAGGAGCGGAAGCCGGACGCGTAGCGCCCGGCGAGCACGCGGAGGCTACTCCTTCTCCTCCGCTGACGGAGCGACGATCTCCATCCCGTTGTAGAAGCCGCAGTGAGGGCAGGCTCGATGCGGCAGCTTCGTCTCGTGACAGTGCGGACACTCGCCCCACGGGACCTCCGCCGCCTTGCGCCAATGGTTGCGGCGCATCCGACCCTTCGAGCGAGACGTTCTGTATTTGGGAACCGCCATCTGTCCTCCGTTGATCGCCGACCGGACGGCGCCGGTCGTCAGTGAGCGTGAAGTGTAGTCCTAGTCGGCCGCCGGTTCAACCTCGACGATCAGCGTCACCGGCCCGTCGTTGGTCAGCTCGACCACCATCTTCGCGCCGAATCGGCCCGTCTGGATCGGGACGCCTTGCCCGGCGATCGCCGCGACGAGTCGGTCGAACAGCGGCTCGGCGACCTCCGGCGACGCCGCCCCGACGAAGCTCGGCCGACGGCCCTTTCGCGTGTCCCCGTAGAGCGTGAACTGGCTGACCGCGAGAACGGCACCGCCGACGTCGAGAAGCGATCGATTCATCTTCCCGTCGTCGTCGGCGAAGACCCGAAGCGTGACGATCTTTCGCGCGACCTGGTCGAGATCGATTCCGACGTCGGTCGCCGCGATGCCGACGAGCAGGAGCAGCCCGCACTCGATCTCGGCGATCCGCGTCCCGTCGACGTCGACCGACGCACGCGCGACCCGCTGGGCGACGATCCGCATCGTCAGTCCTCGTCCTGAAGGCGTTCGGCGTACTCGACCAGCCGACCGAGCGCCTCTTCGCTCAGCGTCGACGCGCGGGCCATCAGAACGAGTTCGAGACGCTCGCGGTTGACCTGCTCCTTGACGGTCCGATGGAACGCTTGCTCGACCAGCTGTGGAGCTCGGAAGTTGGCGGCCCGATCGACGTAGTTAACGCGCCAGCGAGGGAACCGGTTGAGCGCGCCGATCGCCACCTCGATCAGGTGTTTGATGTTCGGCGCGCGCGTCTCGAAGACACCGTTGACGAAGTTCGCCAGCCGCTGGCTGTCGGTGAAGAAGATGACCGACTCCGGCTCGTAGGCGATCGCGCAACGAGCCGCCTCGATCAGCGCGTGGTAGTCGGCGACCTCGGACGTCGCCCGCCCGACGAGGCGCGAGACCTCGTCGACGAGGGTCCCGTCCTTGTCGGTGATCGCGATCCCGATTCCCGCCTCACCCGGCTCGCCACGAGCCGCGCCGGCGAAGTAGACGAAGAGTTTGTCCATCTCTGGGCCCACCAGGATTCGAACCTGGGACCTACCGGTTATGAGCCGGGGGCTCTGCCGCTGAGCTATGGACCCGCTTTGCCCGATGGGACTATAAGTTCCGCTTCGATCGACTGTCAAGAACGAACGGAACGTCGCGTCTCACGACTCCCCGTCGTCCGGCGCAAGGCGGAAGCCGCACGCCCCGAGCGGCCCGAGCAGCTCGTCCGGATCGGCCAGCCACTGCCCCCACTTCCGCCCCATGTGCTCCGTCCACGAGTAGTCGTCGAACGTGAACGTCTCCTCGCGCCCCTCGTCGAGCGGGATCATGTACCCCGACGAACGGTAGTAGTCCTGAGCGAGGTAGCCGTCGTCCATCGTCGCCATCGCCTCGGCGACCGCGTCGTCGTCCATCGCCGGGTAGCGATCCTCGAACAACGCGAACGACATCGGGTAGCGCGGGCGCGGCGGCGGATCCTCTGCCGGATACCCCATCGTCAGCTGGACGAGCGGGAAGACGTGCGGCGGAAGGGCGTAGTCGGCGGCGATCGCCTGCGCGCGAAACGGCGCCGCACCGAGAAAGCAGCTCCCGAGACCGAGCGACTCCGCTGCGACGACCATGTTCTCCGCCATGTACGCCGCGTCCTGCGCCCCGAACAAGAGGATCGACGCGTCGCTCGACGTACGCGTCCATCCCCGACGCGCCAGCACCCGTTCGAGCCGGTGGACGTCGATCAGGACCGTGAACAGGAGCGGCGCCGCGAACGGGTTGCGCTTTCGGTTCCGCGAGAGCAGGACGCTCCCGAGCTGGGCGGCGAACGGCGCCTGCTGGCCGCATCGAACGACCGTCTCCACGACATCGTCCGACGGATCGACGTCGGTGTATCGACGGATCGACTTGCGCCGCAGGAGCGACTCGACGACGGGATTGCTAATCATGCTTCCTCCTTCGCGATGCGCCAGCGGGGAGGGCGGCTTCGCCGCCGCTTCCCCCGCCGTCAGTCTCCGCGACGGGCGACAGCGGCGCAAAGAGCCGTGCGGACGTCGGTGAGGCGCACGCCGATCCGTCCGCAGTTGGAGCGGACCGAATGCCTCCCGTACCATCCGCTCCGCCCGGAAGTGAGAGGAGCACGCATGCGCAGCTTGCTGGAACAGGTCGCCGCGGCCTCCGCCGGATGGGTCGAGCTCCGCTACCACGCGCGTCGGTCGAAGCGACTCGTCGTCCGGAACGGGCAGATCGAGGAGACCTCGAGCGTCGAGCTCGTCGGCGTCGGCGTCCGCGCGTTCGTCGACGGCGCGTTCGGCTTCGCCAGCACGACCGACCTCTCCGACGCGGGACTCCGAAGAGCCGTCGCGACCGCGCAGGGAGCCGCGCGGACCGCGGCGAGCGCGAAGCGGCATCCGATCGCCGGCCTGGCGTCGGCCGACCTCGCCACTGGCGTCTTCCCGCTCGAGACCGACGATCCGCTCGACGCGCACACGCTCGAGGAGAAGCTCGCGCTCGTTCTCGAAACCGACGAGCTCGTCCGCGCACGACACACCGAGATCGTCTCGTCGGAGGTCTCGTACGCCGAGACGATCGACGAGAAGGTCATCGTGACGAGCGACGGCGCGGCGGCCCACGTGCACGACGCCAAGCCCGCGTTCCGCGTCCTCGCGATCGCCGAGCGGGCCGGCGATCAGACGATGGCCCTCGAGACCGTCGGGGTCACCGGAGGATTCGCCGACCTGTTCGCGGCGAGACGCCCCGAGGAGCTGGTCGACCGCGCGGCGCAACTCGCCGTCGACCAGCTCTCCGCCCCCAAGCCGGACGGCGGCACCGCGCAGGTCGTCCTCGATCCGGAGCTCGTCGGACTCCTCAGCCACGAGGCGATCGGGCACACGGTCGAGGCCGACTTCGTCCTCGGCGGGGCGGTCACGGCAGGCATGATCGGCGAGCCGGTCGCGTCCGAACTCGTCACGATGTGCGACAGCGGCTCCTCCGAGCATCGCCCCCATGCCGTCGGCGTCGTCCCCGTCGACGACGAGGGCGTCCCCGCACAGCGGACGGTTCTGATCGAGCGCGGCGTGCTCCGCTCGTACCTGCACAACCGGGAGACGGCCGCCCACTTCGACGTCGCCCCGACGGGGAACGCTCGCGCCTACACCTACAGCGACGAACCGATCATCCGGATGACGAACACGTACGTCGAGCCCGGCGAGACGCCGGTCGACGAGGCGATCGGCGACGTGAAGAACGGGTACTACCTGCGCGGACTCGGTCAGAGCGGTCAGGCCGACTCGAACGCCGAATTCATGTTCGGCGTTCGCGAGGCGCACCGGATTCGGGATGGGAAGCTCGCCGAGCTCGTCCGTGGCGTGACGATTTCGGGCAATGCGTTCGACGTTCTCCGATCGATCGACGCCGTCGGAGACGACTTCCGGTGGGAGCAGGGCGCCGGCTTCTGCGGCAAGGGACAGCCGGCGAAGACGGACGGCGGCGGGCCCCACGTTCGCTGCCGGGTGACGATCGGAGGGCAACAGGATGGCTAGCGGCGAGCTTCTCGAGCGCTGCCGAGACGCTGTGGCTGCCGGGCTCCGCCTCGGCGGCGACGAGATCGAGGTCTTCGGGCAGACCGTCGACAGCGTCAGCGCGACCGTGGAGAAGGACGACCTCCAGATCTCGAAGAGCCGCTTCGAGACCTCGTTCGGCATTCGGGCGTTTGTCGGACGACGCGTCGGATTCGCCAGCACGAACGACGCCAGCCGGCTCGACGCGGCGTGCTCCGACGCGGTCGCGTTGGCCAAGATCTCGCCCGCCGACTCACACAACGTCCTTCCCGAGCCGGAGTCGGCCGATCCGATCGGCGGACTCTTCGACCCGGCGGCCGACGTGTTCGAAGCGGCCGACGCCGTCCAGAGGACGGTCGAGATCCTCGACCGGGTCGGGGTGATCGACCGGCGCGTGATCGTCAACGACGCGTGGTTCGATGCCGAACGCGTCGCAGCCGCCGTCGCCAACTCCCGCGGCCTGGCGGCGCACGAACTCGGGAGCCTGTTCACCTACGGCCTCGTCGCCACCGCGCGGGAGGGCGAAACCGTCTCCAGCTTCGATTTCCAGTTCGGAGCGGCTCGAACCGTCGCCGGGATCGACATCGAAACCCCGACCGCGCGCGCCTGCGAGAGCGCGCTCGCCTCGCTCGGCGCGGAGCGCGGCGAGAGCTTCGTCGGCCCGGTCCTCCTCTCGCCGCAGGCGGTCGCCGACCTGATTGTAGGGCCGATCCTGTTCCAGCTCAGCGCCCGGAACGTCCTCCGCGGGCGAAGCCGGTGGAAGAACGCGATCGGAACGACTGTCGCCGTCCCCGACCTCCACCTCGTCGATGACGGTCGCGAGCCGGACGGCGTCGCAACCGGGGCGTTCGATCGTGAAGGCGTTCCGCGTCGCCGCCTCGCCCTGATCGAAGGCGGTGCCCTTCGTTTCTTCCTTCACAACGCGTACTCCGCGCACGCGATGGGCGAAGAGAACACCGGACACGCCGCCGGATCCGCACGCTCCGTCCCCTCGATCGGCCCGACGAACCTCTCGATCCTGCCCGGTGAAGGATCGGTCGACGACCTTCTCGCCGAGGTCGAACAGGGCCTCCTCGTCCGCCGCTTCTCGGGGAATGCGAATCCGATCTCGGGCGACTTTTCCGGCGCGGTGAAGTCGGCGCAGCTGATCCGAAACGGCAAGCTGGATCGAGCGGTCTCGGGAACGCTGATCGCCGGGAACGTCTTCGACGCGCTCTCCACCCTCTCCGCAATCTCGGCCGACCGGGAGAAGGTGTACAACTACACGCTTCCGTCCCTCCGACTCGAGAACGTGTCGGTCACCGCGGAGGGATAGGAGACGGCTACGAGTCGGCCTCGACGGCCGGAGCGTCGACCGCCGGCACCGCCAGCGTCTCCTCGATCCGTGCAAGCTCCGCTGCCCGCAGTTCGAGCGCCGTCCGATCGCCGCGGACGACGAGCACGATCGTCTCCCGCAGGAGGACGAACCCGACGCCGTACAGACCGACCTCCTCGTCGTCGGTCTCGTAGGCAATCCTGACCTTCCGCTGCGCGAACGCCGGTGGCATCTCCTCCTCGAACGAGACGAATTCCTTCCCCGGACAGGGACTGGCAATCTCGCAGCCGATCTCGATCGCGCGGGCGACGCCGATGTCGTCGACGATCGTGATCCACGCTTCGAGCTGTTCCACCGGACCGACGAGGTACACGCCGTCCAACGTCTCCTCGACCCGCCACCCCGCCGGCGCCTCGAACTGGTACCGTCCGTCCGGCTCCACGTACGTCCGCTCCGCCCGCCGCGCCAACAGCTCGAGCTCGCCGGGGTTCGGTCCGTCCGCATCCATGTAGACGAGCGCGAACGCCGCGAGGATGATCCCGACCCACAGTCCCGTGAGGATCATCGCGTTTCTCATCGTCGCACCTCCAATGCCCCCTCGGACCATTCTAGTGTCGACCGCAAGCCCCGCCAACCGGCTCTCTGACATCTTGCCGCAACCCCGCATGTCAACCTATACTCGCGGCATGATCCGACGGACGTTCGTTCTCATCACCCTTCTCGCCCTCGTCGCGATCTCCGCCGGAGCGGCGGAGCGAGTCATCATCCTCGCCGTCGATGGCGAGATCGCTGGGGGGATGGTCTCCTACCTTCGCCGCGGCCTCGCCGAAGCCGACGAGGCGGGCGCCGAGCTCGTGATCGTTCGACTGGCGACGCCGGGCGGGGACCTCGACTCAGCCTCCGCCGCACGCGATCTCCTGCTCGGGGCGACGGTCCCGACGATCGCGTTCGTCGATCGCGAAGCGATCTCCGCCGGGGCGCTCGTCGCCCTCGCCTGCGAGACGATCCTGTTCGCGCCGGGCGGCGTGATGGGCGCGGCGACCCCGATCACGTTCGACTTCGAGCAGGGGTACGTCGAGGCGATGGAGAAGGTGCAATCGGCAGTGCGCACGCTGTTCCGCGCCACCGCAGAGGCGCGCGGACGCGACCCCCGCGTCGCCGAGGCGATGGTCGACGAGGAAGTCGTGATCCCGGACCTGGTCGAGTCGGGCAAGCTTCTCACGCTCACCGGGGGGGAAGCCGCGACATTCGGCTACTCCGACGGCGAGGCCGACTCGATCGACGCGCTCCTGTCGGCGCGCGGCTACGCGCCGAGCGAAGCGGTCTCGTACGAGAGCCGCTTCGTCGATCGGGTCGTCGAGACGATGACGTCGTCGACGCTCGCGGCGATCCTCCTCGTCGTCGGCCTGCTCGGACTGATCATCGAGATGATGGTCCCCGGCTTCGGAATCGCCGGCATCCTTGGCGCCCTCTGCCTCGGCGCGTTCTTCTGGTCACACGTCCTCGTCGGACTCGCCGGATGGGAATCGATCGCGTTCCTCCTCGGCGGCCTCCTCGCAGTCTTCTTCGAGATCTTCGTCTTCACCGCCGCCGACTTCGGCTTCGCCGGGATCGTCGGTCTGGTCCTCGTCGGCCTCGGCTTCTACTCATCGATGGTCGGTCCGTTCACCGATCGTGCCGCCGGACTCCGGGCGATCGGGATTGTCAGTGCCGGCGTCGTCTTCGCTGTCGTCGTCGCAGTCATCCTCGTCAGCCGACTGCCCAAGTCCCGACTGCGCTTGGGGGGTGTGATCCTGTCGTCGGCGATCACCGGCCGGGCGTTCGACAAGGAGGAAGGGCAAAGGAAGCCGGGCGAACTCATCGGCCGACGCGGCGTCGCCGCGACCGATCTGCATCCGGTCGGCGCGGGGGAGTTCGGGGAAGATCGATTCGACGTAATCTGCGAGGAAGGACACGTGACGAAGGGGACGCCGATCGTGATCGTGGAGGACGAGGGATATCGGAAGGTCGTTCGTCGAGCCAAGGAGGGCTAACTTGATTACCTACATCGTCATCGCCGCAGCCGCGCTCGTTCTGTTGTGGATCTTCTTCTACTTCGTGCCAGTCGGATTGTGGGTCTCGGCCCTCGCCGCGGGCGTCCCGTTGGGGCCGATGACCTTCATCGGGATGCGGCTGCGCAAGGTCAATCCCCACAAAGTCGTCTTCCCGATGATTGCCGCGTGGAAAGCGGGGATCAAACTCAACGTCTCCGAACTCGAGGCGCACTTCCTCGCCGGCGGCAACGTCGAGCGCGTCGCCCGCGCACTGATCTCGGCCGACAAGGCGGAGATTCCGCTGAACTTCCAGCGCGCAGCCGCGATCGACCTGGCGGGGCGCGACGTCTACGACGCCGTCGCGATGTCCGTCAACCCCCGGGTCATCGAAACGCCCAAGGTCGGCGCGGTGGCGGCCGACGGGATCCAGCTGTTCGCGATCGCCAAGGTGACGGTCCGGGCGAACATCGATCGCCTCGTCGGTGGGGCGACGGAGGAGACGGTGATCGCCCGTGTCGGCGAGGGGATCGTCTCCGCGATCGGCTCGGCATCCTCCCACAAGGCCGTCCTCGAGAACCCGGACTCGATCTCGAAGCTCGTCCTGGAGAAGGGTCTCGATGCAGGAACGGCGTTCGAGCTTCTCTCGATCGACATCGCCGACGTCGACGTCGGCAAGAACATCGGCGCCCAGCTGCAGACCGACCAGGCCGAGGCGGACCTCAAGGTCGCACGCGCCAAGGCCGAGGAACGCCGTGCGATGGCCGTCGCGCGCGAACAGGAGATGACGGCCCTCGTCCAGGAGCGCCGCGCAGCCGTCGTCGAGGCCGAGGCGGAGATCCCGCGCGCGATGGCCGAGGCCTTTCGCGACGGCAACCTCGGAATCATGGACTACTACCGGATGCGCAACATCCAGGCGGACACGACGATGCGCGACAGCATCGCCCGTGACGAGACCTCGTCGTCGAGCGACGGAGGGATCGCCGAGTGAGCGCCGCACGCGCGCCGCGCCTCGCGCGGATTCGAAGGCTTGTGAAGTCGTCCCCCGCGGTCGCTCTCGTCGCCGGCGTCGTCCTCGGACCGCCTCCCGGCCTCGATCCGCCTCCGGTCCCTCCCGAACCGGACGACCGGCGCTAGCGCGGCGAAGCGGGTTGGACGACGGACGCCGCTGCCCTACAATGGTGGGCTGGTGGGGGAGACGTGATGAAGAGGGTTCCCGATGTCCTGACACTGTCGCGCGGCCTGATCGCGGTCGCCATTTTCTCGCTCGGCTTCGTCGGGCGGGACGCCCTCCCGACCGTCCTCCTGTTGACCATGCTCGGCTGGACGACGGACATTCTCGACGGGCGCGTCGCACGGAGGATCAACAAACCTCCGACCTGGGTCGGCGAGAAGGAATTCGCGTTCGACATGCTGATGGTCTTCTCGGGGCTCTGCTACCTCGTCCTCTCCGGCTTCATCCCGTTCCTTCCGGCGATCATCTACACGATGGTCGCGGCGGCGTTCATCGCCTACTTCCGCTCGAAGATGGTGACGATGTCGTTCGCGACCCCGCTCGTCGCCCTTCCGCTCGTGGTCGCCTACTTCGAGGCCCCTCACGCCCTCGTCTGGTACATCGTCTGGATCGCCGCCGCGCTCGTCCTCGACTGGCGTCGGTTCAAGGCAGTCGTGCTGGAATTCATCGAGAACACACGAAAACTCGCCAAGCGCTAGTCGAAGCTGGCGCCGCGCGCTAGAAGAGTCGGCCGCTCGCCTTCTTGCCGAGGTGCGCATACGCCCGTTCGGTCGCCACGCGCCCCTGAGGCGTTCGCTGGATGAGCCCGCTCTGCAGGAGGAACGGCTCAACGACGTCGGCGATCGTGTCCTTCTCCTCCGACAGCGCCGCCGCCAGCGTCTCCAGCCCGACCGGTCCACCAGCGAACTTGTCGATCAGGGTCTCCAGCACCATCCGATCGAGCTCGTCGAGGCCGACGTCGTCGATCCGAAGCATCTTGAGCGACTGTCGCGCGATCTCGAGGTCGATCGTCCCCTCGCCCTTCACCTCCGCGTAGTCCCGCGTCCTCCGGAGGAGCCGGTTGGCGATCCGCGGCGTTCCCCGCGCGCGACGCGCCAGCTCGGCCGCCCCGTCGTCGGAGATCTCGATCCCGAGAAGCGACCCCGATCGGACGACGATCCGCGTGAGGGCCTCAAGGTCGTAGAAGTTGAGCCGGAACGAAACCTCGAACCGGTCCCGCATCGGAGCCGAGATCAACCCCGCGCGCGTCGTCGCTCCAACGAGCGTGAACGGCGGGAGGTCGATCCGCAGCGACTGCGCGTTCGGCCCCTCGCCGAGGATGATGTCGATCTTGTACTCCTCCATCGCCGGGTAGAGGATTTCCTCGACGTTCCGTCGCAGCCGATGGATCTCGTCGATGAAGAAGACATCGTGGGGACGAAGGTTGGTGAGGATGGCCGCCAGGTCGCCGGCCTTCTCGATCGCCGGTCCGGAACTGACGCGAACGTTGACCGCCATCTCCGCGGCAATGATCTGGGCGAGCGTCGTCTTGCCGAGCCCCGGCGGACCCTGAAGCAGAACGTGATCGAGTGGTTCCTTGCGGCGCGTCGCCGCAGCGATGTAGATGCGAAGCTTCTCCTTGACGTCCTCCTGCCCGATGAACTCGTCCAACAGGCCCGGACGCAGGCTGGTCTGGGAAGCGTCCTCTTCGAGTTCCACACCGGCGATTCGTTCCGTCCTCATCCCAACAGCGATTGTACCGACGCTGCGCTTCGGGCGGCAACTCGCCGCGGGAACTGGTCTCCGGCCGGGTGTGGTACCATACACGCTCGATCGAGGGAGGAATCGAGAGGATGAGGACCGGATCCGTCGTCACGATCGGGACGTTCGACGGCGTCCATCTCGGACACCGCGCTGTCCTCGACGTCGTCGCCTCACTGGCGGCGTCGGGCGACCGTGAGCGCATCGCCTACGTGTTCGAGGCGCCCCCGCGCACGACGCTCGAGAACCACTCCTCTCCGCGACTCCTGCTCCCGATTGGGCTCCGACAGACGCTGCTGCGCACGTTCGTCGATCGGGTCGAATTCGCTGCGTTCGACGCCGTACGGGGCCTCTCCCCCGAAGCATTCGTCGGCGACGTCCTCGTCGGGCGGCTGCGGGCGGGCCACGTTGTCGTCGGCGAGGGCTTCCGCTTCGGACGAAGCCGAGCGGGCGATGTCCCACGGCTGAGCGCGCTCGGACGGGACGCCGGGTTCGACGTGCACGCGGTGCCCCCGGCGATCGTCGATGGCGCCGCGGTGAGCAGCACGCGGATCCGCCGCCTCCTCGGCGACGGGCGCGTACGCGACGCGGCCGCCCTCCTCGGCCGACCGCCGGTCCTCGTCGGACGGATCGCGAAGGGAGACGGGATCGGACGACGCCTCGGATACCCGACGGCGAACCTGTCCGTCGATCCGGGCATCCTCCTCCCCGCCGACGGGATCTACCTTGCCCACGCGTTCGCCGACGGCCATCGCGATCACGGGCTCCTCTACGTCGGCGACCGCCCGACCCTCGAAGGGACCCACCGCCGCTGCGAGATCCACCTTCTCTCGCCCTGGCCTGAGGAGCTTCGCGCAGCTCAGCTGCAGGTCCACGTACTCGAACGCGTCCGCGACGATCGCGCGTTCCCGTCCGTCGATGCACTGAGCGACCAGATCGGTCGCGACGTCGCCGTCGCCCGGAAGCTGGTCGGGCGTTATCCGCTCCCGAAGCGCCCGATCGGCGGTTGAAAGCCACGCAGTCCTCACCTACCATCTCTTCTCGGCATGCTGACCCTGGGAGTCGAGACGGCCGAACCGATCGGCGGTGTCGCGTTGTTTGAGGACGGGATACTCGCTGAGGAGCGGCTCCTCGACGCACCGCTCAAGCACGCTGAGTGCCTGATCCCGTCGATCGACCGATTGCTCGGTGACACGTCACGGAGCCGCGCCGAGGTCGACCGGATCAGCGTGAATCGCGGTCCCGGTTCGTTCACCGGTCTTCGGATCGGCTTGGCGACCGCGAATGGGCTCTGCCAAGCGATCGGCTGCGGGCTGGTCGGCGTTGACGGTGCGCACGCGTACCGATGGCGGGTTCCCGACGCAAGAAGGGTCTGCGTCGTGCTGCGAAGTCGGCGCGATCTGTTCTATGCAACGTGGTTCGTGGGCGAGAAGCCCAAGGGCCCGACGGAGTTGCTGCGCGAAGAGGGATTGGTCGCGCGGCTCGGTGAGGAAGAACGCGAGCTGACGCTCGCTGGAAGTGGAGCCGAGCGGATCTTCGGTCGGATCTCGGATCACCCGACGATCCTGCTCGCCGGGGAGAGCGCACTCGGACCGTCTCCCCTCGCGATCGCCCGCATCGGGGCAAGCGAGGAGTCGGCCGATCGCCTCTATCGGCTCGAACCGCTTTACGTCGAACCCGTTCTCGCTTAGGGCGGGAACGGCAAGAGGAGAGATCGATGTCCAGAATCTGTGAAGTCTGCGGGAAGCGCCCCGTCGCCGGGAACTCGGTGAGCCACTCGGCCCGCCACACGCGCCGCGTTCGCGCGCCGAACGTCCAACGCGTCCACGCGATCGTCGACGGAAAGCGAAAGCGAATCCGCGCCTGCACCCGCTGCATCAAGTCGGGACGCGTCGTCAAGGCCTCCTAGTCGCACCGAGCCGAGATGGGTAGCGAAGAGCGAACGACCGGCGCGGCATCGCCGATCGAAGGAGAGGTCATCGCCCACGAGGACGCAGGCGTTCGCGTCCGCCTCGAAGGGGGACGAATCGGTCTTCTCCCGCGTTCGGCGGGACCGAACCTGGCGATCGGCTATCGCAGCCGGTTCCGGATCGACCGGCAGCTGGAGGACGGAACCGTCCTCCTCTCGATCTTCGTGGCAACGGCCGAACCTCCACGCCACACGTTCGATCAGGAATTCGACCGCCTGCAAGACGCCCTCGCCAACCACGGGCCGCACCGCCTCAGGGAACGGCGGACGCCGGCGGACGCCGTCGGCCAGGAGCGCATCGAGCGATGGATGACCGATGTCGACGAGGCGATCGCGCGCCTGCGGAAGCGGCGAGCGAAGCGCGTGAACAGCCAGACGTAGTCCCGCGTTCCCGAAACGGAGGTATCGTGCCGAGAGGAACCGTCATCATCGACGCGGAGCGGTGCAAGGGCTGCGGCCTATGCATTGCGGCATGTCCCCAGGACGTCCTCGCGTTCTCCGGAAACCTGAACAAGAGCGGCTACGACGTCGCCCACATGCAGCATCCGGAAGCGTGTATCGGATGCGCATTCTGCGCCATGACGTGCCCGGACATCGCGATCGAGGTCTTCCGGGAGAAAGTCCCGAGCTAGAGGGGGGAAGATGGCCAGCCGGATGCTTCTGAGAGGAAACGAAGTGATCGCCGAAGCGGCGATCCGCGCCGGGTGCGAGTGCTACTTCGCCTATCCGATCACACCCCAGGCGGAGCTCCTCGAGCACATGGCGCGCAACATGCCTCGCCTCGGTCGAACGTTCGTCCAGGCGGAGAGCGAGGTCGCCGCGATCAGCATGGTCTACGGCGCGGCCGCCTGCGGGGTGCGGACGATGACGTCGTCGTCGTCCCCCGGGATCAGCCTGAAACAGGAGGGGATCTCGTATCTCGCCGGGTCGAACCTCCCGGCGGTGATCGTCAACGTCGTTCGCGGCGGACCGGGACTCGGGAACATCGCCCCCGCGCAGTGCGACTACTTCCAGGCGACCAAGGGCGGCGGGCACGGCGACTACCGACTGATCGTCCTCGCTCCGTCGACGGTCCCCGAAGCGGGAGATCTGACGACGCTCGCGTTCGAGCTGGCCGATCAGCACCGGATCCCGGTGATGATTCTCGCCGACGGGATGCTCGGGCAGATGATGGAGCCGGTCGAGCTCCCCGAGCCGATCGACCCCGCCTCCCTCCCGGAGAAGACGTGGGCGACGACCGGGGCCGCCGGGCGTGATCCGAACATCGTCCTGTCGTTCGACCTCGACCCGGAGCGGCTCAAGGAGATGAACCTCGCTCTCCAGCGGAAGTACGCGCAGATCACGGAGAATGAGGTCCGCTACGAGGAGACGGCGACCGACGACGCCGATCTCGTGATCGCCGCGTACGGAACCGTTGCTCGGATCGCCAAGAGCGTCGTCCGCATGGCACGGGCGGAAGGGATCAAGGTCGGGCTGTTCCGGCCGATCACGCTCTGGCCGTATCCGTACGAGCCGTTGCGTGCCCTCGCCGAACGGGTGGAGACGATCCTGACCGTCGAGATGAGCGCAGGACAGATGTGGGAGGACGTCCGACTCGCCGTCGGCGAGCGCGCCAAGACGCCGTTCTACGGTGAACTCGGCGGGGTCGTCCCGACCCCGCGCGCGATCCTGAACGAGGTGAGAACGCATGCCCGTTGACACCGCCAACATGACCCAGGTGTTCGAGCGTCCGAGGAGTCTCACCGACGCGCGATTCACGTACTGCCCGGGGTGCCACCACGGGATCCTGACCCGGATCATCGGTCAGACGATCGACGAACTCGACATCGCCGAGCGCACGGTCGGAATCGCGCCCGTCGGGTGCTCCGTCTTCGCGTATCTGTGGTACCGGTGCGACGCCGTCCAGGTCGCCCACGGGCGCGCGAGCGCCGTCGCAACGGGGATCAAGCGGGCGCGTCCGAATCTCGTTGTCTTCTCCTACCAGGGGGACGGCGACTTCGCCAGCATCGGCACCGCGGAGTCGATCCACGCCGCCAACCGCGGCGAGAACGTGACCGTGATCTTCGTCAACAACCAGATCTACGGGATGACCGGCGGCGAGATGGCACCGACGACGCTCGTCGACCAGCGAACGACGACGACCCCGGAAGGGCGCGATCCGAAGCTGTTCGGGTATCCGATCCGCTTCTCGGAGATGATCGCCCAGCTCGACGCGCCGGTCTACGTGACCCGCCAAGCGCTCTACGACACGCGACGGATCAACGACGCGACGGCCGCCGTACGGAAGGCGTTCGAGTACCAGGTCGCCGGGAAGGGGTACTCGCTGGTCGAGGTGCTGGCGACGTGCCCAACCAACTGGCGGATGACGCCGATTCAGGCGAACGAGCACGTCCGCAAGACGGTGACCGAGGTCTTCCCGCTCGGAGATCTCGTCGACAGGGGGGCATGATGGAGCGATCGGTCATCATCGCAGGCTTCGGCGGACAGGGCGTCATCCTCGCTGGGAAGATCCTGGCGCAGGCGGGAATGAATCACGACCTCGAGGTGACGTGGCTCCCGTCCTACGGACCCGAGATGCGCGGCGGAACGGCCAACTGCACCGTCGTCCTCTCGGACGAGCCGGTCGGCTCCCCGATCGTCGACGAACCAACCGCGGTCGTCGCGCTGAATCGACCGTCGCTCGATAAGTTCGAGCCGATCATTGCCGCCGGGGGAGCGGTCATCGTCAACGCATCGCTGATCGAACGACAGGTGACCCGCGACGACATCGACGCCCACTACGTCCGGGTGAACGACATCGCCCTCGAAGCGGGGAGCGCCCGTGCGATCAACATGGTCGCCCTCGGCGCCTACCTCAAGGCGACCGGGATCGTCCCCCTCGAGATCGTCCAGTCGACGATGGCTCAGATGCTCGAGGAGAGCGGCAAGGCGAAGTTCGTCCCGCTCAACGAGCAGGCCCTTGAACGCGGATACGACTCCGTCGACTGACGGTCGCACGCCGCGGGTCGTCGCCCGGGAGACCCCGTTCCGCGGACGCCTGATTACCGTTCGCGTCGATCGGCTCCAGCCGGCGAACGGTGGGGACGAGGTGGTTCGTGAGGTCGTCGTCCATCCCGGTGCGGTCGCCGTCGTCGCCCTCCCGTCCCCCGGATCGGTCCTCCTTGTCTGCCAGTACCGCCATCCCGCTGGGCGCGATCTGTGGGAGATCCCGGCCGGGAAGCTCGAGCGAGGAGAGTCTCCCCTCGCCTGCGCCCAGCGCGAGCTGGAGGAGGAGACCGGACACCGAGCGTCGGCGTGGACGCCGCTCGTCACCGCGTTCACGACGCCCGGGTTCTCGACGGAGACCCTCGCGCTCTTCCGCGCAGACGGGCTGGCCCGCACGGAGCGCGTGGCCGAGGATCGCGACGTCGACGACTGCCGGGAGTTCTCGGTCCAGCAGCTCCAGCAAATGCTCGGCCGGGGCGACCTCGTCGATGCCAAGACCCTCCTCGGCCTCCTCTGGTCCGGCCTGCTGCGCGGGACGCCCGGGAGCGTGACGCCGTGACGCGCCGTGGCCGGCGCAAGGACGGGCGCGCGAAGGAGACGCCCTTCTTCCAGTTCGCCCGTCGAACCGATGGTTCGTTCGGAATCCCCGACGGCCCCCTCCCGCCACGCGTCTCCATCGTCGGGGAGGGGCAGATCGGCGGGAAGGCGCGCGGACTCCTGTTCGTCCTCCATCGGATGGGGCGGGGCGAGACGCTTCCCGACTACCAGCACCTCGTGCGCTTCCCCCGCTCGACCATCCTCGCCACGGAGCTGTTCGACGACTTTATGGAGACGAATCGCCTCGACGAGGCCGTCCTCGCCGGATGCGAGAGCCCGACCCGCCTTGCGGAAATCCGCGATCGATTCCTCGCCGCCGACTTCCCGCCGCAGTGGGTCGGCGCGCTCGCCGAGCTGCTAACTCGACACGTCGGACCGCTCGTCGTCCGCTCGTCGTCGGTGATGGAGGACGATCCTGATCACTCGTTCGCCGGCATCTACCTGTCCGAGTTCCTGCCCAACCATGGAACCGACGACGAGCGCTTGTCCCGACTGATCGGTGCGATCAAGGACGTGTACGCGTCGACGTTCGGGACGAACGCGCGCGCGTACCGGAAGCGTCACGGGCTCCCGTGGCAGGAAGAGAAGATGGCGATTCTGATCCAGAACATGGTCGGCCGCGAATATCCGAACGACCTGTTCTACCCCCTCGTCGCCGGCGTGTCGTTCTCGCGCAACTTCTACCCCTGGACACCGTCCCTTGCTTCGGAAGACGGAACCGTGCGCCTGGTCGTCGGCACCGGAACGCGCGCCGTCGGCCGCGAGTACGCCCGCGTCTTCTCCGTCGCCCGCCCGGGGCTGAGGCCCGAGGGAACCGACATCCGCGCCATCGTTCGCAACTCCCAGGAGACGGTCGACGTCCTCGATCTCGTCGCCGGCCGCCTGGCACAGCGAAACCTCGGCGAGCTCGACAACCCGCTCCTGTCGAGAATCTGCTCGGTCGCGCACGACGACGGGACCCTCCGGACACCGTCGTCCGTCCTCGCGAGCCCGGCGGCGTCGACCCGGCTCGTCGCCTCGTTCGACCGACTCATCTCGGGCCCGCAGATCATGCCGTTCACGCCGCTTCTGCGCGCGCTGATGAAGTACCTCGAGGATCTTCTCGGGCTTCCGGTCGATGTCGAGTTCGCGGTCAACTTCCCCGGATCGGACGACGCCGATCGGACACCGCAGTTCTACGTCCTCCAGGTGCGCCCGCTCGGAGCGCGCCGAGCCCACCGAAGGATCCGCATCCCACCGCTTCCCCAAGAGCGGATCCTCCTCGACTGCCACCGCGTTCTCGGAAACGGGATCCGGCGTGGGATCGAGCACATCGTTTACGTCGATCCGTCGGAGTACCGCTACGATCGGGGGTACGAGACCGCGCGCGCCGTCGGACGAGTCAACGAGATGCTCGACGACCAGCCGTACATCCTCGTCGGTCCGGGTCGGTGGGCCTCGTCCAATCCGCAACTGGGCGTACCCGTCCAGTATGGCGAGATCATCGGGGCCCGCGTCATCGTTGAGATGTCGACCGCGGGCTTCTCTCCGGAGCTGTCGTACGGAACGCACTTCTACGCGGACATGGTCGCGAGCCAGGTCCTCTACCTGCCGTTCTACGAAGCCGAGGGCGACCACATCCATCGGGATCTGCTCAAGACGCTGGACGCGACGTCGTACGGAGCGGCCGTAACGCACTACGTTGCACCCTCCGGACTCAAGGTTTTCGTCGACGGGTCCGGCCGACGCGGCGTGATCGTTCTTTCTCGCAAGACAACGTAGGCGTTCGCCGCTGCGGCGTGATCGTTCTTTCTCGCAAGACAACGTAGGCGTTCGCCGACGCGGCGTGAAACTCTTCCCTCAAGTGCGAACGTAGGCGTTCGCCGACGCGGCGTGAAACTCTTCCCTCAAGTGCGAACGTAGGTGTTCGCCGCTGCGGCGTGATCGTTCTTTCTCGCAAGACAACGTAGGCGTTCGCCGACGCGGCGTGAAACTCTTCCCTCAAGTGCGAACGTAGGCGTTCGCCGCTGCGGCGTGTGTGTCCAGTCACGGATGGTCGTCGTACCAGGCCGCCGCTGCAGCGTGTGTCCCGTCACGAATGGTCGTCGCACTAGGCCGCCGCTGCGGCGTCATCGCGCGCTCCCGAGCGGGAACGTAGAGCGAGAGCGCGCACGGGTCCGTGCAGACTACTCGAACAGGTTGACCAGGTAGAGGAGATTCTCGTCGACGGGGCGCGGGTTGGCGAGCGCCTCGCCGAGCGGAACCGGAACGATCTTCGTGCCGTGAATCGCGGTCATCACGTCCGATCTCCCGTCGAGCGCGAACTCGATCGCCGCCGCGCCGAACCGCGTCGCCAGAATCCGGTCAAACGGAGACGGACTCCCTCCTCGCTGGAGATAGGCAAGGTTGGTCACGCGCACGGGAATCCTCATCCGCTCCGACAGCTCGTTGGCGACGTACTGGCCGACGCCGCCGAGACGTGCGTGTCCGAACGCGTCAACTTCTGCCTCTTCGACGACCTGGCCGTTCACGCCCTCCGGCTTCGCACCCTCGGCGATGATGACGATCGAGAACCGCTTCTTCAGGTGCTCGCGCCGCTTGATCTTGCGGAAGATCGCGTCCACGTCGAAATCCTGCTCCGGAATCAGGATCACGTCGGCGCCCCCGGCGACCCCGCCCATCAGACTGAGCCAGCCTGCATCCCGGCCCATCACCTCGAGGATCAGCACGCGGTGGTGCGACGCGGCGGTCGTGTGCAGTCGATCGAGTGCGTCCGTGATCGCGGCGAGAGCGGACGAGAATCCGAGCGTGTAGTCGGTCATCCCGATGTCGTTGTCGATCGTCTGCGGGATCCCGATCGCCCGGACGCCCTCTCCCGCAAGCCTGTGAGCCACCCCGAGGGTGTCGTCCCCGCCGATCGCGATCAGGAAGTCGATCGCGTTGACCTTCAACGTCTCGATCACCCGCTCCGGCCCCCCGTCGGTTCGGTAGGGGTTCGTTCGAGAACTCGAGAGGATCGTCCCTCCGATGTGGAGGAGCCCGGAAACGTCGATCGGCGTGAGCGGCCGCGCCAGATTCTCGATCGGTCCTCTCCACCCTTCCTGAAAACCGACGACGTCTACGCCGTGCCTGTCACCGAAGCGAACGATCGACCGCAACGCCGCGTTGATCCCGGGGGAGTCGCCCCCTCCCGTCAGTACTCCGGCCCTCGGCATGGTGGTTCCTCCCTGTCCTATCCGTGAAGCGTCCGGCCGCCGCTTCCCGCTTGATCGAGGAGAGCGAGCGCAATCGTCTTGACCTGTTCCTGTATCCGTCGACCGACGACCCGCGGGTCGAACGCCTTCTTGTTCGGGCTCCAGTCTCCGCTCGGGAACAAGTTCACGACGTCGTCCTCCACTCCCGCCGGCGGAACGATCTCTCCCGCATGCTCGGCGTAGAACTCGGTCGACGCTCGACCGTAGACGTACTGGTAGTGCGTGTCCTTGTTCAGCTTGCGGATCCCCCGATCGATCACCTGTCGGATCTGATCGGGAAGCACGCCCGACGAGCCGTGCAGGACGAGTGGAACGCCGAGGCCGGCGCCGCGTAGCCGCTCCCGAATCGCGCCGGCGAGGTCGATGCGGAGCTCGATCTTCTTCCCCTTGGAGACGCCGTGTTGCGTCCCGATCGAGATCGCGAGCAGATCGGCCCCGGTCGCGCGGACGAACTCGATCGCCTCGTCGGGATCGGTGTAGAACGCCTCGTCGGACGCGATCTCGTCCTCGACGCCCTTGATCCTGCCGAGCTCGGCCTCGATCAGAATCCCGGTCCCCTCGGCCGCCCGCACCACGTTCCGGCTGATCCGGACGTTCTCGTCGAACGTCTCCGCCGACGCGTCGATCATGATCGACGAGACGAGCCGGTCGGCAATCGCCTCCTGGATGAGGTCCATTTCGCCGACGGTGAAATGGTCAAGGTTGATGAAGACGTCGATCGGGAACCCCTCGACCAGCGCGTGGACCGTCGCCGCCAACGCGCGCAGCCCGGCCCGCTTGTCTCCCGCCCCGGCGAACTTCGCCGCCCCGGGGCTGATCTGTACAACGAGATCCGACTGCGCCTCGACGTAGGCCTGAAGGAGTCCGATGAGAACGTTGGCCTCGGCGATGTTGTTTGCCATGAACGCGTACCCACCGTCGTCGGCGCGACGGTACGCCTCGCGAAGTCTCTCTCCGTCTCCGAATCCCACGGCGGCACCTCCGTTCGAACACTTGGTCCGTCCGGCTCATCGAGCCGGAAACTCGAAGATACGCGATCCGAGATCGCTTGTCACCACGCTCCTCGCCGGACGGAGATTGACAACGCCCGTCGCAGGCTCGAAAGTAACCGCGCGCAAAGGGAGGACCCGATGACCCAAGCCGACGCAACGACGGAAGCCCGCTGCATCAATGCCCTGAGATTCCTCGCCGCCGACGCGATCGAGACGGCTCGCTCCGGACACCCGGGGCTCCCGCTCGGCGCGGCCGCAGCGAGCTTCACGCTGTGGACCCGTCATCTGAAGCACGACCCGAGCGACCCGGCGTGGCCGGACCGCGACCGGTTCGTCCTCTCCGCAGGGCACGGCTCGGCCCTCCTCTACGCCCTCCTTCACCTGTCCGGGTACGACCTCCCGCTCGACGAGCTCCGCCGCTTCCGCCAATGGGGAAGCCGGACGCCGGGGCATCCGGAGAGCCACGTCACCCCCGGCATCGACGTGACGACCGGACCGCTCGGACAAGGGCTCGCCAACGCCGTCGGGCTGGCGCTCGCCGAGGCGCATCTGGCCGCGACGTTCAACCGTCCCGGCCACACCGTCGTCGATCACCACACCTACGTCCTCGCCGGGGACGGCGATCTGATGGAGGGCATCTCCTACGAAGCGTGCGCCCTCGCCGGGCACCTGCAGCTCGGCAAGCTGATCGTTCTCTACGACTCCAACCGGATCTCGCTCGCCGGCACGACGAGCCTGTGCGACTCGGAGGACGTCGCCGGACGATTCGCCGCGGCCGGCTGGCAGACGATCGCCGTCGAGGACGGAAACGACGTCGCGGCGATCGACGAGGCGCTCCGTGTCGCCAAGGAGGATCCGAATCGGCCGTCACTGGTCGAGATTCGGACGACGATCGGCTTCGGCGCCCCGACGAAGGCGGGGACGTTCAAGGTTCACGGCGCTCCGCTCGGCCCCGATGAACTCACCGCCGCGAAAGAGGCGCTTGGCTGGCCGACCGACCCGCCGTTCTTCGTTCCCGACGACGTACGCAGCGCCTTTGCCGATGTGGCCTCAGAGGGATCCGAAGTGCGCGCCGACTGGCGACGCCGACTCGCCACCTACCGCGAGGCGCACTCAGCACTCGCTGCCGAGTTCGAACGGCGCACCGACGGGCGTCTTCCGGCCGACTGGAGCGCCGGCCTCCCCCGGTTCGAGTCGGACGCGAACGGGCTCGCCACCCGCAAGGCGTCGGAGGCGATCCTGCAGTCGCTCGCAGACTCGCTCCCCGAGCTGATCGGCGGTTCAGCCGATCTCAACCCGTCGACGTACACGTGGCTCAAGGACTGCGGCGACTTCCAGGCCGACGGGGACCGGCCCCTCGACGTCCAGGGAGACGTCGGCGGCGGCTGGGGACGGACCGGGCGGAACATCCACTTCGGCGTGCGCGAGCACGCGATGGGCGCGATCGTCGACGGAATGGCGCAGCACGGCGGCCTGACCCCGTACACGGCGACGTTCCTCGTCTTCGCCGACTACATGCGCCCGCCGATCCGCCTCGCCGCCCTCAGCGGCTACCCGGCCGTGTTCGTGTTCACTCACGACTCGATCGGGGTCGGCGAGGACGGCCCGACCCACCAGCCGGTCGAGCAGACGATGAGCCTACGACTGATCCCGAACCTCGTCGTGATCCGCCCCGCCGACGCCAACGAGACGGTCGAGGCGTGGCGGGCGGCGATCGAGAGGCGCGACGGGCCGACGGCCCTCGTCTTCTCCCGTCAGGCGCTGCCGACCCTCGATCGGTCCGAGACCGGGTCCGCCGCAGGAACACGCCGCGGTGGCTACGTCCTCTGGGAGAGCGATGAGCGTCCCGAGATCCTTCTCCTCGCCACCGGGTCCGAGGTTCACCCGACACTCGCCGCCGGCCGCGCGCTCGCCGAGAGCGGACACGCGGTGCGGGTCGTCTCCCTCCCGAGCTGGGAGCTGTTCGAGGCCGAAGACCCGGCGTACCGCGCGTCGGTCCTCCCGAAGGACGTTCGCCGGCGGATCGCCGTCGAGGCCGGATGCAGCCTCGGATGGGAGCGCTACGTCGGACCGGAGGGGCGCATCCTCGCTGTCGACCGATTCGGAGCGAGTGCCCCCGGGGGCGAGGCGCTGTCGCGGTTCGGATTCACGTCCGACGCGATTCGCGCCGCCGGCGAAGCGCTCCTCGCCGAGTGATGCTCGGGTAGCTCCTGCGAATGGACGGACTCCGCGGGTACGCGCGATCGATTCGAACGTTCTCGCCGAACGCGCGCCGCTACCTCGCGACGACCGCGCTGTTCGGCGTCGGGACCTCGTTCCAGTGGCTGTTCTTCAACCTGTACGTCCTCTCGCTCGGGTTCGATCAGGCGTTCGTCGGACTCCTCGCCGGGATCCCGGCGCTCGTGACCGCCGCCTCGGCCCTCCCGATCGGGATCCTCCTTCCGCGGATCGGGTACCGACGCAGCCTCCTCGTGGGAGGCGTCCTGTACGTCGTCGCGTTCGTCGGCTGGGCGTTCTTCCCGATCCGCCCGGTCCTCGTCGGCGGGAGCATCCTCGCCGGCCTCGGCTCGTCGCTCCTTCTCGTCACGTCGTCCCCGCTGATGGTCGCCTCGAGCACGGCCGCAAACCGAACCCAGCTGTTCGGTGTCCAGTTCGGCCTGAACACGCTCGTCGGCGTTGTCGCCAACCTCGCCGGCGGCTACCTGCCCCAGCTGTTCGCCGGCGCGTTCCGAATCCCGATCGAGTCGCCGACCGCCTACCGCGCCGTCCTGTTGGTCGCGATGACCCTCGCCGCGACGGCGATCGTGCCGATCGCCCGTCTCCGCGGGCTCGGCGGCCGCCGAGACGAGCGCCCGACCGACATGCGCCGGATCGCTGGATCCTGGCCGATCCTCGGCAAGCTCCTCGCGGTTCAGCTCACGATCTCCCTCGGCGCCGGAATGCTGATGCCGTTCGTCAACGTCTTCTACAAGCTGCGGTTCGACCTGCCCGACCCGAGCCTGGGCACCGTCTTCTCCCTGTCGTCGCTTCTGACCGGGATCTCGGCACTCGCCGCGCCCCTCGTCGCCGCCCGGATCGGCAAGGTGCGTGCGATCGTCCTCACCCAAGCCCTGTCGCTCCCGTTCCTCGCCGCGATGGGCTTCTCCCCCTGGTTCGGTCTCTCCGCCGCCGGGTTTCTCGTCCGCACCGCGCTGATGAACATGAGCTCGCCGGTGTTCATGGCGTTCACGATGGGCCTCGTCCCGGGATCCCTCCGGCCGCTGACCTCGGCCCTGCTGATTCTCGCCTGGAACGCGGGGTGGGCGATCTCGTCGGCGCTGAGCGGATTCATCCAGGTCTCGATCGGCTTCTGGCCCCTGTTCGTGATCACCGGGTCGATCTACGCGCTGGTCGTCCTGCTGACGTACGTCCTGTTCCGGAACGCGCACGAGCTCCCGGAACCGGAGGTCGCCGAGGCCCTTCCGATCGACGAGGAGCTACGCGTCTAGCCGCTCTCCGTACGTTCGAGCCGTTCGATCTCCCCGCGGCGCAGCGTTTCGACGAGCCTGTCGACCGCCGCCGACACCGGCGGGGAGAGACCGTCCCCGAGCGCGAGGTCGCGCGGCTCGATCCCGATGAACGCGATCTCCCCAACCACCGAGGCGGCAAGCCGCTCGATCACGAACGCGAGCGGGAGGCCGTGGGTCGAGGCGAGCATGCGGTCGGTCCCGTTGATCGGGAGACGCCGGATCGACCCCGCCGGAAGACCCATCCGCGCCGCGTCGACGATCACGAGAAGGTCGGGGCGCTCGCGGGCGACGATCCCCGACGCGTTCTCGAGGGCGAGACCGCAGTCGATCGAGTGCCAACCGTCGTCGTTGCCGAGTCGTTCGGCGACCGCAGGTCCTGCGCCGTCGTCCCCCGACACGCGATTCCCGACGCCGAGGAGGAGGCGCTTCATTCGTCGGAATCGGTTCGCGGACGATACCGGCCGACGTTGCGATAGCGTTCGTAGCGCCCGCGGACGAGTTCGTCGATCGGCCGTGCCGCCAACTCGTCGAGATGGCCGACGAGCTCGTCCTTGAGCGCCGCCGCCGTCCGGGGGAAGTCCTTCTGTGCCCCGCCGAGCGGCTCGGGGATCACGCCGTCGATCAGCCCAAGCTCCTCCAGGTGCGCGGCGGTCAGCTGGAGCGCAGCCGCGGCCTCTCGCGTCCGCTCCTTGTCCTTCCACAGGATCGCCGCGGCGCCCTCGGGGCTGATCACCGAGTAGACGGCGTTCTCGAGCATCAGCACGCGATCGGCGACGCCGATCGCCAACGCGCCGCCCGATCCGCCTTCGCCGATGACGACCGACACGATCGGCACCCGCAGGCGCGACATCGCAAGGAGGCTCTCGGCGATCGCCCCACCGATGTTCAGCTCCTCAGACTCAAGACCCGGGTACGCGCCCGGCGTGTCGATCAGGGTCAGAAGCGGGAAGCCGAACCGCTCCGCCATCGCCATCGCCCGTAGGCCCTTGCGATACCCCTGCGGCCGCGTCATCCCGAAGAAGCGCTCTTTATTCTCCTCGGTCGACCGCCCCTTCTGCTGCGCGAGGACGACGACCCGCCGTCCGTCGAGCCGCGCCAGGCCCGCGATCAGAGCGCGGTCGTCGCCGGCGATGCGGTCCCCGTGCAGCTCGTAGAAGCCGTCGAGGATCTCGTCGACGTAGTCGAGTGCGTACGGGCGTTTCGGATGGCGGGCGATCCGGACGCGCTCCCAGTCGCTCAGGTTCGAGTACAGCTCGCGCCGGAGATCCTCGAGCCGGGTCTCGAGACGGGCGATCTCGCCGCCGAGGTTCATCCCATCGATCTCGTCGAGCGTGCGCAGCTCGGCGATCTTCGCCTCGAGCAGGTCGAGTGTTCGTTCGTCGCTCATGCCGCCTCCACGAAGAACCCGAGCAGCGTCGCCAGCTCGTCGCGCAGGTCCTCCCGCTTGGCGACGCGATCGACGAGTCCGTGCTCGAACGCGAACGCGTCCGTCTGGAAGTGCGCCGGCAGCTCTTGGGCAATCGTGTTCTCGATCACCCGCCGCCCGGCGAACCCGATCATCGCCCCTCGCTCGGCGATGATCACGTCGCCGAGGCTGGCGATCGACGCCTGGACGCCCCCGGTCGTCGGGTACGTCATCACCGAGATGAACGGGATCCCGGCGTCGGCCAACCGTTGTCTCGCCGCGGCCGTCTTCGCCATCTGCAGAAGCGAGAACAGCCCCTCCTGCAGCCGCGCCCCGCCGGACGAGGAGATGAGGACGAACGGCCGCTCGTCCTCGACGGCGGCTTCGATCCCGCGACAGATCTGCTCGCCGACGACCGATCCCATGCTCCCCCCGACGAAGCGGAAGTCCATCGCCGCGATCACGATCGGCGCTCCGCCGATCGTCGCCCGTCCGAGGACGACGGCGTCGGCGAGCCCCGTCTTCTGCTGCGCATCCTCAATCCGCTCGGCGTACGGCCGGCTGTCGACGAACACCAGCGGGTCGTCCGCCGCGATCGGCTCGGCGTCGTCGACGAAGCTTCCCTCGTCAACGAGCGACTCGATCCGCTCCGCGGCGGTAAGGAAGAAGTACTCCCCGCAGTTGGGGCAGATGTTGTTGTTCTCGCGGACGCGTCGCTTGAACACGAGTTCGTCGCACGACTTGCACTTCATCCACAGGGACTCGTCGCGCTCCTTCTCAACGTCGACGCGCAGGTACTGCCTTTCCTTGAAGATCGCCATGACGCACCCTCCTAGGAGCGGCGGCGGAACGGGAGGAAGCGAGGCCGCTTGGGCTCCGTCTCTTCCTCGTCTTCGGTCCGCTTCAGGCTGTCCGGCAGGGCCGAACCGCTGGAGACGACCATCGATAGTGCGTCCTCCACCGGCATGTCGATGTAGGTCACCAGCCGCTTGGGGACGATCAGCATGTAGCCCGACAGCGGATTCGGCGCCGTCGGCGCGTAGACGAGCACGCACTCCTCGCCGGTCAGGTCCTGGATCACGCCCAGGTCCTCGTTGGTGACCAAGCCGAGCGCGTTGACGCCCTCCTTCGGGAACTCGAACATCACCACCTTCTGGAACGACGTCGTCCCCGAGCGGTTGAGCAGCGCGTTGGAGAACTGCTTGAACGTGCCGTACATCTTCCGGATCCCGGGGACGGCGAGGAAGACCCGTTCGAAGTAGTAGTGGAGGGTCCGTCCGAGCACGTTCCTCGTGATGACGCCGATGACGAGGATGACGATCAACGTAACGTAGACGCCGAGCCCGGGAATCCAGCGGCCGAGCGCACGCTCGATCGTCATCCCGATCGTAGCGTTCCTCCCGACCCATCCGTCGATCAGGCGGAACAGGAACCAGACGACGTAGACGGTCGCCCCCACGGGGATGATCGCCAGCAATCCGCTGACGAACGTCGTCCGTAGCCAGACCAGGAACCGTCTCATCCGTTCGATTCACTCCCTCGACGGGGCTCTGCGCCCGATGATTCCGGCATTATAGGTCACGGGAGTATGATACGACCATGGCTCGCCGATCCCGTCTGCGTCGCGTCGTCCTCTACGCCGGAGGCGCCCTCGTCCTCGCCTACGCGGTCGTCGTCGGTCTACGGATCCTCTGGCCGGTCGATTTCGTCGATCTCGTCGCGCGTGAGGCCGCACGGCACGACGTCGACTTCGACCTCGTCGCCGCCGTGATCTACGCCGAGAGCCGTTTTCGTCCGGACGTCGTCTCTCATCGCGGCGCGATCGGCCTGATGCAGATCATGCCGGAGACGGGCGCGTGGATCGCCGAACAGATGGAGCTTCCACCGCCGTCACGCGCCGAGCTTCACGACGCGGAGCTGAACGTACGCCTGGGCGTGTGGTACGTGCGCCACCTTCTCGATCGCTTCGGAGATCCGGAGACCGCCCTGCGGGCCTACAACGCGGGACCGACTGCGGCCGCACGCTGGCGAGATGATGGAAGCCCACCGCATCCGGAGACGGCGGTGTTCGTGCGCCGTGTCCTGTCCGCGCGCCCGATCTACCGGCTCTACCACCGCGCGCCGATCCTGGTGGAGATCACTCCGTCGGTCTCCCTCTGATCGTTGCGGGGGCTCCGTCGGTGAGCTAGACTCCCCGACGATTTTGACCTGAGGGACACAGGAGGTCTGGACGTGCCGGACGCTACACGATGGGTGAAGAAGGATCCGAGCAAGGAGAACGTCTTCTGGCCGACGGACGAGTTGAAGGCGAGGACGTGGGTCTCCGACGATTCGATCTACGAGACGGCGAAAGCTGATCCGAAGGGGTTCTGGGCCGAGCGGGCCGAGGAGCTTCACTGGTTCAAGAAGTGGGATTCGGTCTACGACTACGCTCCCCACGCCTACAAGTGGTTCGTCGGCGGGAAGACGAACCTCTCCTACAACTCGCTCGACCGTCACATCGAGGCCGGGCGCGGCGATCAGATCGCGCTCATTTGGGAACCGGAGCCGGAGGACGAAGAGGCGGTCAAGCTCACGTATCGTGAGCTCCACGAGCAGGTCTGCAAGCTGTCGAACGTCCTGAAGAGCCTCGGCGTCAAGAAGGGCGATCGCATCGGGATCTACATGCCGATGATCCCCGAGGCCGTCGTTGCGATGCAGGCGTGTGCCCGGATCGGCGCACCACACTCGGTCGTCTTCTCGGCGTTCAGCCCCGACTCGCTGCGCGATCGGATGGTCGACGCCGGCGCGAAGGTTCTCCTGACCGCCGACGGCTACTACCGGCGCGGCAAGGCGATCAACCTGAAGAAGAACGCCGACGCCGGCGTGGCCGACTCGCCGATCGAGAAGGTCGTCGTCGTCAACCGGCTCGGTGGCGAGATCCACCTCACCCCCGGACGCGACTTCGTCTACCAAGAAATGATGGCCGAAGCGTCCGCCGATTGCCCGGCCGAGGAGCTCGACGCCGAGGACCTCTCGTTCCTCCTCTACACGTCCGGAACGACCGGGAAGCCGAAGGGGATCATGCACACAACCGGCGGGTACGCCGTGCAGGCGTACACGACGGCGAAGTGGAACTTCGACATGCACGACGGTGACGTCTTCTGGTGCACAGCCGACGTCGGCTGGATCACCGGGCACACCTACATCAACTACGGCCCGCTGATGAACGGCGTGGCAACTCTCGTCTACGAAGGCTCGCCCGACGCCCCCGACTTCGGTCGGTTTTGGGCGATCATCGAGAAGCACAAGGTCACCCAGCTGTACACCGCGCCGACGGCAATCCGCATGTTCATCAAGTGGGGCGACGAGTGGCCGGGGAAGTACGACCTATCGTCGCTGCGCCTGCTCGGAACGGTCGGCGAGCCGATCAACGTCGACGCCTGGCTCTGGTATTTCAACACGATCGGCGGAGGGCGTTGCCCGATCATCGACACGTGGTGGCAGACCGAGACCGGCGCGAACATGGTCAACAGCCTCCCCGGCATCGGGCCGTTCGTCCCGACGATCGCCGGACGCCCGTTCCCGGGCGTAATCGGACACATCCTCGACTCCGCCGGAGAGCCACTCGGTCCGGACGAGGGTGGATACCTGTCGATCTTCAGTCCGTTCCCACCGGCGCTCACCCGCGGCATCTACGGGGACGCGGATCGATTCAAGGCACAGTACTTCGCCGAGTACGGCCCGGAGAAGTACTTCACCAGCGACGGAGCTCGCCGCGATGAGCTGGGGAACATCCGGATCACCGGCCGCGTAGACGACGTGATGAACGTCGCCGGCCACCGCCTCGCGACGGCCGAGGTCGAGAGTGCGCTCGCTCAGAACGACAAGGTCAGCGAAGTCGCCGTCGTCTCGCGACCGCACGACCTGAAGGGCGAAGTGCCGATCGCGTTCGTCCTCCTGCGCAAGGGCGTCGAGGCGTCGGACGACATCACCAAGGAGCTGATGGCGACCGTGAACCAGGTCATCGGCCCCACCGGCCGTCCCGATCGGATCATCTTCGCTCCCGACGTACCGAAGACGCGCAGCGGGAAGATCATGCGTCGCGTCCTGAAGGCGCTCGTCCGCGGAGAGCCGGTTGGCGATCTGACGACCCTGCAGAACCCGGACAGTGTCGACGAGCTGAAGCGGCTCGTCGAGAACGCCGGCGGATAGGCGGCCAACGAAGTCACACACAGGGTCTGATCGACTCGAGCAAGAAGATGCGGGGACGGCATCAGCCGTCCCCGCGTTTCGTTTCGCAACCATTGCCGAGCACTGCCTCAAGGGCGTCCGCGCTCGGCGCAGACCGCCTAGGCCTTCTTCTCCTCGCGCGTCAGGTACTCCATGATCGCCTCTACGACGAGGTAGTTGACCGAGCGATCTCGCTTCTCCCCGAGCTTCACGAGGCGTTCCACCGGATTCTGCGCCATCTTGCTCTGCGGGATGTAGATGCTCAACTTGTCGGTCGGCTTCTTCATCGCCATACTCTCACCCCCCCTCGATCCTTCCCACTGCGATGCGGTGTCTCTTAATGCGTTGAAGTCATACTATATCGTCCTGACTCCACGCGATCAAGACTTGGAGCGCTCACACGCCGCAGGGACGTACATCGCAACCTTCCGGAAAGGCAACGCAGGGCCTTGAAGCATCACTTCACAGATTCTCGGTCAAACCCCGAAACGGATGTGCCCCAAGGGAGGAGGGGTGCACGACCCGGAAGAAGAGCGCCGTGCACCCCTGGGAGTGCTGCTTCCTGCGGAGGTGCGCAAGGTTCTCTCACGCTATCGCCGGCGAATGGAACGCACGTGAGCGCCTGTTGTCAGCCGTGCATCGGAGTTATCGGATTCCGATGAGCGCCTTCACCGAGCTTTCCACAGCCGGCGGTGGGAATCGCCGCAGGACCTGCGGCTCCTCGGTTCTCGCTCACCTCGCGATTGCGGTGGACGTGTGAGGTTCCGGTGAACCGTCAACCGCGCTCGCCGACTCCCGGCGTTGAGCGCGCTGTCCGCGAAGAAGGAAGTGAGGCATAATCGTCGAGGACGTGGTGGTGGGTTCTCTCTTGTACGAGAAACCAGGGCGGCGGCAGACACGGCGCCTCTCCCAGACTGCGCCGCCCGCCACCACGATCGTTAGTTTCGTTCCCGGAGTCTCCCCACGCTCCCGCGTCATTCCAAGGCCCGGACGGCTGACCGCTGGCCGCACCCGCACCAAGGCGGGTAAGATCACGCGTCCTGGATGGGAGGGGGAGCCAATGGCCGTCGAAGAATCCGCCCCACGGAAGCGTACGCAGCCCGAAGCTGCAACCGCGAAGCGCGACACGGAGCGATTGCAGCTCCTCGCCAACATCTTCCCCGCTCTCGACGCGACGTCCGTCTCCGATCTCGACGGCGTCTGCCTCGAGACGCACTACGACGAAGGAGAGCTCGTCGCCCAGGAAGGGTCCTACGCCTCCGGGATGTACATCGTGAAGTCGGGACTGGTCAAGGTCGGCATGCACGGCCGGAAAGGCGGGGGAAAGCGCGTTCTCCGATTCCTCAGCGTCGGCGAGCTGTTCGGCCTCGAGGCAGTCACCCTCGGACACGAGGCGAACATCCAGTACGCCAAAGCGATCGTGCCGTCCTCGCTCGTCTTCATCGAGCGGCGGAACTTGATCGGCTTCCGAGAGGAGCATCCCGAGATCTGCACGGACCTCTGCCGGTGGTTGGCTCGCGAGGTCGTCATGCTCGAGTTCAAGCTCACACGCGATGCGGTCGAATCCCTCGATCGGAACCTGGCGCTGCTGTTGCTCGCGCTCGCCCAGAAGTACGGCGAGCGAAGCGACGAGGGCATCGTCGTCCACCTCCCAGTGTCGCGACAGGTGATCTCGGACATGCTCGGCGTGTCGGTCGAGTCGCTGATGCGTTCGCTGAAGCGATTCCGCGATCGCAAGCTCCTGACGACGAGCCGCCGCCGCGTCGCCATCTCCGACATCAACGCGCTGATGGAGCGCGCGCGGATCACGCCGTTCTACCTCTCGATCATCGCCGAGACGCTCTAGTCGGCGCGACGGCCCGCCGCCCGCGCCCCGTCCCGCGACATCCACTCGGCAAGCGCAGCAACACGTCAGATGACGTGCGCCGCAACGTCGGCTGATCTACCCTCACGCGCCTTCTGCACGCCCGCTTGTCCACGCGGCGCAGCGCCTCAGGTCCCGAATGAACGCCGCTTGCATCCCCGTTGCGGGTGTGTCAGCACGAGAGCGGATCTACTGTCTCGTTGTCAACACAAGCTGACCGACGGCTCCTCGGGCAGTCGAGCCACGAGCCGAGCCGCGGAAACGGGAGGCGATCGCGATGCGAAACGTTCCGGAGCACGTCACCTCGGAGCAGCTGTGGATCGCACGACTGTTCGACGCTTCTTGCCGAGACGGCCAGGCCGCCAACGGCCGGCGGACGTTGAGCCGAGCGCACGGGCCGCGGCAATCGAAGGTTCCCGCCACCGGGTCGGCGACCGGCCTCCAGCGTCGGACGGAAGCTCCGCTCCCCGCCGAAGTCCACCCGAGGCACTGAGAGATGCACCGAGTACCCTGCGAAGTATCCGTGAACTGGAGACGACACCATGGGAAAGCGACTCAAGGGATTCCAGTCCACCTAGTCGGTGCAGCACGGGACGGGGTGGAGTTCAGACTCCGCCCCGTCCCTCCTGAGATAACGGCGAACGTGCCGATGCGTTCGCACAGCTGCCATCCGTCGGCGCTACGCAGCCCGGATGGCCGCAAGGAGCTGACAGCCCAGGTCCGACTGCTTCCACCGCACGCAACACGCTAGCGAGACGACGAACCACACCAAACCTCGCAGCGGACCTGGGCTCGAAGACCACGCCTCACACGACGCGAACGCGCATCCCCAGACGCCGCGACACCCTCCCTCCCGGTGAACGCCGGCCCTTATCTCCCAGCTATGCTGAATCGTCTCCATTCGCTAGGATGGATCGAACGCGAAACCACGAAGCTCCCGCGAGAGCACGGCCACGGCGGACCCGAGCCAAGGAGGAAGGACGTGCACGCAACGATCCAGAAACCCCTCGACGAGATCCTGAGCGCCCTCGACGAAGGAGAACGCGTGATGGTCGTCGGCTGCGGGAACTGCGCAGCGAAAGCGAAGTCGGGCGGCGAACCGGAGACCGAAGCGATGGCCGAGCGCCTGCGAGCGCGCGGCGTCACCGTCACCGGCTGGGCCGTCCCCCCCGACGGAGGATCCCTGTGCAAGCTCTCGGCGACCGACAAGCTCCTGAACGAGACGCACCGAGCCGAAGCCGAGGCCGCCGACTCGTTCCTCGTCCTCGCCTGCGGGCAAGGGGTCCACACCGTCATCGACGCGACCCAGGCCGGGATGGTCCATCCCGGCTGCGATACGATCTTCGGCGGCGAAACGATCAGCGAGAGCGCGATCACCGAGTACTGCTCGCTCTGCGGGGAGTGCGTTCTCGAGAACACCGGCGGCCTCTGTCCGGTCACGCTCTGCGCGAAATCCCTCCTGAACGGCCCGTGCGGCGGCGCCAAGGACGGGAAGTGCGAAGTCGACCCGGACCGCGACTGCGGATGGCACCTCATCTTCGAACGTCTGAAGGAACTCGGCAGGACCGAGCGGATGCTCGAGTACCAGCCGCCGAAGAACTGGCTTCGCTCCGGATCGCCGCGAAGCCTCGTCATGACAGGGAAACGCGTCGACTTCGCGTACGCGAATCGAACCGCCTCCGCCTGGTCCGGCATCGACGATCCGCCCGACGACATGCAGACAGGAGACGACCGATGAGGCTCTCGACGCGATTCGCCGACGGCAGCTTCGTCGTCACCGGCGAGGTCGGACCGGCGAAGGGCGCGTCGGCCGACGACGTCCTCGACGGCGCCGCGCGGATGGCGTCGGCGGTCGACGCCGTCAACGTGACCGACAGCCAGAGCGCCGTGATGCGCCTCGGCTCGCTCGCCGTCTCCAGCCTTCTCAAGGACGCGGGGATCGAACCCGTCTTCCAGCTCACCTGCCGCGACCGAAACCGGATCGCGCTGCAATCCGACCTGTTGTCGGCCGCCGCCCTCGGAATCGAGAACGTCCTCTGCATCACGGGCGATCACATGGTCCTCGGCGACCATCCCGAAGCGAAGAAGGTGTTCGACCTCGATTCGGTCCAGCTCCTCGCCGCGGCGAACGGGCTGAACGAGGGGCACGATCTCGCCGGACACGAGATCGAGGATCTGCCCGATCTCTGCCTCGGCGCCGTCGTCAACCCGGGATCGGACGACCTCGAGATGCAGCTCCTCAAGATGCAGAAGAAGATCGACGCAGGAGCGGCGTTCTTCCAGACCCAGGCCGTGTTCGACGCCGACACCTTCGCCCGCTTCATGGAGAAGGCGCAGACGCTCGGTACTCCGGTGATGGCCGGCATCGTCCCACTCAAGTCGGCCGGGATGGCCCGCTACATGAACGACCACATCGCCGGCGTCCGCGTGCCCGACCGGATCATCGATCGGATGGCAGCGACGCCGAAGGAGGATCGGAAGAAGGTCTCGATCGAGATCGCCGCCGAGCTGGCGCGCGCGCTGAAGGGCCTCTGCCAGGGCATCCACCTGATGCCCCTCGGGTGGGACGACGTCGTTCCGCCCATCGTCGACGCGGCCGGGCTCCGGTGAGCCTGACCGTTCGCGCGCTTCCCCGAGGGGTCCGTCAGTCGGCGGGCTCGTCCTGGAACGGCGGCCGGAGCGCGGTGGCGGGATCGTTCGTCGAGAGGAAGACGTTCTGGGTCAGCGTCATCGCGCCGGTCGGGCAGACGTCCTGACAGAGCCCGCAGAAGCAGCACTTGCCGAGATCGATCTGCGGGTACGTCTTCGGATGCGCGCCCCAATCACGAAGCTCTTGCCATGCGCCACGAAGAACCCGCGGACAATCTCGAAGCCCAGAGGATTCGTGTAGCGTCACTGAGACTCAGGTGGAGGTTGAGACACTCTGGCGACCTGGCGATCGACATACTCAAGAGCCTTGATGCGGCCAAGTCCGGCGGAACGGGCAGCCTCAAGCGCATCGAGCCCAACGCTCGTGCTCTCAGGAGTTCCCTCAAGGATCTCCTCCCTGGCGTGGAACACCTTCGCCAACGCATGTCGAGCTGGATCGCGAAGCGACCGGAACCGACTCTCAGCCTCTATGTAGAGCCGGCGCCCCTCTTCGTGATCGTGGGCGCGGAAAGCAAGAAGGCCTCTTGTTGCGCAACGCACAGCTTCATCGCCCGGACTTAGGCGAAGCCTCTCCGTGACACCCAACTCATCACTGGCCTCGCTCAGCCTTCCGGAGCTGGCCAAGGCAAAAGCCAGGTTGTTCCTGAGAGCAAAGGAGTCCGGGGAGTACTGCACGGCGGCTCGTAGGACCTGGACGGAGGTTTCGTGGTCATCAAGCCACGTGGACGCCAGATGGGATGCAGTCAACGCGGGACGGGACGAGAGAGGCTGGTACTCTGACCAAGCGACTGCAGCGGATAGCGCCCGGTCGTAGTCGTGGTCTCGGAATAGAGCGAGTGTTTGCGCTTCGTACGGTGTTGCGGCGCAGTCCGCTGGAGCCTCGATCTCGATTCCCACACGGGGAGAGATCCACTCGATCTGTGCTAGCGAGTTCTCGGTTGGGCATCGCGCAGAGACCTCGAGTGCCTCCCTCGCACGCTTCCTGGAGCCATGATTGGCCTCAAGGGTACCGATTGTCCCAGCGAGTTCAGAGACCGCAAATGGGTGGAAATCCTTGGAGAATGCGAGACTACTCCCCAGCTTCCTGTTTCGCGAGCGCAGCGAGAAGGCCTCCGAGATTGCGATCTCCGCCGCAAGGACACCTGGATCATGACGGACCGCTCTGGCCTTTCTCAAGAGGTGGAGGCTCTGCCCGGGATCGCCTCTCTCCGCGATGTGAAGCAGGAACCGTGCCGCACTCCTCAGAATCAGCGGATGCTCAGGTGCGAGAGCCAAGGCAACCCTGAGATTCTTCTCAGCCTGCGTGTTCTGCATCAAGAGGCTATGGGCATAAGCGAGATCCAGGTATGCCAGAGGATCCCTCGCGTGCGAGTCGAGAGTTGCTCGCACCCTAGCTATGATGGATCGAGGATCCTCGTCCTGCTGCCGCGCCGCCTGGGGCTGAAGAGCAAGGCTCTCTTCGGTCAACCCTACGGCAACAAGTCCCAATGTGCTATGAGGGTCCAGATCCAGGCTTCGCAAGTACTTCAATGCCACCACCGCATCAGCATCGGTCAGCCTCCCCGACAGAAAAGCTGTCAGAACCAGGTCCGCAGCATTGACTCGCGAGCACTCGGTCGCCCATCGCGCTCTCGTCTTCGAGAAGCGAGCATCATCAACCAGTCCCTCAAGCGGAGACTGAATGAGAGCGTCAAATGGAACCTGTCGACACGCGGCTCTCCACGGTAGCCATCGCGGGACTATCTGTCGGTTCCTCTCTTCCTCGAAGGAGTTCATAGCAGGCCCAACTCCGCTCTGGAAGCGACGAGGTTCAGTTTCGAGACGTAGCGCATGGCGGATGCTTTCGCCGTTGCCCCGAGCCTCCTCATCCTGGGACTACCTCGCCGCTGAGGGTCGGGATGGCAGAGTTCTTTGGCAATCGACAGGATATCTGGAGCCAATGCCGGAGCGTAGCTCTTCACCACGCGTTCGAGTTCCTCCAGCAAGCCCCCAAACGCACTCGCAAGATACGGAAGGTCCACCTGGAAGTTGTGCCTCGTCAAGGGAGCATTCTCGCGCACCGCCCGAAAGAGGATCCCTTGGGTTGCGGAGACGCCGAGGAACTCGAAGAAGAGAAGACTGCCAAGGCAGTAGAGATCGATGGCCTTCCTCGCTTCAGTATCGACTGGAGGACCGGAGGCGTATCCAAGCTCAAGCGGGGCGTGGCGCCTGTCCCCAGGGATACGCTCTGCATCATGGCTCGCAGGCGAGTTGGGATCATGTCCGCGACCGAGGTCAGCCACCTTCGCTCCATGTCCTTCGAAGTGCAGCACATTCGAAGGTTTGATGTCCTGATGTGCGATACCGCGTTGGTGCAATTCGTGTATGCCAGTTGCGACGTGGTGAAGTGATCTCAATGCCCATGCAACATCAATCATCGCTAGGTCGAGCGCTTGCGATCTCAGGTCGGCATCTGCCAAGGGGAAGATGAAGTAGTACGCGCTGTCGAGTGGAGGCACCGCGGCTGGTACCCTAATCGCGCCGGAGATAAGGGGGGTGGCAACCCGTCTCATTCTGTGCCCTTGGCACTTCTCAAGCAGACCACGCTCATGCCGATAAGCACTGATCAAACCCTCGAGAATCGCGAGTCGGAGATCTGGGTCCTCCTCTTCCACCGCCACACGGAAGTCGAGGGCCTTCAGGAAGCCCAAGTTCCCCGTCTCGACATTCCGCGCCGTGTACGGAATCGAGAACCGTCCGCCCGTGTGGTTGGGGTCTCGGGGTAGCTGCTCCTGAACCACCCAGCCATTCCCAAGATCAGCCTCAGCGAGGTGCTCTGCTGCATTGACGAACTCCGGTCTCTCTGTCACTTCAGCCTCCTGATTCCTCAGCGGGTTTGCCCATCATGATGACTCGCTATACACACCTCTGTAGTCAAACATGCTTAAGATACTACGTTCAGCACCCACGTGCGTAGTAGAGTGACTCGCACAGGAGTTCAGGGACGTGTTGTTCTGATCTCGATTCTTATGGATCTTGCTGACGATACGTGCCGAAACTCTGTTTATGAATCCATGTACCTCATCACTAGCCAACGATTCACCTGCTCCTCCTCCTGACGCATCCCGATTGATCCCGAGCCTTCGCTCTTCTAAGCTTCGTCCATGCAGAAGCGGATTCTCGTTCTCGGCAACTCGCTCGATCGGTCGGTCTATCGTCCGGTCGAGGAGTGGTCGCGAACCTTCGGCGATGTCCCATTCGATGCGGTTCACGTCCCGGCCGGCGAGCCGATCCCGCCCCTCGATCGATACACGCACGTTCTCGTGACCGGGTCGGACGCGTCGCTCGTCGAACCCGCGTCATGGTTCAACACGGAAGCCGACGCCGTCCGCGATGCGGTCGAACGCGGACTCGCCGTCCTCGGCAGCTGCTTCGGCCATCAGATGCTGGCGTGGGCGCTCTCGGGGAACGAGTGCGTGCGGCGCGCGCCGATTCCCGAGCTTGGCTGGACTGCGATCGACATCGTGCAGCCCGATCCCCTTCTCGCCGATCTGCCCAACCCGTGGCACACGTTCGCCGCGCACCTCGACGAGGTCGTCGCCCCACCGGAACCGTGGCGCGTCCTGGCGACGAACGATGCCTGCGCGGTCCAGGCGATGCGCTACGGAGACCGCCCAGTCTGGGGCATCCAGCCACACCCCGAGACGAGCCCACGTGAGGCCCGACGGCAGATGGAGACCGCGCTCGCGCAGTACCCCGACTACGCCCGCGAGATCCGACAGGCGATCGACTCGCCCGTCCGCGACGATCGCGCGGCGCCTCTCCTGACCGCGGCCTTCCTCCGGGCCTAGAGAAAGCACGGGGCACGAAGCAGCCGCGCGGTCGGATCGTTTCGTCGTCGTTCGTCATGGTGACGGCTCGATGAGAACCGCCATCGCTGATCTCCGCTTGTGCAGGAAGATCCAGAGCGCTCTGCTTGGATTACTCAATACGTTGAGTTATATTGCTCGGCATGATGAGTAGTCACGACGCCCTCCCCGTCTACCGCCGCCCCACGGCCGATGCACTCGCCCGTCGCCTCGACGAGCCCCGCCGGTTCATCCAGGTGGTCGCAGGCCCGCGGCAGGTCGGGAAGACGACCCTCATCCGTCAGATCCTCGCCTCCTCCAGCGTTCCTCATCGATACGGAAGCGCCGACGAGCCAACCTTGCGCGGACGGTTGTGGATCGAGGAGCAGTGGAACGCCGGGCGCCTGCTTCTCCAGCACGAAGAGTCGAGATCCGCCATCCTCGTGCTCGACGAGGTTCAGAAGATCTCCGGCTGGTCCGAAACAGTGAAGCGCCTCTGGGATGAGGACACGGCGGCGGGGCGCGAGCTCAAGCTGGTACTTCTCGGATCCGCGCCCCTCCTCGTCCAGCAGGGGTTGACGGAGAGCCTCGCCGGCCGGTTCGAGATCGTTCACCTCTCCCATTGGTCCTACGCCGAAATGCGGGATGCGTTCGGCTGGTCAGTGGATTCCTACATCTTCTACGGCGGGTACCCCGGAGCCGCCCCGCTGATCGGTGACCCCGAACGCTGGTCTCGATACATCCTCGACGCGTTGATCGAGACGACGATCTCTCGCGACGTGCTTCTCCTGACGCGCGTCGACAAGCCGGCGCTTCTCCGGCGGCTGTTCGAGCTTGCCTGCAGCTACTCCGGTCAGATCCTGTCGTACACCAAGATGCTCGGCCAGCTTCAGGACGCCGGAAACACGACGACGCTCGCCCACTACCTCGAGCTGCTCTCGGGCGCGGGCATGGTCTGCGGACTTCAGAAGTACTCCGGAAGCACCGTCCGGCGGCGCGCGTCCAGCCCGAGGCTTCAGGTGCTGAACACCGCGCTGATGACGGCCCCGTCGGGGCGGACGCTGCGCGATGCGCTCGCAGACCGGACGTACTGGGGTCGACTCGTCGAGTCGAGCGTCGGCGCCCATCTGGTCAACGCGCAGGCAGGTGGTGCGTGCCGCGTCGGGTACTGGCGCGAGGGGAATCGGGAGGTCGATTTCGTCGTGGAGACAGCCCGGAAGACGCTCACCGCCATCGAGGTCAAGAGCGGACTCGCCCCCGGCGCACACCGAGGGATGGAGGCGTTCGACCGAGTGCATCACCCCGCTCGCAGGCTGCTGATCGGCGAAGGCGGCATCCGCATCGAGGACTTCCTGTCGCAGCCGGTGAGCCACTGGATCGAAGCCTAGGCACGTTTGCGGTCTCGTCTCGTTCGACGCAGACGTTCGAAACGGGGAGCGAGGGTAAACTCTCACTTCTCGCATTCTTCGGCCGAGGCCTGCCCGCTTACCGGCCCGCCGCTCGGATCACGCGACTTCCTCGATCTCCGCAGGGACATTGAGGTTCGCGAACGAGCGGAGGCGGGGATCGTGAAGGCGCACTTCCACCTCGTCGACCTCGTGCACGTCGACGAGCGGATACAGCTCGGAGACCTTGAGGGTCCCCCGTTCGATCATCCGTTCGATCGGCTGCAGACACGTGGTGCGGTAGACGGCGAAGAGCGGCTCGTAGTAGCCGCGGACGACGGGGACGACGACGTCGACGCCGTCGGCTCGGTCGAGCAGACACGTCAGAAGTGAGGGTTCGACGTACGGCATGTCGCAGGCGACGACGACGGTGAGGTCGGTCCGCGCGGCGGCGAGGCCGGCGTGAATCCCGACGAGCGGGCTGCGGACGACGAACCGATCCTCGACGAGGCGCGCACCGCGCGGGACGGCATCGAGGTCGCGACCGACGACGACGGTCTCGAAGCACGATGGCCCGAGACGACGGTGGAGCCGGTCGACGATCCGCTCCCCGTCGATGACGAGTTCGTGTTTCGGGAAGCCGAGTCGCTTCGCCTCCCCGCCGGCGAGAACGACGAGCGTCGCCTCCGCGCGGGTCACAGCCCGACTCTCCATCCGTGCGCGTAGACGTTCATCCGCTCCCCGCGGACGAAGCCGCAGAGACAGACGTTGAGCTCCGCCGCCCGGTGCACGGCCTGCGCCGTCGGCGCGGAGACTGCGGCGACGATCGGGATCCCGCACCGAGCGAGCTTGGCGATCATCCGTTCCGGGACGCGCGAGGAGAGGACGGCGAGCGATCGGCCGAAGTCCGCGTTCCCTTCGAGCGCGCGGCCGATCGCCTTCTCCAGCGCGCACGTCCGACTGACGTCCTCGGCGAGGGCGATGATCTCGGTCGCCGACGCGATCGCCATCGCGTGTGCGCCGCCCGTTGCGGCGAACAGGCGCGCGCGCCCTGTCACTTCGACAACGACCTCGAGGACACCCGAGATCTCGAGACGGAAGTCGCTCGCGACCGAAGCGGGCGGAGAGACAGCCGCTGCGCGCGCGAGGCGGACCGTCAACGTCGCCCCGTCGTCGCGGATCTCGTCGATGTCGCTCGGCCCGAGGATCCGGCCCTCGCTCAGGAGGTAGCCGAGCACCCACGCCCGGCGGTCGCCGGGCGAGCAGGCCGCGCGGACGAGCGTCCGCCCGTCGACGACGATCGAGCACTCCTGCTCGGTGGCGACCGCGTCCTCGACCGACTCCGCCGCGCCTGATGTCACGCGCACGATCGTCGTCCGTTCGATCGTCTCCACGCGAAACCTCCGAGGTCTACGGAGCTGGCTCGATCCGGCAGGCGGCGACCTTCAGCTCGGGGATCTTGGCCTTCAGATCGAGCGCGTCGTTGGTCAGCCGGTTCGCCGCCGCCTCGACGAAGTGGAACGGGATGAAGATCGCGCCCTCGCCGACGCGGCCGTTGGCGACCGCCTTCGTCACGATCTCGCCCCGCCGCGTGACGACGCGGACCTTTCCCCCGTCGACGACGCCGAGCCGCTCGAGGTCGGCGGGATGGATCTCGGCGTATGCCTCGTCGACGTACGCGTTCAGCGCGTTCGATCGCCGGCTCATCGAGCCGGTGTGGAAGTGAAGCAGGATCCGGCCGGTCGACAGGACGAACGGGTACTCGTCGTCGGGGAGCTCGGCCGACGGCGTGTACTCGACGGCGTGGAACTTCCCGCGGCCGCGACGGAACTCGCCCTCGTGGAGGAAGACGGTCCCCGGATGGTCGTCGGTCGGGCACGGCCACTGCAGGCCGTCCGGCTCGAGGCGGCGGTGGTGCATCCCGCCGTAGATCGGGCTGACACTGGCGATCTCGTCCATGATCGCCGCGGCGTCCGGATAGCTCATCGGATACCCGAGGCGGCTTGACAGGTCGCTCAGGATCTGCCAGTCGGGTCGCGCGTCGCCGGGCGGATCAACCGCGGGATTGACCATCAGCACGCGCCGCTCGGTGTTGGTGAACGTCCCGCAGGTCTCGGCGAACGAGGCGGCGGGGAGGACGACGTCGGCGAGCTGCGCCGTCTCGGTCAGGAACAGATCCTGGACGACGAGGAAGTCGAGCGTCGTCAGCGCCTCCTCGACGTGGTTCAGGTTCGGGTCGGAGATCATCGGGTTCTCGCCCATGACGAGCATCGCCTTCAGTCGACCGTCGGCCGCGGCGTGCATCATCTCGACGACAGTCAGGCCGACGTCCGGCGACAGCTCACGTTCCCACGCCGCGGCGAACGTCGCACGCACGTCGGGATCGACGACCTTCTGATAGCCAGGGTAGACGTTCGGCAGCGCGCCGAGGTCGCACGCGCCCTGGACGTTGTTCTGCCCGCGGAGCGGGTTCACCCCGGAGGAGGCCTTGCCGATCGATCCGGTCAGCATCGCCAGGTTGGCGAGCGAGAGAACGTTGTCGGTCCCGTGCGTGTGCTGGGTGATCCCCATCGAATACACAACCGACGCCTTGTCCGCCGATGCGTAGAGGCGCGCCGCCTCGGCGAGCCGGTCGGCCGGGATGCCGCTGATTGCGGCCGCCCGATCGAGCGGGAAGGCGTCGACGACGGCCCGGAAGTCCGCGAACCCCTCGGTCCGCTCGGCGATGAACGTCTCGTCGTGAAGCCCCTCGGCGAGGATCACGTGCATCATCCCCGTGATCCAGGCGACGTCGGTCCCGTTCCGCTGTCGGAGCCAGTGCGTCGCGTGCCTGACGAGGTCGATCTGCCGGGGATCGACGACAATCAGCGTCGCTCCGCGGTTGCGGACGGCCCGCTTGATGAGGTTTGCGATCACCGGATGGGTCTCGGTCGTGTTCGACCCGGTGACGAGAAGACAGTCGGCGAACTCGACCTCGGCGATCGAGTTGGTCATCGCCCCGGAGCCGAACGCCGCAGCGAGGCCGGCGACGGTCGACGCGTGACAGAGACGGGCGCAGTGATCGACGTTGTTCGTCCCGATCCCCGCCCGCATCAGCTTCTGGAACAGGTAGTTCTCCTCGTTGGTGCACGTCGCCGATGACAGCCCACCGATTGCATCGGCGCCGTGCTCGGCCTTGAGGGCCGAGAGCCGCGACGCGACGAGGTCGAGCGCCTCGTCCCAGCTCGCCTCGACGAACGCGCCGTCGCGCCGAATGAGCGGCGTCGTCAGTCGGTCGGACGCCTGGATGTAGTCGTGGCCGAACCGCCCCTTGATGCACGTCGAGCCGAAATTCGGGATCGCGTCGGCGCCGGTGACGTTGACGATCCGCCCGTCGTGCGTCCACAGGTCGAGCCGACAGCCGACGCCGCAGTAGGAGCAGGTCGTCCGCGTTCTCTCGAGTTCCCAGCTCCGGCCGAGCGGCGCGTCGGCCTTCTCGCGGATCGCGCCCGTCGGGCAGAGCTGGACGCACTCGCCGCAGCCGTCGCACGCCGAGGCGCCCCACCCGTTCGGGCCGGCGGTGACGAAGGCGTCGACTCCCCGATACGCGTAGGAGAGAACCTCCTTCCCCTGGATCTCGTCGCAGGCCTTGACGCAACGCTCGCAGAGGATGCACTTCGACGGATCGTAGACGAGGACAGGCGACGACTCATCGACGTCGGGGAGTGCCCGCTCGGGGAGCGCAAATCGGCGCGTCCGCCGGTCGAGCCCGTAGCGGTAGGCGAGGTCCTGGAGCTCACACCGCCCGGCCGCCTCGCAGACGACGCAATCGCAGTTGTGTTCAGCGAGGAGCAGATCGACGAGCACGCGACGATCGCGCTCGAGTTCGTCGTCGAACGCCGTGATCACAAGGCCGTCGGCCGCCTCGAGCGTGCACGCCGTCACCGGCCCCCTCCGCCCGTCGACCTTGACGAGGCAGAGGCGGCAGCCGCCGGTCGGCGTCAGCCGCTCGTGATAGCAGAGGCCGGGGATGTCGAACCCGTTCCGTCGCGCGACCGCGAGGACGTTCTCGCCCCTCAGGGCGTCGACGGTCCTGCCGTCGATCGTGAGCTGCACGCGCTCGTTCACGCCGATCGCCCCCTCACGACGGCGCCGAACGGGCAGGCCCCGAAGCACGCGCCGCAACGGATGCACGACACGGCATCGATTGCGTACGGCGGCTCGCCCGGCGTCCCACGCGCGGCGCCGGTCGGGCAGGCCTCGGCACACTTCCCGCACGCCTTGCACGCGTCGGCGTCGATCGCGTAGGCCGGAGCGAGCGCCTCGCAGACGCCGGCCGGGCAGACCCCGTCGATGTGCGCTCGGTACTCGTCCTCGAAGTAGCGCAGCGTCGACAGGACGGGATTCGGCGCGGTTTGGCCGAGGCCGCAGAGCGCGCTCGTCTTGACCAGCTCGGCCAGCTCCCGCAGCCGATCGAGATCCTCGAGCTCGCCCTCGCCCTCGGTGATCCGGACGAGGATGTCGCGCATCGTCGGGATCCCGACGCGACAGGGGAGGCACTTCCCGCACGACTCGCTCGCGGTGAAGTCGAGGAAGAACCGCGCGACGTTGACCATGCACGCCGTGTCGTCGAGGACGATGATCCCGCCGGATCCCATGATCGCCCCGTGTTCGCCGAGCGACTCGTAGTCGATCGGCACGTCGAGCAGTTCCGCCGGGAGACAGCCGCCGGACGGCCCGCCGAGCTGCGCCGCCTTGAACGCTCGGCCGTCGCGCATCCCGCCCCCGACCTCGTAGACGATCTGCCGGAGCGTCGTTCCCATCGGAACCTCGACGAGGCCGTTGTTGGCAACCTTGCCGGTGAGGGAGAAGATCTTGGTCCCCTTGCTCGTCTCCGTTCCGATCCCGGCGTACGCGTCGGCGCCGCGGAGAAGGATCGACGGCACGTTGGCGTACGTTTCGACGTTATTCAGGTTCGTCGGCAGCCCCCACAGACCCGACTCGGCCGGGAACGGAGGTCGGGGGCGCGGCATGCCCCGCTTCCCCTCGATCGACCGAAGGAGCGCCGTCTCCTCGCCGCAGACGAACGCGCCGGCGCCCTCCATGACGTGGACGTCGATCGAGAAGTCGGTGCCGAAGACGTTCTTCCCGACGAGGCCGAGCGCGCGGGCGTCGGCGATCGCCTTGCGCATGTGCTCGACGGCGAGCGGGTACTCGGCGCGGACGTAGACGTACGCCTCGTCCGCGCCGATCGCGCGGGCGGCGATCAGCATCCCCTCGAGCACGGCGTGCGGGGTCGCTTCGATGAGCGAACGATCCATGAACGCGCCCGGGTCTCCCTCGTCGGCGTTGCAGACGACGATCTTGCGGTCGCCGGCCGCGTCGCGCGTCAGCTGCCACTTCCGTGCCGTCGGGAACCCCGCGCCCCCTCGGCCGCGCAGCCCGGCGCGGAGGACCTCGTCGACGACCTCTTCGGGCGTCATGTCGAGAAGCGCCTTCGCCAGCGCCTGGTAGCCGTCGTAGGCGAGGTAATCGCCGATCGAGGTCGGATCGATCTTCCCGTTCAGCGCGAAGACGATCCGCTCCTGCCCGGTGTAGAACCGGACGTCGTCGTGGTGAGGGACGCGCTCGCCGGTGACCGGATCCTCGAGCAGCAGGTCGTCGATCAGCCCGCCGCCCTCGATCGTCTCGGTGACGATCCGCTCGGCGTCGGCGGGATCAACGCCGTGGTAGAAGATCCCCTCCGGCTCGATCGTGACGAGCGGCCCGCGCTGGCAGTAGCCCTGACACCCGGTCGGCATGACGGCGACCCGGTCGGAGAGACCGCGCCGATCGAGCGCGGCGACGAGCGCCTCCTTCACCTCGACGCCCCCGCACGCCCGACAGCCGGTCCCGTTGCAGACGGTGATCCGATGCTCGACGGCATCGAGCCGTTCGCGATGCGCCGCCTTCCGGACGTCGAGATCCGCGCGGGTCGCGATCGGTCCGGTCATCGGTCCTCCTCGAGGGTCCGCTCGACGATCGCCACCGCCTTCTCCGGCGTCAGCAGCCCGTGGTAGACCTCGTCGACGACCATCACCGGCGACAGCGCACACGCGCCGAGGCAGGCGACCGTCTCCAGCGTCACCGCGAGGTCGTCGGTCGTCTCCCCCGGCCCGACGCCGAGACGCCCCTCGATCGCCGCCTCGATCCGATCGGCGCCGCCGACGTGACAGGCGGTCCCGCGGCAGAGGCGCACGGTGTGTCGTCCGCGCGGCGCGGTGTAGAACAGGTGATAGAACGTCACCACGCCGTGGACGCGGGCGATCGTGACGCCGAGGATGTCGGCGACGAGCGCCTCCGACGCCGGAGAGATGAAGCCGACGGTCTCCTGAACGCGCCGCAGGGCGTGAATCAGCTTCTCCGGCCGCCCTGCGGCCCGATCGATCTCCTCACGCAGCGCGCTCGGCCAGTGCTCCGGCACCGCTCGTCCCTCCTGACGCTGTCGGCTCGCTAGAACAGACCGGTGATCTCCCCGTTCTCATCGAGGTCGATGTCCATGAACGCCGGGTGCGTCGCCAGGCCGGGCATCGTGCTCATCGTCCCGATCAGCGGGTAGATGAACCCGGCGCCGACCGAAGCCCGCACCTCGCGGACGGGAACCGTGAATCCCGTCGGCGCTCCCTTGAGGGTCGGATCGTGCGACAGCGAGAGATGCGTCTTCGCCATGCAGATCGGGAGCTTCCCGAATCCGGCGCGCTCGTAGTCGGCGATCTGCTTCTCGGCAGCCGGCTCGTACGAGACGCCGTCCGCACCGTAGATGTCGGTCGCGATCTTCTCGATCTTCTCCTTGATCGACCATTCGAGCGGGTAGAGGAAGTCGAAGTCGGACGGTTTCTCACACGCGGCGACGACTGCCTCGGCAAGCTTGCCCGCCCCCTGCCCTCCGTCGGCCCAGTGGGTCGTGACGACCGAATCCTCGGCGCCCTGGGCGATCGCGTAGTCGCGGATCCGCTCCAGCTCGGCCGGGGTGTCGTCCTTGAACGCGTTGACGGCGACGACGACCGGGATCCCGAACTTGAGGGCGTTCCGGATGTGCGCCCCGAGGTTGCAGAGCCCCTTCTCGAGGAGGTCCAGGTTCTCTTCCGTGTACGCAGCATCGAGCGGCGCGCCCGGCTTCACCGCCGGCCCGCCGCCGTGCATCTTGAGCGCACGAACGGTGGCGACGAGGACGACCGCGTTCGGGATCAGACCCGAGGTCCGGCACTTGATGTCGAAGAACTTCTCCATTCCGATGTCGGCACCGAAGCCGGACTCGGTCACGACGTAGTCACCGAGCTTGACCGCGATCTTGTCGGCGATGATCGAGCTGTTCCCGTGCGCGATGTTGGCGAACGGCCCCGCGTGAACGAACGCTGGCTGCCCCTCGAGCGTCTGCATCAAGGTCGGCATCAGTGCTTCCTTCATCAGCACCGTCACCGCGCCGGCAACGCCGAGCTGTCCGACGTTGACTGGATCGCCCTTCCGGTCGAGGCCGACGACCATCTTGCCGAACCGCTCGCGCATGTCCTTCAAGGATGTGGCGAGGGCGAGGATCGCCATGATCTCGGAGGCAACGGTGATGTCGAACCCCGTCTTCCGCGGGAAGACCGGACTCGGCGCGCCATCCTTCAGCGTGTCGTCGTTGAAGCCGACCCGGATTTCGCGGAGGGTCCGATCGCAGACGTCGACGACCCGCCGCCAGGTGATCGTCTCCGGATCGATGTCGAGCCGCTGAACGCCCCGCTTGGCGAGCGCCGCGTCCGACTGTCGCGACTCGTGGAACAGACGCGTGTCGAGGGCTGCCGCCACCAGGTTGTGCGCCACGCTGATCGCGTGGATATCGCCGGTCATGTGGAGATTGAAGTCCTCCATCGGAACAACCTGCGAGTAGCCGCCCCCGGCGGCCCCTCCCTTGATGTTGAACGTCGGGCCCATGCTCGGCTGGCGGATGCAGCAGATGACGTTCACCCCGAGGACCGTTCCGAGCGCCTGGGTCAGCCCGACCATCGTCGTCGACTTCCCCTCGCCGAGCGGGGTCGGCGTGATCGCGGTGACGTCGATGTACTTGGCGTTCGGTCGATCCCCGAGCCGGTCGAGAATCGAGAGGGCGACCTTCGCCTTCCACTTCCCGTGCGGTTCGAGCTCGTCCTCCAGGATGCCGAGCTTCGATGCGACCTCGCTGATCGGTTGAAGCTTCGCCGCTTGGGCGATGTCGAGATCCGACGGAACCTTCGAAACCACGCGTCCTCCTTGCCCCTTGCTTTGCACTCTCCCGGCCGCCGCCTAGGCGGTGACCGGTTCCCTCAGCTTCAGCGCCGCTCGCTTCGCGTCGATGTGCTCGATCAGGATCCGCGACATCTCGAGCGGATCCGGTTCGACAGCCCACTTCCCGCCGCAGTCCTTCTCGATCCCCTCGAACAGGTAGTCGGACAGGATCTCGCTTCCCGTCGTCGGGAACCCGACGCCGAATCCGACCATCACCCCGCTGGCGACGAAGTACTGGCCGATCGAGATCGCCTTCTCGCTCATCCACTCCGGCGCCGCGCCGGCGACCGGCACGTCCGCGATGTCCTCGCCGAGGCCGCCCTCGTTCACCATCTCCGTCGCCGCGATGAGAAGCCGCGAGTTGTCGACGCACGATCCCATGTGCAGCACGGGCGGGATCCCGACGGCCTGGCAGATCTCGCGCAGACCGGAGCCGGCGATCTCCGCCGCCTCCGGCGTCATCAGCTCATCGCGCGCCGCGCAGATCGCGGCACAGCCGGTGGAGAGGACGAGAATGTCGTGGGCGATCAGCTCCCGCATCAGCGTCGTGTGACCGTACCCTGTGCCGATCTTCGGGTTGTTGCAGCCGACGACGCCGACGACACCGCGAATTCGTCCATCGATGACCGCGTCGTTCAGCGGACGATACGATGCGCGATACTCCCCGCCGAGCATGTAGTTGATCGTCTCGTGGCTGAACCCAGCGATCAGATCGATCGTTCCTTTCGGGATGTCGACCGATCCTCGATGACCGTAGTTCTCGATCGCCTTTCGGATCATCGTCTTCGCCAGCTCGAGCGCGTTGTCGTGATGGAACTCCATGTGCGTCGCACCCGGGATCATCGCCTTCTCCGAGGTCGTCACGATCTCGGTCTGGAAGCACTTGGCGACGGTCGGCAGGGACGGCATGACGCACTGGATGTCGACCGCCATCAGATCGACCGCCCCGGTCATCACCGCCAGCTCCTGCTGGAGGAAGCTCCCGGCGACCGGGATCCCATGGCGCATCAAGATCTCGTTCGCCGTGCAGCAGATCCCGGCGAGGTTGATCCCCGTCGCCCCCTTCTCCCTGGCGAGGGCGAGGAGTTCTTCGTCGCGCGTCGCCTCGACGATGATCTCGGGGAGGGCCGGCTCGTGGCCGTGGATGACGAGGTTGACCTGGTCCTCGCGGAGGACGCCGAGGTCGACCTTCGTACGGAGCGGCACCGGCGTGCCGAACAGGATGTCCTGCAGCTCGGTCGCAATCATCGAACCGCCCCACCCGTCGGCGAGAGCCGCGCGCGAGGCTTGCCGGATCAGATTGACGTGATCCTGATCGACCCCGACGCTCGTTCGGTGGAGCATCTCGACCACCTCGCGGTCGACGCCGCGCGGGGTCGCGCCCCAGTCCCGCCAGACCTGCTGTCGCTTCGCCGGCGCCCGTCGCACAAACGCGATCTCCCCCTCCTGCCGGCCGAACTCGGCGAGGAGCGTCTCGCCGACCCGGATCGCGAGGGTCTGAACGTCCTTCTCCTCGATGCCGAGGAGCCCTGCAACCGCCCGCAGCTTCCGCTCGTCTCGAATCTCGTATCCGGGCGCTTCGCCGCGCGCCGCGGCGAGGAACAGATGGGCAACCTCACGTCCGTGGTCGGAGTGCGCCGACGCGCCCGCCGCCGCCATCCGGCCGAAGTTCTTCGCCGCGATCGCCGCCGGACTCGCGCCGCAGACACCGGTCCCCCGCTCGGCACTCCCCTCGACGACGCGGCACGGGCCCATGTAGCAGTACCGGCAGCACGTGCCCCCGGCCCCGAACGGACAGGGCTTGTGCTCGCTCGATCGCTCGAAGACGGACGTGACGTGCTCCGTCTCCGCCGCCCGCGTGACGCCGCCTGCGCTCTCCGTCGTCATGCGGCCACCTCCTCTTCCGCTCTGCGAACGCTTGCCGGGACACCGCCTCCACGGATCCGCGATCGCGCGGTCCACGACGGTTCGGGCAGCTCGAACCGCTCGTACGGTCGAAGCACCTCCGGATCGCCGGTGCCGTTCAGTGACGGGAACCGGAGCGCCCCCGTCGCCGCGGCGAGCGTCTCCTTGACCCTCGCTCGAACATCTCGGACCGAGCGATACGGGAGCGGCTTCCCGATCGCGCCCGCGAGGTCGGCCAACGTCTGCCACGTCGCCGGGAGATCGGACGGCGCCGCCGCGTTCACGTCGACGAGCTTCCCGCCCGCGCCGACGACGGTCCCTTCCTCTTCGGCGAATCCCCGCATCGGGAAGACGACGTCAGCCTGCTCCGCGGTCTCGGTCAGGAAGAGGTCCTGAACGACGAGGAAGTCCGCCTTCGGAAGCTCGCCGGACCGCGCCGGGTCGGCCCCCAGGACGTACAGTCCGTTCGCCTCGATCCCGGGGATCCCGACGTCCACGCCGAGGAGGACGCCGCTCCACGGGTTGGCTGCTGGATGCGGAAGAAGGAGGCTCCGCTTCGTTCGTCCGGTCAGGAGCAGCAGCGCGGCGCAGGAGACGCCGGCGGCGCAGGAGACGCCGGCGGCGACCAGGACGCCCTTTCCCTTGGCGAACAGCTTGGCCGCTTCGGCGATCTGCTCGTCAGGGACGCCCGTTCCGGCGGCATCGATCCCGCGGATCGCGGCGACGGCCTCCGTCCCGCCGTCGATCTGCGGCACGGCCTCCCCGTCGATGTGGTCGCCCTCGATGAGCGACTTCCCGAGGACACCGAGGATCGCGGCTTCCGATCCTGCCTTCGGCTTCAGATGGACCGTCGCCAGTGCGGTCAGTTCCGAGTCACCCGGATCGATCAGGATCAGCTTGGCGCCGGCGTCGACCGCCCGCTTGATCGCGAGGCGCGCTCGCGGAAAGCCCTCGGCGAGCGACGGCCCGACCGCCAGGATCTTCTTCGCCTTCTCCAAGTCCGCGGCACCGGCGAGCGCCTTCAGGCTCCCGAACGTCGCCAGGATGCCGATCGGGGATCCGCCGCCCGCGAGGGCGACCGATCTCCCGTCGAGCGAGCCTGAGATCAGCTCACCGAACGCCGTCACCGCCTCGTTGGTGACGTTCGACCCGACGATGCCCGCGACGCTCCCGGCGCCGGCGAGTCCCTTCGCCGCCCGCGCGAGAGCCTCGTCCCACGTCGCCTCCTCGAGCGCGTCACCGTTGCGGACGAGCGGGGCGGTCAGACGGTCGTCGCTTCCGAGGTAGTCCCAGCCGAACTTCCCGCGCACGCAGAGGTAGCCGTCGGCGCCCGGCCGCGCCCGAACGACTTCGTCGCGAACCCGGTCGAGGACGAGGTCGCAGCCGAGGCTGCAGTGTCCGCAGACGGTCTCGGTCGACTCGAACTCCCACTCACGCCCGCGGAGCTTGCGATCCCGCTCGACGAGGCAGCCGACCGGGCAGACCTCGATGCAGCTCCCGCAGAAGTCGCAGCCGGACTCGGCGAGCGGCTTGTTGAGCGACGTCGTGACGATCGTCGACATCCCGCGCTCCATGAAGTCGAGAATCCCTTGGCTCTTCTCCCGACAGGCGCGGATGCACCGGCCGCACAGGATGCACAGGCGTAGATTCCGCTCGAGAAGCGGGTCCCCCAAGTCGGACGGGATCTCGTCCGGCGTGTAGAGGCCGTACTTCTCCTTGTCGACGTCGAGGTCGTAGGTGTAGCGCTGAAGGTCACAGGCGCCCGCCTTCTCGCACGTCGTGCAGTCGCCGTCGTGCGTCGACCAGATCAGCTCGAGGATGAATCGCCTCGACGCGACGACCCGATCGGACGCCGTCTCGACGACCATCCCGTCCCTGACCCGCTGCATGCACGAGACCGCGAGGCGCGACTGCCCCTCGATCTCGACGAGGCAGAGTCGGCAGCTCCCGCTCGCGGGGAGGCCCTCGAAGTAGCAGAGGTGCGGGATCTCGATCCCGATCGACGCCGCCGCCTGAAGGATCGTCGTCCCTTCGGGGACGGTGACCGGGTGCCCGTCGACCTGTAGGGTGATCTGTTTCGCCATCGTCGCTCCTTAGGTGACTCGCTCGATCGCGTCCGCCGGGCAGGCGTCGACGCACGTCCCGCAGCCGTCGCACTTCTCCAATCGAATGACGTAGGGCCTGTTGTCGCCGCGCCACGCGACGTACGGATCCCCCTCGATCGCGTCGCGCGGGCAGGCTTCCTGGCAGGCGCCGCACATCGTGCACGCCTCGGGAATCACGCGGTACCGCGTCAGCGCGGGGCACGTCCCGGCGCCGCAGATCCCGTCCACGTGGCGCGCGAACGCCGGACTTGCGAGCGCCTCGGCGAGCGCCTGCGCCGCCTGCTCCCCCTTCGGGCACCGGGCGGCGTCGACGAGCTCGGTCGCAATGCGCGCTAAGCGATCGAGATCGATCGCCTCCCCCCGTCCCGCGGTGATCCGTTCGAGCATCGCGATCGACTGGCGGGTCGCGATCGGGCACGGAAGGCATCGTCCGCACATGTCGTCGGCCGCGAACGCCCGCAGGGCGTCGAGCGCCTGCTGCGGCGCGCAGATCGTCTCCGTCGCCGTGCTCATACGGTCACCTCCTCTCGAGCCTCGCGAAGCTCCTCCGTCTCGAGGACGATCGCCTCCGCCGGGCAGACCGCCTTGCACTTCCCGCAGCCGACGCAGAGGTCCGGGTCGATCCGGTAGTGCTCGCGGCTCTCGCGGACGGCGTCCTCCTCGCAGACGTCCTGGCAGAGGCCGCAGAGGAGGCACTCCGCCTCGACGATCCGGTACCGACCGGGCGAGTAGCAGACGCCGGCGGGACAGCGCTTGTCGACGACGTGCGCCTCGTACTCGTCGCGGAAGTGGCGGATCGTCGTCAGGATCGGATTCGGCGCCGATCGACCGAGCGCGCAGAGGGCCGTCTCCTGAATCCACTCCCCGAGCTCCTGCAGCCGATCGAGGTCGGCCGGCTCGCCCTTCCCCTCGACGATCCGATCCATGATCTCGAGCATCCGGTAGGTGCCGACGCGGCAGGGTGTGCACTTGCCGCACGACTCCTGCTGGGTAAACGCCAGGAAGTACCGCGCGATCGCGACCATGCAGTCCGACTCGTCCATCACGACGAGCCCGCCCGAGCCCATCATCGCTCCGACGTCCTGGAGCGAGTCGAAGTCGATCGGCGTATCGAACAGCGCCTTCGGGACGCAGCCGCCCGACGGGCCGCCGATCTGAACCGCCTTGCACGGGACGTCGTCGAGGATTCCCCCGCCGATCTCGTAGACGAGTTCGTGGATCGTGATCCCCATCGGCACCTCGACGAGGCCCGTGTTTCGGATCTTGCCGGTGAGGGCGAACACCTGCGTTCCCTTCGATCCCTCCGTTCCAATCGTCGCAAACCAGTCCGCGCCACGGCTCAGGATGACCGGAACGAGGGCGAACGTCTTGACGTTGTTGAGGACGGTCGGCCGCGCCCACAGCCCCTTCTCGACCGAGCGCGGCGGCGTCTGCCGCGGCATGCCACGGCTCCCCTCGATCGAGTACATCAGCGCCGTCGACTCGCCGCAGACGAACGCCCCGGCCCCCTTCTTGATGGCAATCCGGAAGTCGAGCCCGCTGCCGAGGATGTTCTTCCCGAGGAGGCCGAGCTCCTCCGCCTGAGCGATCGCCGTCGTCAGGTTGGCGACGGCGAGCGGATACTCGGCGCGAACGTAGATGAACCCGTCGGCGACATCGCCGATCGCGTAGGCGGCGAGGATCATCCCCTCGATCACCGAGTGGGGATCCCCCTCGAGGACGCTCCGATCCATGAACGCACCCGGATCCCCCTCGTCGCCGTTGCAGATCACGTACTTCGGGCCGTGGGGCTGGGCACGGCACCCTTCCCACTTGCGTCCGGTCGGGAAGCCGGCCCCGCCTCGACCGCGAAGGCCGGACGCGGCGATCTCGGCGATCACGTCCTCCGGCGACATCGCGTCGAGCGCCTTGGCAAGTCCGGCGTAGGCGCCCGCCCGGATCGCGTCACGGATGTCGGTCGGCTCGATCCGCCCGCAGTTCCGCAGGATCACGCGCTCCTGCTTCTGGTAGAACGGGAGGTCGTCCCGCCACCGCACGACCGCTCCGTCCGGCGTGTGATGGAGGAGGCGATCGATCGGCTGACCTCGATCGAGGGTCAGGTCGACGATCGGCCCGACGTCGGACGGATCGACGCCGAGGTGGAACAGCCCCTTCGCTTCGACGGCGACGAGCGGACCGCGCTGGCAGAGGCCCTGGCAGCCGGAGGTCGTCACCGTGGCGTCGAGGCCACGGCGCTCGATCTCATCGACGAACGCCTGGCGAACCTCGTCGGCACCCGCGGCCCGACATCCGGTCCCGCAGCAGACGCGCACCTCGACCCGCTCTCGGCTCTCCGCTTCGAGCGACGCTCGGAGCGCGTCCAGGGCGGCGACGTTCCGCAGGCGCTTCACGGCGACCTCTCGTCCGACGCCGTCTCCGCGGCCCGCTCGGAGTCGATCCAAGCGCCGAGCTTCCGCTGCTCGCGCCGGTTCAGCACCCGATCGTCGATCGACACGACCGGCGCCAGCGCGCAACAGCCGAGGCAGTTGACCGTCTCCAGGGTGAACAGGAGGTCGCCAGTGGTTTCGCCCGGGCGGATCCCGAGCCGCTCCTCGAGCCGTGCCTGAATCGCCGGGGCCCCGCGGATGTGGCATGCCGTCCCGGTGCAGACTTTGACGACGTGCTTCCCACGCGGCTCGAAGTAGAACTGCGCGTAGAACGAGGCGACCCCGTAGAGATGGGATACGGGGAGCATCAGATCGTCGGCGACGGCCTCCATCGCCTGCTCCTCGAGAAAGCCGAACTCCTCCTGGACGTCCTGGAGGAGCGAGATCAGGACGCCGTCCTTCCCCTCGTGCCTCGCCAGAATCGGCGCGACGCGGGTCCGCACCTCATCGAGCGACAGGTCGATCATCGCCGGCTCCTTTCCCGGGCTCCCTCGAGACGCCTACACCTTCGCCCCGGCCTTGATCCGAAACGCCCGCACGTATGAATCGCTGTAGATCTCCTTGTTCATCACGAGCTCCGCCGTCGCCACCGCGGCGATCGTCTCCTCGTCGCAGACGTCGCAGATCGCGGCGTCGAGACCGTGGGCCATCGCCATCACGAGGAACGCCCGGATGACCCGCCCCCGCTCGGCGACCTTGTTGCCGATGTTCGACAGGCCGACCGAGATGTGCGGCGGCGGATCGGAGAGGTGGGTAAACTGCGCGATCGCCTCGAGGACGTTCACCGCCTGTTCCTGCATGAACTTGATCGGCATCAGGATCGGATCGAGGAGGAGCCGATCGGGCGTCAGGCCGCCCTCGATCGCCGCCATGAACACCATCGCCGCGTTCTCGACGCGGCGGTCGACGTTCTGCGGGCTCCCCCGCTCGTCCATCGCCAGCCCCAACAGGCTCGCGTCGTGCTTGACCGCAAGCGGAACGAGCCTCTCCAGCTTCTCCGGGTCGGCGGTTGTCGAGTTGATCAGGCACGCGCGCCCGTCGAGCGCTTCCAGGCCGGCCTCGACCGCCTCGATCTTGGTCGAGTCGACCGAGATCGGGGTCGGAACGACGTTCTGGGTCGCTTCGACGAGCCAGGCCATGTCGGCCGGGTCGCGCGACGCGGCGCCGATGTTGACGTCGAGGTAGGTCGCGCCAGCCTCGGCCTGGGCGACCGCCCACTTCTCGACCGCGGTCGGATCCTTCGTGCGGATCGCGTTCGCGATGTCCTTGAATCCAGCGTTGATCCGTTCCCCGATCAGGATCACGCGCCACCTCCCATCAGCTTCTCGATCGTCCGCCGCGTCAGACGGACCGCCTCCGGATGCCGCATGATGAGGAGGTCCGCCCCGGCGAGGAGGTAGGTCGTCGCCGTCGCCGCCTCCCACATCGGCCCACGCACCGCCACGTCCCCCCATCCGGGGACCTCGCTCTCCGGCGCCTTCGCCTCCTTGACCGACCAGACTTCGATCCCGATGTCGCAGAGCATCGGCATCGCCACAACCTTGTCCCCCTTGAGGCCGGCGATTCGGAGCCGCTCCATGATCGAGTAGACGTACTCGATCCCGTACCCGAGGGCTCCGGTGCTCGGGTAGATCAGCAGATTCTCCGCCGGGTAGCCGACGTCGAGGGCGAGGATGTTGACCTGCTTCGCCATGTTGATGTCGACCGGCGACTCGGCGATCAGCTTGTGCCCGTAGGCGGTCCCGAGGGCGGTCAACGTCTTGTAGTTGTCCTCGGTGATCGTGCCGAGGAGGCAGTTCTCGCCGGCAAGCGCCTCGGCGACAACGGGGAAGACCTCGTTGTCCTTCTCGTCGTTCCCGCACCCCCAGACGATGAGCGGAACGCCGACCGACGCGGCGACCGTCTTCGCCGCCGCGGCCGCCTCCTCCGGGGAGCGGTTCTCCCCGTTCGGATCGCACCCCTTCAGCCGAAGGCAGATCGCCTGCGCGCCGTGTTCGTCGACGCACGCCTTCGCCCACGCCCCCGGATCGCCCATCACCTCGGCGAACGGCGCCTTGACCGTCTCCGGCCAGTCGTCGCCGGGAACGTCCCAGACCTCCATCGCCACCGCGGGCGGGTTCGGCATCGTTCCTTCGAAGTGATAGAACGGGAGCGTCGTCTCGCCGCCGACGGTCAACGTCGACGTGCGGGTTCCCCCGTCGGCCGCGGTCGCACCGATCGTGACGCTGTTGATCGGGTGGGGCCAGTTCTTCTTCGCATCCGGTATTGCGGTCACGCCCGTGCCTCCTTACGTCTTCAGTAGCCTGTCCAGAACCCTCGAGACCTCGCGGAGCGCCGGCGAGCCCTGCGGCAGATCGCAGATCGGACGCCCGTCGAGGCTCATCTTCTGCACGGCGGCGTCGAACGGAACCCGCCCGACCACGTCGAGGCTCGTCTTCTCCGCCTCTTCCTCCGCGCGCGACGACAGCCCGTTCGTCAGCCCGTTGAGGACGAGGCCGCGTCGCCCGATCTTCAGTTCCAGGTCGCCGGCCATCCGAGCGATCCGTCCCGCCGCCCGGAGCGCGATCGGGCTCGGATCGCTGACGACGAGGAGCAGGTCGATCCCACTCGAGACGCGCCGCGAGAGGTGCTCCATCCCCGCCTCGTTGTCGAGCACCGTCACGCGGTAGGCCGCACGCAGTGTCTCCAGGTACTTGCGAAGGATGTGGTTGACCGCGCAGTAGCAGCCCGGCCCCTCGCCGTGTCCCATCACGAGAAGATCGAGGCCCTCCCCTTCGGCGATCGCCTGGTGAAGCTCGTACTCAAGATGCCGGCCGAGGGGAACCCCGGCGGGGAGATCGTGAATCTGCTTCAGCGTCTCCGCCTGGAGCCGGCCGATCGACCGATCCGCCTCGATCCCGACGACCTCGCCGAGGTTCGAGTTCGGATCGGCGTCGACGGCGAGGAGGGGCGACAGATCGCGTTCGATCAGGGCGCGGATCAGGAGCGCCGAAACCGTCGTCTTCCCGATCCCCCCTTTCCCGGCGACCGCGATCGTCATCGACTTCACGGGTCACGCTCCGTCTCCGGTTCTCGAACGGCGGCCGACGGGAAGAGCCGAAGGTCGGTGTGGGGCAGGAACTTGGCCGAGGTGAACTCCTCGTAGTAGCCGGCGTAGGTGATCAAGTCGTAGTACGTCGCGGAGTGCGCGATCGTCTCGCACCGCTCGAGCGCGTCGGTCGAGAGCATCGCCATCTTCGCGCCGATTAGAGACGTGTTCCCGGCGAATCGGACCCGTTCGAGCGGGACATCGGGAATCATCCCGAGCGCGATCGCCTTCGCGCGATCGAGGTAGTTGCCGAAGCCGCCGGCGATCAGCAGCTGCTCGATGTCCGCGAAGGTGTGGTCGGTCGACTCGAGGAGGACCTTCGCTCCGGCGTAGATCGCGGCCTTCGCCCGCAGCAGGTTCTCGACGTCCGGCTGGGTGATCACGATGTCTCCCTCGGCCGCCGCGTCCGCGGCATCGACCAGGACGAACTCCCGGCGTCCGTCGACCTCGCGCACGCGGCGCGACGCGTCGGGAAGGAGGGTCCCGGACCGGTCGAGGACCCCGGATTCGAACAGCCCGGCCACGGCGTCGATCAGGCCGGAGCCGCAGATCCCGCGCGCCGGCTCGTCCCCGATCGTCCGCACCTCGACCGATCCGTCAGCATCGATCGCGACACGCTCGATCGCCCCGCGGCTCGCGCGCATCCCGCACTGCACGCCGCTCCCCTCGAACGCGGGACCGGCGGATGTCGCGCACGCGATCATCCAGTCGTCGTTGCCGAGGACGATCTCGCCGTTCGTTCCGACGTCGATCAACATCGTCAGCTTGCTCGTCTCGTACAGGCCGGTCGCCAGGATCCCGGCGGTCACGTCTCCGCCGACCCAGCTTCCGATCGACGGCATCGTGAACAGCAGGCCGCGCGGGTTGATTCGGATCCCCACTTCCGCGGCACGGACCGGCGGGGGCGCCGTCGTCGCCGGGATGTACGGAGACTTGCGGATCCGCGACGCGTCGAGCCCGAGGAGGAAGTGGATCATCGGCGTGTTCCCGGCGGCGAACAAGGTGACCACGTCCTGCAGGTCGATCGCCCGTCGGGAGACGAACGCGGCGATCAGGTTGTTGATGTCGGCGACGACCGACTCGCGGAGGGCCTTAGCGTCCCGCTTCTCGGCGTAGATGATCCGACGCGTGACCTCTTCGCCGTACGCCATCTGCGCGTTGTAGCAGGCCTCGGCGTCGATCGTCTCGGAGGTCGTCAGGTCGACGAGATGGGCGACGATCGTCGAGGTTCCGATGTCGACGGCCACGCCGTAGCTCTCCCCCGACCGATCCCCCGATTCGACCTGGATCACTTCGGTCGTCGCGCCACGCCGCCCGATCGTCGCCGTCAGCTCCCAATCCTCCTCGCGATTCGCCGTCGGCAGATCGCGAAGGACCTTCAGCCCCATCTGGAGGTGCGTCGTGTCGACTCGCCGGCGGATTTCCCGCAGCAGCCGCTCCTGGCAGGCGAGGTTGTCCTGCAGGGAGGGCGGGGGAAGCTTCATGTAGACCTTCCGAACGACGGGCGCGTGCCGGAACGAGGCCGATTCGTCCGTCGTCGGGTAGAGGGCGCGGAACCGCTTCGCGTCCTCGTCGACCAGGATCTGCGCTCCGTCGGAGCGCGCCTCCTTCGGCACCGAGACGGTCAGACCCTCGACGATCCGCGTGCGACAGGCGAGGACGTAGCCGCGTTGGATCTCGTCGCGCGTGAGGAGCGTCGTCGGCTCGGCGTCGACCTCGCCCGCCTCGACGACGAGCCGGCACTTGCCGCAGATTCCGTCCCCTCCACAGACCGACGCGACGAAGACCCCGGCCGACCGTGCGGCCTCAAGGAGCGTCGAACCGACCGGGACATCGACCGTCTGGCCTTCGGGCTCGAACGTGACGCGGACCGTCTCCATCGAATCGTCTCTCCGGCGCGGGCGCGGGGCTAGGCCGACCACTCCGTCTTCAGGAAGTGCGGGATCCCCGCGGCGTCCTCCGGACCGACGATCACCTCCCATCCTGAATCCTCCTGGACCTCCATCCGCAGGACGGCGACCAGGCCGGGGATGATGAGCTTGTTGTGGTTGACCTTGTCCAACGGGCCTTGCTCGGTGACCGCCTTGATGATCTTCTCCGCCGTCAGCTTGTCGTCGGCGTAGGCATTGAGGACGCCGAGTCCTTCCGTGTCGACGACGCTGATGTACGCCGGGACCTTGCTGTTCTCGACTTCGCCGGCGACAGTGAAGTAGGTCAGCGCGAAGTTCGTCGTGACGATGACGGGCGCATCCGGACCGGGGCTCCCGATCTCGTAGAGCTTCGCTTCGATCGCGTTCGGCACGGTCGGGTCGGTGTAGACGTTCTGCCGCACGGTGAGCGGGGGCAGGATCTCGGACGGATCGACGGCGTCGGTGATGACGATCCCGGCGTAGCGGCAGACGGCGGCCCCGGTGGCGATCGACGCCTCGGACGACGTCTCCCCGTCGGCGCAGGCGAGCGTCGGGTAGCCGAGCGGTCGGTAGACCTTCTCCAGCGCGAGGCGTCGCAGTTGGGCGAGCGTCGTCAGCAGGTCGATCAGGCTCTCCGCCTCCGGCTGGAGGACGAGGTCCTCGACGCCCTTGGCCTTGATCTTCTCCGTCAGGTCGGCGAGTCCCTCGAGGGAGTCCGCCCGGACGACGAGCGGAACCTTCTGCTCGACGGCGAGATCGGCCATCGCTTCCCACGTATCCGCCGTCGCCGGGCCGACCAACGGACGCTTCGCAGCGAGGGCGGCGACCTTCGAGGCGAGGGCCTCGGGCGATCCGAGGAGGATCAGCGGGAGCTCGGTCTTCGCCGCGACCCGGTCGACGACGGCAGCGAACGTCCCCGCGTCCCCGGACGTCCCATCGACGGCGATCAGGTCGACGCCGATCTCCTCGCCGACGCGCGTGAACCGAAGCTTCGCGATCGCGTCCAGCCGGGTGTCGATCTCCGCTTCGGACAGCGCATCGGAGATGCGCACGGCGACACCGGTCGGATGGTGGAACTTCTCCTCATGACGGAAGAGGACGGTCTCGCCACCGAGGGGAACCTCGGCCGCGCCGGCACCGACGGTGACCGTGCGCATCGGGGGGGCCTGGGCCTCGCCGAGCGACGTCTGCGCCTCGGCCGAGACGTGCGGGCATTGATCGAGGGCCGCCTTCTTCGCCGCGACCTGCATCGCGAATGCCATGCAGGTCGGGAAGTTACAGTCGCCGCAGTTGGTTTTCGGCAGGAGCTTGTAGATCTCGATCCCGCTTACCTTCGCCATCGTTCCCCCGTCCTCCCTCTAGAACATCGGTTCCATCGCGAGGACCGGGTGCTCGACCTTCTCCAGGAAGGCGAGGAGCTCCTCGCTCGTGGTTGCGTCGTCCTCCGTTGCGATCTTATCGAGCAAATCGGTCTTCCCCAGCGCCTCCAAGCGCTCCTCGAGCCGGTCGCGGATCTCTTCCTTGAGCGCCTTCGGCATCCAGACGACCCGTTCCAGTCCGCCCTCGGCGGAGATGAACTTCCGGCTGGAGATGTAGAGCTTGCCCATCCCGACGAATCCGGGGGTCTGGATCCCACCGCCGATCTGACCGGCCATCGTCGAGAAACTCATCCCGACCGGCGTCATCCCCTCGTGCTCTCGATTGACGATCATCACGCCGTTCGTCTCGGGGAGGATCGCGGTGATGCACTCGAAGCAACCGCAGCTCGTCATCGGGTCTTCCATCATCGAGTAGGCGTTGAACCGCTCGAGATTCCCGTTCGAGGCGACCTCGAGGAACTCGTTGACGCCCTGCCACTGGCCGAGCCGTTCGTCGATCGTCGTCCCCTTCTTGATCGGCTGGTTCGGGCCGTGCGGGTTCATCTCGTAGCTCGCCGCGCAGTCGAGCCACGTGTACGCACCGCAGAGGCCGAGGCGCTCCGGTGTGACGACGCAGACGTGATCCGGCGCGTACGACTGGCAGAGAACGCACGAGTAGTACGTGTCGGTCTCCTCGTCGATCATCCCCTTGATCCGGTCGTCTCGCTGCCGGTAGACGGCGCGCGCCTCCGCGAGCGGCTCGGCGAGCTTCGTCTCGTCGGTGTAGATCTTGACCTGGATCTTGTCGATGATCGCCGAGAACTCCTCGCGGAGCTTGTGGACCAGCACTTCGCCGTAGTGGTTCAGACGGAAACCTTTCTCGTAGGCGTCCTTGCTGATCCGCACCCACACGATCGCCCGCTGGCCCATGTGGAAGACCCCGTTCGACCACGACGCAAACTCGTGAATCCGCCGCTCGATGACCGTCTCGAAGTCTTCCTTGAAGCTGCGGCCGGCGACCTCGACGACGACGCCGAGGGGGAGAGCTCCGCCGACCTCGATCGAGTCAACGTCGGGGCCGATCACCTCGATCGCGCCGTCCTGGATCGCGTCCATCGGCCGGCCGCGCACGAGCTCGAACGCCTCGGTGTACTTGCCGCCGAACTGGATCTGCATCTGCTCCTTGCGCACCCGTTCGCCTTCGAAACCGGCGCCGTAGGGGACCGGAATCGGGATGTCGGACATCTTGAGCTTGAGGCCGCGCACCTCGACCGCCTTGTTGACGATCTCGGCTCGCGGGATCCCGGAGACGACGTGTTCGTAGGTGCAGACACCCCGCGGGAGGATCTGCGGGATGTCGACGTCGGAGATCACCGGGAAGCCGAAGTTGATCGCGCCGGCGGCGGTCGCGTACTTCTCGTCGGTCAGGAGTTGTGCGCTGTTCCCGTTCTCCGACGGGCCGTAGTCGGCACCGAGGGCGAGGACGAACGCGAAGACGCGCTCCTTGTTGTACAGGAGGATCTTCCGCGCCGCGTCGAGGCCGCCCGGCTTGATTCCGCCGAACGTCATCGCCGCCCGCGCGGCGAAGTTGAGCGCGTGAACGGCGGCCGACGTCTCCTTCCCGTACGGAACGAGGAACGTATCCCAGCTCATCTCGACGCCCTCTTCGGCGAGCTGCTCGGCGAAGGAGCGACCGCTCGTGTTCGACGCGATGAAGACGAGGATCGAGCGCTCCTGAAGAGACCGCGCCAGTGCCACCGCCTCCTCGTTCGTCGGCATCGCGCCGGCGATCGCGGCGAAGCCGGGCATCCGTCCGTCGACGAGCTTGATCCCTTGCAGACGAAGGACGGCGTCGTCGGTGAAGCCGAGCCACGGCTCCTCCGGCTCGTCACCGCGGACGTACCTGAGCACCTCGATCAGCTCCTGCGCAAGCAGGGTCGCCACCCCGGCGTCCAACGTGTGGCCGAGGTAGGGGAGCCAACGCGCGTCATCGGGAACGGGAGGGAGAAGTGCCTCGGCGCGAGCGAGCGCCGCCTGTGCGTCGCCGAGGCTGTCGACCTCGAGACCAGTCAACGCCAGGGTCAGGGGCAGGTAGTAGGCGGTGTTGGGAAACTCGACCTTCCGCTCGGGGCCGAAGGCCTCGACGGCCTCCTGAAGCTGCGTCCGAGCTTGCTCGACGTACGCGTGAGCCCCGCGGATCGCCGCCGTCGCGATGATCCTCGACATGCGTCCACCTCCTCGGTGCGCAACTCCGAATCTAACAAGAACATGCGAGCAGGCGTGTCGAACAGCGGCGTTCGGAGCATGTCGAGTACGATATCTGCTCGTCCTCAGACACCATACCATCGGAAGAGCGTTTCGGCAAGACCTGAGCAGGTCTGAACGAGCGAGAACTAGGAATCCACTGATTCCAGCTGGGATTCCACCGCCTCGAACAGAATCCGGAGTGCCTCGTCGGGGCGCTCCGGCGGAAGCGCGCCTTGCCGTGCCGACGCGCGGATCGACTCGAGTTCGGGGATCGAACCGACGATCGGAATCTCTTCCGGAAGCGCCCGGCGGACGACGTCGACGTCTTCGTCCTCGCGCACGCGATTGACGACGGCGAGGATCCGCTCGATGCCGAGGTCGCGCGCGAGATCGACCGTCCGCTCCGCCGTCTCGAGGGTCTTCCGATCCGACTCGACGACGACCAGAAGGGCGTCGACGCTCTTGACCGTTCCGCGGCCGAGGTGCTCGATCCCGGCCTCCATGTCGAGGAGGACGGCGTCCCGCTCCCGGAGCAGGAGATGTGCGAGGAGCGATTTCAACAGGACGTTCGCCGGACAGGCGCAGCCCTCGTCCCCTCCGCGCACGCCGCCGAGGACGATCAGTCGAATCCCGTCTCGCTCGACGGTGTAACGGGCCGGGATGTCGTCGACCGTCGGGTTGAGGCGGACGAAGCCGCCGGAGCCGACACGTTCGGCGACGAGCTCCTCCTCGTTGGCGAGCGGCGCGAGCGGCTCGGGAAATCCGAGGGTCGTCGCCAGGTTGGCGTCCGGATCGGCGTCGACGACGAGAACACGATACCCGGCGGTGACCGCCTCCCGCGCAAGGAGGGCGACGAGCGTCGTCTTCCCGACCCCGCCCTTCCCCGCGATCGCGATCTTCACGACGCGGCCTTCGCCAGCCCCCGGCAGAGCATCCGCCCGAGGATGGCGAGCCCGTCCGCCGGCAGGTACCGTCCGGCGACCTCGTCGAACAGGACGGTCGCGTTCGCCGGGAACTCGTCGTCGGCCGCCCACCAGACGACGGCCAGGGGGACGTTGGGCAAGACGCGGAACGAGAAGCCGGCGTCTCCCGTCTCGATCGGTCGTCCCCCGAGCGCTTCGGCGGCACGCCGGAACACGTCGAGGCTCCCGCCGAGATCGCGGACGAGCTGGTCCCCCGAGTAGCCCTGGAACGCGTGACGGTAGAACGCGCCGTCGGGAAGCTCCTGGTACCCGATCCACTTTCCCGTCGGCGGGGAGCCGTCCCCGTGCCGGAGGTAGTCGAGGAAGAGAATCCGCAGATCGTCGCGGGTGGGATCACCATCCGGCGTTCGCGCGACGAGGCCGGGCCAATCGAGGGTGTACGTCTTGCCGAGGAACGCGATCTCGAATCCGTCCTCGCCGTACGCCAGCCCGCCGCGGCGGACGATCTCCTCCGGCGTGAGCGCCCCCAGCTCGGCGACGGCGGCGTCGATCCGGGGGCGGAGTGACTCGAGGTACTCTGTCTTCGCCATCGCGCCTCCTTCGCACCGTCTGACCGAGCCAATCCGTCGACGTAGGATCTTCGCAAGCCCGGCTGTCGTCAACTCGCCGACGCCTCCGGCGGCTAGGACTTCGCTTGATCGCGGACCTTCGCCGCAGCCGCGATGAGAACGTCGAGCCGTCGCTCGGCATCGCCTACGCTGAACGCGTTGTGCGGCATCCCGCACGGCCCCGTGATCAGGTCGCCCCCGGCGAAGTCGACCACGTCGTCGACCCGCTCGATCCCCCACGCGATCGCCGTCTCGCCGCGATCCTCGTAGTAGCGGGTGATGTCGTAGCGCGACGCGTCGAAGCTGACGATGTCGATCGGCGCGTCGAGTAGATGATCCCACTGCATGTTTCCGCAGACGTGCACGCCGCGCACGACCGGGAAGCTCTCGAACAGCGGCGTCCACAGCCGCTCGTAGTC
>Ga0180433_10000157_pt1 | contig 113606 bp, 158 predicted proteins | sample SS_ome_8_FD_132980 | JGI IMG/M metagenome (GOLD analysis project Ga0180433, IMG submission 132980) | Hypersaline lake sediment archaeal communities from the Salton Sea, California, USA - SS_1_D_1 metaG | ecosystem: Environmental > Aquatic > Non-marine Saline and Alkaline > Hypersaline >... | reverse complement strand
GGAAGTTACATATTATGCGGCTATGAGAGTTGATTCTTGTAGCGCAGATACTGGTATTAATAAATATGGCTTATATGTCGGAGGTATAACAGGAGCTACAAATAATTATGCTATAGCTACGGGCAGCGGTATGATTTCTTTTGGAGATCCTACAGTTTCTATACCAAATCTAAAATCGGGTATAAATCAAGGCGCAGCCGGAGCAAATGCTGGGGAATTGTGGCACGATACGACTGATGATACTATTAAAATGGGCGTATAGAGAATTGGATAATAAATCAATGATAAAAAATATAAACAGGAGTAACTAATGGCCATCAGATTACAGCCAGGTGAAAGCTCACAATTAGTTGAGAACAATGTCATCTCCCAGATGCAAGGAAGCCTTGATACGGCTATCTTTGTTAATGGAATTGAAACGGCCCGCTTATATAACTCCGATAAGCGAATGGAACTATCAAAAGGCGATCTAAATATTCTAAGAGCAGAGTCTGGTGGGGTTGTCGCTCTTTCTGTGGAAAACACTTCAACTGGGGCCAATAGTGCGGCTCGCGCCCTTTTCTATACTCATTCAACCTCTGGTACAGCGTACTCTGGTTATATTTTAAGAACTGGCTCTCATTATTTTACTGTTGGGTTAAACGCTAGCGGTAATCTATTGTTTAATAATGGGAATGGAATTGCAACAACGAACATTATGACCTTGTACGACAGTAATGATGTCGGGATTTTAAACGGACATCTACTTACTGCTCAGCCCGTAGCCAATGAACCTACTCATATTTTAGAAAATACTGCCGCATCTCAAAATGTATATTTTATCGTTGGCGTCACAGATGTGTTAGCTATCCCCGTTGACGCTCCGAAGACATCTTTATATTTCAAAGCCGATACGGCTAGCGTTTATGTTAAACAAGACGACGGAAGCACGACGAATTGGCTTCCGATTGGCTCGGGAGGCGGCGAAGGCGAGGCGGGGCTTGAGCAATTGTTGAATGAAAATGATATGGAAGAAATTGCTTTCACATCATTTGTCCCATTTGATCCTGTTAATCATCCGAGTCTTGTTAATGAGTCCAAGTCACAAAATTCTAGCAATAATGTAGCTACCAGTCAAAGAGATTTTACGGAGAAGGGAGAAATTCATACTTACGAAGCCCGAACCTTACCTCAGAATTCCTATTCATATAGCGGAATTGATTGGGTTGAAAGTACAGGCGGCGGCGGAGGGGGAGCGGTTGCAAGTGGAATTTTGACTATTACTGTCCCTGGCGCGGCTGACACATGCTATTATACTAAGGCTCTTAGAGCGGAGATTGATAATACTGCAGACGTTGATCTTGAATTTCGAATGAGGATTACAGCTAATACTCTTGGAACGGGCGATGATTTTAGCGTTCGCATTAATGGAAATAAGCCTTTTAGAATGTTGTTCCGAGATGTGGTTGGAACAAAGCAAATTAGAATTGATGATTATGCTGGAAGTCCAGTTAATGACGTTGATGGAGCTCCGGCCGAAGTAAATGTAAATTGGGACCAGTGGCACACTTATCGAATGCAGAAAATTGGACAAGATCGTGTTCAAGTTTTTATCGATAATGTACTACAGTTTACAATTCCCTACGCCAATCTTCCAACAACCGGCAGCGCTCCGGGCTTAGTTTTTGGCCATTCTTCAACTGGAACAACCTCAACTTCGGAATGGGATTTTGTTAGCTATCGGGCTTACATGTCTATTATTGAAACGAAAGTTCTTAATAGTCGCGGAAGCTGGTGTTGGGAAGGAACTGTTGAACCTAATGCAGCTAATGAATCAATTCAGGATGATCCAAGTGATTATTATTTAGAAGATCTCTTTTTACAGTGGAATAAGAGCGGGACTGATGTAGTAACATTCCCAAATGGAACGACTACGCCTGAAGCTTTTGGTCGCTTTACAGCCGCCGGAGTAATGATAAATTATGCTATTAATTCTGGAAGGCTAGCCCAAGGCGATATAGCGATAGAAGTGAGATTCCGCCCGATGTCGGTTAATGTTGGAACCGATATGAGTATTATTCGAATTGGAGCTGCGCGTAAGTGTGCTTATGTTTCGTTGTGGAATAATGGCGGAAATCTTTCACTTAGAATGACAAACAACGGAAGTACAATCTCTGGCTCCCCAATTGTGCCGATTAATCTTAATGAGTGGCATACAGTTAGACTTGAACGAATTAATTATGATTCATTCAAATGGTATCTGAATGGAGTGCTTCAAGACGAACAAGAATATGATATTTTTAACGACTCTGGATCAGATACATCTTATGTGTTGTGGGGTCATGGGGGAAGCGTTACAGCGACTTTAGACGCGCAATACATCAGGGTAACAAACCCCAACGATACTCCTTTTATGGCACGCTCTCCAATTGATGAAGCTGTTTTATTTGCCGTTAATAACGACGATGAAGCAAGCTATATTCTTTCGACAGATGGCGGCCGACATTGGACAGTTCCTGTTCTGGTTAACTCAGATCAATATGGAAGCGAACTCCAGGGGCTTGGCGATAGCGATCTCTCAGGCGGGAAGTTAATTGTTCGCTATCGACATGCAAACCAGTTTCAGACAACTAGCTCACTAGATAAATTTGCCGTTCTTTATAACAAAGTAGATAATGCTGACGAAGAACCGACTGGCGGAAGATATACTTTTGGCCCTGTTATTGGCGGAGATTTGAATGCTGATGGAAGCCTAACTCTTAATCACAATCTAAATGCAGCTGTAAATAGTATTGAGCTTGAAGTATATGCCGGAGCTGCTCGCATTCATCCAGATATTGACTATGATGAAAATAGCCCTAACACAATTCAGATTCTTTCAGGTGTTGTCGGCGCGACATATCATATTTATAAAAAGCCAGCTGGCCAGATTGCGCGCGAGGTTGGGTTAGATGGTAGAACGGTTCTTTCAATTGGGGATGGGGTAAACTCGATTGGTGATTTTATTGGAGATACCGAGCAAGTTTTCATTGATGCAATTAATGCTGCCATCCTTGCCGGCGGAGCAGTTGAGAGAAAAATCTTTGTTGGCGCGGGGGTATTTAATTTCGCTGCAACTGTTAATTTGAATATCGCTGGAATTGAAATTGAAGGTTCAGGTTGGAACACCGAAATTATTGGACCGGGAAAAGCAAGCGGTATCGATGCATTTACTTTGTCGGCGGCGGAAATTGGGTTGAGCAAAATGCGTATTCGAAATTTTCAAGACGGAATTCAACTCAGTAGCGGAGCAGACAGGTGTCAGATTGATTGTAGGGTTATGGCTAACGATGAAGGAATTGTAATTGATGCAGGCGCTGATGAAAATATAATTAATGGTTTTATTCACGACAATGATACAAACGGCGTTGTTGATAATGGGAACGATAACATTATTGCTGCGCTAGTGATAAGGAATCCGTAATGTCTAATATTGTAAAAACCGGGCTTCGCGGCAGTATTTATACCCAGGAAGATGGAATTATTACTGTTAATAAAATGGCATCAATGGGAAGCGGAGCCCCTGTTGCTGGGCTTGGTGAAATTGCAATTAGCGCTAGTTGTGGAACGTGGTCAACCAACTCGTTTTCTTTTCAAGATGTAACAAATTTGTTTGTTACAATTACAACATCTGGGAAGCCAGTAGATATTTATTTAATATCTGACGGGACTGATCGAGAGACGTTTATTGAAGCAGTTGATGAGACTCCTTCTTCTTACCCTACTAGAGGCGAATTTGTAATCGTTCGAGATTCTACAATTATTTCTTATTATGAGCCCGGTGTAAGTGCAACAAAAGATCCGTTTGATAAATTGTTGATAAGAGATAGCGTTACATCTGTCAAGACTACCGATATTATTAGTGCAGGGACATATACGTATAAAATTCAGGCAAGAAGCTCTTCAAGTGCTACAGATTACTATGCAAAAGTTTATAGAGCTCGACTAGTAGCAGTAGAAAGACGATAATTAACTTTAAATAAAGGAGACGACAAATGGGCCAACAAATTTCTTTTAATGACAAATTCGGGAACACCTGTTCCACAGCGTACATCAAAATTCTTCGCATTGAGATGTTTTGTTCAATGAGCGGAAATCTTCAGTATGAAGTTATGGCAGGTATTTTTAAAGACAAGTCGGCTCGAGATGCTTCTAAAGCTAGACTATCTGAAGTCCTCATGTCGGTTTCTTCTGCCAGCGAGAAATCAAGGGAAGATTTATACGACGATCTTAAAGCAGAACTTGTGAGTCAAGGAATCGTGGCTTCAGAAGAAGATGTTACCGATATTGATCCAGATGCATAAAAATAAAAAGGAATAAAAAATGCCTCCTACAAGAAGTAAAGTGCCAGGTCTTCATTCAGATGCCTTGCCTGTCGGAACAGTGATTGACTGGTATCGTAAGGATGCCGGGACCCCTATTCCTGAAGGCTGGCAGTGGTGTGATGGCGGTCTTATCAGTGATGCTCGGTCTTCTCTTAATGGGGTCAATACCCCTGATTGTAGAGATAAGATGACCAGAGGGAAGGCTGACACTTCTGCAGGAGCAACATCTGGAGGATCAGATACTAAGAACTTGAGTCACACTCATGGAGGTGGAAGTTTGCAATTTAGATTTGCATATTTCCCGGGGACCGGTATTGGGAGAGAAATGACATTCTATAAACAAGACGGAACAGCGTGTCGTGTATTTGATGGATCAGGAAGAGCAGCAGGATCCGATGCAACCAATACTGTTATTTGGTATTATGATACTGGAAACACAAGATTCTGGACAGAAAATGGGCAAGCATCAGGTTCAACAGACAGTGCAGGATCTGGCTCTCAAGATGTTGTTCCGGCTTATGTTGGTCTTATTAAACTAATAAAAATATTCTAAGGAGATAAAATGGCAGGCGGAGCTTTTAAAAAGCGAGCAGGTCGAGCATCAGCACGAAAAAGTCCTTCGGCAAAAGAGCCGAGCGATTTTGATGTAAATGCTTCGGTATTGGCTATGATTCCTCCGATTGGAGCTATTATAGATTATTATCGAACAGATGCCACAATCGATTTACCTGATAATTGGCAAGTATGCGACGGAGCTGTTATTTCAGATAGCCGTTCTTCTATGGTCGGAGACAATACTCCCGATTTGAGAGGAAAATTTAGTCGCGGTAAAGAAGATATGTCTGTAATGGGAAGTGATAGTGGAGGAGTAGACACTGTCGACTTATATCATAGTCATACAGTTAATAGTCATACTCATGGGCCTGGAACTTTGAATTTTAGAATCTTTTATTATGATAATGCAATAAATAGATATTATAGCTATAATAGTGGAGGAGGAAGCACTCAGTTTTGTGCAACTGAATTAATTTGTCAGTCTGGAACTGGATTTAGCCCTCTTACTTGGTCTGAGTGGACTTCTAATCAATATTATTATACAGGTCCTGCAACTGGAGTAACAGATTCTTCTGCTCCCGGGACCGACGATGCTCTTTCCCATACATCGGAAAATAGACCAGCTTATATAGGTCTTATTAAGATAATGAGAATTTTTTAAGACACCCTCTTGTGTTTCGACATTAGAGCATGTAAGCCGCCTTCGGGCGGCTTTTTATTTATTTTAAAGTTAATTGCTGTTTTCTTATTTGCCAGCGCTTGATTTGAGATTCGTGCATTTTTTGTTTTGTTTGTTCGGAATGTTTTTTACCTTTGTTGATTCTACTTAAATGTCTTTTAGCTGCTTCTGAGCGTTTTCTGCCTCGTTGAGCTTGGCTGACTTTGTGTCTAGCTTCTTTAGACATTATTTTACCTGTGTTAATTTGTCTTAAGTATTCTTTAAATTCTTCTGAATGTTTTCTTCCTGGTTTTCCTTTTTTAGCTCTGCTTATTTTCTTTTTTGATTCTTCGGCATGCTTTCCGTACGCTCCTCCAGAAGATAAGTTATATCCATTGGGGGATGAAGTGTTAAATTTTTGAATTAATCTAATTTCTTGCCTATCAAGTTCGTGTTTATTAAAACAAGTACAGAATTCTCTAATTTGAAAATGCTTTTTTCCGTATTTTTTGATAGCTTTTCCGAGACACGGACAAAGTCTATAATAGTAATGTGTCCACCATCTGTGTTGAAGAGATTGAGTAGTTTGCCCGATATATTTTTTGTTGTTAATTAAGTTAGTAATAATATACACTATTCCATATTTCTTAGTCATATGTGCTCAATCAAAGTATGGTATTCTCGATAGATATTTTGACGTTGTTTAGCTTGATTCTCAAATATGAAATTTCCGTTATCGCTAAAATCAATAATAATAGCATGCTTTTTGCTAGGAGCGATTCTTAAGGCGCGTCCGATTTTTTGGATAATGTTACTTTTAGCTTTTCCGGCGCCAGCAATAAATAAAATATCGGTTATTTTTGTGTCTACTCCTTCTCCAATTACAGACGTTCCAATTAAAATATCAATTTCTTTATTGTTAAATTTATGAATTACTTTTATATTGGACTTAGTCATAGAACTAATGAATTTATAGTTTGCTCCCTCTAAGAGCTTTCCAATGAGCTTTCCATGTTTGATCTCATCCACTAGGATTAGAACTGATTTACCTGCGCTAGCCATTTTAATCGCACGACTGGCAATTAGGTCGTTGCGTCTTTGGTTTTCGACAATGCGTGTGCGATAGGCTGTCTTATACGGCATTTTACTAAAATGAGGTTGGACTTTATTGTTGATGATATAAAAAACAGGCCTAGCAAGATACCCGTCCCTAATGCCTTGAAGAGCGGAATATCGATAGCCAATATCATTTGTTACTCCAAGTAGAGCTAAATCAGCCCCGTCGTTGCGAAACACAGTTCCAGAAAAACAAAAACGATGATAAATAGAACTAAAGCTATTTTTGTTGAGCTCTTGGTATGTTTCGGCCGCGCTATGGTGGACCTCGTCAATTATGAGACAATGGATTCTCTTAAACCAATCATCGTCTAAATTAGGCAGACTCATGACACATGCGACGGTGATATTTTTGTTAAGGTCTTTCTTATTATCTCCTATAGTTCCAACATGCTTTCCACCGAACTTGAGAGCCAAGGTCTCCGCGGTTTGCACAACAATGTTGTTAGTAGGACATATGATTAGAGTTGGCACCCCGAGACGCTTAATTACCTCGTTAATCATTCGCGTCTTTCCCGTACCGGTGGCGGATTCTATCGTTTCTCTACTTTTAGCTATGCATAAATCGATGGCCTCGGTTTGATAATAGCGCAGAGGAGGCTCTTCGATCAAATCGCGCAAATAGAGCGTTTTTTTTGGCTTCTTACGTTTGTCAGAAATAGAATATGGAATTTTACTAATGTCCAAGTACTTCTTGACCATAGTTAATAGGCCTGTTGGAAAAGAACCATCTTTGACATCGAGGAGCTTAACAATAAGCTTATGCTTGAGGAAACGCTCGGCCTTTAGCTTTTCCTTAATCTTTCTATCATACTCATTTACTTGAGCGTCTATCTCACATCTTGTACGCTTTACATACAAATACTTTATCTGTTTTTCTACCTGTTTAAGGCTATACTCAATAGACGTATTCTTATAGGAGAGCTTTAAGCTGAGCTCTGTTTTATCCTTATCGCTCAGACCCGCGATATTAGAGTAGCTATTATTAACAGTGATCTTGACCATATAGAGATTATACATAAAACAAAAAAAATCGAAAAAAGTTGATAGCCCAGCTTAACTACATTGTATAATACTACTGTCGGGAGGTGGGAAGGAGCCTATCATATATTAGAGCTCAGGGTAAGAAAAATGAATAATTCTGTGATTATATAGGAATACAACGATATATTTAATAAAAAGTAGGAATAAAAAAACTCAATGATTTCGTGGAGCTAGATTCTAATAGAGATGAGATCATAGCTCTTTTTTTGTGGCTGAAAAATATGAATGATTATACAGAGACAGAAGAGATGAAATCATAGATGCCTAACTATATGAAATCATTGGCTAAAAAAAATACACTATTTGACACTTTTTTCTTGCTTTTTTTGTCAAAATAGTATACAATATAATTAGAGAGGGAGGGAACAAAGATGCAAGATACAAACAAAAGACAAGATTCAGGGTTAATTAGAGCCAATAATCGTCGCTCGCGGAGAGCTGGAATGGATAATTGGTTTATCGCCAGCGTAGCAGTCGATCCGCTAGCGCAAGGAAAAGCCGAGGTTAAAACGCTTGAGGTTGAAGGCTTTGAGACGCCGCAAGAGAAAATGATGCGTCAGTTGGCCGAAGCCCGAATTCGGAGGACTGAGGGCGTGCACAAGCTTTCGAAAAAGGCAAAGGGCGAGGTTGGCGAGTTTGTCAGTTATTGGCTCAATCGTTACGAAGAGCGTTTTTGCAAGTAGGAGACAAGAATGAAAAGAGTCTGGAGAGATGCCCCGGCGAGGATCAGATGTAAGGCAGTAATTGTGCTTAAGGATAGAAGCAAAGCCCAGTGCGGAAGAAAAGGTAAAAAAGATAGTTTATGTTGGCAGCATCTTAAAAAGCAAAAGGAAAATGTAAAATGAAAGCAGTTACCATGGAGAGCGGGAATACAAACAAGGCTGAAGATCAAGCCGAAAGGGGTGGGGAACTAAGAAGGCCACAGGACGCTGTGGTACAGCCCTACCCGCCCGCTTCTAATTGTGGCACGATTTATCTACTACACTTTGACACGCCTTACAAGCATGCCAAACATTATCTGGGCTATACCGAGAGTTTTGAAAAGAGAATAGAGCGGCATCTCCAGGGTCATGGCGCTCGGCTTATCAATGTGATTGTTGAAGCTGGGATTACTTTTCAAGTGGCCCGCCTCTGGAAAGGGGATAGAAGGTTAGAGCGCCAACTCAAAAACAAGAAGAATGCTTGTAAATTGTGTCCTATTTGCAGAGGAGAGGTGAAATGAAGAGGAGAAGTAAAATGAACTGGGAAGATCTCAATGCGATTATCTTTTTTGTGATTATGATAGCCTTGTCAATGGCAATGATTTTTTAGAGGAGGGGTTTGAAATGACACTATTAGAGTTCTATGACGCACTCAACAGTCACGATTGGTATTTTGAGTTCTCAGATGATCATCGCATATGGCGCGCTGGGAGAGCCTATCTTGATCGCCTAGAGGTAGCGGCTAGGGAAAGCAAACAACACCAGATCCTCTTTGATGCTTTTGCTAAGCACTATTTCAGTGGTGAGCCTTGGAAGACTCCGAAAGCACCTTTTCCAGAAAGGAAAGATTATGAATAAATACTATGTCTATATGAGAAGTGTGTCTGGATTTTACGAGCAGTATAGTGGCAAGGTTGAAGTCTACGCCGAAAATGATGAGCAAGCTGTTGAAAAAGCCTTTCGTAAGCTTAAAGCAACTACTTTTTCTGATAGAGATCGTAGTATGTGGAAGGTTGAGAAAGTAGAAAGGAGCTTTAACTAATGAAAGGAAAACAAGTGTATAAAAAACTCGTTGTTTATGATACTGGGTTTGGGCTTTCAGTATGCCCGGACTTTGGCGATATTGCTTGTACCATTGATGTAGTTGTTAATCGACTGTTTAAGGTTGACCCTCCAAATCCATGGTCGGATGAGGCATGGGAAAGGCTAAAAGACAATCTTAGTAGAATCGTTGATGCATACAATGAAAAATATTCAAAAGGGGAGATCAAATGATGGTAGTTTATATTGTTATGAATGGAGAAAATTATGAGGGAGGGTCCGTTGTAAGTGTCCATCGAACGTATGAACAAGCCAAAAGAGCAGCCTTAAAAGTCAAAGCTCTTTTTGAAGGAGGCTGGAAGCTTGAAGACGAGGACGCAGGGCTGACTTGTTGGTGGTCAAATGGTTGTGATTGGCTTAGAGTATTTGATGCGGAGGTGCAAGAATGAATGAAAAAGAATTTTGTAATGCATTAGAAGAAATAGGATTTAAGAAGTGCGGTCGAAATGTTTTTAATACCGCGGATCAGTATTACAAAAAAATCTCTGGGACTACACACCAGGTTGTTATTGAACATTATCACTGGGAATTAGGAAGAGTAAATAGTTGTGAAATAAGCATTCGCAGTTCAACTAGGATTGGCAAACATAGCTGGGTAGATGTTAAATATTATGGCATGACTAATGAAGATTTGCTTAAAAATATTGACGTTTATTCGGATCGACTTTATAAGTCGCTGACAATTCTCGGAGGGCACCCAGAAGAGTATGATAAGTATGATTAAAATTGTATAATGAATGAAGGAGGGACTTATGCAAAGCAATATTATTTACGTTGATTTCGCTATGCATAGAAGGCTAACAAATCTTAGAAAGCAGCTTGTCGATCTTGACAAGCTCATTGCACAGCAAACAAGCGCCAGTAGCGTAGATCGTATTAGGCTGGAGGCTTTGTGTTTTCATAAAGCAGCGGTTGAACGACAAATTAGGCAGATCGAATGTCCAATCATTCCTTCTGCCATTCCTTTTTGAGGTGCGTGATGTTATTGAGAGAGCGTAATTGGAATGCTATTAAGTATATTCTTAGTAAGCAACAACAGAGAAAGCGCCGCTCTCTTTTTCGAGGCGGGCAAAGTAATTATATTCTTAAACGAGAGTACAACGCGGGAGAGTGGAGGTTTGGATATTATTGGAGAGGACCCGGTCCGTCGAAAATTTACTGGAAAACTTTAGCAACAAGTAAGGATGAAATTCATGAATAACGAAGAGGTTGGAAGAGAGGCTTTAGCTAAGCTGTTTGCAAAATGTGGAATATCTATGATTGGATCTGCTTGGATGTCTGGATGTGGATTCATGATTGGCATGGGAGCAGCTCTATTGGGTAAGGGTCTAGCTATGGGATTTTTTGTTTTGTATAGCGTTTTTATGCTTCATATGGCTATTAAGATTAGAGGAGCATTAATACAGTTAGCAAAAGGAGAGAAGGATGAACATAAAAATTAATATTCCCGTTGGGACCATCCATGCAACTAGTTATTGGGATCATAGTCTCGGAAAGATGGTCAACGGGGAGATTCTTATTAGAGTTGATGAGGGATGGATTGAGGTTCCCACTTTGATTGATGTAGTGAATATTGGGAATCATATAATTAATTATGACGCTGTTCAAGATCATGATGGGAATTCAGCCGACGATCCTCTCCCTCAGCTTAACCCTTATGAGTCATCTACCGATTCGCCCTTTGATGGCCGTCTAGATCTCGATCTTGATAATCTTTTTGATGACCCTTTTAATGCTCCGACTATTCCTAATGCCCAAGACCCCACACGTAAGCAAGATCACTTTTGCCGGCCTGGAATGACAATGATTAACGGAAAAAGAATTTGTAAGATTTGCGGGAGAGATCTTGACTAATGAGAACAAAGCGACAAATTCGCATTAAAGCATTGAGGGGAATATTGGGACTCGTTGATAAAAACTTTGTTAAGAAAGGAAGAGCTTCGGGGTACTCATATTGTTGTATCTTTTGGTATCGGATAAGAAGTATTGGACTAGGATTGAAAATGCTATTTACCGGGAGATTACCTATTGCTGAGTTTGTTGATTTGAATAATTTGCCCAAGTATCAGCATATTTTATGTCCAATATGTCTTATTAGATATCAAAATAGGAAAGTTCAATATTATGAGTGTGAGAAGTGCGGGTGGCATCAATTTGAAAATCCTGTTTGTAATAGGTGTAAGTGAACAGTGAAACTTAGGCTATCTAAAAAAGGAAGAGAGTGGCAAGAGAAGTTGCATAAACTTGGTTCGAGAACAAAAAAAGATCTTGATTTTTATTTGAGTTTCGAATATAATTTTAGTACAGGAGATCCTTTTGATGCTATATACCAAGCGAATAGATTACTTCCCAGTTGGAAAGCCGACACTCCGGAATTAATGTGCATGGATCATTGGGAGTTCATTAAAGATGATTAAGAGATTATTGATAAAAATTATTGCCGGACTTTGGCTGAGCGGGCCGCGTTATTGGTGGTCGAGAGGGTACCGGGTTTTGTTTGAGAGAAAATACAAGTATGTCGCCATGCCTCAGGTAAAGAATTTAGCTGACGTTGCAGGGATTCTTCGGCAGGTTATTTGGACTCAAGATAGCTGGAATAAGCTATTTGATTCAATTAGTTATCCTGGCAAAGTCTACGAGACAAAGAAAGACGACTGTGATGGATTCGCAATTCTAGCAATTGAGCTTCTCAAACAGCTTCAGATTCGAGGCTATATGTATACTTATATTCCAAAGCAGTGGCAAAAATCGCATACAATTTGCGTGTTTAGATATGGGGGTTTTGTGTGTTGTTTTAATAATTTTTATTTAGTTAAGACAGATGCAAGTACATTCAAAAGGTTTAGGGATCAATATTTCAGCGAGCCCACTATAGTGTGGGATCTGAGAGATGAGAATTTTAGGAGGATTGACAACATATGAGACATACAGATGTTTTAGATGGAAAAGAACTTCGAACAAGCCTTAGAGATGGGATTAATAAGCTTGCTCGAATGGTTAAGAGAACCCTTGGACCTGGCGGACTCCCAATTATTCTCCAGCGCGAGGGCCAAGATCCTTCGGGTCGCCCTTTAAACCCCTTAGTGACGAAAGACGGAGTAACGGTCGCTGAATATATCAAGAGGTTTGAGGAAGTTCATGAGAATAATGCTCTTCAGGCTATTAAAGATGTAGCACGAAAAACCAATCACGAGGCAGGAGATGGGACAACAACTGCCATTGTCCTTGCAGAAGCTATCTTTAACGAAGCCCTCAAGTACATTGAAATTGGAGAAGAGCCTCAAAATTTGTTTGATCAGATTCAACTACAGGCAAAAGCCGTTTTGGATAATTTGATTGATCATGCAAAAAAAGTTGAAACCAGAGAAGAGATTATCAATGTAGGAAAAATCTCTGCTAACAATAATATAGAGATTGGACAAATTATCAACGAAGCAATCGAAACCGTTGGAGAGGACGGAGTTATTGTTGTCGAGGAAGGCGTTTCTCGGGAGACAAATTTACGGACGGTTGACGGTTTTCAGATTGCTAGAGGATTAATTGGGTATCATTATTTTCAAACAAACCCTGAAACTGCAGAAGCTATTTTGACAAAACCAGCAATTATTGTTTACAATGGTGTAATAAGTAGTTTCAGCCAGATTGTTCCCATTGTTCAGAAGATCGTGGGGGATCCTCCCGATATGAGCATGAAGATGTTTATTATTGCTAACGATATTGTTGGAGATGCTTTGAATTGGTTGGTTTTGAATAAAAGAATGCAAGGGCTTCAGGTTGCCTGTATTAAATCTCCTGACGCTACCGATCAGAGAGCTTTGATGTTAGAAGATATTGCTATTATGGTTGGTGCCAATGTTCTGGGGGAGGCGGGAAAATCTCTTGAAGCAGCCACACTTGAAGATATTGGGTGCGCGGATAAAGTAGTTGCTGGAAGATTTTTTACAACCATCTACGGTGGAAGTGGAGACGAAGAAACTATTTTAAAGAGGGTTGACTCTCTTAAAGAGCTTAGAAAAAACGCTTTCTCTGAGTTTGACAAAGATAGAATTAGCGGACGTATTGCTGGACTTAGCAATGGAATGGCAGTTATTAGTGTTGGAGGGGCGACAAAGATTGAAGTGAAAGAAAAGAAGGATCGAGTTGAGGATGCCTTAAACGCTACGAGAGCGGCAATTAGTGAGGGGGTTGTTCCTGGGGGTGGAATGGCCCTGTATCGTGCGCGAGAAACGCTTGATTATGATAGTTACGGAGGAAAGATTCTGAATATCGCCTTACAGGCTCCTATCCGAACAATCATTTTAAATACCGGAAGGGCCCCTGATTTAATCGTTCCGCAGATCAAAGAAGAATATGAGAGCGGGTATAATGCAAAATCTCATGAAATAGTTGACATGATGAAAGATGGAATTATTGATCCGGTTAAAGTCGTGAGGTCAGCTCTTATCAATGCTCTTAGTATTGCAGGACTGCTGGCCACATGTGGCGGAAGCGTAGCAGAGGTCGATTAATATGTCCGAAGCGAAGTTTCCATTTACTAAAGATTTTCAACGATCAATCCTTAGGTTGATGTTAACAGAGGAGTATTTTTGTAGCAAAGCAATCACCTATTTACAGGATTCTTACTTCGAGAATGTCTATCTTTCTTGGGTGTTCAATACTATCAAAAGATACTATGAACAATGGAACGCGCTCCCTTCAAACGTGTTTCTCAAAGAAGAGCTTAACAAAGTAGTTCCAGAAGAAAGAGAAAACTATCGGGCTCTTGTTATAGCGGTTGCCGATGCAGATGTTAAAAATAAAGAGTACATTAAGACAAAGCTGACAGATTTTATTCGGTTAAATAGATTCAAAATTGCGCATTCGGCTTCTGCTAATTTGTTTAATAATGCTCAGTTTGAAAAAGCCTACAGCTATACTCAAAATCAAATTAATGAGATTAGACAGGTTGATTTTGTTAAAGATGATATAATTGAGGTGAGCGAAATCTATTCTATTCTTGATAAGGTTAGACATATTAATGTAAATAAGATTCCGATTGGAATTCCTATCTTCGATCAATATCTAGAAGGAGGAATTCCGAAACAGTCGGTGACGACTATCATTGGCGGCTATAATTCTTACAAAACCTCGATGCTGATTAATTGTGCCTATCATGCTGCTAGAGTAGGAAAAAAGGTGATATTCATATTTCATGAGGGGCGGAGGGAGCAAATTCTTTCTCGTTTCCTTAGCCGAGTTACTCTTATTCCATATAACAAAATTATTTCAAGCCCGCCTTCTTCTGAAGAAAAGGTGCTTATTGATAAGGCCAGAAAATTTTTAAGTGATCATATCATTATTAAACCAATGAGAAAAGTAGGTGTAAGCGTAGAAGACGTGTACGATTATGTAAAGTTTAAGATGAAAGAATTCCCCTGTGATATGTTGGTGTGTGATTATGGTCAGAAGCTTAATCCTCGAAAAAGATATTCAGAAAAAAGACACAATCAACAAGAGGTGTGGGATACGTTTGATCTAATGTCGGCCGAATTGGATATTGCTATTCTTACTGCAGCTCAATTTAATAGAGAAGGACATAAACAATCCCATAGTTTTAAGATTGTTCGCTCTGTTAGTGTGAGCGAGTGTATTGGGATAGCTCAAGTATCGGAGACTATTTTTACAATTAACCCATACAAAGAGGGTCAATTTGTTTTATGCCTTGATAAGCAAAGAGACGGAAGGACTGGAAAGCTAGTTTTATGCGAAATGAATATGTCGAGAATCATCACTCATGATCCAGAATTGATGCAAACAGAAGTGACTTTGGAGGAAATAGATGCAAAGTATGAGTGATCATAAATATCAATACTTTTTGAAAAGATGCTCTAGCTTTGATTTAAAAGGCTTTCTTGTTGACAATGGAATTGAATTTGAAGAAAATGGATCTCAACTCATATTTGAAAAATGCCCCAAGTGCGGAAGATCAAAAAAGTTTTACGTTAATCAAGATACAAAACAATTTCAGTGTTTTAGGAAGAGCTGTAGATTCGGAATTGGACAAAATTTAGCTCATCTTGTAGCCTATATAGACAACACTACATATTGGCAAGCTTTCTATAAAATTGTTGGAAAACGAAAAAAGCTTCCAGTTGTCCTAAGTGGTGAGTTGAAAGACCCCTATAGTAGCAAAGACAAAAAAATTAAGCTTGAGACTTTACCGGAAATTATTTTGCCATATAATTTCTACGATTTTGAGAGATCGCACAGGGCAAATAGAGAAGGGTTTCTCTATTTAGAATCGCGAGGAATTAATAAAGATCTAGCAAGAAAATTTGATCTGAGATATTGTCCAGAAATGAAAAGAGTTATTTTTCCTGTAAAAATGTATGACAAGATTGTCGGATATCAAGGAAGAGATATTACTAATAGGTGGAAAGCCGATTCTAAATATCCAAAAGCTCTAACATCAAAAGGGTTTCAAAAGTCTAAGGCTCTTTTCAATTATGATAATGTAAGAGATAAAAAGCTGGTTACTATTGTTGAAGGCCCTGTAGATGCAATTAAAGCTCATCGGATCAATGCAGTCGCTCAGTTTGGAAGTATTTTATCTGAATATCAGCTTCGATTGATTAGAGAGATTCCCAATCTTGAAACTGTTATTGTAGCTTTAGATTCTGATGCTATTGAAGCGATAGATGAAACGGCAAAAATACTTGCCCCTTTTTACGACATTTTTGTTATTAGATTCCCAGACGGCAGAGATCCTGGGGACTTCTCTCCGGAAGAAATAGTTAATTTTGCAAAAAGTGCTTGCACTTATAATTATTATAAGCTATAATTAGAGTGAGGGAGGACATTATGGATAATAAACAGCTAACCGAAGAGTTTATGAAGTACAGGGATTTTGTTTATGACCTGGTCAACAAACAAAAAATTCATAATCTCCATTTGCTTGCAATGGAAAAAAGGGATTTAATCCAAGAGTGTAATTTATTTCTTGTCCGCGCTCTATTAGATTGCGAGAGACACACTGCCGAAAGACTCAAGAACAAAGAAAGGTGTCGAGAGGAGTGTTGTATCGATTCTTTGAGAGAAAGTGCAAAAGGATATATTAGGAGGTCGCGTCGGGCTCTTGAAAAGAAAGAAGAGCTTAACCGATATATTGACTCGGTTGATGATATCAAAGAGCTGAAGAAATTTGTCGATGAAGAACTTTTGAAGATTGGAAAAAAATCTACTTACATCTATATGTACGTCAAATGCCTTTTGATTAATATCGGAAAGAGAATTATGACTCAAAAACGCCTTCCAGGCGTGTATAAAGATCATTATAAGGATGAGGAAGGAAATTCAAAGTCGCTGATTTACTATAATCTTAGTGATATTGATTGGAGTAATTATTAGGAGAAATTATGAATAAACGTAAAAAGGGGAATCGCTACGTAGATCATTTTTTAGAGTTTGGTAGGCACAGAGGAACCCCTTTTAAATTTGTTTCTAGCGGCTATTTAAAGTGGATGATTTGGCAAGCAGAGACGAATTCCAACACTTGGTTTACGGATGAAGATGTCGAAGCAGCTCGACATGTTTTGTTTAATAGGAGACGTTGGGCTAGAAAGGGGGAAGCGTGAAAAGAGTTTCGGTTACTAAAATTGTTCAGTTCGAGGCCGGACATAAGCTTTGGAATGATCATCTGACCGAAAAGCAGAATCAAGAGATATATGGAGCTTGCTATAGGGATAAGGATTGTGTTGGACACGGACATACTTATACTTTAGAGGTTACTGTTATCGGTCCGGTGGATGAAAACGGTTTTGTTATTAATTTTAAAGATTTAAAGAGCATTATTCAAGAAGAGATTGTTAGCGAGTGCGATCACAGGTTTCTCAACCAAGAACTTCCTTATATAACCACTTGCGAAAATATGGTTCAAGACTTTTGGAAGAGAATATGGGTCCGCCTACCAGACGCGGTTAATCTTAAAAAAGTTCGATTATGGGAAACGGCGAATAGTTATGCTACAATAGAGGATTTGAGTGTTTGATCATCTAAAAAATTGCCGAAGATGTAAGCTTTGTTTAGGGCGGACTCAGGTAGTAGTTTCGCGAGGAAAACTGGAGTCTCGAATTATGTTGATCGGAGAAGCCCCCGGAGCAGATGAGGACAGAACCGGACTCCCGTTTGTGGGAAAAGCGGGGCAGGTTTTAGAAAAGATATTGGAACAAGCACAACTTAATTTAAATGACAACATTTATGTTACTAATATTGTGAAGTGTAGGCCTCCTAACAACAGGGATCCTGAACTCGATGAGGTGAGAGCGTGCGCTGATTGGTTAGAGCAACAAATTAAAGCAGTCGCTCCAAAAGTCATTGTAACAGTTGGGAGAATTGCGAGCCAATGTTTGCTGGGGGGCTATTTTCAACGTATTACAAAATCAAGAGGTAAGGTTTTTAACGCTTATTATAGCGGGATCCAATGCAAAATTGTTCCAGTCTTTCATCCAGCATATCTCCTGTATAATCAGAATGAGAGGGCTTGGAATCAAACTGTTAATGACTTCATTTTAGTAAGAGAGATAGCATTCAATGAAAAATAGAGATAGTCGCCTTGACAAAAAAATTAATTTGACCAAAGAGGGGGATGGGGGAATTTTCTATTCAATTCAAGGCGAAGGAAAATATACCGGTGTCCCTTCTGTATTTATTCGTACAAGCGGCTGTAATCTTAGATGTAAGTGGAAAAATAGTGACGGATCATTTACTGTGTGCGACACTCCTCACAGTAGTTGGAATCCAGAAAAAAATCTTGTTACAATAGAAGAGATTGTTGAAAAAGTTAAAAGGTTCAAATGTAAACATGTTGTAGTTACGGGCGGCGAACCATACGTGCAAAAGTCTGTTGCTGACTTAATTAATGTTTTAGTTGAAGACGGGCACTATATAACGGTTGAGACTAATGGAACAATTTATTGGCCTTCTAAGGCTCAATTTATTTCACTTTCACCAAAATTAGAGTCAAGCAATTCGGCTTGTTGGAAAGCAAGGAGATTGATTGATCAAGTAATTAATAGTTTTTTAGCCGATGGGGTCGACTACCAGGTAAAATTTGTCATGCATAACTTTTCTGATTTATCAGAAATTGTTGACTTTCAGGGAGATTTCGGTATTCCTGATGACAAGATATGGCTGATGCCTCAAGGAATTACCGATGAACAGCTCAAGGAGAGAGCCAGTTGGGTTATTGAGCTTTGCAAAAGAGCTGGGTGGAATTTCGCTACGAGAGCCCATATTTGGCTCTACGGATCAAAAAAAGGAGTATAGAATGTCAAACAAGAAGAAAAGTGCTATCATTAGCATTTCAGGAGGAATGGATTCCGTAACTTTGCTTTATTATCTTCATGATCAAGAGTATGATCTTAAGGCTTATTCATTCTTCATGAATTCAAAGCATAATGAGAAGGAGTTACCACTTGCAAAATGGCATTGCGATAAACTAAATATCCCTCATCAGACCATCGATATTAGCTATATCAATGGTTTGTTTAAGTCAGATCTTTTAAAGAGCGGGGGAGAGATTCCTGAAGGATTGTATGATCAAGAAAGCATGAAACAGACCGTCATTCCGTTCAGGAATGGGATTATGTTGTCAAATCTTGTTGGAATTGCTGACAGCGTGGAAGCCGATTATGTCGCTCTTGGATCTCACGCCGGAGATCATGCTATTTATCCAGATTGTCGTCCAGATTTCAATATTGCTTTTGAACAAGCCGCCAAGGCTGGAACCTTTAGAGGAGTAGAGTTTCTTAGGCCGTTTCAGAATATGACAAAAAGTCAAGTGGGCGAGGTTGGGCTTGATCTTGGGGTTGACTATTCGACAACGTGGTCGTGTTATAGGGGCGAAAACAGACCTTGTTTGAAATGTGGAACGTGTACGGAGCGAACTGAAGTTTTTATTGACAATAGAGTTCAAGACCCTCTGTTAACGCTTGATGAATGGATGGCGGCTCAAAAGTTTTACTGGGAGTGTAAAAATGAGGAGTAGAAGAGAATATAGATTAGATTGGGGAGAGTTTGACAGTTTATGCGTTCAGTTAGCGTGGAAAGTCAAAGATCTTGAGTTTGATAAGATTGTTGGAGTTTCGCGCGGCGGACTTCCTATCGCTGGATATTTATCAAAGCTTTTTGAAATAGAGAATGTTGTTGGGCTATCAATGGTTGATAAGAGTTGTTGGCCTTCTAAGCTAAGTAATGCTTTGATAGTAGATGATGTCTTCTGTACCGGAGAGACTTTTCGGACAATTGAAAAAAAAATTAATTGTATAAATTTCTGTTTTTTTGCTGCACTATATAAACAAGATGATTGCGCTAAAACAAGCAAGTATCTTTTCGTTCGAGAGACGAGCGACTGGATTGTTTTCCCAACCGAAACTATTTTAATCCCGAGGGAAAAAGATGAATAGTCAAAATTTACCAGATATTCAAAATTCAAAAGACAAATATGACAAAAAGATTAACTGGGTGGGAATTCGTAATTATAAAATTCCGTTTAGCGTAAAAACAAAAGGGGAGGGAGTTACGACGACTGTGGGAACTGTTTCTCTTGCTGTTGATCTTAGTACAGAAAGTCGCGGGGTCAATATGAGTCGGTTTTCTCAAGTCATTGAAAGAGCGCTTGAGAAGAAGTTGCTTGATAGCGATCTTGTTAATGATATGGTTGACGCATGTCGAGATCAGCTTCAGCAGACTGATTCAAAGATTCGAATTGATTTTCCATATTTTGTTAAAAAGAAAGCTCCAGTTAGCGGAGAAGAGTCTCATTTTTACTACGATTGTCATTTCGAAGGCGTATTAGAAAACGGAGAAAAGGATCTTTTTTTGAGCGTCAGTGTTATGTACACGTCTCTTTGTCCTTGTAGCAAAGAAATGAGTTCTAATGGAAACGGAGCGGGGCACGGGGCTCATAATCAAAGGTCGACCGGAACCATTAAGATTCGCTTTAAAGATATGAAAAATTTTATTTGGATTGAAGATCTTGCTCAGATAATTGAACAAGCTGGAAGCTGTCCAATTTGGAATACTCTCAAAAGGCCTGACGAAAAATATGTCACAGAGAGGGCCTATGATAATCCTGGATTTGTCGAGGATATGGTTCGTAAGATTGCTGTTGTTTTAGATGAGATGGGGGATAAGATCGACTACTACCAAGTAACAGCCGACCACGATGAGAGCATTCATCAGTGTAATGCTATTGCAACATTAGAAAGGAATTTTCGTGAAAAAGACAAATGACAGGTTGCTAGTTTCTCATGAGTGCCCGAAAATGCTCTTTGGACCTTCTTTGACATTCAATGATTTTGATTATTGCTTAGTTCATATGTGCGAGCGGGATCCGGAGTATTTGCAGTTTTATATTGACAGAGCAAAAAAAGGACGAATAATTTTCCTTGATAATAGTGTTTTTGAGTTGGGAGAGTCTGTTACTGCTGATTTTCTTTTAAAGTACGCAAGAATGATTAATCCTACTCATATCGTTCCTCCAGATGTTTTACATAATGGACCTGCTACAGTTGCAAGCGTTGAAAATTTTATTGCTCGAATGAAGGAAGAGAGATTAGAGTATAAAATCATCGCAGTTGCTCAGGGAAAAACCGAACAAGAATACTTTGATTGTTATTCTACATTAGTTAATAATCCCGGTGTTAGCGTTATTGCTATTCCATATGATGTTTTGTTTTATGATGATGAACTTATTCCAAAATATGGCAAAGAAGTTCTTCGCTTTGTTGAAGCGCGGCATAAACTAATCAATCGACTTATTGAAAAAGGGCTTATTAACAGAGAGAAACACCATCATCTTCTTGGATGTAGCGATCCTATCGAGTTTATCAAATATAGGGATGGAAATAGATACGACTTTATTGTATCTGTGGATACAAGCTGTCCTATCATTCATGGATATTTTGACATGAAAATTAGCTATCTTTTTGGATTGAGGGGAAAGAAGAAAAAAGATCTTTTAGCCAATAACCTTGACGTTAAGCTTACGATTAGGCAAATGCAATGCATCTTGTATAATATAGAGGTATTTAAGTACCTCGTTGCACAGGAGAAAAGAAATGTCGAGGAATGACAAAGAATTGGAGGGTGTGAACTTACTAGGGAATCAGAATGTAAAATATTCTGATAAGTATAATCCTGAAGTTCTAGAGACGTTTCGGAATAAGCATTTAGATACCGAGTATATGGTAACTTTTAATTGTCCCGAGTTTACGTCTCTTTGTCCAAAAACTGGGCAGCCGGATTTTGCTACGATTTATATCAGCTATGTCCCGGATGAATTGATGGTCGAATCAAAGTCATTAAAGCTGTATTTGTTTTCGTTTCGCAATCAGGGAGATTTTCATGAGGATTGCGTAAATATCATTATGAAAGATTTGAAGAAGCTGATGAACCCTAGATATATCGAAGTGGTGGGAGAGTTTCTCCCTCGGGGCGGAATTAGCATTGATCCTTTCTCGAGCTCTTGCAATGGGAGTCCCGAGTGGGAAAATTTTAGACAGCATCGACTAATACAGAGAAATATCAATTGTAAAAAGGTAGACAACCGATAATGTTTATTTTTGCAGTAGGAAGTCATGGAACAGGAAAAACCACGGTGTTGAGAGAAATCTCAAACCGAACCGGAGATTTATACTTAGATGGGATTAGCCGGCCTGTTATTAGAGCAAATCTACCTATTGGAAAACCCGAATATCAAAGCTTAATTGACGACTTAACTATTCATATTCAAAAACATTTTATTGACTACGATAAGCTGGTATATTTTACGCGCAATGTTTTTGACTGTATTGCTTATGCAAAGGTAAATATTCGGGACTTTAGCAACGAAAAAAAAATGATTGACTTTTATCACAAAATCAAAGACGATTCAATTTTCTTCTATTTTCCAATTACGTTTGAATTAGAGGGAGATTCCGAGAGATCGGGGAACCCGCTGTATCAACAAAGGGTGGATGATGAAATTCGAAAGTTACTTTATGAATATGATGTTCCACATTTTGTAGTGGCTGGAACAATTGATGAGAGAATTGATTTTATTTTAAGTAAGGTTTCATTAATGAGGCTTGCTTCATCAAAAGAGGATTGAGATGAATGTTGTTATTTTTAGCTCGCGCACAGGTTCGGATGCTCAACACATAGCCGATCGCCAATGGGAATTGGGGATTAGCGCAGTTGTTTTTGTTACAAATAACGCAAAATCTCCTCTGTTGAAAGGCGGTTGGAATTCAAATCTAATCTATGTTCTTCCAAAAAATCCAACTCTTGAGGACTATAAAGAAGTCTTAGTTCGAATTGAAGAGTTTATGCCTATCGACTATATTTTTCTTATGGGATATATGAGGGTTATTCCTGAAGAAATTTGTGCCGAGTACAAAATCTATAATCTTCATCCTGGAGACATAGTAAAATTCCCCGAGCTTAAAGGAAAAGATCCTCAAGAGAAGGCATATCGTTTAGAGCTTCCATCGACTGGGGTTGTAATCCATAAAGCTACAAAAGACGTAGATTGTGGGGAAATTATGTATCGACGCGAGTGCAAAATCAACTATCAGAAAGGAGTTTCTCAGCTCTATCACACCTTAGGACAGCTAGCCAAAAGATCTTGGTATGAGTTTATCTTAGGGCTAACTCGTTGAAATTATTGAGAAACAAAGTTCTTGCACTTTTTTGCAAAATATGTTATAATATAATTAGATAGGATGTATAATACAAGTGGTTCTAACATAAACACCTAGAGGAGGTCAAATTATGACTACTACCTTAGACATGACTGAGAATGCTGCAACTGTCGAAACTCCCAATACCGACGCCACGGCGAGTGCCGAGGAGTGGTTTGGTAAGACTTTCGAGTTGGAGCGAAAGAATGGGAATGTTACCAAAGTTCGTTTTACGAAAAAGCGAGCTGACATTCTCCGTCGCCTTTTGGCCGGTGAAGCTGCTGCAGATATCATCGGACAGGGTTTCAACAAATCCACCGTTACTATCGTCAACTACCAGGCGAGGAAACTTGGATTGTTGAACAAATAAGGTTAGCTTTAATGGAAAGAGTTGAGCTACACCTTCACACTATGTATTCTTTCCTCGACGGAGTTGGGACACCTGAAGAGTACGTAAAAAGAGCTAAGAAACTCGGGATGAAGGCCATAGGTATTACCGATCACGGTACTGCCTGTGGCCTTTTCCATTTTCATGAAGCTTGCAAAACAGAAGATATTAAGCTTGTTTTAGGCGTTGAGTTTTATACGTGCGAAAAGTTTTTTCTTCCTGAAAAAAAGACAAAGAAAAAAATTGAAAGACGACATATTGTTGCTCTTGCTAAGAACCATGCCGGGTATCTTAATTTATTGAAGCTTGCTTCGTTAGGATTTAAGACGTTCAACTACCGGCCTTTGATTAGTATTCAAGATCTGTTTGATCATAAAGAAGGCCTAATCGTTACTACTGCATGCATTGCATCTTCTGTCACAAGCGAAGAGCTCTTCATTGAGTTTAAAAAAGAGCTTGGCGATGATTTTTATGCTGAGATTCAGCCGCTTGATCTTAGTACGCAGTGGAATAGGGAGTATAAAAATTTTGAAAAGACTGAAAAGAATTCTCAAATCGATCACAATAGACAGATGATTGAATGGGCCCGCAAACACAATGTGAAACTAATTCATACTTTGGATGTTCATTATCCGAGTAAACAAGATAAGCAGATTCAAGATATCTTTATTCTTAATTCGTTTGCAGGAAAAGATGGATGGCATTTTGCTACTGATAATCATTATTTGATGACCGCTGAAGAATCTTGGGAAGAGTTCAAGAAGCACGGGCACGATAAGATTTTTACTAAAGAAGAATTCAACCAATCGGTTCAGAATTCCAATGAAATAGCAGATAAGGTAGAGATATATGAGTTAGGAAGAAGGCCTGAGGTTGTTAGATTTCCTATTGAAGACCATCCTTTATCAAAAGAAAAAATGACCTCTGAGGACCTCTTACTTACTATTGTTAAAAAGAATAAGAAAATTCCTATCCGAGATGAATATATTCAAAGATTGAACTTCGAGCTGACGGTAATAAAAGAGAAAGGTTTTGCTGACTACTTCCTTATTATTGAAGATATTGTTCGATGGTGTAGGGCTAATGATATCCTTGTTGGGCCAGGTCGTGGATCTGTTGGAGGATCTTTGCTTTCTTATGCATTAGATATTACTAAACTAGATCCTATCAAATATGATATGCCGTTTGAAAGGTTTCTTGATATTAGTAGAACTGATTATCCCGATATTGATCTAGACTTTTCTGATCAGGAATCAGTGTTTGGTTATTTGAGACAAAAATATGGACATGATAAAGTAATTAGAGTTGGGATTCTGCAGGGCATCAAAACAAAAACAGCTATTAAAGATGCTTACAGGGTTCTTCGAAAAGAAGCTTATGACTATGCATACATAAATACAATTACTAAAGACATTCCGTCCTCTGGCCCTGGAGTTAATGAGCGTGAATGGTTTGAAGAGTTTTTGTTTAGCGAGGGGAATGAAGAGCTTCAGGGATTTTTTGTTGCCAATCAAGATGTGTTCAAAGCAGCGTTAAAGATGGCAGGCAAAATCAAGACTAATAAAGTTCATCCTTGCGCGATTGTAATTGTTCCTGGAAATCCAACAGACTATATTCCGGTTGTAATAAATAAGCCAAACGCACTTGATGCAACCCCAATGACTGGATATGATGGAAGATATCTAGAAAAAGCGGGATTAGTCAAGTTTGATATTCTATCTCTGAATACTCTGAGAGATATTCAAGGGTGTCTTAGATTACTCAAATTGAGAAGAAATATAGATCTAGATATTTATAGTTTAGAGCCGACCGATAAAAAGGTTCTAGACAAGTTTAGAAAAGGAGATACTGAGTCAGTATTTCAGTTTAATACGGCTTTGTCGACTCCTCTTTTAGAAAGATCAAAAGCAGATACGTTTAATGACCTAGCAATTATTACAGCAATAGGTCGACCGGGACCATACAGGCTTGGAAAAATGGACGAGAAGTATGTTGATCGAAAATTAGGAGAAAAGGCAATAACTTATGTTCATCCTGCTTTAGAGCCAATTTTGAAAGATACATATGGGCTGATGGTCTATCAAGAGCAAATCATGAGAATTTTTCAGTCTTTAGGGGGTTTTACCGCCGTAGAATCGAATCATATTAGAAAAGCTATTTCAAAGCCTGGGGGACTAAAACAAGAGGCAAAAGATCAATTCATTAATTACGCAACGACACAGCTTAATCCTCCAATGAGCGAGGATGGAGCTCATACTTTGCTTAAAGAAATGGAAAACTACGCGAGCTATTGCTTCAATAGATCTCATTCTGTTTGTTATTCGTATATAGGATATATATGTCAATATCTAAAAACCTATTATCCGTTAGAGTGGTGGGCATCCGTATTCCAGAATTGCTCGACGGATGACTTTAAGGGGTTTGTTGAAGACGATAAGAACAGTTTTTTACGCGATATTCTAATTGAACCAGAAATCAACGAAAGCGAAAAAGAGTTCAGACTTAACGAAAATGAGAAACTGGTTATGCCCCTCGCTTATGTTACCCAAGTTGCCGATGAAGCAATTGAAGAGATTATTTCTAAAAGACCTTTTAATAGTTTCAAGGATTTTTGGACTCGAATAGAAAAAAGAACCGTAAAGAAGAATGTGATTGAAAATTTAATTTTATCGAATACATTTAGAAATATAGAGCCAGAGAAAAGCATTAGAGATCTCATCATGCATTTCTATTTTTTGAGAAAAGAAGACGTTCCAAAGAAGTTTGACAATATTGATAATACCTTCGCTTTTGAAGAACTTAAGAAAAATGCTCTTTCAATTTATAGGACCGATTGGGTAAGAAGATTTGATACTCTTTTTACAAAGGGAACAATTGGGGATTATACTAAAATTCCTCCTATTGATAACCAGACTGTTCGCATAGGAGGTTTAATCGACCTTGTTCAGAAAGCAAAGACAAAAACCGATAAAGATTTTTATCGAGTGAAGGTCAAAAACGGAGATAATGTCATAACAGTTTACGTTTGGAGCGATATTCTACCGGCGGTGAAAGATAAGTTAGTTCCCGGTATAATGGTTGAAATAGTAGGATCAACTAGCAAATTTGGACTAGCTCTCAATTCAATTAAGTGTATTGTTGTATAATGGAGGTAGGAGACAATATGAGACTAATTATTGGACTTATAGGGGCGAAAAGAGCAGGAAAAGACACAGTAGGACAGATTGCTCTCGAGCGATTTGGAGCATCTGGAACAATTTGTTTTGCAAGGTGCTTTAAAGATGAAATTATGAAAGAGATTTTTAAGTTTACCGCAGAACAAATAGACGGAGACGAGAAAGATAGTTTTTTAAGCAAAAATGTTCCTTTAAGCACTAAAACCGTAAGACAGATTATTCATAAAGTAGCAGACCTTTACAATCGCTTGAAAAATAAAAATGTGATTAATCCATACTCAATTTCAGTGAGTTCGTGGGATAGGCACGTTTTTGTTGGAGGAAAAAATACCTATAGAGATGTGATTAAATTTGTTGCTACTGAAATTATTAGGCATATTTGTCCTACGTGGCATATCGAGATGGCATTCAAAAATGTTCAACCTCAGGGGGTATATCTTGTTACTGATATGAGATTTGAAAATGAATATGAACACTGTAAGAAAACATTTGGAGATGAATTCTATTTGGTATATGTCAAAAATGAGGTTGCCGAGGAAAAGGGAAAAGATAACCATCCGTCGGAGCAGGGATATCTAGTTCTTCGGGATAAGGCCGATGCGGTTGTTGATAGTGTGTATGGAGAATTAGAACAGTTGGAAAAGGATTCGGCAAAAGTATTTAAAAAGATTCAAAGAAAGGTTTTAAAAAAGGGCGATGAAGAATCAACTACTTAATATTTTGCTTAATCTTCAGTATATCAAAAGGTACTCAACTCATAGAGTCAATTGTTCTCAGTCTGTTGCGGCTCATAGTCATGTTGTCATTTGTTTGGCTGCTATTATTGCCGAGTGCGAAAATGCGCGAAGAGGAGAGAATGAAGAAAAATTAGATATGTTAGCGATCTATTCTAAAGCTGCATGGCACGATGTCCCCGAATCTATGCTGGGGGATATCCCTGCTCCTACAAAAAATTTTGATGATGAAATGCGAGCCAAAACTAAACAAATTGAGACAAAATTATTTGATGAGGCTCTCTTACATTTACCTAGAGAAGCTAAAAAGAATATTCGCCGAGCCACTCTCAACTGCAAAGATGGAATAGAGGGAGAAATTATTGATCTTGCAGATTTACTTGAGCGGCTAATTTATTTAACAGAAGAACGCCGTAGTGGAAATACTAAATTTAACAAGGTATATAAGAATACTATTAGTCAATTAAATGACAAATATTATGGCCCATTGCTTGAGAAATATCCGATGGCTAAAACGATAATGGATTATTTTGTCAACGAATGGGATCAGGAGGGAGACTATGAAAGTGTGGATCCGAGACCCCAAAACGAGTAAATCGTCCGTCACTCTTACTTTACTTGTTATTGCTTTTTTTGTGTCAATTATCAAACTTTTACTATCGGGAATGACAATTCAGGGAATTTCTCTTGGCGAGTTTTCTGGAACCGATTTTGCAACGGTTGTAGGATCAATCGGGGCCCTCTATGGTTTTAGAAAACATACCGATTTGAGCGGAGAGGAAGAGGAAAGTGTTTGATAAGGTTTATTTGTTTCTTTGTCGATTGCCTTACTCTTTTGGAGTCGGCCGAGTTCTTCAGCATAACCCTTTGCATTGGCAATTTTGGTATAAACAGTGTTTTCATTTGATAGGTGGGGTGTCGCTTGGATTTAGTTTAGGATGGAATTGGATTATATGGGTTTTGTTTGGTAATGTGTTTACATTTTTTCTTGGATTTAAAGAGTGTGAAGATGTTCGGAATGGGCAATCAATAACTAAAACAATATTCGATGTTCTTTTTTGGATTGTTGGTCTAAATATTGGACGTCTTCTATGGGGTTTCATTTTATGAACTTTTTAAAATTTTTGTTAAGACTCCTTGTTAGAAATTTTAAAGGCCTAGTAATTGGAGTTTTGTTAATTTTAGTTGCTATTTTTACGTATAACTATATTCAAGACAGACAAGAGAAAGATAGACTATACAAAGAGCTGATCGGTAAAGATGAGAAGTTCAAAAAGCTTAATGACTATACTGGAAAGTTGGAAAGCCGATATCGCACTCAAAAAGAGCTTTTTGAGGAAGTCAAGAAGGAGTTTGAAGAAGCTCTTGATGAAGCAAATGGTCGAATTAAGTCAATTACTGAAACCACCTTTGAGCTAAAAAAGAAAATTCGGCAAGCCGAGCAAAGTGACGATTGGAGTTTTTTTAATCTTGATGGAGGCTATTTCTTGAATGAAGTTAGAATTCAAGGTGAAGATAGCCCGCCAATTGGCTGGGTTTTAATTAAAAAAGATCATAGTGTTGAAAGTGGAAATTATTTGTTTGAAATAGTGGTCAAGAGTTTTGAAGTTAAAGACGAGCAGACTGGAAAGATAAAAGTTTTTACCAAAGCATTTTATGTTGTCAAGGAAAGCGGGCTTGCAGAGAAGAGAGAAATTAAAGATTGGAAAGACATTCCCTATCCGCTACCCATTAAAGGCGGAATCATAATTACTGATCCGACAGAGCAGGACGATTCTAAAAAGAATACATTTATTTGGTGGGCTCCTCGTTTTGGTTTAGGAGCTAATATTGGTGCTAATCTAAATGGATTCATAGCAAAGCCAAACCTAACTTTCTCGACTTCGGGATATGGAAAAAGTAAAAACGATTTGAAGTTTAAATTTGTCAATATCGGAGTAGACTTTGACAAATCTATCAAAAATCTTGGAGTTAATTTTAAACCGATAATGTATAGGCCTTTGGATATCTTTCCAAATACCTATCTGGGTCCAGGAATTGGATATGATATCAACGACAATAAAAGTTTGTTTCTGAGTTTAGAAGTAAATTTTTAATGTATAATAAAAATAAAGGAGGGTCGAAAATGGCACTTAATAAGAATTTTTTAAGAGAACAAGCTAAGCATGACGAAGAGCGCAAACAGGCAGCTCTTTCTGGCGGCGGCGGAAGAATTGTTACTATTCCCTATTCAACGAATGGGAACAATACTCTTCTCCGTGTTCTTCCGGCTCGCCCAGAGACCGACGGAATTCCTTTTCATGAAATTACACTTCATTATGGATTTATTGGAGGAGATGGTAAGAATCGAGTTTATGTTTGTTCAAAAGAAAAGCACGGAGCTTGTCCAATTTGTGATCGAGCTGATTGGCTTACAGCTAATCAAAAGCAGAAAGAGGCTCAGAATATTGGCCCTCAGACTTTCTTTCTTTACAACATAGTTGACGGAGAAGGGAAAGTCAAAGTTTTGCGTGCTAAAAAGTCGCAGCACAGAGAAATTCGCGCTACCATGCTTCGCGAAGATGGCGATATTACAGATCTCAAAACCGGAGCCATTCTTGAAGTTGAGAGGGTAAAGACTGACCCTTACTGTCGGGTTTGGGTTAAAGCTAAAGGGGCCCTCCCCGATTCAATTGTGAATGGACTTGAGCTTGAAGATCTGACTTCAGTTTATATTGAGAATACCCCTGAAGAATTGGAAAAAGTTTTGAATGGAGAGGATGTTAATGCGGCAAAACTTTCCAATCAAAATGCGACCCAGCCAACAAATTCATCTCCCTTGTTAGCTGGAATGCAGATCACGAACTCAGCTTCAGCTTCTCAACCTGAGCCTGTAAAAACAGCAGAGACGTCAGCTGTTGGCGATACCAATTTGAATAAGCTGAAAGCAATGTTGCAGGAAGATTAAGATGTCCCCTCCTCGTAAAATAGGCCGGATAGGGCCGCGAGAGCGGCCCTTTCGGCCTCCTCTTTTGGAGGTTAAATGTTTGAAGAGCAATTAAAGGAATTTGGAAAACTAATTGAAAATTTACCGGACAGAGACTGTTCATTCTCTGATGCAGAATATTACGCTACTCAGTTTATCAAAGCATATTATACTCTTTGTAGAATAGTTAAGACTGTTCAAAATGAATTAGTTGGCTTTAGAAGCCTAAGAAATATTGCCGAGTCGAATGCTTTTAAGAAATCTCCGGAATCTTCGGCGACATCGAAAAAAATTGATATTCCTTTAAATCAAGAGTATGCTAAAGCGGAAAGAGAATATCAACAAAAGAAAAATGAAGTAGAGTATTTTAAAAGCATGCAAGAGCTGTTTATGAATGCTCACATATATTATCGTGGAAAGGCAAGGGATAAATAATGACTGATCAAAAGCTTAGCGCTGATATTTTAGCCAAGAAGTTGAAAGAAAGCTATAAAGCAAAGAAACGTAACGATGTTATCGTTGGGACAGGAGAAGATGTCCCTCTCCCTGCTTATTGGATTAATGCCGCCGCTCCAATTGATCGTCTTTTAACTCGCCCAGGATACGGAGCATCAAGAATTTATCAAATAGCAGGCCGTCCAAATTCCGGGAAAACAACTCTTGCAATGCTTGCTATGATTCAAGCTCAAAAAGATGGGCTTTATGTTGTTTTGGTGGATACAGAAAAGAAATTTAGTATGGAGCGTTATGAAAAAATGGGCGGAAAGCCGGGGGATATTAACGCAATTTTTCCACCAAATCTAGAGCAAGCTTTTGTGGGGATTGACGAGTACATCAATATAATTTTTGCTCATGATCCCAATGCAAAGATTTTTATTGCTTTTGATAGTTTAGGGGGGACCCCATCTCAAGTAGAAACCGAAGCCGATATGGATGAAAAAACTCAGTTAGCTTCTGCAGCGAAGGTTATCGCACGTTGGCTCAGAGTATTTGTCCAGAAACTATATAATAGTAATATTACTCTATTGTTTATTAACCAAACGTATGCTAAGATTGGTGGCCATGGGTATGGAAATAAGGGCGGAGACGCAGCCGAATATTTTAGCTCAGTAATTATTCAATTGGCGCGAGTAAGTGATTATATTAGAATGGTCAAAGGAGAGAGAATTAAAGACGGAATTGTTGTTAAAGCAAGAATGACTAAAAATCATCTTCGTTCGGGACTTGAGCCTGAATCGGTCCAATTCAGAGTGAGATCTTATTTTATTGAAGATCTAACTAAAGGATCAAAGAGAGGGGGAGAAGATGAGGAAACTGATAGTTGGGGATCTTCATCTGAAGAAGAGCCGACTGAAGACAGCTGAAAAATGTTTTGAACAGCTGCGCGAGATTGCAAAAACTGTCGATCATACTATATTCTTGGGAGATCAATATCACGGAAAAGCTGATATCAGATCTGAATGTCAGAGATTTCTTCTTCATCAGCTTCGCGATTGGCCAACGCGTGTTTCTATGCTTGTTGGAAATCACGATTATGAGAATCTTGAGTGTCAAAATCACGCTCTAACTCCATTCAATCAATTAGAGAACGTAGATATTCATTCTGAGCCTATTGCCTTCGGGTTTTCTTCTGAATCGGTTCGGGCTGGGGTGATTCCTTATTGTAAGAACGAGGAATCCTTTGTCTCCGCGTTGCAAAAGGTTGGGAATGTGGATGTTATATATGCTCATCAAGACGTCAGTGGTTTTAAGTATGAGAGCGGGAAAGAAATAACTAGCGGAATTAAAGTTTCTCGTTTTGACCCCTATAAGAGAGTTTTTTTAGGACATATTCATACTCCTCAAGAGCAAAAGAATATTATTTGTGTAGGGACACCCTTCTCTCATTCATTTTCAGAAGCTAATCAAGAAAAGAGTGTTATTATTTATGACACCAGAGATGATAGTATAAACAAAATTAGATTAGATTTACCGCGTCATATTCAATTAAGCTGCACGGTAATGAAGAAAAAAGATATTAAGAGCATCAAAATTGAAGCTTCTCCTGGCGATTATATTAGGCTTAAGCTAAAAGGACCAAAAGATGTCCTCAACAAAATTACCAAATCAATGTTCAATTTTCCTAACCTCTCTCTTCAAAAAATAGAAATTAAAAGCGCCAAACTTATCAAGATCGAGGAAAATCTAGATAAGAATAAAATGGTTGAAGTCTACATCAGTACTCTTCAAACGAAACTTGACAAAGAAAAATTAAATCAACTTAGTCAAAAAATACTTAAGCAGGTAAGAGATGCCAATTAGAATATATGTATGCGATAAGTGCGCAGAAGAAAAAAGAAAACTCTTCAAGACCCGTGAAGAAGAAAACAGCTATGTTTGTCCTGTATGTAGTAAGTGTGGAACTTCGATGAAGAAAAAAGCTGCTATTGTTTCTAATGCTATCGTTAAAGAGCAGGCCGATTCCTATAGAAATAAACAGATTAAAAAAGACCTGAATTCGATTATGAAAAGACGAACCAAAGAACATCACGTTAAATATGAGCTGCCCGATCTGGTTGCCAAATATGGGACCAAATATGCAAAAGAGCAGGGTTGGTTGAGGGAAGACGGAACTCCAAAAAAGATGGAGGACTACGAATGAGAGTTTTAAGTCTCAGCGCTAAAAATTTTTGGAGCTTTGAAGAGCTTAATTTAGATCATGCAATTTTTGATCAAGGCCTTCATTTGATTAAAGGATGGAACTATGACGAGGACTCCGCTAACGGAGCCGGAAAGACAGCTATCCCCGACGCAATATGCTATGCATTTACAGGAAAAATTCCTCGATCTGTTAAGGTAGATGAACTAATTAACAAAAAGAAAAAGAAAGATCTTTTTGTGAGTATGGAAGTCGAAGATCACGGCAATATATATAAAATTGAAAGAGGAAGGAAGCCTACCATATTAAATCTTACAATTAATGGGCAGCAAGAGCTAGGAAAAGATAAAGACGAACTTCAAAAGGTCATTGAGAATACTCTAGGATTGTCATATGATATTTTTGTTAATTCGGTTTATTTCTGTCAAAATGCTAAGTCTCGTTTTGTTTCTGCCAGCGACGGGGAAAAAGTTAAGATTTTAACCGAGTTGATTAGCTTAGATGATTTTGATAAAGCTTATAAAATAGCACATGAGGCTCTGGGAACTTCTTCTGTGGGATTAGAGATGTTGAGTCAGAAGATTTCCTTTATGACGGAAAGTAAACAAAAGCTGGAGAGAGAGTATAAAAGCTTTGAAATTGCATATGAGGGATTTGAGACCGATAAAAAGCGCAAACTGGATGAAAAAGAAGTAGAAATTGAAAAACAGTCCCAAGCTATTAAGAAGATAGAAGAAGATGTTGCAATTCTTGAAAATTCTATTAAGGAGCAAAGTGTTGACTTTGATCAAAAAATACAAAAATACAAAAATAAAATTAACATTCTCGCGGAGGTTCATAATCTAAATAGTAGCTACGCTAACAGAAAAAGTGTGCTACTGGAGTTGTCAAACAATAAAAAGCGAGAGATAGAACAGCTTTCTTCTTTAGAAGGAGATTGTCCTCGCTGTAAACAGCCGATCAATGAAGAGCATCAACGAAAAGAAATTGAAAAGGCTCGGGGAGAGCTTAGAGTTCTTGATCAAGAGCTACAGCAAATTCTTGAAAAAATGACAGAGTGTAAAGAGTTGTTAACATTTGAACCTCTCGTTAAAGAAAAAATTGAGAAAGCCGAACGGGCAAAAAGAGATGTTCAAGAAAAGATTCGCCATAAAGAAATGTATTTGTCCAATCTCGAATCCGCTCGCGGAATTTGGAGCAGGCTTATCGGCGATTTAGAAAAAATCGGTCACGAAACCAATCGTTTTTGGGATTTGTTGAAAAGCTGTCAAGAAAGTATTAAAAAAGTCGAAAGCGAGTTGCAAAAGTTAAATGATGAAGTGAAAGAGAAAAACGAAAGCCAACAGTATTACATTACCTTAAAAGATCTTTACAAAAATATTAAGTATCATGTATTTGATACTGTTGTCAACGAGCTAAATGATAACGTTAATGATTATGTTCAGACTTTGTTTAATGCAGATGTTCGCGTATCGTTTGAGACCGAAACGACCGATTCAAAGGGAGAAATTAAGCAAAAGTTTAGTACATCTATTGTGATGGATAATGTTCAGAGAGATTTTGAATCCCTATCTGGCGGCGAGAAAAAGAGGATCGAACTAGCAGTAAGTTTTGCATTATCAAATATTGTGGCCAACCGAAGCCATAAGACATTTAATTTCATGTTTCTGGATGAGGTGTTTGAGGGGCTCGATGAGAACGGACGAGAGCTAATCGTTGATTTATTGAATCGCCTGAAACAAGAAAGAGAAAATATTTTCATTATTGATCATTTTAACGCCACAAAGGATTTGGTCGATAACACGCTATCCGTGGAAAAACGAGATGGAATATCAAAAATTGCATAGAATTTTAGCTCTGGATATCTCTACTCAAACGGGGTGGGCTATCATAGACGAGGAAGAGAAACTTGTTGACCACGGAACCATTGTTCAGAAGGTATGGGGAAAAAATGCTCCTTATAATACCGAAGAAGAAGGGTATCCGTTTAATTATGTTGATGCTGCTAAAAGGATGATGCTCAATATTTTTGACGTATATCATAAGTTTATTCCCGATGTGGTTGTGATAGAAGAAACTAACAAAGGGAAAAATAGATTTGCTCAAAAAATGCTTGAATTCATACATTGTTTGGTTGTTGATGTTTGTAGGGATGAAGAAATCCGAGTTATTTATTTAGATACATCAAAGTGGCGCCAAACTATGGGCTTGTATATGTCAAAAGAAGATAAGCAGAATAATGCTGATATTAGAAAAGCTAAAAAGGAAGGCAAGAAGGCCAGGGGCAAAATTACAAAAAAACACCTGTCCGTGAGAATGGTCAATAAATTGTATAATCTTAATATGAAAATGAAAGATAACGACGTGTGTGACGCTATTCTTGTTGGATTAGCATATCTTAGGAGCCAAAGATGCAAGATGAACGATTTATAAATGAGAGTATTAAGTGGCTTATTGATCACGATCAGATTGATTCCGGTCCCGTTGTAGACTGTATTCTAGGATTAGCTTTGATGTGCGATGGAGCTGTAAAATCGGCTCATTTCTCGCTGGATAAAAAAGAGAGAAGTATTGTTGTTAGGCTTTTTTTGTCTCGATGGAGCATGATTTTTCGGAGTAAAAGCCGGATTCGAGATAGATTGTTTACTGCTTTAGCTCCACTTACGGCTGCATATGATCTGAAATGCGAATTTAAGGTGTATAAAAAGTAATGAAGTACTCTTTGATTCTATTATTTGCCTTGCTTAGCTCACCGGGATTTGCAGGATCTAAGTGCGAATTACCGATTACTTCTTCTATTATGAAACTAAGGCCTAATATTTCTTGTGACGAGGCTTACGATATGGCAAAGTCAATTTATCTATATGCTAAAAAATATAGATTAGACTGGAAAAACTTAACTGCCATCGCATTCAAGGAAAGCACCCTATGCAAATATAAAAAAGGAAAAAACGAGAACGGGCATATAATTGATTATGGTTGTTATCAAATCAACGTTACTAATATTTGGAGAATGAAACTTAATCCGGATCGCCTATTGAGTGATTTTGATTATAATTTGGATGTTGCCTGCAAGATCTTACGACATCTTAAACTTACGTACAAGATTCGGCATCCAAATTCTTGGCTTGGGTTTTATAAAACGGGGTCAAATGTCTCAAACCCTGAAATCATTAAAGAGGCAACTGAGTATTTTGATCATATAAAAGAGATTAAGAAGAAAATTGATGGGCAGGAAATCAAAAAAGAAAGCTGTCGGCCCTAAACATAAGCATTCGCCTGAAACGCGTGAGCTTATTTTTAAGGACTGGATGGAAAATAATAAAACGTATACGCAATTGGCTCTTCAATACGATTGTGATGTTCAGACAATTTATAATATGAGGGACGAGGAAAAATGGATGGATCGCAAAGGTAAAATTCTTGAGAAAGTTCGAGCTCAGAACGATAAAAAGATTCTTGAACTCAAACAACAAGTTTTCGAAGCAACAGGAAAGCTGATCGATTTAACGGCTTCGCGCATCTCTGATATTGAAAAACGTATTAGAGAAGGTCAAAATAAAGAAGACAAAGATTTTGGCTATCTTCAACTTATTAATTTTGTTTCTGACATTGGCGATTTTGAAAAGCTCGTTAAGACCCTATACTTGATTGAAAACGATGGAGTGGAAAGAAAACAAGTTAATGTTGATATATATGAAAAAATAGAGATTAGCGATGAAAAAGCAGATCGTTTGCTCGAGGTACTGGCGGATGACATCGTAGATGCAGAATTTAAAGAAGTAAAAGAAACCAAACTATTGGATAATAATGAGCGATCAGAAAAGCGACAAAACACTAGCGACCCTAAGGACCCTAAGGGATCGCCCGTGCAAGACTAAAAGGGAATTGCGGAATTGGATTAAGTTTTTTCTTAAGGCCGATCTCCCCGATTGTACCGTTGATCCCGACTCTAATAGTAATCCAATGCATATGGTATGGGAATTGTATAGGAGTATGCTTTATTGGAACACAATTTCTCCAGAAGAGCGTTTCACCAAATCTTTATGGTATGCCTGCCGTTCGGGCTTTAAAACTTTGAATGCTGCAATTGTAGAGCTGTTATCTCTTACTCATGACAGTAGAGGATCTTGTCATATTGCTGCAGGAGAGTCTCATGTAAAGCATTGTTACAATGATTATTTTCAACCATATATAAAGCGAAATTCTCTTATATGGGAGTTGGTTGAAAGTTCTATATTAGAAAAGACTGTGACAAAAAAAGGAGCTATTTTAGAAACAATGCCCTGTACTAAAAAAAGAGTGCAAGGGCCTCACCAATCGTTAGTTTGTAAGGATGAAATTGATGTCGTGCAAGACGTTTCCGCGTACAGTGATATTGATAGCATTCCTATTAATATGCCCGATGGCCGCCCCCCTATTACTTTTGGCATCTCTGTTCGGAAGTCGGCGTTTGGATTGGTTCAAAAAGAAATCGATGAAGCGCCTCAAAAAGGTGTCAAAGTATTTCATTGGAATATTATTGATATTATGGAGAGGTGTCCTGAGAGCAGGTCGGGGACTAAAAAGATTCCTATTTATGTAAAAAGGGATACTCTTATCTCTCAGTCGGAAGAGGATTTCAAAAGTCTTCCTCCCGATGATCAAAAAAGATATGAGAGGTTTGATGGGTATGAAGGATGTTTAAAAAATTGTAAAATTTTTGCTGCATGTAGAACTCATTCAAAGAAGCAAAAATCGAAGAGTAAGTGGCTTAAGACATGTGATTATGTCCAGATGAAGCTTTTTGAGTCAAATGACGAGCAAATGGCCATTGCTCAGTTCTTATGCAAGCAACCTCCTTCTACAGGTTTAGTATATAGTGATTGGAGAGACTATAAAAATATCAAAACATACACTCAAATGTATGAGATTTTCACTGGAGAATCTCCAGATCATGAGATTACCGAAGAAGAGCTTGTAAAAACGTTTGAAGATCATAGTGTTTTCCCAATTGTAGGAATTGATTTTGGTTTTACTGACCCTATGGTTGCATATTTGATCTATGTCGATGGAAGACAAAGAGTCTATATTGTTAAAGAAATCGCTTTGATGAGTCCAGAAATGACAGACGAGGAATTTGCCCTATACTTTAAACAACAGTGGGGAAGATACAAAATTGAGACAATTTATGCCGACACAGAGAATCCTAGCGGAATAAAATCTCTCCGAAAAGCAGGCTTTCATTGTGCAGGACCAAAAAGGTACGGGGGAAACATCCAAAGAGGCGCAAAGGACGGAATGAAAGAGAATGTTGTCAAAGATGTTCGCCCTGGGATCTCTACTGTCAGAAATTTAATCAGAATTCCTGGAACCGAGAATACTCGACTGTTTGTTCACGAATCTTGTGAGTATTTAAAGCTATGCATTCATAAGTTCCATCATAAACTGGACAGCGCGGGAAATGTAATTGATGGGGAATATGCCCATGAATACTCTCACGCGCCAGACGCAATTAGATATCCATTACATTCTACTTTAGGAATTGGAACGCCAGAATTTAATTTTGCTGAGAGCCACGGGAACGCCCAAACCAGAAAATTTGACAAAGCGCCAACTCCGGAAGAAATTGGACAGCTAACTGGAAAGCCAATTTATGATAACAGAGCGGATTTTGAAGACAACAACGACGACGACGACGATGGAGGCTTTAATTTCGCGTTTTGACATGGTTGAATAATTTAAAGTTGTATGGAATTCCGCTATAATGATAGATTATACACAAGGATTGGAGATTAGATATGTCAGATGAGAAGAAAAAAGGACTTATTGGAAAGATACTAGAAGCAACTGACGTTCGTCTTGAAAAATACATTTCTGATTCAAGAGCCGATATGGTCCGGAAATCTCGAGATAACGAGCTTATGGATTTCAACGACGGATTCTATCGTCGATCTTTTTATGCTCCTCTTCATGATGCCTACTATGAGTCTGCTGGGTATAAAGAAAAACCAACTCGAATTGATTTCAATGTTCTAAAGTTAATGTCCTATCGAGATACTATCATAGCTTCAATTATTCAAACTCGGACCAACCAGCTTTGCTTGTTTAGTCGACCTCAGAAAAATAAATATAGTGAAGGATTTATTATTAGGCGCAAGAGGGATCGTGATCAAAGTCTCGATGATGATGAAAATAAAATCAAAGAACTCGAACAGCAAGATAAAGCAATTATTGATGAGCTAACCGAGTTTATTTCAAATTGTGGACATATGAACGATCGCCCACAGACCGAGCTTTTATCTCTTGACGTATTTTTGAGAAAAGCCGCTAGGGACAGGCTCACATATGACCAGGTCGCAATAGAAAAAATTCATGATAATGCAGATAAACTTCATCATTTTTTACCTGTCGACGCTGGAACAATAAGATTTGCATCTAACAAAGGGCAAGACACTTCTACCGCCTCCGCTACTGGGGCTCAATCTTACAATAACATTACAAGACCCGATAACGAGGAAGAAAGAAAAGAGGCCCAGGAAAACAACAATCTTTATGCTCAAGTTATTGATAACAGAGTAGTCAGGGGATTTACAGCGGATGATCTTATTTTTCGTATGGGGAACCCCGTTAACGATATTTATGCAAACGGGTACTCCGTTGGAGAACTAGAACTATTGGTATCAACAATCACTTCTCATCTACAGGCAGAAACCTATAACAAGCTTTTCTTTACTCAAGGGCATGTTACCAAAGGAATTCTTCATTTTCAAGCTGACGTTCCACAGAGGAAACTGAAAGCTTTAAGACAGCAGTGGGATGCCCAAACGAGCGGGAATGTTAATAGTTGGAGAACTCCGATTTTTGCAGGCTCTGATAAGATTTCGTGGATTCCGCTAACTCAATCTAACAGAGATATCGAGTATTCAAATTGGATGAACTATCTTATTAAGATTGCTTGTGCTATTTATTGTATCAGCCCTGAGGAAATTGGGTTCGATATTGCTAAAGATGCCGGATCTCCTGGAGGAGTTTTCCAGTCTCAAAACGAAACCCGGATGAAGCATTCAAAAGACAAAGGACTGAGGCCGCTTCTTCGGTTTTTTGAGGATCTGATTAATGAGGAAATTATTGATAAGGTCAATAATGAATTTTGTTTAGAGTTTGTTGGGTTAGATGCAGAATCTAGAGTTCAAGAAGTCGAAAGAGAAAATAAAGAAGTCAGGTATTCAAAAACTATTGATGAAATTCGAGCTGAGGATGGAATGGAGCCTTTGGGGCCAGAGAGAGGCGGGCATTTGATTTTAGACCCTCAATACGTTCAGTGGATTTCTCAATTTGGCGAATTCGAAGCAGAGAAGAAACAAGAAGCAATCCCAGAGGGTGGAGAGTTTGGCCCTGAAGAAGATCAGGGGTTCGGAGCTCTGAATGAAGAAGAATCCGGAGAGCCTGAAGGAGAGATGCAAAGATCTCTCAAGAAAAGTAAAAGTCCTAAATTGATCAAAGTAGAGTGGTATAAAAAATAATGGCTAAGATTAAAATCATTTTGGAACCCGGAGAGACTCCTGAGTCTGTTGAAGAGGAGCTTGTTAAAGCTCTTTCTGAAAAAGCAGAAAACGCTCATCCGAGTAGGTTCGACGATCCGGTGTTGAGAGATATTGAACTTAAGTGGTCCGCTCAATATGCAAAAGACGTGATTGAAAGATCAATTCAAGATATTATTGATGAGTTGAGAAATTATTAATGATTGTTGATAAATCAAAAATTGAAGCCATTAAAGAGAGAATTAGGATAAGACATAATTATTTTATTCTAAGTACTCTAGGGCCCGATCAACTATCTGATGAAGAAATTAAGGAGTTAAAGGATCTAGGATTTGATACTGCTAAAAATGAAGATTATATCGCTGATTCTTATAAAACTGGGATGACCCGAGGAAACGTTCAAGGGTATGAGTATGGCCCAGTAGATCACGAGGATTGGAAGATTAGAGAACCAAAGCCTTCTCTTAGTGATATTGAAAAACATGCCGTTGATCATGTGAAAGAGAACGTGGCTCAGACAGTTCAAAAGCTGTCCTCTCAGTTTCAGCAAAAAGTTGAAGGGCTAATTCGAGATGGAAATTTTGAATACAGAAATATAATTCAGACTGAAGGGATTAGGCCGGCTTTTGTTACCGCGATAGAGGAAGATAAGAAGATTCAAGAGATTGTTAAAGACCTGAGGGAAGCTACTGGGGACTTCGCGCGAGATTGGAGTAGAGTAGCAGTTACTGAAATGAATAACGCTCAATCTTATGGGGCAGCGGACGCTATTGTAAAAAGAAATAAAGGGAAACAAGAACTCGAAGAAACATACGTCTATAAGTTGGTTGTTAGAGACGCCGCTCTTTGCGCTTATTGTAGAAAGTTTTATGTTAATCCCGACGGGACTCCGAAAATATATCGGCTCACCGATCTCATGAGAAATGGGACAAATTATGGGAGGAAGGCTTCGGAGTGGAAGCCAGTGGTTGGATCAACTCATCCAAATTGTAGAGATAGATTGGTTGAACTACCAAAAGGTTGGGGCTTCACCGAAAAAGACAAAATGGAATATGTTGGCCCCGATTATATACATTATCATCATCAACGTAAGCGATAATGTATAATGAAGACAGGAGGCAAACATGTCGCAAGAACAACTCAAGTCAGAGATTACTCTTAATAAGTTACGCACAAAACTTCAATTAATTCAAGCTTTTAAGTCTCTTTCTATTAAGTTTAATGGTAAGCAATTTCCAAAAGAGATTAAAGAGCAAGTGTCAAATGAAATTCAAGATTATGCCAATAGGCGCATTGAAGAAATTGATACTGATAGAACCACTTCTAGCGCTCAACAAATTGAAATTTTGTTTACTGAGCAAGAGGTTTCTGCTTTAAAACATTTGGCCAGCAGAGTGTTGAGTAATATTGGATCTTCCGAGAAAGAAACCTCTCTCCCTGAGTCTCCCAAGGATGGTTTTGCTGGTGTTCTAGGACAGACTTTGAGAGACGGAATTGGAGAGGGAATCTACAATAATCAAAAAGTCAAAATTATGGCCAGGCGAAATGGGAAGATAGTTGTTAAATTTCCTAACGGTCAAAAAACAGTCGTTGAGGAGAGCGAAGTTAAATGAGTGACAAATTGAAAGATATTTTTGATAAACAGAAACAGCTCAGATTAGCAATTGGTCGCGGAACCGACATGCTAAAAGACCTATCTCCTAATGAAGTCGGTAAGTGGACTATTGATTTGATTCAAGCTCTTCGACAAGAGTTATCTGAGCTTCAAGATTGCTATGCTTGGAAGTGGTGGAGTAAGGAAGGAAGAGAAAATCGTTTTGCTCTGCTGGAATCTCAAAAACAGAATATCAATGTTGAAATTGCAGATTTGCTATTTTTTATGCTCGACATTTGCACATCAAATGGAATTGATGCAGATAAGCTTTACGATCTTTATATGCAGAAATGGCGCGTTAATATGGACAGACAAAAGAACAATTATTCAGTTGAAAATAAAACAGAAGAAGATAACAAAAATATTAAGTAGGAGGAATCTCCATGACAAATGAAGAAGCGCTCAAAAAGGAAGCTGAGCAAATGAAAGAGAGTCACGATAAGGCCGCCGATGAAGCCGAACAGAATGTGAAGCAGAGCGGGTTTCAAAAAGCTGGAGCAAAAAACGAGCCTCTTGCTAAAGGATATAGAGATAAAGCTGTTGTTATCCCCGTTGCACGACTTCAAGCTATCGTTCAGGCTTTAGGTAATGATGTTCTTCAAATGGATATGAATTTTAGGAAGATTATTGCTAATACTACCAGCTATGTATCGGAAAACACAACTAAGCTGAACAGAGCTGTTGCGGATCTTACTTTGCAAATTGCAGGGACTCAAGAATATCTGGTCCGAGAGATGGCTTGGGTGAAAGAAATCTTGCTTAGTCTTAATCCAGAAAAGTGTATGTCTGTTGAAGATCTTGAAGAAAGCGAGAAAAAAGAAAAGAAGGCTTTGGTTGATAAAATCAACGATCTTCAAAAAGATAAGATGAGAGAAATTGAAAAGCAGGTCAATGAAAAGCTTAATTTGGTTGAAGTCGATCGTCCCGTTGAAGAGGGGGACATTGTTAATCTAAAATATGTGGGCAAACTTGACGGCGTTGAGTTTGAGGGAGGATCTAACGATAATGAGCTGATTCAGGTCGGAGCCGGGCAGGTTTTTGAAGGGTTTGAACAGGCCCTTATTGGTGCAGAAAAGAATAAGCCTGGAGTAATTCATGTTGTTTTTCCTGAAGATTACGCAGACGAACAGTTGGCGGGAAAAGAAGTTGATTTTGATGTTGAAGTTCTTAATATTCGCGTAAAGCAGGAGAAGGAAGATGCTAAATAATATTGATGTCTGGAATGGATGGCTTATTATTGAGAAAGATAAAGCCCCTGAGCAAAAAGGGCTTATTATGCCTAAAGAGCAAAACAACAACGAAGGGACGATTGTAAAGGTGTCGGGATTCATACAACCTAAAGAAGCTATTTCTAAGCTTATGGGAAAAAGAGTCTGCTTTGCTGAGCTCGATGAATTTAAAATTTACACAATTAATATAGAAGGCAAGGATTATCTGGCTATGAGGCCAGATAATATCATTTTTAATTATTGCGGAGATGAGGATGAAGAAAAAAAGCAATAAAGAGCTCAAAAAAGAAATTCTAGAGAAGATAGTTGCTTTACATAAGTTGAAAGGATCTCGGCCAACGAAGACAGAGTTTGTTTCAGCCGGTTTATCAGACCATTTAATCAGAAAATTCTTCGGAGGATGGAACGTCGCTTTTGAAGAAGCGGTTGATTTGGGAGAGACTCTTAAAACATCAGAAACAATTGTTGCAAATAAATATAGGAGTCTTGCACGCTCAATTCAAAGAAAAAATATTCTTGAAGATTATGAAATGGCCTATTTGACCGAAGAGTTTGCCAAGTCAATCAAAAATCTTAAGTTAAGTCCGGTTGTTCTTAATAAGAAAGAAATAAAAGGATTTCTTAAAAAGATTCAAGCCCCTACTGTAGAAAAAAGAGAGTTGGTTGCTCCGTTTTCAGACTGGCATCTTGGTCTCAAGGTCGATAGTAATGAAGTCGGGAATTCAAATAGTTTTGGATGGACAGAGGGCTGCAGGAGATGCGCATTCTTTGCCCAGGAAATTGCTAACTATAAACTTGCCCATAGGGCAGCCACCAAAAAACTTCACTTAGCCTCTTTAGGCGATATTAATCATGGTAAGATTCATAACAAGACGGGAATTGATACTGATCTTATTGTTCATCAAATGAACGGGGCCCTACATGTTTTGTTTCATATGATTTCGTATCTTTTGAATTTTTTTGATGAGATTGTATTCTATGGTATTCCTGGCAATCATGAAGACTGGCCATTTCGTAGAGAGGGCGGAAATAGAGTTAACCAACAAAAATATGATAGCGTAATTAATCCCGTTTATTATGCCCTATCGTTGATTTTTGCTGGTCGGGTTAAATTCGTTATTCCTAAAACACAGTATGTGATGATTGATACGATTGGTGGTCGTCTGATAGGTGTTCACGGAGATACGGTATTTTCAGCTATTTCTGCTCCCGGGAAGTCAATTAATTTTAAAGCCCTTACACATCAAATAGAGTCATTTAATACTGGAGAAATTAAAAAGGGGAATCCTCCTATTGCTGGCGTTCTTGCAGGGCACGTTCACCAGGAGCTAAAAGCTAAAACACAAAATGGAATCGATGTTGTTGTTAATTCGACATTATCCGGAAAAGATCCGTTTGCAAGCTCACTAAGTATCAACTACGCTATTTCATCTCAGACAATCGTGGAGTCTACAAAAAAACATCCATGCGGAGATATTAGGCGAGTTCAGTTTAGTAAAGAAGTAGATAATAACAAGGAGTTAGATAAAATCATTCCAATTTATGATTTAGAGCTAGAACACAAGAAATAGGAGGCGTTATGTCTACAAGAAAAGACGCTGACTGGCTTGACAATCTAATGAAATGGGGTGTGGATGTTATTCATAGAAAAATCTATTTTGGTAAACCAACGGATAAAGAGCCTGACGACGAAGAAGTCAGCTATAACGCTTTTGATCAGGATTCAGTTAAAGTAGCTATTATGGGAATTCATCTCATGGAGGAGATGAGTAGCAAACCAATCACTATTTATATGAATTCTTATGGCGGATGCGCAGAGTCAATGATGGCTCTTCATGACACTATTCAAGAAACTCGCTGTAAGTTTGTATTTTATGGGAAAGGCCACGTAGGAAGCTCTGCTACATGGATTATGTGCTGTTGCGATGAAAGATATTTGTCTAAGCTTACAAGGGTCCTGTTACATGAGGGAGCTAATGACCCAGGTTGCAGAACGCTAGCGGATCAAAAAATATATCAAGAGGAAGAGCAAAGGATTCAGTCAAAATTGAATCAAGTTTATGCCGATAATTCATATCCCGATAAGAAATTTTATGATAGGTTGACTAGTACCGGAAAAGATATTTTTATTTCGGCAGAGGAAGCGCTCGAGTTAGGGCTAATAGATGAGATTGTTGAATATCGAAAAAGAGGGAATTACCGAAAAGGACCGAGAAAAAGGACCTTTGATAATCTTCCCAAACCAAGCGAGCTGAAAAAGCTATACAAGGCTCTATGTGACAGGATTAGCATTCCTGCAGGAGGAGAGATCACAGTTGAGATTAAAAAAGAAGAGTATGAGCCTTTACAAAAAGAGTTTGATAACACTGAAGAAGTATTGAGTCAGATTGCTGGGGAAGAAAGTAATGAGAAAAAAGAAAATCAAGAAGGAGATACAAATGTTGAGTAAAATTGCGCGAATTCTTAATATCGGACTGGTGGTTTTTTATTTGGCTGCGGGGGTGGCGATGTTTCTATTAAATGTCGCTACAATTGTTAAATTGGACGAATTTATTGATCGTTCGACCCTCTCTACTCCTGTTAATCATACTGTAAAAGGAATAACATTACAACATCCTGTTGGCAGAAATATGATTCCTCAAAGGAATACTATTAAGTTTCCTACTAAAGGGCCCGAAAGTACGACAAAAGGATATCTTGATAAACCATCGGCAGGGTTTGTGAGAGTAGAGATGACAAATGTTGGTTTTGGTACGGGGGTTGCAATTAGTCCCGATCTAGTGTTAACAAATAATCATGTCTGCGATATGGCGGCTAATAAAAGAGCCCCTGGCACGTTCTTTCGTTTGGCTCTTAAGAGCCCCGAACATACAAGCTATCTATATGCAAAAGTTCATAGAAAATCGTCATTAGCAGATTTGTGTTTGTTAAAAGTGGTTTCGCAGGGAAAAAAACTTACCCCTGTTAAGATTGCTAAAGAGCCAGTTAAGTTTGGAGATCAGATCTTTGTTGTCGGAAATCCTCTTGGAATTTTTGGCTCTGTCGCCGAAGGAAGGGTCGGAAGCTATGCTGAAGTTCTTGGTTCGGAAGCGCGACTAATTTCGGCTCCCATTTATCCAGGCAATAGCGGGTCGGGAGTCTTTAATGATAAGGGAGAGCTGTCCGGTTTGGTTTTTGCCGGTCTTTTTGGAAACTATCAATCTCCTACGAGTATTGGGTGGATGATTGTCCACAAGGAGATTGTTAAATTTTTGGAAGAAAACAAATGAAGCAAGAAAAATTTCATTATTGTGTGATTTTTAAGAAAGATCCGCATTATTTATTGTTTACAACTAAAGAAGAAGCTGAAGAAGCGGTTGTCAAATACGACGATATTTATCTCGTAACGTTGTTTAGCGAGAAGGGCCTTCATGAGTTGAAACCTGTTGTGAGATTAGAGGACCCGGATGATGATTCCTCTGTATGAGAATTACTTAAGAGAGATCTCAGATATAATTAGACGAATTGAGAAACTGTCCGCTCAGAGGAACGGGCTTCTTACAGCCGAAGGCCAAAGCCCTTCCATTAAGATGATTCAGTTAGCAGATCTTAGTGATAGATTGACTAAGAGTTTGATCGAATATTATAGACGAACAAGCGATGAATTTATAAGACGACAAAGCCTACTAGAGAAAGAGAAAGAGATTGTTTATGATAGAATTTTAAACTATTTTGATACAAGAAATAAGAAGGACTGTTGATGGAAGGAGGCTTGGTGATAGTCATTAAGCAAGTTACAAGCAATGGGACTCGAAAACGCGTTTTTCGCAAGGTTGATGATTATCATTGGGTAGAAAATAACGTAAAAATCGGAACGTTAGCTGCCCAGTATTTAGAGAGATTAGCAGCAGGAAAGAAGATTTCTGAGGGGGATTTTCTAAGTTTAGTGTAACCTGTTGGAATCTCTCATAAAAATTTAGCTTGCCTTTTTGATAGAGGTCTACTATAATATAAGTAGGAGCTATGAAAAAGGACAATTTCACAGGCGAACTGACTCTATTTATCGATGAGCACAAAAACGATTGTTCGCTCATTCTCGCTACAAAACTCATTGATTTTCTAGAAAAATTTGGCATTAGTTTTTGCGATGAGCTTACAGGTTTGCATCATCGCAAGTCTTTCTATAGGTATTTTGAAGAGTTGACCAACCAATGCGATCGGATTGGTGGAGTTTTATCTCTTGGTTTTATTGATTTGGACAACTTTAAACAGATCAACGACACTCATGGGCATGCAGTAGGAGATAAAATTCTTAAAAAAGTAGGAGAAACTTTACGTCAGCAAACTCGATCCTATGATAAGGCATTTCGCTGGGGAGGAGAAGAATTTGTTGTGATTAGCTTAAACAAATCTCCTAACAAAGCAGCTGATTTTTACGAACGTCTCCACAGGAAAATGAGGTTTAAGTATGATTCAATTAAGGTTACGGCCAGTATGGGGGTTGTATCATATAGTAAAGGAGACAAAGCAGAAGAGCTAATTACAGCGGCTGATCGGGGCATGTATATCGCTAAAGAAAAAAAAGATTCATTAGTATTTACTACAATTATGGATTTTAGCCATGAAGGCTATGGCCATGGGGTGATTAGACATGTACATTCATCCAATGAAAGCAATGGTAATAAGAAAACGAGACCAGCTTCAAGAAAAAATAAATAAGCTTTTCTGGGATCCGCTTGAAAGAGCTAGACCAGGAAATTTAGAGCGGATAGCTCTTTATGAATGTCGAATTGCTAAGCTGTTTACTTGGTTATGTCGGCTTAACGAAATAGAGGAGAGAAAAAATGGGAACAAAAATTAAAAAAAAGATTCAAGCTCTGTGTTCAGATAAAGACCCTGGAGCAATTTTGAGTATTCTTCTCGGTCGTCCGGGGCGTCTTGTGAGCGCATCGAAAAGTCGAGGGCCGGCAATGGCAGTTTATAATTCAAATGTAGTAGTCGATGGCGAGGTCGTTTGGTATGGAGATGTCGATCTGGATAAAGATCGTAATTGGTTAGGAAAAATTGCTGAGCTCGTTGGCTCAGACATCGAGATCTATTATGAGCACGATTTAAGAGTTTTTCCTTTTGAAGTTGCGGATGAAAAAGAAATGTCTAAAAAGCACAAAGAGAAGATGAAAAATCGAAAACCGGTTTGGAGCACAGCTACTCCTGAATTGTTTGGTGATAGGCCGTATGAGGAAGTGAGAGAGGAGATGCAAAAAGTTCGAGAAGAAAGAGTTTTGGATTACCTTGCTTATTGTGGAATTCTAACACCAGGAAAAACCGAGTGGAAGTGGTATAATACTTGGTTTTATGAAGGTCCCTACAAAATTTATGCTTATTTTGATAATCTATATCAGATTTATATTCATTATCCCGTTTATTTTGTGAAAACATCCGGCAGAGAAATGACCCGCTGGCAAACGGTGAAAGAGTTTTTGGCTGCGGTTAAGCGTGAATGGAATTACAGGCATGGATCCGAAAAAACCAGTAACTGATCTCAGGACTTATAAAGAGAGGAAACTTGAGCGGATGATTGGAGAGGTTCAAGAGATCTTGCAAAAAGACAGACAGTCTTATATCGCCGATCTGATGTCTCTTCCGATCATTGATGCTCTTGATATTTTGTACTATTATGAGTTAGAAGCAGAAGAGCCTGATCCTTATTTTAGTCTTTTTATGATCATTAGTGACTTGAAAGAATATCACCATGATTATTACTTAGAGTTGGTTTGTCACGAATCGGGCGCCATGGAAAAGATAATCTCAAAAGTAGCTAGTTGGATAACCAGACAAAGATATGATGATGATGTATAATAGAGAGGTAAAGGTTTAAAGTGGAACAGAGGATGGAAAATAAAGAAGAGAAAAGAAAGAAACCCAGACTTCTCACCTTCCTTGGCAGTAATGCAGCAATGATGGATATGGAAACTAGAACGATAGTTGCTAAGGGGTCGGTATATGATTTTAACGTTGGCGGTTGCTTTATCATTGTGAAAGAAGAGGATCAGATTAAGATTAGGCCTCGAGCGGAGGTTGTTCTTTTTGTCAAACTGAAGCATCCTAATTGGTATGGACCTAGCACGTTTAGAGTATATGGAGAGGTGAGGAGAGTTAACTGGAAAAGGAAAGAAAGAGATCGCCGCCTCGGATATGCGATTAGTTTTACGGGCGGATTCACAAAGGTGGATTGTGAATAGATTTTTGAAACATCCAGATGTAGCTAAAGGAATCGATATCGCTTTGAGAAGCGGGCTGGGATTGATCTTTGATTGGACGACATGCGGCGGTGCTATGATCAATCTGGAGACAAAAGAAATCAAAATTAGCATGAGAGACTCTAAGGGTCGTTTTACGAATGTAGAGCGATTTTTAAATCACCTGTTCCATGAGCTTGGACACTGGCAGTGTAAGTTAGATAGAAAGTTTGCTCGGTATCATAACAGATCTTTGACATATGATGTAGCAAAACAAATTGGATTAAGAGCGGAGAGATATGTTGACAAGGTTGGGGAACAGTTGATGGAGAGAGCATACGAGGGAAAGTACAAATATGAAAGAGGATATGCGCTGGAGGGAGCGGCAGAATTGTATAGGCAAAACATTGAAGCAGAATTTGCTGGCACTGCTCAAAAAGGCTTTTTTCAAGATTATGAAGATAAAGATCTGAGGTGTAGTGTTAAGTATTGTAAGATGCAGCTGGAATGTTGGGTAATGGTACCGGAGCTTGGAAAGATAGGTCTATGTGACAAACACTGGGACAAATATTGCGAGGATAAAAGTAAGATTTTAGAGAAGATCGATAAGAGGAGAGTGGAAAAATGACACGCGTTTTTAGAATTAAAGTTGTAAGAGATGAGCACGATATTGGATTTGAAGATAGGCTGGAGCGGGCAATTGTAGAAATTCTTGAGATAAAAGGAGCTGTGATAGGAAGCGTTAAAACGTTCTATAGTGAAGGCGTTCATGTTGCTCATATTTCGTATCAAGAGTCTTTTGATGATAAGGAGAAAGACGATGACAAACAAGTATAAAAAAGATGAAGGGCAGAACATTTGGGACTGGGCCATTGAACAGGGGCTAGTTAAAGCTCATTATAATAATGGAGAGCTCGCTGATCTGGAATTTAATAAGAAAGGGTTGATTGAATTTCTCAGGAATTTGTCAGAAAAGACAGATCTTGCCTTAAGTGGGGATACGCAGTGCTGTGGCTGTAGCCCAGAGCTTGACACGTTACCGGAGAAGTATTAGGAGGGGAAAAGGATGAAGTTAGAGAATTGGTCATTTGTAGTGTCAATTGGTGATCCGTACAAGGCCCCCGAGCAGTGGCGAAGGGCTCTTGCAGGGGAGGTTCATGGGAATCCAAATTTTGAGAATGGAAAGCGAATCATTACATCGAATGTGACAGAGTTTGACCCCGAGCGGTTGACAGCCCGAACTGAGTCAGGGAGTGTATACGTGCTTGGACAAATAGATCCAGGTTTTGCAGATTACCTGGCAACGAAAGGCCATATCTTAGAGGATTACAAGAAATAAAAATGCCGGCCGAATCTATGATAGAGTACACCATATGGTTTATGATAATCTTCTTTGCAGGAATAGCTGCAGAAGGAGCATTTGAGCTTATTAGATTCTATCGCAGACGTGCAATAGCCAATATCAAATGTGATGGATGTGGGAAACCTAGAAAGACGAGGAAAACGAGAGATAAACGATATTGGATGTGTAGAACTTGTTTGCCTATTTATAACGAAGAAAACCCCGTTATACAGAAGAAGAAAAAAGAAGAGTCAGCTGCAGAGTAGCTATACAGGAGATAAAAATGACTACTAGCTTTGTAGATCAGAAGCCTAGAGTTGCAACAGAAAAAGATGTTCAAGCAAAATGGGGACCGAGAGAGAGTGGAGATGGTTTTCGATGTTATATGTGTGGTCATAGGTTTGAGGTAGGAGATGTTTGGCGCTGGGTTTATGCGGTATCTAGAAGCTGTATTAATTTTCTCGTATGCGAGAAGTGTGATGGAGAAAATGTTCTTGATCGCTGGGTTATGCAAAATGAAGAAGCTGGGCAAAGATTTTGGTGGCTCCGTCATTAATACTTGATATTAGTGGCCATTAGTGGTCTATTAATGTGTCATAAATAGGCCAGATAAATTCCCGACAAATTATAGGTTTTGTCAAATGGATCAGAGATGTCCTCGAAAACTGGATAAGTATCCTACTCGGGTTTGTAGCATGGGAAGGCGGAAGGCTGAGAAGATGAAATCAGGCCGGTTTAATGTCCTACCTTGTGCCAAGAATGAGTGTGTTTGGTATGTGGATGATCGAAAGGCCAACTATTGCTTCTTCAAATATATGTTGGACAATGGAAGAGAACATACATTGGAAGAGGTGGCCAAGTTGACGGCAACATCGATCAACAATATTGCTTTGCGTGAGGAAGAGGCAAAGAAGAACTTCCGGACACAGATTGTCAAGATTATGAAAGAGCTAGGCGAGTTTGGTGATAACTAATTTGCACAATTTAATTTAAAAAATACCCCATGTTATACTATAATTAAATATTGACCACTCTACAAATCCGTTCATAAATCTGGAGAAACGATGGGGAAAAGCGACCAAGACACCTTCAAATTTTTTGTGCCCGTCGAGCTCGCCAAAGGCGAGAACGAAGACGAATGGCGCATTAAAGGAATTGCTTCCACAGGTGATAAGGATTTACAAGGTGAAGTGGTTCAGCAGTCGGGGCTCGATATTGGTCCGTTGAAAAACGGAAAAGGACTTTTTAATAACGACCATCAAAAGGGCCCAGAAAATGTTCTCGGTAAGATCGATTATGCCCAAAACACAATGAACGGGTTGTATGTTGAGGGCTATCTTTTTAAGCACCAACCCCGCGCTCAGGCCTTCTATAACATTATGCGCTCGTTGAAGAAAGCAGATAAGAACAGAGTGCAAATGTCAATTGAGGGAAAGATTGTTAAACGAGACGATATTGATAAGAGCGTTATTGCAAGGGCGAGAGTGGAGAAAGTCGCCTTAACACTTGATCCAGTCAATACAAGCACTTATGCAGAGATTGCCAAATCTTTATCTGTTGAGAGGTTTGAAGTTAATGAGTGCTCAGATACTATTGAAGAAATTGATAAGGCCTGTATTCTTGAAAGTGTGGGAGAGGGTGAGGTAGAAAAGATTCAGGCCGAAGGCGCAAGTCAGGCAGATAAAATTCAGGATGGCGAAAAGAAGAAAAAGAAAAAGGACAGTGAAGCAGTAGAGCTTTCTACTTACGACGATAATCCAACCCTTGCTAAGTCGGAGGATGGCGAGCTTTTAGGATATACAGATGAAGATTCTTCCCTGGCTAGTCCTTCAGTGGCTAGTCAACCGGTGATAGGGGATGTCGCCTCCTCCGCCCCTTCACCGGGCGCAGTAAGAGTCAAAAAAAGTAATTTAATGACCCTTTTAAGTGTCCTCGAAAAGGCCCGTCGCATGGGAGCAAAAGATAAGGCTCCAAGAAAAAAGCGAGGAGCGGGCGAACATAATGCTCCAGGTAGAGATGCTGTCGAAAGCCATGCTAACGAGACGTACAAGAAAATTCAAAAACTTTTAGATGAGCATGGAAAGATAATTAGTGAGCATGGAGACTCATTTCATACTCCCGGGCACTTAAATCGTTTTAAAGAAGCAGTTAATAGCTTACACATTCCATATCAAGAACATGTTTCTCGCGTTGAATATCATCAAGCCCAGCCTGGCGAAGATTTCAAGCCCAAAATTGTTACGCGTAAAGAAGATAGGAAGCATTTCATTAAAAGCGTAATCGTTGAAGCGATTTCGGAAGCTCTCGATAAAGCAGCAGGAGAAGGCTCCAGAGGCGGAAAAGTAATAGGAAGAACGAAGTCGGGCAAACCTATTTATTCCTCACACGGTAAAGGTCACAGCGGGTATACAGTAGGCTATCATCATGATTGGTCGAAAGAGGATCATAAAGACGCTGCTGCCGCTCACAGAAAGGAAGCAGAAGCAGCTGAGAAGAGATCTAAGCCAAGTCGCACTGAGGGAGGAGCTCCTGTTTCTGGTAGCGGGATTGCTAAAGAGAAAGCAAAATATCACGAGCATCTAGCCGATTTCCACAGTGCAGTCGCAGAAGGAAAAAATGTTAAAGCTACCAGTCATTTTAATCAAGCGCGAGATCAAGGAAAGAAGGTTGATAGAGCAATAGAATCTAAACAAAAGATTTCTGAATATAGAGCCGGAGAAAGCTGGAAGAAAGAACAGGAGAAAAAGAAACAGCGAGCCAAGCTTTTTGAAAAGGGCGGCCCTGGAAGCGGCCGTAAGCCCGGTCCAGGGACGTCAGCAAGAGCTATCCAAAGACAGGCATTTGCCGATCGCGGGCCTGGGAGAATAGCTAGTAATCGTGGCGTTGCTCTTAAGATGTTTCAAGAGGCAAAGAAAAAGAACCCAACAAAGTATAACATCAGTGAGAAGGAATTTCTTAGGCGTTGGGACGCTAAGCATAGCTTAAAAAAGGCGGAAATTGAAAAAGCCAGAAAGAAATAGCCGTAGAGGATTAAACAATGACAGATAAAGAAAAAGATAAATCACAGTCTAAGTTGAAATATGCCAAGCGAACCGGTACACCCGGTAATTATGTTTATTGGCACGAGGACGAGAAGAAAGCGATGATTCCAGGAGATCGTCCGAAGAACATTGATGAGATTAATTCAAAGCCTCGCTATGAACACCACCCCCACGACTCCCGAGCTACTGATCAGGTTGGGCATAAGAAAGCTGCCGAAGAAGCCGGATCAGATGAGCTAGAGCCGAAGAAACAGAAGCCTAAGAAGCCATCGACAAAAGAAAGCGAGACAAAGCTTATGCCATTGAAAAAAGACGGAGGAGAGTCGAAGGGCGAGGAGAAAAAAGAGCATAAGGAAATGCGTTCATTAAGTGATAGAGTTTCGGCTATTGAGAAAGAGCACAAAAAGCTTTCAAAAGATAAAAAGAGCTTTATGGGCGAAGGAAAAGATGGAAAAGAAAAACTCTTGAAAGAAGGTCAAAAAGACGCAAAGAAATGTATGCGTAAATCAACTGACGATGGCGAAGATGAATATGTTGAGATTGATAAAGATAAGCTTGAGAAGATCCTTAATGTGGCAAGAAAGTATCTCAATAAGGGTTGTACGCCAAAAGAAAAGCGTTGTGTAAAAGAGGTTAAAAAGGAGAGCCCAGGCGTTAATCCTTATGCAGTATGTCGGGCATCGATTGGAGGAACAACAAATCGCAAGAGCATGAAGAAGACAGATGGCGACGTTAGTAAACTTGTTGATAAGATCATAAGCCCGGGAGCAAAAGTAAATGAAGTGCTTCGAGGGCTCGATGATACCACGAAGCGGGCGGTGTTGACTGAGCTTAGAGCCCGTAAACAGTCAAAACTGAAGAAGGCTGGCGGAGAGGGCTCAAAAGGTGGCAGAATTGTTGGTCGCACAAAGAGCGGTAAGCCAATTTATGAGTCGGGAAAAGAGTCTCGCAATCAGGCTGCTTTAGGTAAGATTACTTCAAAGCGAAAAGAGAGCGAAGATTGGGATAAGAAGTTCGCCGAACGTATGAAAGCCCGTAAAGAAAAACGCAATCAAGCAGCCGTAGGTAAGGTCACAGCGAAAAGGAAAGAAGGAGAAGAGGCCGATAAGAAGTTCGGGGAACGTATGAAAGAGCGAAAAGAGAAACGCAATCAGGCTTTTGTAGCTAAGATTGGAAAAAAAACAGAAAAAGAGCAAATGAAATCTAAATACTAATGAAAATTGAAAAGACAAAACTAGAACAGCTCCTTAGAGTATTTAAAAAAGCGCTCACTATTGGTGCGGGCGGTCCTAGTTATGCCAATACGTTGCCAGGAGACATGAGTGGGGCTGTGGTAACAACAACAGAGAGCCTTGCTAGAAAGAAGAAGAAAAAGCGCAAACAGAAACATAAGGGCGAAAATGTAGAGAAGTCGGACGTTGAGCAGGTAATTAAAGAAGACGAAAAGCTTTTATCAAATCTAGCCAAGGCTGAGAAAATCCCTGGAGGAAAGGCAGCTGGAAGGCCCGATAGTGATTTTGACCCAAAGCAGTTAGCTATGGGTATTAAAGTTGAGATGGAGCATACAAAGGATAAAACCAAGGCTAAAGAAATTGCAAAAGATCACTTAGCAGAAATTTCGGATTATTATACTCGTCTCAAGACAATGGAAGATAAGGCTAAAAAGGAAGGGATTAAGAAGGGTGCTATTGTTGTCAAAGATCCGAAAGATAAGAATAGACAGTTCGAGGTAGAGACAACTAAAGAAGGGAAGAAGAAGTTAGTATTCCAGAGAGATGGAAAAGGTTCAGTTCAGGGCTCTAGTGGGCGTGGGATGGGGCCCGGTAAAGGCAAAAACAAAATTAAAGGCTGTGATTTACTTAGTGCAAATGATGACATATCTAGACAGAAACGTAAGCAAATCTTTAAAGCAATATTAAAGGAGGTTAAAGAAAGGTTTCCAGAAACCGATTATCAAACGATAATCGAGATTACAACGGAAAAGTGGCAAAAGAAACTTCTACAGGGGGATTCAGATACAACATCTGAGTCCGATAACAAACAATAAAAGGAGAATGGTGAAAATGTCTGATCTTGAGAAGACCAAGCTTGAAGAGCAGGACAGCGAAACTGTTACTGACGAAGAGCTTGAGAAGTCCATCGATGATCTTATCGATGAGTACCTCAAGGACGAAGAGGTGGCTGAAGCCGATTCTACTGATGACGAGACTGGCGATGAGCAGGTTGAGAAGTCAGAAGAAGGCTCAGAAGATGAAGAGACTCCTGAATCCATCGAGATTACAGCTGAAGATCTTCAGTTGCTGAAAGCTGCAAAAGAGCAGAAGGCAAAAGAAGAGTCGGCTAAGAAAGAAGAGGAATTCAAGAAGTCGATTCAGAGCGTCGTCCAAGAGGAAATCAAAGATCTCCGAGAAGCTGTTAATGAGTTGACTAAAGCCCTTCGCGCTCCTAAGACCGGTCGTCAGTCGGTTGACAAGGTGAACGAAGTTAAAAAGTCATTTCATACGGCTTCTGAGAATGAGGGACCAAAGAAAATTTCTAAGTCCCAGGTTCTTGATACAATGGAAGAGCTTTGGAAAGCTGGAAAGATTTCCGGCGCCTCACTGAGTGGTTATGAGGCAACGTCTCAGATTCTTGATGCCAAGGATCGAGAAGTTGTTGAACAGGCAATTAAAGAGTTAAAGTAAAGGGAGTATTAATCAATGCAAAATAGCAATCCTTCTTCATTGACTGGTTTTGGAGCTGATGCTCCCCAGCTTCTTGAAGAAATCAGCAAAGCCCTCAGCTTTGCAAGCCAAAATTATTCGGATACTCTTCCGGGTGATTTTACAGGTGCTCCCGCTCTCCAGGTCGAATCTTTGGATAAGACCCTCCGAGTGGTGACCCACGAACAAAAGCACCTGCTTCTTTGGAATGATATTCCGAAGACTCCTGCATACAACACGGTTGAACAAGCGAATACGAACAACAGTTATGGCGCCCAGATTCCTCCATTTTTCACAATGGCCTCGGCTCCAGCAACTGCGGATTCCGGTTATGACCGAAACGTGGTGCAGATCAAGTACATGGGCGTTCAGAAACAGATTAACCACGACGTTATGCTGGTTAGGCAAGCTCATGGTCCGATCGTTCAGAGAGAGATCAAGAATGGTGCTCTTTGGATTCTGGCCCAGCTTGAGCGAGCCCTCTTTTCAGCCGACAGTTCAATCAATGGCCTCGAATTCGACGGTATTGATAAGCAGATTGGCGACAAAGAGAGCCAGGCTGAGTTTAAAGCTCAGGCCTTTGATGGTTACAATGTGCTGAGTGGCGCAGATACCATCATCCTCGACAAACGAAATGATCTCCAGAGTGGAGAGGTTTTGGATGAGGAAATCCTCGAAGAGGCAGCCCTCGTTCAGGCCAACAATTTCGGTATGTGCACGGATATGTATATGGATACGAAAGCCCACAGTGACTTCAGTCGTGCTTTCTATGCCAAGGAGCGCATCAATACGCTCGGTATGGAAGGAAAAGCTGGTTACGTTGTGAAGCAGTTCGTTTCCGGTTCTGGTACTTTCAACCTTAAGTCTGGCGTGTTCCAGCGTCCTCGTCGTATTCCGTTGGCTGCGGCCGTTTCAGCTGAATCGGCCCCTACCCTTCAGGATGCGAACTCAGGCGACAACAGCCCGGCTTCTGGTAGTTCTCAGTTTGCGGCTGTTGACGTTGGCGCTTACGAGTATAAGTGTTCAGCAGTGTATTCCGACGGTGAAACGTTGGCAAGCGCTGCTAAGGCAGTTACCGTGGCCGCTGGCGACAAAGTCGTGCTGGATATTCTCCCGGGTTCGAATCCGAGTGGTGTTCAGTATTTCAATATCTTCCGCTCACCCAAGGCTGGGTCGAGCAATCATGAGTTTATCGGCCGCGTGAAGCCTGCAAACTTCCACGCTGGTGACGGTGACTTCCGTGATTTGGATATTGACTTCAACGCTAGTATGCCTGGTTTGTCCAAAGCTTACCTCATGCAGGTAAACGAGGACAACTTTGCGTTCAAACAGCTTCTTACCATGATGAAGATCGACCTTGCATTGCTTGGTACGAACTATCGATGGATGCAGCTGATGTACGGTGCTCTTCATATGTATACACCTCGCAAGAATTGTATCGTGAAGAACATTGGGCGTTCATAAGATCTAGAATCTAATTACAGATTCATATAGACGGGAAGGGGTTAGTTGTAAAAAGACTAATCCCTTTCCCTGTATAATAAGTACGGAGGATAGAAATGGAAGTGGGTTTTATTTGTAGCTCATGTAACGAAGAGATAACGATAGGAAGAAGTGGGTTTCGAACATATAAGTTTATGACGGGCGAGGAAGTTTATAGGTGTTGGGTATGCGAGGAATGTCTGGTGAAAGATACCCCAGGAGCAGTTAATAAGGAGCATGCCATAAAAATGCGTCAAATTTTGCAATGCGATATTGATATCAAAGACGCAAAAGATTATGTTAGACAGGCCAATGAACTCGTCAAAAAACTTGAAGAAAGAAGACAAAAGCTAGTTGCAGAGGCAGAGGAGATAAGGAGTGAGTAGGGAGTTTTGGGAAAAACTATACAAGAAGTATAATTATAGAGGTTGCTATATTTTAGATGACTCCCTTGAGGAGCATGAGAAAGCGGCTCAAATGATTGGTCCAAAAGAGTGTATGTATACATGTTGGGGTTTAGAGTTTGAAATGAGTAAAAATGGAGACCCATTTTATTGGGATTTAGATTACGATGGTAAAAAGAAATACAAACAAGTCTACAAAATTTACCTCAAGTATTCCAAAGTACCGCCAGGTTCTTTTTCTTGATATTGATGGGGTGCTGAACTCATATCAGAGTGAGGTAATGTATCGAAATCTTTATTATCCGATCCCTCCTAGTTGGGACCAACGTCCCTGTCCAATTGCTCTCGGCAACCTTATTCAAATTCTTAAAAAATGTCCAGATGTTGTGATTGTTATTTCAAGTGCCTGGCGCAATTGGAAGAACTTAAAAGAGCTTCAAACTATGTTCAAAGATTGGCTCAAAGGAGACTATTATAAGAGAATCAAAGGGGTAACTCCTACGTTGTGTCCATCTAGGATATCAGAACCTCGTCATGAGAGAGGGGCAGAGATTGATGAATGGATTAAGAAGAATGGGCATCCATCAAAGTTTGTAATTTTAGACGACTACTCCGATATGGAGCCGTACATGGATCATTTGCATAAAACAAATCCCTTGCATGGTCTTCAGCTTGGAGATGTGCACATAATTGTAGAATATTTTACAGGTAAGAAGTATTATGATTCGTTGGGTATTTAAGCAAATTTGGGATTTTTGTGAATATTGGGAAATTAGTTTAGGGCGATTTGCTCCATACATTTTTGGAGGTATGGTAGGCAAATGGCCAAAGAGGGTTAAATGAAATACTTTTTAGTCAGGCAGTCAAACGAGGAAAGAGTAGACGAGAAGGAGTTCAACACTAGAACAGAGGCTATGCAACACCACGATCGACTCAGAAAGCGATATTTAACAACTATTCAGTCGCTGAGAGTGCGCGGGAAGATAGATGAGGCAAATGAGGCAATGGATGCACTAGAAGAGATTGTTATAGCAGAGAGACAAGATATTGTTCCAATTGAAAGGTAAAATGGCAGATTTTTGTAAACAGTGCTCAATCAAGCTTTTTGGTCAAGATTTTGGGGATCTGACCGGCCTGTGCAAAGATGGAGAGAAAGTGGCTGCTTTATGTGAAGGATGTGGTCCGGTTTTTGTTGATAGTACTGGAACAAGGGTCTCCGAGCCTTGGCAGCCTAAGAGAGGAAAGGTTAAGAAGATTTCTGCCAAGAAGATTAGGAAAAAGCACGGATTCAAAGATCTTACATCTGAACAAGAACAGGAGAATTTAGATCGTTTTCTGGAGGATTTAGATTGATTTGGATGATTATAATATTTATGATTGTGTTTGGCCCGGTTTATGGACAAGACAGAATATTGAGCACTAAGAAGAATACCAATCATTCGATAAGAAATATCGACTTAGAGCCCAGTCAAGAGATTAAACCTGAAATAAGAATTGAACTTAATGTAAATGATTTATTAAAAAGGAACAATAGTAGAGAGGTGGTTAAATATGAATAAGGAGAATACGAAAAAATTACTTAAACGTTTTCCGCTCCTGTATCGAGGCTACTACAAAGACATGCGCCAGACTTGTATGTGTTGGGGTTTCAGTTGTGGGGATGGTTGGTTTGACCTCTTATGGATGCTCAGTTTGGCTATCGAGGACGAGCTCAAGAGAAATTGTGGGCACACCTGGCTTAAAATCAGGCGGGCTCTTTTGAAAAGTTGGTTTGCTCGGAAGTGGAATAGGTTGATGTTTAGACATCAGCCAAAGTGGCTTTATCGGAAAACGGACTTTGGGCCTATTGCTCGCTGGATTATGTGGTCAGATTCGGGAGTATTTGAAGTTACTCAGGTAAAAGAGAAATTTGGGGGTTTGCGCTTCTATACTCAGGCTTGTAATAGTAGAATTCATAGTCTTATCAGTCTCGCTGAGAGAGTATCATATCACACGTGCGAAGAATGCGGTAAATATGGGAGCCTGCGTGGCCAAGGATGGCTCTATGTGAGTTGTAATGAACATGCGAGAGAAGGGGATAGCGATGAGGATATTAAGGCTCGAGAAGACCTAGAAGAGAATGAGGAGGAATAGGCGTTTACACCTATAGATAATATCATGAAAGAAGATCCATACGAGCTACAAAGGCGCGTTAATAAATACCACAAGAAGGTGGAGCGCGTGCTCGGTTACGCAAAAGGCATACTTTGGTTCGAAACGCCAAACCCGCTTCTCGGAGGAATTAGCCCACTCGATATGATCAAGATAGGTAGGCACGAAAAGCTGTTCAAATTTATTGACAACCAAATAGCAGAAGGCGGATGGGATGAAGAACACAACAATTAAACAGCATATCAAAAGCTGGAGAGCCGAACAACAGGATAATTATAGGACGGTTTGCGGCTGTGGGGAGTCGGATTGGAATTACGTTTGTGACAAATTCAATACAGTCTACCACTGTAACAAATGTGGACGAACGACTTGGATTTGTCTAAGGACTGGCGGGGTTAGTGTTATTAAGAAAGGTCTCAATTGGAATCAAATTAAAAAATAGCAATCGTCTGTCAGGGTCTTCCGCATATAAAATAATTTAGCGGACCATCCTTGAGCCGTAAAAAATATAAAAACAGACGGCGTGGACGAGACAGTTGCTGTATAAAGAAAGTAGGGGACATGGTAGAAAAGCTATACTGCAATATTTGCGATCAATGTAGAAAAGTTCTGGATTATGAACAAATTATGAAGCCTATCGTAATCCGAGGCAAGAAGCGCCAATACCACTATTGTTCAATGAAATGCTGTCAAGAGCATTCAGAGGAGAGAGAGGACGAGGAACGGAGGACCGAGGGGTGGTAATGAGAATGAAAAGGTCGAGGTTCCTGAATAAAATGCCTAGGTGGGACGATAACTTCGAAGACATGACAAGGCGGCAAGCTAACTGGATTCGCAGGATGTATATGGAGCATAACTATTCTTGGCGTGCGATAGCTGAAATGTGCGATGCCATGTGGAATGGTAACTGGAGAGATACTCAAATGGCTGGTCAAGATATTTGCAAGAAGGCAATGAAGATGTTAGGCCAAAACTGGGAAGATTGGGAAAAGAAATGATTAAAGGCGAGGGGTATGAATGCGATTGGTGTAAAAAAATGGTGACATCTTTTAAGCCATTGCCTAAAGGATTTGTGCATCTTAAAACTCAGGTGGGAATATTACACCTTTGCAGTCCGGAGTGCTATCGCCTCTTCATGAGAGATCAATGTACAAAGCCCAAATTTGATGAAAAGGCCAAACAAAAAATACTAGAAAAACTGAGGAAAGATAATGAGGTATATTAAGCAAAAAGACACCTACAGTTGCGGGCCGGTTGCTTTGATTAATGCGCTCAAGTGGGCCGGATTTAAGTATACCTATAAAGATCTAAAACGCTTTCAAAGACTTTGTAAATGCACCTATCCTAACGGTTGTTCTTGGAATGATTTTACTAGCGCCATTAGAAGCATGTCTAAGCTCATGACTACTACCCGTAAAAATTGGCCTGGGATTCTCGATATTAACAATCATCTTAGAGAAGGCGGGATTATTGTTTTGTCATATAGACTCGATCCTCTTGATAATAGTCACTATCTTCTGATCGTTGATTATGATCCGGCTAAAAAGGAATATACTGTAGTTAATAAAGATGGAGGAGAGAAAAGAGCTGAGAGTAAGATAAGCTGGGGCGATATGGCGGAAATCCTCAAACATCATTATGTAGTAGAGCGTCGATTGGAATCGCCGTCAGCATGGTTTCTCAGGTTTAAGATAATGAGGAGAGAAGCAGCATGAAGAAGATTCTCTTTGAGAAAATATATTACGGTTTTGAAGATATCTATGATATGGAAAGAGATATTAGCGAGATGTGGGATGATAATCCCGATATCCCTGGCGAGTTTCAAGGTAAAGTTAAGGTTCTTATTACCTATGAGGAGGGAGATGAGAAATGAAGAAAAACCAAGAAAAACGTAGAGTTAGTGCTTTGGAGCGAGCTCGTAAATTCTTCAATGATCCCAATCATATACCGAGACGCTGTGCTAAGCTAGATAAGAGCTCAGATCAATTCAAAGCTAAGCTCAAAGAACGTAGAGATGAATTAGCTAATGAAATCACAGTGTTAGAGGATCGCACAAAAAATATTCATTCTTGACAAAAAAGTCCTTGCCTTTTTCTGCGAAATCAGCTATAATATAAGAAAGAGGGGAGGACATCAAATGGAAAAAATCACTCGCAAGCTTATTCGGGACGGTCATTCGGTCGAGGTTGAGTTTAAGCGCATCGGCTGGTTTCACGTGAATGAGGAAACAGTCTTTACACGCTACTATGAGGTAGCGGCGTGGTACACGAACATTGAAGTACAGCCCGGCTGGTATCCAGTTTATCAGGAAAAACCAGGGGCTGATTTTTTTGTTGAGATGCCTGGTGTGATTGTTGGATCGGATTTCACCTCGCTGTTTTGTGGTAACCGAGTCGGGAGCAAGGTGAACGAAGATGTTGAGAAAGAGGACACGTATGTGTTGAGCGGTTGGGATTTTCAGCTTAAAACGCGTGATGAGATCACGCTTGATTAGTGAGGAGGATTTATGAAAAACAACTATCACCAGTCAGAGGTTTGGAGAGGCGAGAACACCCGCGGTCATTTTGTCCAGATTCTTAAGCTCAACGAGCACACATTTTATGTGAGAGTTGATCGACATATCGAGAGCGAGTATAAAACATTTACCAATTATGCGGACGCAGCTCGGTTTGCAGAAAAGCAAATTGCAGCGTAAAGAGGAGATAAAGATGGAATACGGTTGGGTTATTACAAAGGATCATATTGCGGACTCAAAAGCTCCGCTGAAGACTAACTGTAACGCAGTTGGAATTTCGGGACCGTATGGATGCCCTTTTGATGACGATCATATAACTGCCCGCGGTAGGAAGTTCAAGATGTTCGACGATGACGGAGAACTGTATTATGAAGGATATATGCTCGGGGAAAATGAGTTTGGCCCGTTGGAGGATTTCGGTATGCCAAATGCTGGGTGTACAAGAATTGAATACGAGGAGGAAAACAAATGAATTGGAATCCAACTGGAGTCGCAATTATCGTTCTCGGTTTGATTATCGGGTATTGTTTTGGAGACAAAATGGGCGTAGGAATCGCAGCGTGTCTTTTATTCTTGATTCAGCTTATTCCAGATAGGCGCCGTAGGCGTTAGTGAGGAAAAAAGATTCGATGCGAGAGCGATGTACCAACGACATGGGGTTGTGTGAAGAAATATCGATATCGTTTCGGCGAAGATGATTATTGGACGACCGTTGATAACTCGTGGGATGTTGATCTCAGTTATATGTTCATAGGGGGAATTTGTATAATTGAGTGCATTGAGGTGGACGAAGAGAAGGAGGAGAGTGCTGGCGAGTGGTTAATATTATGAGGAACAATACAAAACAGATTGGCGATATTTCTGAAGCCAAAGTTATATCAAGATTTATTGAGTTGGGAATAACTGTATCTATTCCATTCGGAGATAATCAAAGGTATGATCTAATCGCAGATATGGAGGGGAAATTACTAAAGATTCAGATTAAGACTGGTCGATTAAAAAGAGGAGTAATTCATTTTTATACTTATAATTTCTCTGGATCTGGAAAAAGAGCTAAGAAAATGGATTATAAAAATAGCTGCAATTTGTTTGCAGTATATTGTCCAGAGAATGATAATATTTATGTTATTCCGGTTAAAACTTGTAGTGCTAATGGAGCTTTTTTGAGAATAAACAAGCCTAAAAATAATCAAAAAAAGGGGATTAATTGGGCTGAAAAATATGAATTGACTTCTGAATTCCGGGGTATCATAACTGGCAATGAGTCTGACTGTTAATCAGAAATATATAGGTTCGAATCCTATCCCCGGAGTTGAGAAGTCAATAACACAGAGTCGGTATGATAGATTTAGATTTTCCATTCGAGATATTAGGCCGGCGAGGAGGGCTTAAAAATGAAAAAACTCAAGTGGTATCAAAAAAGGGTAGCCAAGATTAAGGAAAACCTGAAAGTTATTGCTGAGGTTGATTATGCACGCCCTCTTGATGTTGTTGATGAATATTTGGCACGAGCTGAGGAAGCGCTTGAAACTGCTCTTCAATTAGCAGAACAAGATTTACAGCAGGAGGAAACCTTAAATGGTAGATACTTGGAGGGGGAGAATAATGAAGGCTAAGACAGTCAAGGTATCGGTTCCGGCCGAAACATATGCCGAGATTGAAGCCCAGCTTAAAAAAGATGTAAAGAAGCAGCTTATCACACTCGAGCGTCAGGTTAAGAATAAAGATGCCAAAATTGGACGCCTTGAGCTACAGATCAATGAGCTGAAAAATAATCAAAGAGATGTTGTTGAAAAGGCCCGCAAGATTGTCCAGGCCTTTAGCGAGCTGTTTACTCTCAAAGAGCTGGTTGAAGAGTGGTTGAAGGAGAAATATAAGCTTGAGGAAATTAACAAATATGAGGAGGAACGCTGGTGAAAGTTAAGAAGATAGACTGGTATGGTTTTAATCACAAAAAGGTCTATGAGAAGTTTGAAGGGGACTTGACCTTCATCAATGAATTCAGCGTTCGTAATTGGGATAGACCTGTTGCTGTTTATCATAATGCGAATCCTAATCGTGAGAAGAATCATAAAGATTACATGCTCTTGTTCATGGAGTATCCGTACACTTTTATTGGACTAGATGAGGATGCTCCTGGACATCTAGTTGTAGGCGGAATGGATAAAGATGAAATGGAAAAATATCGCTATCAGAATGCTATTCATTGTTTGGAGTGTGATGTGGTATTATATAGCGTCTGCCGACACCATTATCACACTTGTGGGTGCCCAAACGAAGCAATGATTGACGGAGGAAGAGATTATACGCGATATGGGGCCAAAGATATGAATAAGATTCGGATCGTTAAGCTTGATCTATTGACTGATACTGTTATCGAGGAGGAGAAAAATGAAGGCGCAAAGTCTGACGATTTGTCTGCCGAATAAGGGATGTGATAAGAAGTGTGCATATTGCGTAAGTAATATGACTCCAGAAGTTACGCCTAACATCTATCGTATGGGCGTAAATATTCGTAAGGTTCGTATGATGGCTAAGCTTGCCGGTGTGGCGTGTGTTTTGATTACTGGCAAGGGCGAGCCTTTTATGAACTGGGATGATTTGTTCTATTTTACCACTCAGTTCAACGATTTTCCTCTCGAAGTCCAAACAAACGGACTTCGTCTCTTGAATCGATTCGAGGAGAATGATGTTAAATTTCTTACGCAGTTTAGCGACCTCAAGTTCAATGTTGTTGCTTTCTCGTTTGATTGTATGAATGACTTTCAGAAGTTCGAGAAGTTGTTTGACTATCTCGATAAGGAAGGAATAACAGTTAGAGTGGCGATGAATGTAACGAGCATTCTTAATGCTCAGGATACTTTTCAAAGAATGATTGAGGAGTGTAAGCGAACAAAGGTTAGACAATTCTCGTTGCGACGAATTATGTGTCCTCAACGTATGTCGGGAGGTTGGGGGACTAGAGGGTGGATTGAAAAATTTGCCCCACAAAGCTTGTATTATAAATATGTAGAGCAAATGAATGAGGCAGGTCTTGATTTGGTGCGCGAGATGGTCCATGGCGGGCGCGTCTATGATTACGAAGGAATTTCGGTGATGCATATTGACACGTGTATGCAAAGCTGTAATAGAACAAATGATATCCGAAGCTTGATTTTTGCTGAAGATGGACATATGTATACAAGCTGGGATACTCCGGCAAGTATTATTTTTTGAGGAGAAGAAATGGGTATCAAAGTTTTCTGTGGAACTGCTTCCATGAGTCTTGCTAGCGGTGTAGTTGTGGATTTGAGCGTTTTGCTTAGTCGTTGCGTTACTCTGGGCCAGATGTCGGGAAGGCGCTTCGACGACAAAGAGTTATTTGTAAAGGTAGAGGAAAGCGTGAGAGGAGAGGATGTGTTCGTTGTTCAATCCACTAGCTCGCCTGCCAATGAAACCTTAATGGAGCTTCTAATCATAATCGATGCCCTAAAGAGAGCTTCAGCTGGTAGAGTGACGGCTGTAATTCCTTACTTCGGGTATGCAAGACAAGATCGCAAGACTTCCCCTCGAACAGCTATCACAGCTAAATTAGTAGCAGATCTGATCACGGTTTCAGGAGCAGATCGAGTGATTACTATTGATCTTCATTCACCGCAAATCCAAGGTTTCTTCAACATTCCAGTTGATCATCTTTTAGCCGGCCCATTATTTGTTCAATACATTGAAGAGCGCTATTCATGGGACGATAAGCTTACAATTGTTTCGCCAGATGCTGGAGGCGCGGGGAGGGCTCACATATTTGCTAAACATTTAGGTGTCCCTTTGGCGGTGATGAGTAAGAGGCGGAATGAGCATAATAAAATTGAGACGATGGAGATTATTGGAGATGTGAAGGGAAGAGATATTTTTATTCTTGATGATATGTGTGATACGGCCGGAACGCTGCTTTTAGCGGCCGACGTGTTGAAAGAAAAAGGAGCGGAAGATGTAAGGGCAGCAGTTACCCATCCGGTACTTTCCGGATGGACAATGGATAGAATAGAACGGTCCGAATCATTAACAGAATTAATTATAACCGATACAATTAAGCTTGAAGAACGAATCGAAAACTCTGATAAGATTCAGATTATATCGGTAGCTAGACTTCTTGCTCAGGCGATTTCGTGTGTCCATACCGATACATCAATAGGTGATTTGTATGACTATAAATAAGCGGAGGCGTGTGCTCAAATATAGTGCTCGGGTCTGTAGGCGGATCGGACGGTTAGGTGTTAGGGTAAGCCATAGAAAACCGCCACTCTCTATGGCCTCTGCGAATACGTCCACCCGATGGCCGTCCTAACACGTCCATCGGGCCGAGTACACAGAAAAAGGAAAGGGAATGATCAAACAACTATTAGCTCTCAACATAATGCTTAAGTTTCTTGATGTGTATTTAACGCGAATTGCGCTAGGCATGGGTGGGAGCGAGGCCAATCCAATAGCGAATTATCTGATGAGGCTAATAGGGGTTGATTGGGCTTTGTTACTATTATTTTGCTGGGTAGTAGCAATTTTAGGACTAACGGCCAAATACTACCCTAAAGCTGTCTACGCTCTTGGAATCCTTGGGGTTTTGCATGGGGCGATTATACTGTGGAACAGCTTTGTAATCTATGTACTTTTAGCTGGATCTTTCTCTTGAGATAGGATATAATTAAGATAGAGGAGGAGGATATATGAAAGATTTTGTTGAGATAGGACCTGCTCCAGGGGACGAGCTGTGTGCTCAGCTTGGAGATGAAGATTACGAGATGAAATCTCGCCAGGAATGTCGTCGGTTTATCGATCTAATTCGTAAGAAGCTTGGTCCAGAACCTGAAAATGCCAAGCTTGTGGTGAAAAGCTTTTCTCATGATTTCGGGACCTATCGGGAAGTCGTTTGCTGTTTTGATGATGATTGTCCGAAATCTATGGATTATGCTTTTGAGTGCGAAAGCAATGCCCCGATGAATTGGGAGGAGTGATATGAAAAAGTTTCTACTTGTTCCTCAGGAGGGTGGCCTTTATGAGGTAGAGTGCGATGATCATAACGCAAATATGAAATACTCTGAATTTGATAAGAGCTGGACTAAGCCTGGCGGTGCTTGCGGGAAGCTTCACGACAATGGAAATGGCCTTTCAATCAAAACCGATGGAGCAGAGTACAGGTGGGACTACTGCAAGGCGTACTATATCTATACAATGCTGAAAGAGTACTACAAGGCGAGCGGTCAGAATGAGTATTGTCGTAAGTTTGAGGTAAAGGAGGTTAAGTAGTGTCTGTTTTCTTTACATCCGATCATCACTTCTCGCATACCAATATTATTAGACACACCAACCGTCCCTTTAAGAATTCCTCTCAAATGAATGAGAAAATGGTAGCTGTTTGGAATACAATTGTGGGAATAGACGATACAGTTTATCATTTGGGAGATTTTGCCTGGGGAACAAATGCCGAACATATCGGATCTTTTATTAGAAGACTAAATGGAGATAAGCATTTAGTTCTCGGCAATCACGATAAACTGAAACCTTTTGCCTATGTTGAGGCCGGGTTTGTGAGTGTACATACTAGTTTAAAAGTTGACAATATTTATCTTGCTCATGATCCAGCTATTAAAGTCACTTTGCTAAAAGACGATTGGTTGATCCACGGCCATGTTCATGGTCTTTGGAAAATAGAAAAAGATAAGAAGCTGATCAACGTTTCAGTAGAAGTTTGGGATTATGAACCCGTGGAGTATGAAACATTGAAATGTATAATAGAGGGGTAAATTCGCCCCAAGTGGGTATTATAAAAGCCGCTCCGTCGGGAGTAATGTACAAGACATAGCGCTGGGGCGAGGCTGGCTCGCCCAACCCGGGTTCTAGACCCGGTAAGTGCACAGGGTATAAAGCTCAGAGTAGCTAGCAGCTAACCAGACCCCCAGCGCCCTTTTTAAGGAGGAGAGGACAATGAGGAAGACATTACTTGGAATTGCGTTAGTTTTGATTGGTTTATTTTTGATTAGCTGCGGAAGCGAGAAGGTAGTCGAGACGGTTACCAATAATGGGCCGCAGGGAGAGCAAGGCGATAAGGGCGAGTCAGGAGAAACAGTTGTTGCCGAAGTTCCAACTCTTCCTGAATTTGTTGGTGAGTATTATTTGCCATTTTCTGGCTATGTTATCGTCAACGTCAATCATGAAGAAATGTATAGCGTTACCGCGCGCTATGAGACATTAAATCCTGATGGCTCAATTTGTTCTCTTTTGCTGAATGGGAGTTCGATTAATATTCATAATGATGTTCTGCTTTACGGAACCACTGTTGCTCTTGCAAGTGGAAATTGTGATAGTGATACAGGATCGAGCCTATCGACTACAGCAACCCGGACTTATCGATATGAGGTCGTAATTTCGTTTAACGACGATGAATTGTTAGCGATTAACCTACAAGTGTTTCAAACGAACAATGGCGTGATAACACGTGTCATTAATCGCGATATGCTGGAGGAATAATGGCAGCTTGGAAACCAACACAACAAAAGCAAGAGAAAGGACGCCCTCGCAAGAAGTGTCCTAAATGCGATGGGGATATGGTTATAGTCAAAGAGGCTAAGAATTGGAAGTCTCTTTGGTGGTTCGAGAAGTGCGATCACAGAATGCCTAAAAATAAGGGCGACGTGGAGTATTGGAAATGAAAATCTATGGTGTTTTAAATGATTGGGATTGCCATGAGCTTTTTTATAAAACACTTAAAGCGGCCCGCGAGGCGGCCGAACGAATACGTCGGAAAATGAGCAAAGAGCATCCTCGTAAAGAAACCGTAGTTCTTGATTTCACAAAAAAAGGGGCTTCTGATATTGAAGGAGACCTATGCTGCGTCTCAATTTTTGAACATACTGTGAGGGAAAAATGATTAGATATGTTTTAATAGCGCTGGGAGCTCTATTGTTTCTCTGTATAATGAATGTAGTAAAGGCAGATGTTGGCGATATTTGTCTTAATTATGAAGAGATGATGTCAGCGTGTAACCAACTCTGTCGCTTCAAAGGAATGGAGCGGACAGGGTTTGTGTTTACGGGAGAAGTAAACATTAATCTGATGACCGGGACTAAAAGGTGCGTTTGTGAAAAAGCAAAAAAGAAGGACGCCAACAAAGATAATTAAGTTCCCAGATTTGAGGAAACCTCATCTTTCGTTTAGAGAGCGAGTGACTCAAAATATTTGGCTGAAGATTCTTGTGAGATTCATCTTATTGTTAGTTGTTATTTATTTGATTGTGATTATGGTTGGTTGCGGAGAAGAGGTTAGTGGTTGCGGAAAGGATGAATTTCCGGCCAAGTTTTATGTCCACAGCGATTTCCCGCAAGAAAGAATCCAATACATTAAAGAAGCAATGGAGGAGTGGAATAGAGCTCTTGGCGTAGAAGTGTTTAAATACGATGGCCGATCTGATACTCCCTACGATACCGATGACTATATCAATACAATTCACTGGCTAGGAGATGAGCTAGATGAGAAGGCTGCAGGGGATGCGTGTTGGTGGAAGGGGTGTGGAGCAAAGATTAGGTGCGATATCAGAGTTAAGAAATATGAGTTTGGCGTTCCGCTGACTAACGAAGATGGCTCGAGAACGTATTACGTTGACAAAGGAAACGATTATCTTAGAGCTTTGATGATGCATGAACTTGGTCATTGCATGAATCTCCAACACACTGAGAATAAGTTTGACATAATGTACGGAAAAGGAATCTATAATCCTAGCGGAGAATACGAGTTAAGTATTTTTGATATTGAAAGAGCAAAGAGCGAACTTGGATTAGGCGAAACCATTTACTATGAAGATGGGAAGCCTAATCGAACTCCCAATGCGATTAAAATGATACTGGAGTAAGATGTGAGAACACTAATGAAAGCACTTAAAGATCAAGATGAAACGAAACCATCGATATGGAATCGAATCTACCTATCAGATTGGTTTGATGTTATTCATAACCCCTACAGCCGGGTATGGCATTTCTGCTACACAATTAAAAAGATGCTCTCTTATTTCTCAGTAATCTGGAAGGGCGAGGATTGGGATGCCGATTTCTTGTTTGAGTTAATGGAATTCAAAATGAAGCGAATGTTTTATGCTCTCGAAAATGGAAGCGCAGAACATGAAAAAGACGTCCTTCAAGCTCTTAGAATTTGTATTAAGATTATGCATCGAATGAGTCACAGGTGGGAATATCATGATAGAATTTGGGACCGACATGATAGAAAATGGGGAAGCTTTAAGACAACATTTGGCCCAGTCTTGAAAAATAATTGCAGACGAATGACTATGGAAAGAGAAAATGTCAAAACTCCAGAAGACGAAGAGCAAGAAAGAAAAGAGATGTTTGAGTGCGCAGACATGGAAGAAAAGATTATGTCAAGAGATTTAGAGATTTTTGGCAAATTGTTTGCTAAATATTCCAGATCATGGTGGGACTAGTGATTAGACAAGTTATCGTTGTTTTGTTGTTTTTGATACTAGGGTCAAATGTTTATTCTTTTGACAATGAAGATAAGCTTTATCATATCGGCGGGTCTTTCGCCATTAATCATGTTCTTTATGTAGTCTGCAAAAACCAATTGAAATTAAGCAAGAATGAGTGTATAATAGGAAGTAGTATGGTCACTATGGGATTGGGATTGGCAAAGGAATACATTAAAGATCCTCAAGCAGATCCCTATGATATCTTAGCTAACTCAGGAGGCATCGGGTTATCTATCCCGTTTCTTATCTGGGAGTACTAAATGTCAAAATGTTATGTCCGAGAGAAGGACAAAGAAGGTAAGTGGGTTGATACTCAGTTTGACACCTATGAAGAAGCGTCGGAATATGTTGACAAGAAATATTGTAAGTGGGAGTGGGAAGCTCGTCAGAAAAAGAAGGAGAAAAAAGAATCCAAACAATCAAAGTTAAAAGACGTAACCTTCACCAAATAATTTAATTATTTTGCAGAATCCGGTATAATATTAATCGTGTACGGTGTTCAACTCGTCAGGATCTTACAACATTGAGATTGTAATCTTCCTTGAGCCAAAACAGCAACGCAGTTAAAGTTGGCGTTGACGAATTGATACAACAATAAAAAAAAGGAAAAAGTTTATGAAGCAATTTAAGACCGACAATCTTGCTCTATGTCCCTACTTGGAAATGGAGGGGCTTAAGTATCTATGCGCTGAATGGGGAATGGGGAAAAACAACAAATCGAAAGTTTATTTTGTTTTTGATGACGAAAAAGGTACCGGTCGGGATCTAGAGATTAGCTTCAGATTCTCTGACTTTAAGAAGTATAGAGATCTGGGGTTCTTTTATCGAGCGGAGATTGAGAAGCTTCGCAGAGAGAACAAAGAAGAAGACTTGAAGAAAAATAAAGGGAACAAATAATGGGAAGTAAAAGAGCTAGAAATGAAAGGACTGTTACCAATCTACAGTTCGAAGATAGTACTTTTAACCAGCGAAATATGGATGCAGGGTTTGCGGTTAGATCACTTGGTGCGGTTCCAGCTACTGAGATTGAAGTAGGCAAAAGAATGCCTGTTCGTATTACTAATGGATCTGGCGGGACAATTTATGTCGCAATTGGAGATATTGGAATGGCTGCTCCTACGGGGATGACAAATGGAATTGCGATCCTTGATAAAGAAAGCCTTGTGATTAATACGGGACCCGATCATAGGTTTATTCGTTTTGATGGAGCTCAGGCAGCGGCTCAATACATAATTTATGATTCAGACACAGATGGCGAATCATAATTGTATAATAAAATAATACTATAATAAAATTACCAAGGAGGTAAGATTATGAAGAATGCAGTATTTGCGTCCGACGACTTTATGGTTGCTCTCAAGGATCTGTCCGAGAAGGACGTTCCAGTTCGCACCGCCTATCGATTGAAGAAGATCCTCGATCAGGTGGGAAAATCAATGGAACTTTTCCACAGTACGCGAACTCAGGTTCTAGAGAAGCATTGCATTAAGTGGGAAGAGGATGATGAAGAAAAGGGCGCAGTAAAAGGGAAGCCAAAGATTGAGAATAGCCAGTATACCTTTACGCCAGACTCCACAAAAGCTCTGGCAAAGGATCTTGACGATCTTCTCAATATTGAGTTTGTGATTGATGACACAATTAAACTTGACGATCTTGGCGATGTTAAGGTTGCAACAAAGACATTGATTCTTCTTGACGAAGTTTTTGAAGAATTCAAAAAAGAGAAGAAAGAAAAAAAGAACGTAGCCAAGAAGGAAAAGTCTAAGAAAGTAGCTGAAGCCTAATGCCCCAAAAAGTAAAGGATGCGCCGGATAAAACTAAAACCCGGCTTATTTATGATAGTTGCTTAAACGTGATTGAGATTCGCGAGTTTTCCTATCTAGCAAAGTTAGGGCAGCGCCGTGTTCATGTCACTAGATTTAAGTATGATGAAAACTGTTGTACTTTAACGCGTATTATTCCTCGCACTACAACAGACGCCGTTACTTATGAGGATTTAGGGGTCCCGCCAAAGCCTGTTATTACTGGAACCGTTCCCGCGTCTCCAAATGCGGCTACTACAATTACGGTTAATGGAACTTGTACAGACGACGATGGAGATGTTGTTTACATTTATGCAGATGGAACTAGATTGAAAGAAACCGGGACCCTTGCTGTTAATGCTTTTTCGTTTTCAATTGATTTAGCTGGAGCCGGATATTCGACTCCGGCTAGTGTTAGTTTAACAGTGAAAGTACAAAACTTGGAAGGAGAATCGGAAGAGTCTGATCCTCTAATTTACAATTTAATTTAAACCACCTGTTCATCGGAATTGGGCGAGTAAAGCGGAATATCGGATGCGGAAGAATGGGTATAGTAAGGTAGGTTTAAGTGACACTTACAGAGTTCGTCAAAAAACTTATTACATTTGACGTTTTCTGGGGTCGACGTTCAAAGATATTTCACGGGGTTAGAGACGGTGGAGCTAAAGCCGCCTCTATCGGAAATAATTTAATTGCCAAAGCACACGATGGCAATACTATCTTTAACGTCAATCATCCTCAGAACGAATGTCAGGGTGGTCATTATCATGACCCGTTTCTTCATAATGAGAAGGTTTGTCTCGATTTTGCTATAAGCGATTGGGTGAATAATCAGATTGAGATTATTGCTACAGGAATCCCTGGTCCTGGGCAAATTGGACCTCATACATATGATGCAGCAAATTGTTTTCAGGTCCAAGTTTATAAGAAAATCGCGGTAAATATAGGAAAAGAGGTTTTTACTTCTATCGTAATTAATGGGAATACAAAGAGTATATACCTGAGGAAAACTTCGCTACCTCCTGCATTTAATGGAAAGGTAATCATTGATGCAGAATAATGAAAAAATACAAAAAACAGAGATCAAAACTAATCTAGGCGACAAGGAGAGGTTGCTTAGGCGAATAGAAAAATTGGAAGTAGTACTATTTTTAATTGTCAATGCATTAAGACAGACGGACGTTCCGGAGGGGTTCTTAAGGCAAGTCGAAAACATTTTGTCGACAAAGGAGAATAAATAATGGCTAAACTTAATTACGAACATGTCTTTGCAAGCGCTGGTTTCTCCGGCGAAAACTGGGACATTACTCAAGGCCACAACCAAAGCTTTGATAGTTCGGGCCAAGCCAATGATGTTACTTTTACTAACGCGACTGGTAAAATTACATTATCTGCCGGAACTTTCCCTGCTTGGATGCAAGTTGTGGGAGCAGAATTCAGTACGGATTCTATTCTAAACCCGGGTCCATTTACTATTACTGTAGTTAATAGTACTTCGGATATCGTGGTGAGTCCGGCTCCTGTTGATGAAGCAGGCGTGGACGTTGTGTTTGATGGATCTCCCGACACTGATATTCAGGATATCCTTCTTAAAGCTGGAAATGGCGCTATGGAAACTGACGCTCCTCACGTTCTCGTTTCAACAGGAGTATTGGGCGCAGCTAGAACCTTAGCTCTCGATAACATGGAAGCAGAAAATGTTGCACAAGGTAGCGCTCCTCTCGATGGTAGATTTTGCTATCTTTCTATTCAGAATTCGGATATTAGCTCAACTAATAAAATTACGTTGAGTAGTAGTTCGACTATTAATGGAGCTGCTTCGTTTGATATTGAGACGACTAGTGACTATTTACTTCATCATGTGAGTGGCGGTGTTTGGAGGATTAACGTTCTTCCGACTCCAGGTGAAGTTACTGCTACAATGAAGCGCATTCCGTTTGCTGCGGCTGATTGGGCTGCTGGAACAAACAATGAAATTACTTGTTTACAGACTGGAGCTCCAGGAGCTGGGCAGATTGGTCCTCACGGATTGACTGTCGCCGGTTCGTACGTTGTTCAGATTGTTAATACCGATCAAACTCCGGACGAAATCGTGGACGCTGAAGTTCAGTTTGATTCAAGCGGCAATATTACTATCTTGAAGGCAGGCCTTGGAACTGCTTTTAATGGTGTGATGCTGATTGTTGGTACTCTCGACTAATACTATTAAAGTCTAGGAGATAAAAATGGGCGTTAGAGATAAGCTCAAAGAGCTAAAAAACGAAATCCAAGACCTTAGTAGCAGAGAGAGAGCTAAACGTTCCGATATCGTTGAGCTGAAGAGACTTGTTGAAGAGAAAAAGAAAAGAGAAGAGTCTTTGAAAAATCTTGAACAAGAGGAATCTGCTTTATTGAAGGAACTTGGATTAGAATAAACAAGGTAGGGGTAGGCAGTGTCCGCAGGCGAAAAAGAGATTGTACAGACTATCAAAGCCTTCGGCGGAGCGGCATTTAATTACGTAGACATTTTAGAGTCTGATTTTGCTGCCGTCGCCGGCGCTGCCTACACACCCCCTGAACTAGGAACTTATCGCCGAATTAACGTTAGTAGAGTTATTCAATTTCTTAAGAATATCCCCGGTATAGTTGAAACTCACCAAACAACAGCCGCTACGGTTAGGTTGCCGTGTGGTCTTATAGCTACAGACGATGCTTTGAGTGGGAGACAGATTTGGATTAAAAATTCTGGCACCGAGCAAATCATTATTCAAGATAATTTAGGAAGCAGTATTGTTACAATTTATCCTGGCGTTCTTATTTTAGTAGAACACAAGGATAACAATAATTGGGAAGTTTTAGATGCTAGGAGTCTTTCTTTCACAAAATCGATAAGCGATTTAGAATCAACCAATGTTCGGGATGCAATTGAAGAATTAGCAACAGAACTAAAACTAAGTGCTAGTCCGGGCTTTACATGGGGTATGAGCGGTACGGTTAGAAATCAGTGGATTTTAAATGACACTGTTCCGTCTAATCGAACCGGCCGTACTTTTCCTTTTTATAATGGTACGCTTGAACAAATTTCAGTTTCAAATGAAGTACCAAACACATTTGATGTTTTAGTTTATGAACACGATGGGACTACTTATACTCTTCTTACTACTGTAAATATGGTTACTCAAAGAAGTGGAAATTTTATTGTTACCGGTATAAATGTCACGCGCGGGAAAGAGCTAGCAGTTTATATAGCGTCAGCAACCGGGTCCGATAAGGCAACTAATCCGGTTGTGTCGCTAATTCTGGGCGGATCGATTGGACCATAATGCCTAAGATTATTACAAACACTACTGGGGGAAACATTAGTATCGTTCATACGGGGATATTAATCCAGGCCGGAGAAACGATCACTATTGATCCAGAAAATTACTCGTTGTGGGCCTCGGGAGTTGATAAAACTCCAGCCTCTCAAATTGATACTTTGATTACAGCCGGGAGCCTCGTAGTTAATGACGGGCACGAAAATCTTAATGTTTACGAAGCGATTAAGTTTTTGAAACATCCAGATGAGGCGTGGAACGTCAGATTTTGGACCGACGATAGGAGAGCAAATGGGTTTCCTAACGACAAAGACACTGTTCAAGAGGCAATTGAATATGCGAAGTCGGGAGCATTTGATAATGATTTAGATAAATTTCAATATGCTAGGCAAGGAAGCACTTCGAATAATACTTATCTCTTAACTTTAAATAATATTGTTAGTTATGATTCTCCTGACACGTTAAAGTACAATATTATTTTTCGTGGGTTTTCTGTTTCAGTTTCAGCTCTTGCCGCTCCTTTTACTTTAGAGCTATGGAAGGCAGATTCTAATCACTCAGTCCGGACGATGATTTATTCTGAGACTTTTAGCATAGCTAATGGAAACTTTACAGGTTACTCAGGATATACTACGACGGATTTAGCAGTCTCCGTCGATAAGGGTTGGGGACTTTATGTAAAGGCAATCAATGTTGGAAATCCAAAACCTAGTGATTTAAATGTTTTAGTTTGGACAAGACAAAGATAGTATGGAAATAATCAAGCTAAAAAATAATCAAGAAGTAACTGATGTTTGGTTTGGTATCGTAATTGAGCCGGGAGAGTATTATACCATTCAATCAGACCAAGAGAGAGTTGGATTTTCCACTTACCAGAAAACCTTAAGTGACATTACCAGCGATCCTCCAAAATTAATAGTTAACGATGGGATAGAAGACTTAAGTCCAAACGTTGGAAGTGGCTATCTACAACGTAAAATTGTAAAGATGCATACCCGGATGGATATAGTACCTGGTGTTGGAACGAAGAGCCCGGAAGTAGTGGAATTAAATGGCGCCACAATGGGCTATAAAGTACAAATTGGGGATAAGGGCTATCTTAGATCAAAAGCGGAAAATATAATTGGAGACTATTATGTAATTGTAGCACATTTTTGTATAGACAATGATCAACCAAATAAGTATGCATCTTATAGAATCCATCTTCTTACATCTAATGGAAATGAAGATAAATATTTGAATACATCTGATCTAAATTTTGATGTCGGACCTGTGCCGGTTACGACAGATCCATTTAGAATATTTTCTTACGAAATTACTCTCCCTGTATCTCTATTCGCCAATGATGAAAAATATATTTTCATGGGACTAGAAAGAATTGCAAATGAAGAAGGCTATGATAATCCAACCAATGATCCTATCATTGTATCTATTTACAATAAATATTGGCAGAGAGTTATTGACTAATGGGATTTAGATTCAAAGGCGATAGGGTAGTTATAGAAGGGAGAAACAATATTGTTGTCCCTCAACCTTTGCCAGAGAGTCCGGCACATGGATATTTTTGTATTGATTCTGCCGACAATAAATTCAAAGTGTGGTCTCAGACTAAGAGCCGTTGGATTGTTCTAGGGACTGTTGAAACCAAAAAAAGCGGAGAATCTGTTAATGTTAGTACGGAGACAATTAATTTTAATAATGGAGTAATTGTAACCGATAACGAAGACGGATCAATAAATGTAGATGTTGTTTTTGAGGAGGCCTATGAGGCCGATCTTGATACTCTTGGGTTTGGACGATCTGGAACCACAACAGACGCTTTTATGAATACATTTGATAATCTTCCATCAAATCAATCGCCAGAAGTTATGGGTTATAATATGGAGATTCGAAAAATTACATTCTCAAACAAGATTGTTCCAGATGATGTTGTAATTAAGCTCTATAAATACGATCCAATTACGGGAGGGAATGAAACATTGATTTATACCTCGCCGTCAATCTCAAGTAAGACGTATGTTAGTCCTCAATTTTCCGTTACAATCGGGCAGGGATATGGATTGTCTGCAAAAGTTACAGCAACAGGGAACGATAAGCCAAATGATTCGAAGGTTCTTGTTTGGCTGAGAAAGGCTGCAACATGAGAGTAATTAAGATATACAATAAGTCCGGCGCAGAAGGAACGTGGTGTGGAGTCACAATTCAAAATAATGATTTCTATCAGCTTCAAGTAGGAGAAGATCTTCAATGGGGAGCAGATAGTACAGTTGTTTCAGATATCGGCAGCGAAGATTTAGTCGTTAACGATGGAGATAGCGATTTAGATGTCAATAGTGGAGTTGATTGGCTAAAGGGAACAGTTAACTATTTGTTGGGTCCAACCGATATTGATGGCGCCCGGATTAGTAGAATAAAAGCATCAAATTTGGGTTGGATTTATAATCTTATTCCTATTGAATTTACTACTTCGGATCTTGATAGTGTGTATAGTAAGCTAGACGATGGGACTGATCGTAGCGGAGTTACTTTAAAATTATATGATTCGAGCGACGATGAAATCACAAGTGAGGAAAATGAAGGAAATGCTGTTAAGACTATAGTAGATTTTGAACCACCATATGACTATGAAATTATTGGCGGCTCGTGTCGTCAGAAGAGTACTCCTTCAGGCGACATCCGTGTTTGGGTGACTGCCGCTCCTGATATCCCGGCATCTAGTGGGGGATCCATTCCTATGATTGGCGGGGTTAATATGTCGTACATTGATCCAGGAGATCAAGTTACAGCTGACGGAAGAGCATCTACATTTTTGTCATATAGTGAGACATATCACTCAAATAAAATGCGCGTTATTATAAAACATGGAGCTGGAGATAGCCACGATATTATGGTTGTTCTCGAAACATTTAGGAATAAAATAGTGTCATAATGGAAATTATCTTTTGCGAGGGAAAATCGCTAATATCTAAGGCTATCATGTTGTTTAGCTCGAAAAGGGGCTGTGAAAAAGTATCTCACGTAGCTATTCGTTATAGTGAGCCTGAGCATGAGTGGATGGTAGAAGCGTCGTGTTTTGGAGTCGAGCCTGATTGGTGGCAATATTTTATCAAAAGATACGACACGATATATCGCTACAGATATAAACCAGAAGGCGGAGACGCAGCTCTTGACAAGCTGATAGATAAATATGGACATAAACCATATGACTATCTCGAAGTTCTTGGTTTTGCTATTAAGATTGTGTTTAAGAAGATAGGAATTACAATTAAAAACCCACTGGGGTCGAGAAATGAACTCATTTGTACAGAGCTTGCTCAGGAATTATTGCGCGAGACAGCAGATGTTGTCCTTAAGGGGTTAGACAAAGAATCTATGACACCCATAGAGTTGCATGAATGGGTCAAAAATAGCGAGTGTTTTGACAAAATTGTCAAATCAATTTAATTTAAATTGTACATAAAAAGATACTATAATTGTAAGGTATATACCCATAATTAATCAATTTTACATGTAAAAGGAGTTAGCAATGGCAAACAAAAGACTTAGCGATAAACAGGTGAAGTACGTTCGCGCGGCGGTTCCCCTGAAGAAAGAAGATAAAATTGAAGAGAAGCTTGCCCCTCTCGCCGTCGGTCGGGTTGTTCTTGCGGCTTCCCCGACAAACGTAGCGATTGAAGGCATTGCAGCCGGCGATATCGCTATCGTTTCTCTCGTTAGCGACGACACAGGAGCCCCGGTTGGGCTTATTCTTGCCGAGTGCGAGGCTGGAAATTTGAAAATTACGCCAGCGGGTGTGACGAATAATGACGCTGTGCTCTCATTTGTGATTTTCAGAGCATAAAACTTTAAAGCCTTGTGCTTTAATTTTTTCTAGGAGGAGAGCCCAGTGCCCGAAGATAAAGAGCGGACCATCGAATTTCAACTCTTAAAACAAGAAATTACAACCCTTCAGCAAACAACTGGAGACTTAAAACTAGCTCAAGTAGATCTTGGCGAGAAAGTCGATGGGATTCGTATTAGTCTCGCCAAACAAAACGGAGCTATCCCTAGAATTGAGTCTAGTGTTCAAATGTTAGTCGCAACTGTTAATCAACAGTTTGAACGATTTAATAAAAAAGACGACGAACAAGATAAGAGAATTGGACAAAACGAAAAAGATATTGCCTTGATGCAAACAGCAGAAAAGGTAGAATCTAAAACATTGAAAGACTACAAAGGTTACCTAAAATGGGCAATTGGTTTAGCCGTCTCTTTGGGAGCTCTGATTCTAGGGGCCCTAAAGTGGTTCTTTTAGATGAAAAAAAGAAAAAAGAAGCCCCTTTGGGCCCAGGCGATAAGCTCTCTGCTCATTTTAGACGCAAAGAGTTTAATTGTAGCTGTGGCAGTTGCCCTCCTGCTGTGGTGGACGGTCAAATTATCAAATGGTTAGAAGCTATTAGAAAAAAGATTAGCTGTCAGTTTGGTAAGGACACAAAAATAACCATTACATCAGGAAAGAGATGTAAAAAACACAATAAAAAAATCGGCGGACATCCAAATAGTAAGCACGTTCCCGACGAAAGCGGAAAAGTTAGAGCGGTCGATTTTAAAATAATTGGGCTTTCGGGATCTGATTTAGAAGATATCGCCCGTTCAGAAGGGGTGAGAGCGGTTGGCGTTGCTTCGACGTGGGTTCATATTGATACAAGAGTCGATAGAGATAGAAGGTGGGAGTATTAGATGAGTCTGATATTCAATGTTATAGACGGATATAGCGACGAGATCATTGATATCAGCACATTCTCCTTCTATGGGAGCGAGGGAGATAAAGTTTTTCGAGCTCAGATTCTTGAAGAAGTTAGTGGGGTCCCGTATCACATTAGTGTCGCGGCTACCGTTAAGCTTACTTTTCCCGGCGCCGAAGAAAACATAGTTCTTGACGGGGCTATTCTAGGTAACAGAAGTCTTGTTGAAGTAACGATCCCTGGAGACACTCTACCTTTCATTACCACAGGTGGAGTTCAAGTTCAGATTACAGAGGGGTTCGGAACGACGATTGCTTACTATGGCGGAGCGGTGAGAAAACTAACCTATACAGAGGCCTCAGGTCAGCAGCCTTCTGGAACGGGAGCAGGGGGAGAGACTGTTAAAACAAGCGGAACAGATCCTGTTGCTGGATTTTTGTTAGATGAGTTGTTAGCTGGGGCAGGAATTCAGATTACAAAGGAAACCGTCGGGGGCCAAGAGAAAACAAAAATTGCCGCTATTTCTAATCCTATTGAGCAATCAAACCTGACTCTGACTACAGAAGCGGCATTTACTTGGGATCTATCGACAGGGCAGTTAATTTTTGATAAAGATATAGAAATTCATATTCCTGGGACAACTGTTATTAATACAATTGATTATACTGTAAGCTCCCCAATTGTTTTTAGTGCTAATGATCAAGTAGCTTACATTGATGTTAGTCTTACTACATCTCAAACAATTGCGGTAACGGTTGTTGATGAATCTAGTTTTGTTGATCAGCAGGGTCGATATATCATGGCAAAGCGTCTAGAAGACGAAATAACAATCTATGATATGCTTGTGTAAGGTGTATAATGTCATTAGAAGTAAAAGTGCTTAATGAACTGAATGCAGCTCGATTTCAAGAGGTTAATGAGTTCGAGTTTTTTGCCGATGAAGATAGAATAATTAAGCTTCAAATTTTTGATGAGTTATCAAACAGTGTTTACTTGATTCCGTTGACCGCCACAGTAAGTATCGTTTTACGAAAAAAGGATAATACAAATTTGACTAAAGCAGCGACGATCAACACTACTCATAGAAGTGTTATTATTGCTGCCCTTACTGCAGCCGAAACTGCCGAATTGATTAGCGGAAATATTCTCGTCACAATTGTTGATGCCGGTCAAACGAGAATAGCCAGAGGAATTAACAAGATGAAGCTGCTGTCAAAGGTTAGGTCTTTCTAATGAAGCGGAAAGTCACGGGGTTTGAAGAAAAAAAAGCTAAAAAGAATCAGAGACTGTTTACTGAGTTAGATAAAAAAATTCTTCAAGTAGAAACGGCAATATTTGAAAAAGAGTGTGAGTTAAGTCGCCTAAAGCTTGAGCATATGAGACTTAAAAGCGAGATGGAAAAATTAGAGGGCGATATTGTTAAACATTTAAGAGAGTTAGATGTCAAATAGAAACTTTACATCGAGAACCGAAGCTTTAATTACGCCGTCTGTTTTGAAGAGAAGGTATCTTCACGGCGTTAATACCAAAGACGACGATGGAAAAGAGTTATCAAACCAGACTCTTTCTGAGCTTATCAATAACGCAGTTGGTTGGCTAGAGGAAGAGTTAGATATTCCTATTCGCCCGCTTGTGTTTAGCGAAGCGAATGAAAATCAAGAGTGGCACGACTATCGGAATGTTGATACTTATTGGAATTGGAATTTTATTAGGCTTGATGTTTATCCGGTACTTTCCGTTGAGTCGGTGAAAGTAAAGTTTCCAACTCATCAAGATTTGATTGAATATCCAGTGAGTTGGTTTAGGGTTGAGGAGGATACGGGAATTTTGAGACTTGTTCCCGATAGCGGATCAGTTCCGCTCGTATTAACGAACACGGGGGTTCTTCTTCCGCATTTAGCCCTTCAAAGAAGGTTGATTCCGCAGATGCTACAGATTGAGTATACGGCGGGATTTGAGCTTGACAAAATTCCTGTTTTGTTAAATAATATTATTGGATTGAGGGCTGCAATCGATGTTCTGAATATTGCTGGAGACTTAATTACAGGGGCGGGAATTGCATCTCAGTCTATTGGGTTAGATGGGTTAAGTCAAAGCATTGCGACTACATCGTCCGCCACTAACGCTGGATATGGCGCTCGTATTATTCAGTACGAGAGTCAGCTTTATGGCGGAAGCGGTGGCGGATTTGGCGGTGGCGGCGGAAAGAAGCCAGGGCTACTCCAGAAAGCTAAAGATAATTACAAAGGAATAAGGATAGACGTGATCTAATGCCATTTGTTCCACATGAAACATCAACTTCGGTTACCGATATCAGTTCTCATACTCTGTCTTCAATGTCAATCCCAGAGAAGTACAAATTCTATATGTGGATGAAGACAAGAGGAATGAAGGTAAACGATTTTAAAGATGTCGATCTACCCTCAGGGGTTTTAAGTTTAAGAAAAGACGATGACGGAGTATATAGCGGAAGTTTTGTTAAAAGTGAAGTGAGCGATACAGGCGAAATTCCGCTGAAGTTTGATAAAAAAACTCTTCCCGAGATTGTTAAAATGCTCGAGGTTAAAGAGTATATTGAGCCTGCATCGATTGCTTCTCTCCCAGAGCTAGAGGAGAGGGGCGAAGACACCGAAGCTCCGCAACCCGTTGAGGCGGAGAATATTGTGGTGCCGTCGTCAAAGGGAGATATTAATATTACAATCAATGTTCATAAAAGTAAGGGAGCGATTATGAATCGTAATAACGAAAAGGGCAGGAAGTCGTTGGTTAAAGATCTTTATGAAGAGTTGAAGAAATCCGGGCATACCGTTAAAGAGATCAAAAGCGCTTCTAATATTAGTGAATTAATTAGCAAGCTGCCAGAAAATAGACGAGAAGCTTTTCAGAAGAGATTACAAGGCCAAAAAACCGTTAAAAAGAGCTTTACGCATTATCAGGAAGAGTATGGACTCCCAGAGTCTCTCGATACCGATGAAAAGATTATGAAAGGTAAAAAGGCTTTTAGGCGAATGATTAAAGATTTTTGTAAGTCTGAGAAGAAAGAGCAAGCCAGTCGTCGCGCCTTCTCAATTTTGAAAGGGAAATACGGGATTGAGGGAATGAAGCAGCTGAAGAAGTCTTTTAAAGAAACCAATACTTCTTGGAGAGAAACCCTTGGTGATTTGTTTCCAAAGACTTTTGCCCTCTTGAAAGTAAAAGCCAATAAACTTGACGATACAATGCCTGAAATGAATAAGAGCGGGGCTTTGGTTGAGTCAAAGGATTTTTACAAGGCTAGTGAGAATATCGGACTATATAGAATTCAGATGCGTGAAGAGAACATGGAGAAGTCCGGACTAAATGCCAGCCCTAATACAGGAGATGAGCCGAGTGTAGATGGAAGCGGCGAGAACGAAAAAATTCAGAGCAATAATCCGGGGACGCAGGATTCTTTTGCGTCTCAAATGCCAAAGATGGATCCTGATGGAAGCTATCATATGAGTGATGCCAGAGGTGGAAACGACGAAATACAGCAATTTGCCTCACGTTTAAATGCTATGATGCAACCTCAACCCTCTACTCAGAAGAAATCGGATATTACCCCTGAGCGTTCGGAGAATGGAGAAGCGGGGAATGGTGGAGTGAGCGAAATTCAGCAAAAAACTTCTTCAGCTCCCTCTCCAGATGCTGGTTCTTCAACCGAGCAAAGTAAGATTGAGAACGAAGGAAGTGGCGGAATGGGTCGGGATGGTAAAGCGGGCAAAATGGATGGGATGAAAGAAAGGTCGTAATGGCCGTAATTAATAAAAAAATACCAAAAACAAAATCCTTTGATCCTAAATTTAATACTATTTCGCTTAATCCTGCTAAAGTAAATCAGATGATTGAGGATCAAGGGGTGCGGGTTAGAGTATATCGCACAGTATTGTGTCCAAATAGGAAAAGTATTGATTCCGCTGAGCATGAGATTAATTGTTCGATTTGTAAAACAAAAGACGGATTTATTGACCTTGAACCAGTTGAAACATGGGCATTTGTTGGAAATCAGGATCTAACGAAACAGTTTAATGTAGAAGGAGCTTGGGACGAACAAGGAGTTGTAATGACCTTTCCAACAGGGGTTGAAGTTTTTTACTGGGCTAAAATTGAACTAATGGACTTTACGACTCCAATGATTGAACTAGTTCAACGTCAAGATGGGGATATTGATAATTTGAAATACCCCGCACATTCTGTTAATGTTTTAATTGACATAGATGGAGTTAGATATTATCAGGATACAGATTTTCAAGTTGGCGTAAATGGAAATATCCAATGGATTGAAGTTCGCAGGCCGGACAAAGGAAAGATTTATACACTACATTACAATTATCCAGTAACGTTTAGAGCAGTAAATGCAGTTCATATTAATAGGTTCTCACAGCTTGGAGCTAAAAGAGATCATAAAGAGCCGATCGAGCTACCGCAGCAATGGAATTGTAAGAGAGATTTTTTGATTGAGAGAAAAGATTTAGACGAAAACTTACTAACACCTAACAAGATTATTAACGAACAGAATCCATAATGGGTAAGAATATTAGTATAGATAGCAAGGCAAAGGAACTTGGAATAGATTTACGGTTTGCAGCGAAAACGGCGATAAAACAACTTCAAAGCGCATTAAAGCAAACTGCAACCGCGACATATAATGAATTAGTAAGGAGAGCGCAAGATAAGTTAAAAACAACCCGAGATGACTACATAAACGCTTTGCATTGGGAACAAATTGGCCCTGATTCATACATTATCTATTTAGATGATACGATGGGACACATAGAAGACGGCTTCTCAACATTTGATATGAAGCCTGGTTTGTTAAAAGGACCAAATGCTAAAACGACAGAAAAAGGAACTCGATATAATACAGTCCCTCAAACATACAGACCGAAATCAAAGCAAGCGATCATGGCTCCGGGGTTGAGGGAGCAACTACAAGAAGTAATTTCGGCCAACAAGATGCAAAAGATTTTTAAGGATAAAACAACCGGAAGGCCATTAGAGGGAATTGTTGCTGCGGTAAAAGAAACAGGGATTGAGAGATTGCAGGGGCTGGTTAAAGTACAGAAAAGGTATAAAGAGAAAACACAGAGCTTTTATATGACATTTAGAAGAGTGAGCGACAATAGTGATCCGAGTAAGTGGATTCATCCTGGATATGGCGGAGCTCATTTATTTCCCGAGGTTGAAGATTATTTGGAAAAACAAGTAGACAAAATACTAAAAGCGATATTTGAATAATGGGTTTCATTTTTACAGATCTGGTTATTGAATCGATTATCCGCGACGGGCTTGTGGATATGAAAAATAAACTTGCCACTAGTGATGATCAAGTCCCAGATGTGTTTTCAGAGCTTTTAGCTTCTCATTTGTCGGTAAAATATGGCCAAGGTGAAATTGATTCGATTTCGACAATGGTGGGAGTTCAAGATACTATTCATGTTGTTCATTCATTTGCTCAAGTAGATACCAAAACGCCTTGCATTTCAATTCATTTGATGGATGCATCGGAAGACGAGCAACATGCGGTGTTAGGGGATTTTGGTGAAAATCACGATTATGCAGCTGCTCCTACAGAGTTTGTAAGCTCTTTTGATTGTGATAGTTATAACTCGGTAACAGGAATTATTGATGTATCAACTGCGGATCCTAATTTAGCGCCAATAAGAAGAGGGCATATATTTAAAGATGGCTCTGGAAATCAGTATGAAATTAAGGGCGCGATTACTAATGAAAGTGGAAATAAAAAATTTGGCGTTGAAAAAGATTTGACTCTTAATTTAGTGGGATGCACAATTATTTCTCAAACTAATTTTCAGAGGAGAGAAGAGCAGACAATTCCTGATAGAGAAAATGTTATGGTTGGGATTCATACCGAGAACGCTCTTCAGACCAAATGGCTGTATAATATTGTTAAATACATTTTGCTATCTAGGAAAGACGATCTTTTTACTCGGGGATTAAGAATAACGGCCTTGGATGCTTCTGATTTTGGATTTGATGTTAGTAAGATACCGTCAAATATTTATACTAGATTTATAACGCTTAAAGCGTTAGTTTACCATAAATACGAGACGGGATTGGTCACCCTCGTTGATACTGTTGAATCAGTTGTCAGGACGCAGCGCAGACCTGATAAAATTCCGAGAGAGAATGAAGACGAGATGACAGTAAGAACATTAGAAGACCCAGATTTAGAAAATTAAGGACCAAATATGAAAAAGAAAAAAAGAAAAAATACAAAGGAGAAGGTGATGAAAGATGAGCCAAAGCGCGATGAGGCCGCGGAAGTAATAGGGTTCGATAAAGCTTTTAGAATTTTTAAATTACAAAGTCCCTTAGCTAGTTTGTGGGACAAAGAATCAGTAAAAGTATTTGTCGCGAAAAGAATGCCATCTTTGAAAGCCTCGCTAGAGGATTTTATTGAGATATTGAACAAGTATTAAGGCGATAAAAAGGAGATTAACCATGGCCATAATTAGGAATTTTAATGGAGCCTCGCTAAGGAAGCCCGGAGCGTATAGTGCGCTCAAGGTTCAGCTTGATGGCGGTTTGCCCTCCGTTGCTGTCGGAATCGTCGGGATTGTTGGAGAGTCTCTGAGAGGCGCTCCAGGATCAGTTGATGGCGTGACAGAGTGGGATAGCACTCAGCTACCTGATCTGATCGCATATTATGGAAGCGGACCTATTGTTGACGCTGCTCTAGCGCTTGTTAATCCATCAAATGATGGACGAGTTGCTAATGGCGCCAATAGGCTTAAAGTTTTTAAGACCAACGCTTCTCTTCAAGCATCTTTGACGCTTGCCGATAGTTTTGGAGATCTGAAAGCTGCTTCATATGGAGCTGAAGGGAACTTAATTAGCGCTACCATTGAGCAAGATTTGTCAGTTGTTGAGGCTACAACTCAATCTAGTTCGAGTATTGTTTTCACTGGAGACGAGTCAGGCGCTCAGATTACAGTGAGAGAAAATGGCGGAGCAGTCAACGTTTATACGGTTAGCGGGAACATGGCTGATATAGCTGCGCTTCTTGCTGATTTTAATAACGATGCAAATTGGACTGTTCCTCCAACTTTGACCGCAACAAATGATGGAGATAAGCTGATTATCTCTCAAGACGCAGATGCAAGCGCTCATAAGCTTGGAGCTGGAAGAAGTTTTGAGATTGTTAGCTCCGATCCGCTGTTTAATCTTTCAGCTGGACTATCCGTTCCTTCACAAGAGCCGAATCGATCTATGCTTATTGAAAGGCAGTCGGACGGAACGCAAGAGAACACAGATGATTCAACCGGACCTCTTGGTGGAGACATTTTCATGGAAATTGGATGCGATGCAACTACTTGTTCTTTGACAATTAGTGCGACGCAACTCACGACTGTTGCCGTTGGCGGTCCGGCTTCACTATCTCTCGATCTATCTGATTATTCTACGTTGAATGATTTAGCTTCTTTCATTAATGCGCAGGCCGATTACAGTGCTTCTATTCCTTCAGGGATTAATGGCGGACTTTCGCCATCGGTTCTTGATAGGGTAAGCGCAATTGGGGTCGCGTCTGGAGCTAATAAACCTGGAAGAATTAAAGCTGACTCATATGCTGTTGAGCAGTTTATTTCTCAAAGTTCGCAGCTGACAGAGCTTGAACCTTCAAGTTCTAAAGGCCTGCCAGACGTTCTCAGTAAGACGTTTTTGTCTGGCGGGGCTCGAGGAGCTTCGGCGAGTTCTGATTTTTCTGCCGGATTTACAGCTCTTGAATCAGAAAGAATCAATATGTTGGTTCCTTTGATTTCACAAGACGCTTCAGATGATATTGTCGAAGATTCAACGATTACAGATGCAGCTTCGTCTTATGATATTGAGTCTGTTCAAGTTGCTGCACTCAATCACGCTAAGAAGATGGGAAATACTCAGAATCGAAGCGAGAGACAGGTATATGTCGGATATCGCGGAGCATTTGAAGAGTGTAAGTCTCAGTCTCTTTCGTTGAATAGTGAACTTGTTTCACTTGCTATGCAAGATGTTCAAGTCGTAGATAATAGTGGAGAGCTGGTTTTTAAACAGCCGCACATCCTTGCATGTCTAGTGGCCGGAATGCAAGCGGGAGCGGAAATTGGAGAGCCGGTGACCTTCAAATATATTAATGCTTTTGGCATTAGACATCTTAAGAAACAAGGCGTTACTCCGAGCGCTTTGGAGCTGTTTGATCCTGCCAAACAGTTTAATCAAGCAATCGATAACGGGTTGTTAATTGTCGAGAAACCATCTTCTGGTGGAATTAGGGTTGTGGTTCACAATTCTACATACTCCAAAGATGATAATTTCGTCTATAACAGGCCGTCGGTTCTTGGAGCTGCGTTTTATGTTGCTTTCGATTTGAGAGGATATCTTGAGAATATCTTTATCGGGACAAAAGCAAAAACAGGTAGCGCTGAGAGTATTGCTAATGCGGTGAAAGCTAGGATGACTGGTTACTTGAGAGAAGATATTATCGTTGGCGACGATACCAACGATTTGTTAGGGTATAAAGCTCTAACAGTTACTTTGGTCGGGAATACGGCCTATGTGGACGTAACTATTACGCCTGTGCAAGGTATTGATTTTATTCTTGCGACAATTAGGCTTGATAACATTAGACAATCAGCATAATAAAAGGAGAGTATAATGTCAATTGTTACAACTGGTGCAAGAGCTATTTTCAAAATTAATGGTGAGAAAGTAGTTTATGCCTCTAATTGCAACTATAATATCAATCATACTCTTCAGCCAATTGATGTTTTAGATAGAATCGAACCCATTGAGCAGGCTGAAACAGGGTATACGGTTGATTTTAGTTGTACGACGTTTAGAATTGCTAATCAATCTGCTGTTAATCTTGGTATTCAACCTAAGTTAGCAGAGATTTTACAGCAACCTGAACTCACGGCTGAAATTATCGATAGTCAAACTGAAACTACGCTTCTTCTTATTGAGCGAGTGAAAATGACTACTCGTTCTGGTACGGTTGACGCTCGCGGCGTTTTTACCGAGACTTGGAATTTTATTGGCATTAAAGCTTCTGACGAAGCTGGTCAATAAGCACATTATGTGCGGTTGGATTCGCGGATGTAGAAAAGGTGGAAGTCTACATCAAAAATTAAAATAAAAGGATAATATAATGAGCAATACAAGTAAAAAACTGACTACTTCTCTCCCTTCTATGGAGCACACCTTTCATTTGTCTGTAATTGGCGAGACGACCAACCAGATGTATAAAGGGGATTTTACTTATCGTAAGCCTAGTATTGGCGATAGAGCCAAAGCTCAGGTTATGCGCACAAGACTTGATGGAGATTTAGCAAATCTCGATCCTAACATCCAGCTGTTCCATTCAATGATTTCAATTCTAAGATACACTATCCAAAAATGTCCTGTTTGGTGGGAAGAAACCGACCATGGGTACAACCTACATGATTTGAATGTAGTCGAAGAGGTGTATAAGGAAACATTGAAGTTCGAAAAAGAGTGGGCGGAGAAGATTTATGGAGAAGAAAGTCAAGATAAGCTTCCAAAATCTTAAACGAATAGCATATAACAAAGTCAAAAAAGATCCTGCTACTCTTGAAGAGCTGGAAGAATTTTTAAAAGATTGGTGGAGTGATAAGTTTAATTTACCCGACAATCATCCCCTCTTATTAGAAAAAACCTTTGAAGAGCTCCTTATTATGTACTTCAAAGATACCTTTAGGAATGAAGATGGAGAAGAAACTAAAGACTATGAGATTCGTGAGGGGATAAGAAAATCAGACGAAGATTGGTTCAGAAAACAAATGGGAGAAGAGGAATACAACAATAGTAAAACTCTCAACTCTTCTCGAGATGAACAAAAGATAGGATTTGAAGAGAAATTTGATGTGCTCGGTGAATAATGCCTAGAAGCGAACATACATTACTAATAAAAGGCGATTTTAAAGATTTTGAAACTAAGTTCAAAGGTCTATCTGACAAGCTAGAAGCTTTTAGTCGGAAGGAACTTGGTGTTAATCTTAAAACCGAATCTCTTGATATCTTCAAAACGAAGAGTACTGAGGTAATCGGCAATCTTAAAACGATGCAGCAAGCTACAAAGAAAGCTATCGACGAGTTGGCTGCGAGCTTGAAAACTGCAAAATCTCCTCAAGAAATTGATAAGCTTAATAAACATTTGATTGTCACTAAAAGGTTTGCTAGACAGATTGGCAAAGAGATCCAGACCTGGGAAGTAGCGGAAAAAGGAAAACAATTTTCTGGTATGTTACAGAAAATGACTTCTGGAATGGGAGGAATAGCAAGGCTTGGGGCCGGTGGCGGGATGGGCGGTGGAGCTGGAATGGGGTTGCTGACTAAGTTAGGGGTTGCGGGAGCAATTGCTGCAATTCCCTTAGCTTTGTATGCTGGCGCAAGTATGCTTGGTGGCCCGAGGAGAGGAATCGCCGGTCAGAATATGCAAATTATGGGTTTGGGCGGACCTACAAGTAGGAGAGGATTAGAGGGTCTCAGAGAAGCGGGGATAGGGCAGGGATTTGGAGCTCAGGAGACACTAGCGGCTGCGGCTCAGGGCTTAAGAACTATGGGACCCGAATTAGGTAGAGCGGGAACCATGGGGAGATTTGCTCAGTTTGCCCGCGGGACAGGAATGGAGCTCGGCGAAACTATGCAAATAGGGGGTGCCTTTCGACAACAGGGTTTAAGAGGGCAACAGATTGCAAGACAAATGGAAGAGATATACGCTAGAGCTACTGCTCAAGGCTTTGATAAATCAAGAGCTTTAAATTTTTTACAGATGACGGCTCAAGCTACTTCTGCAATGGCTCAGTCGGGGTCCGCTAATATTGCCGGAACGACTGGAATTGTAGAAGCTTTAGCTAGAAAATCAGGATTTTTTAAGGAGACTCCGGCAAGAGGATTTGCCGCTTTAACAGGAATGACTGCTGCTTTTACTGCATCAAGCGGCCCGAATCAAATGTTAGCTTTAAGAGCGTTGAAAAGAATGCCAGGGGCCGGAAGCAAGTCAATGGCCGATTTGTTGTGGAGGCAAAGATTTGGATTTGGAGAAGCAGTTCCTGGTGAAAAAGGTAGAACAGCGGTAGGCTTAGGAAATCAGTTTTTAAGAACCATTACAGAAGCTGGCGCTGGCGGAATGTCTTTAGAGCAGATTAGATCTGCAAATCCCGAAGAGAGAGAACAGCGAACAAGAATGGGCGCAATTAGGATGCAAGAAACCTTAGGCGTTAGTATGAGTCTTGCCGACCAGCTAGTAAGAGCGATGGTTAAGAATCCGGAAGCTCAAGAGTCGAAAGATCTGCAGCAAAAAATTAAAGATGAAATGGAGAAGAACAAAAAGACTACAGGCGATATCGTTGAGTCTATAGATGGGCAAGTAAAAGTTCAAGAGGCAATGTTAGAAGAATTGAAATTGGATCTCGGCGATGCAATGGTTCCTCTTACTGTGATGATCAATAAGGGGATCTGGACTATGGTAAAGCTGTTAGGTAAGCTTCCGTTTATGGGAGAGATTGGAGCCGTTGCTCAGGAAGCTGAAGATAAAATGACCCAGATGACCCTTGCTACCGCTAGGAGAAAGCTAGAAAAAGATCAAGCTCTAACAGTTGAAGAAGCGGAAACATTAGGCGAGACTGGCGCTGGAGAGTTTCAGCAAGCTTGGCGTAAAACACAAAAAGCAAGAGTTGGAGCTTTAGCTACCCACGAATGGCATGCTAGAGGTCGTGGAAGAGAGCTGACTAAAGAAGAGAGAACCGCTGCTTCTAAAGAATATGAAGCCGCTAAAGCTAATTTAGCTACTGTATTCGAAAAAGTTACTGCTCCTTTACGAGAAGGGATAGCTGATATTATAAATAACAATAAAGAGCTTAGTGAAAGTCAAAAAGAAACTATCTCTACGCTTAGAGAACAAATAAGACAGATAAAAGCTGCTCTTCCTAAAGGCGGTATGGATGCTCGTAATCCTGCTTTTAATATAGATAGGCCCGCAGGGAATAATGGGTAATGCCAAATATTTTAGAAAATACAAGAACGGAATGCGCTGTAAGAATTTTTTCTTTCGCGAATCAGATTCTGGAAAATAAGTTTAATGAAAGAGAAATGAACGACAGTGAGCTGTTAGATACGGTAGAAATAGATGTTGAAAAAGGAATAACTTCGTGTAGTATTACTCGAACTAAGAACGATCCAGCCGCTACTTTTACTATAGAAATGAAACCGAATGATAGTGTGGCTAAAGTTAGACCTGGCGACTGGATTATGATCTATTTAGATAAAGCTGAAAATATTGATTATTCTACAAACAGAGGGCTTAAGCTGGTTGGAAGCATAGATAGAGTTTCTGTGAGTAAACAGGTCATGGAAAATGGAGCCGTTACTCGTGTTTTGATAATCGCTGGAAGAGGAATTGGAAAGATATTAGAAAAGACGCAGATGTATTTCGCTCCATTTCATGATAGAAGAATACAAGAATTAGCACTAACAGCTAGCGGATTCAAACTAGAAGGATCTCCGGTAGATTTTGTCAAGGAATATTTTAACGTTTTCTTTGGCGGTAAATATAAAGACGCCACCGTTGACTCAGAAACAAATACTCAGTCATTGTTTCAATTACTTCTTCCGCCGCGAGTGTTTAATGCTTTAAAAGGGGAAACGAGAAAGAAAGGATCTACAACGGCGTTTTTTGACATATTGCGTCAGAAGATTGGAAAAGATATTGAAGGATATAGTATTTTTAGAGATGTAAGTAGAATTACTAGCGGGAATGTTTGGAGTGTGTTAACTCAGGCTTCTAATCCCATTCAGAATGAGATATTCATTGATTTGAGAAAAGAAAATTTAGGAATGGCTCCAACATTGATTTTTAGACGAATTCCTATGACCAACGATGAGTTGAAAAAGCTGACTCCGAAAGATCAAAGAGTTTCTATTCCTGAGCTTAACATTATATCAGACGATCTTGGTTTTAGCGATCACGAAAGATATAACTATACCTTAGTTAGATCGTCAACAAGCAATTTAACTGGTATTAATTTTTTAAATGCTGCTGGTAAAAAGGGATTACCTCTAACAAATATTGATTCCATAAGAAGATATGGTCTGAATATGATTGATAGAAATACCGAATTTGCCGTCACTAAAGAAAGCACATCTTCTTTTGTAGAGTGGAATAATATTATCAAATGGTCAGAGAGAATGGCCAATTATTGGCACGATTATTACAGATATGAGAACGGGACAATAGTCGTTGCGAACATGTCCAATTTTCAGATAGGCGAGATGGTTGAGCTAAAAGATAGAGAGCGATTGTATATGGTGGAAAGTATTTCCATTCAGTGGAGCTATTTACAGCCAATATTCACTTCGCTAGAAGTAACGCATGGAATTAAATCAAACGGTCAATTTGTTGACGAACTTGAGCTGCTAGGGGATTTTCCAAGCGGTCCGACTTTTGCGTAATTGCGGAGAGACGATGACGAGAAGAATGGTAGATGGAACAATTATCAGCTCTAATACTCCAGCAGCGCGTAGGTCTGGCAATTCGAGAGTTTTTAATAATTTTGAAATCTATAAAGCAGTCGTCACGGACGTTATTCCAAAAACGGATTCTAGAAATGTTTATGGATTTGGAACCGAGTATAATGTCCTTATTGAGGGCGGAAGCAGAGAAGGAGAAAGATTAAGTAATGTAGTGTCGCTAAATTCATTTGGCGGAATCAATAATTTTTGTGAATGGGTTTACAATAAAAGAACGACCAACCTAACGGGCGGGAAAATGAGCGCTACAGAAGCCGCTCAAAACTTTGATAACTCGTATGTAATTGTTGGGTTTATTAGCGGTCACTACAATTCGGCTGTAATTCTGGGAGCCTATCCTCATCCGGGAAATCTTGTTGAAAAACCAGCAGTTAGCGATGGTGAAACTTTGGTGGGGGAATTTAATGGTCTCCGGTGGAAAATTAATGATGATGGTGAGTTGATCATTACTTATTTTGGCGGCAAGAGAAACCCAAAAACCCCTCATACTCCAGTACGATCTGGCACGGCTCCTACAGAGATTAAGATTGACAAAGATGGAAAGGTATTTGTTACTGATAATAAGAATCAAAAAATCTTAATTGATAGAGTTAGCGAGACAATCCGAATTGAGAATCCAGAAGCTTTTATTCAGCTTGATATTCCTAATAAGACCATTGAAGTTAACGCAAATAAAGATGTCAAAAACATATCTGGCGAAAAGCAGATTAATACGGTTGGAACAGACGAAACAACGACCGTTGGCGGAAATAAGCAAACAACCGTCGAAGGAACACATACAGAGACTGTAAAAGATACTGTTACTAACAATTATCAAAAAGATGTAACTGAGACAATAGGTCAAAAATGGCAAATTAATGTTTCGGGAGATGTCGATCTTAATAGCGGTGGGAAGGTTACGATTGATGCAAGTAGTAATGTTGAAATTCAAGGGAACGGGAAAGACATCGTTACTACAGGAAGCTATGATCCATTTTTGATGGCCCCTCATGTAGCGGGCTACAATAAAATAAAGGCTGGGGGATAAAACATGGCAATGAATAAAGATCAGCTAGGGCAAGAAATTGTTGACGCAATAAAGAGCGTTACGGGCGGAGCCGAGACTCCGCAGGTTCTGGCGATTTGGCAGGCAATTTCAAAGGCAATTATTGATCATTTAATCGCTAACGCAGAAGTGACAGTCGAACATAGCGGGCCTCAAACTGGAGGAATAACAGGGTAATATAATGGCTGGAATTGGCGAAATTATCAAACAGGTTCAGAATACAGTGGACTTCTTCACAGGAGAAGCTGCGGGTAAAAGGGGAGCTCTATATCCAGATCTCTCTCTTATAACGAACACTATTAAGGGTAAAAACTGGAAACTTAGTCTTCCATATAGCTTCAAGGTCATTAACAACAATAGGCCTTTAAAGCCTGAGTCAGCGGCCGAGGGATATTCTGAGTTTAAGTTACATATTAATCCGTCAGATTTGCAACAAGATGAACAATTTTCTATTTTAATTACCCCGACACAGGGCGGAATAGTTGTCGAACATAATGGAATTATTTTTAAAACCTTAATAATTTCTGGAACGACTGGCCTTCATCCCTTTAAAGGAGTTGGAGGAGCTCAGAGTAGCGGTAAGGTTATTGCCGGTCGATCTGATTTGAGAACAGGATATGAGCATTTTCAAGAGCTAAGAAATTATTTTAGAGCATATGCTGAGGAAAAGAAAAACAAATTAGAGTTGAGGCTCTTATTCATTAATAGAAAAGACAACGAAGTTTTTATTGTTGAGCCGGAATCATTTTCTTTGAAAAGATCCGCTTCTAGAGGTTTTTTATATGACTATACAATTCAAATGCGCGTTCTTGGAGCAGTCGAAGCAGAGCAAACAATAGCCGATCCGCTGCCTGGAATGTTTCAAGACTTTGACAATGTAATTAGTGAGGTAAATGAGAAGCTTACAATTGCCAGGGGAGTGATGTTAAAGAATCAGGCTATTTTAAGAAACATTGAGGGAAACATCGCTCAGACATTTTTAGAGCCATTAAGAAAAGCAACCTTAGCTACGAAAGCTTTGATCGGAGCAATTTATAGTATCTATGATATGCCAAGTTCGCTTGCAAATAAGCTTACGGCGGGGTCTAAGGCTGCTTATTATAACCTGATTGCAAGTTTAAAAAGAGAAGGAAATCCGGCGTTTAGAGAAGTAGCTATTCCTAAAAATATTAAAAGAGAAGCAACAAAGAAATATACCAATGATTTTCTTCCTCCTGAAGCAGCGGAACAAGTTACCTTAGATTTTTTAAATGACGACGAAAAGCGCGAGTTTAATGAAGAAGTTAGTAGCGTTAAAAATTCTTCAAGAGAGTTTTACGAGACCTTAAAGGAAGAAAATCAAAGAATTTATGACAATGCAAGCGAAGCGTTTGGCTTAGGGAATGAAGATTATAATGCATTTACTAATCGACTCCAAACATTTACTCCGGGAGAAGGAAGAAGGCCTTCTGATAGCGAATCTGACGTTTTAGGCGCTTTTGATACTATTGATAAAGCTCTTGATTACATGGTATCTACTAATTTGCCGTTTAGAAATACGCTTGAAGAAAACATTAATCAAATTAATACTGTATTTAATAAGAGAATTCCTGTTGTTATCCCCGGGTCCGTTGAAGAAATAACAATTCCTTTTGATACAACCCTAGAAGATATTGCTTCTCAATATTTTAATGATCCTGAAAAGTGGATAGATATCGCGGTGCTTAATAATTTGAAACCGCCTTATATCCAAGACGCACCCACCGATCCGAGGATTAAGCAACCTGGAGATAAGCTGCTTCTTCCGCAAGCTGAACAAGCTGTTGATTTTGATATTCCTGTTACTAAGGATTATCCTATTACGGCCGCGCTGACAGCTGCAGAAAAAAATCTTGGTGTTGATATTAAACTTGATAAGAATTTTGATCTTGAATTTTCTAACAAGGGAGATTTTAAGCTAGTTGCAGGAGCCGATAATGCCGGACAAGCAGTTATAATTAACCTTACTCTTGAAAGAGGGGATTTGAAGTATCATACTGATATTGGAATTGGATTAGCCGTTGGCGAGAAAATGACCACCGTTGAGAACGTAGCAGATCAAATTAGAGAGGCAATATTAAAAGATTCAAGATTTGAGCGAATCACTAATCTTTCCGTTAATATTGAGGGCAATACGGTGAAAATGGAAGTAGATTTAAAAATAAAATGGATACAGCAGCCCGTTCCGGTAACATTACCTTTATAAGGATGTAAATAATGGCATTCAATCTTAGATCGAGACAGCAAATATTAGCCGATATGATAGCTAAAATGCTTGCTGAAACCCCAGTTAACGATATTAATAGGGCTTCGGTTATTCGAACTTTGCTCGAAGCTGCAGCGCAAGAAGCATTTCAAGAAAATTACGACATGCTTCAGATTATTAGAAACTACAATCTTAACACTACTGCGGGAGATGATTTAGTTAATAGAGCAATCGAGTATGGACTAGAAGGAAGAATTGCCGCTCAATCGGCTTCTGGCTTAGTTACAATTAGCGATAGCAATATTGTAAAAATTGAAACTAATATTTATGACAACTTGCCGGGCCCTGTTACTGGAGGAATAAAAATATACGTCGACGATGCAACAAGCTTTCCAACATCTGGAACCTGGTCAGTAATTATCGGTCGTGGAACCGACAACGTTGAGACAGTTCCTGTTAATACTGCTCTAGGAAGTAATGGAAAAGAAAATTTTGTTAGCTATTGGACAATCTATCTATCCGCAGGTCTTTCAAATGATCATGGAACCGAAGAGTCGGTTATTTTATCGCAGGGCGGGGATAGGGCAATTCCCGCTGGGACAACCGTTAAGATTCCCGCAAGCGATATTAATGAGGAAGTCCTATATTCGGTAAATAATGAGGAAACGATTCTTGATGGCGAAGAAGAGGTTGAAAATGTTTTAGTGACAGCTCTTTCTCCCGGCGCGGATGGAAACGCTCCAATTGGGGCTATCAATGAGTTTGATTCGTTGCCATTTGAAGGAGCTGAGGTTACAAATCCAGAAACATTTACTAATGGAGCAGATGAAGAAACAGACGAACAACTAAGAGATAGAATTAGAGCTCATATTCAAGGCTTAAGCCGCGGAACGGCTCAGTCGATTATATCAACAATAGTAGGTATTACCGATCCCGACGAGAACAAGCGCGTTGTGTCTGCAAATTTTGTTGATTCGACTACGTTAAATGATTTAGCTTTTTTATATATTGACGATGGAACAGGATTTGAGCCTTCGTTTGCTGGCCAAGGAAGAGAGATAATTTTAAATTCTGCCACTGGCGGAGAAGAATTTTTACAGCTAGACACTCCCCCTGTTATTAAAGCACAGGTTGAGACAATTAATTCGGAGTCTTATTCGTTAGGAATCGCTAACGAAACTCTTATCTATGAGGCTAACGGGGTAGAAGAAATAGTTACTTTCAGTTCGGATAATTTTGCTAATCCTGGAATTGCTACAGCAGAAGAAGTGGTCGAGTCGATTAATGATAATGCTACATTGATTGAAGCGAGAACTTCTGAGAATGGAACAAAAGTTACTATTAGAGCAAAAGCTCAAGAAAACGAGTCAATTCAAGTTACTGGCGGGACAGCTAATGCATCAGACAAATTGAATTTTCCAACCGGATTAAATGAGTCTTTGAGGCTATATAAGTTTGATGGACTTTCAATTAGTTTGTTAAATAAAGACGGAACAACAGCTTCTATTGAGTGCGCAAACCCTCAATTGTATAATTTGAATAATGGGGATACCCTAACAGTAATTGTTGATGGTAAAGCCGCTAATATTCAAACCGCGACTTTTAATACTGTTGATTTTGCCAATATTAATGCCGCGACTGCCGAAGAGGTTGTTGCTGTTTTAAACGAAGATTTAGCTGGAGTAACTGCTATAGTAACCTCTGAAGATTTGAGAATTACTCTTAGATCTAATTTAGAAAATAGTGCTATTTCAAGTATTCAGGTAACAGGCGGAGTGGCTAACGTCGAGTTTGGTTTTGATACAAACGCCGTTATTGGATCGAGTAAAGATTACACGTTAAATAGATTTAATGGACAAATTGAACTTGAAACGCCAGCCTCTGTTGGAGATCAGTATACAGCTGGATCTAATCAGACAAGAGGATTTTTAGTTACTGCATTTGCCGAGCCATACAATCTATCTAATGGAGAAGCAATTACAGTCGAAATTGATGGCGGCGGCGGTCAAGTTGCAACATTTAATACAGCTGATTTTGCTAATATTGCACAAGCGACAGCCGCTGAGGTGGCTGAAGTTATCAACGAAGATATCGGCGGGGCGACGGCTTTTGCGTTAAGCAATGGAAAAGTTCTTATAAGAACAAACAATCTTACTTCCTCCGGGAGTATTGAAATTACTGTATCTACCGCTCCTTCACTTGGGTTTCCGATTGGAGAGTGGGTTCAGAGCTTAGAGTCTCACACGGCCGCAGTAATTTCTACAACTGAGAATTTTATTTTTGATGAGGGAGATGAGTTGATTGTTGTTATGGACGGAGATGCTGTTTATACAATTACAATGAATGTAGATGGAACGATTAGAAACGTTGTAAGTCCAAGTGTTTTTGATGCCGATATTAGTGTAACTGGGGACGCTTTTGGATCAAAATTTACCGAGAGTAATGAGATTCTAGGATACAGAGTTGTTATTAAAACAGGAGCAAGTGCCGGACATATTACGACAGTAAATAGCTATAATCCGGTTACTGGAAATGGTCGGATTAGCTTAACAGTAGCGGCCCCTTTTGGTCTCGCAATAGGAGACACGTTTATTGTTGTTCCAATTACTGCTGAAAATGTCGTTAGATATCTTAATAATAGTTTTGTAACAACAATGGCTCTTCGTTCAAATGTCGAATTAATTGGGACAAGTAGGGTTCAAATTAGCTCGACAATTACCGGTGAAAGCGGAAGTGTTCAAGTGACAGGTGAAGATGCGAACGATAAGCTTCAGTTTCAAACCAATGAAGTCAGAGGGCTAGATGGATATAAATATTATACCGGACTCCTGCGAAGAGTCCAAAGAACAGTCGATGGACTAGGTTCGGATCCGATAACTTTTCCCGGAGTTAAAGCAGCGGGAATTCAAATCGAAGTTTTGCCTCCTACAGTTAAGCAAGTTTCTGTTGAAGTCAACGTTACTTTGGCAGAGGGAATAACATTAACAACAATTCAAGAAGATATTAAGAATGCTATTTCACAATATATTAACGGACTGGGAGTCGGAGAAGACGTAATTGTACAGGAGTTGTCGTGTCGAATTATTTCTGTAGAGGGCGTCACGGATGTCGAGATTTCTACTCCTAGTTCGAACATTGTTATTGCAGATAATGAGGTTCCGAGAATTAGAGATACAGACATAGTTGTAGGATAAAATGAGTAAATTAGATCGCTATATTAAAACTATTCCTAATATGTACCCGACCAGGATCCAGGGGTCTTTCGTTCGAGGCCTAGTTGAAGCTTGGGCTCAAGAAAACGAAAATTTAGTTTTGCAAATTGAAGAAGCAAAAAATCAGATTTTTGTTAATTTGGCAAGCGATAAATATCTAACAGCATTAGGATCAAATGTTGGTGTTAGTAAGCCTTTAGCAGCTAATTTATCTGACGACCAATTTAGACAGCTAGTTCCTGTTATGAGTTTTGATCCTAAGCAGGTCTTAGTGACAATGTATAAGCTGCTTGATATTTTTTGGGGTCCTTTATTTTCGAGGGCGAACATAACTGCTCAAACCTCCGAGCCTTATAATTTTGGAACTTCGATTCCTTTGACGGGGACGGTTTCTTTTGTTAACGACTCCAATACTATTATTGGAGCTGGGACTTTTTTTATAGCCGAGATTACCGTAGGACAGTATATTAAACTGTCAACAGACGATAATAGTTTCTTTGTCAAAGTAATTAGAATTATTGATAATAATACCTTGTCTTTGGCTACTAAGTATAGAGGAAGCGCGGCTTCCGGTGTAGGAGTTGTGTATACTTCTAAAGTGTTAGAATTAGATTGCGATGCAGAACGAGGTATTATCTTAGATTTTGATCCCACGTATTTCAGCGATACTTCCGCGGCAACGGTCGATGAGCTTATAGAGCTAATAAATGATCAAAGCGAAGTTGTTGTAGCCGACGTAGTGAATAGTGAAACTAATGTCCCTCAATTGAATCTGAGAACCGATACTCCCGGCGCGGCGGGATCTATTAGTGTTACTGGCGGATCGGCTAATATAATCTTACAATTTGAAACTGGCGAAAAACTAATATCTGATTTGCCATCTCCGACGGTTATTTATGAGGTAAATAACAGAGAAATCGTTGTAATAATTCCAGATTTAGCTCCTGCTATTGGTTTAGCTAATAGCCATTTTTTTCATTCTGACAACGGAATCGTTACTGCTGTAGATAACGTGGGAAAAACCGTCACGTGCGATTTTGATAATCAAGTTGTCGCTGATGTATATGTAGGTAAAACCTTTTCGCAGAATACAGAGGAATTCACCATTCAATCTCATACGACTGGAATTAATAACGTTATTTTGCAATTTGGAGCTGCTGTTGATCTGTCGAGAGTGTCTATAGCGACCGGGAAAAACGGATTTGTTGTTTTCTACGAAAACTGGATTGGGTCATTTGTATATGACCCTGCAGATTCTCCTTATACAGTTCAAAGAGAAAAGACAATTTTGAATCAAGCAATTACAACAGGGAACATTTATCCGATTATTGTGGCCGATGATTCCAGTGATATTCCTGATGCTAGCGGGTATCTGGTGTTTAATTTTGGCAGAGCAAATGAAGAGGGTCCAATTGCATACCGCGGAAGGCCAACTAATTCAAGCTTGTTAATTGATCCAGGACATATTTTTCAATACGATCATACTGCCGGGGATACAATTAATTTGTTAGACCCTGATTTGACACCTCACATTCCTCGCTCAAGTGGGATTGACAAGCCAGTATATATGGTTGACCCTCAAGAGGCCAGACTAGTCGCTCAAACGTTGATTAGACAAATTAAAGCAGCGGGAGTTGTCATAAGGTTTATTATTAATACCCCAGAGTATTTGTTTAATCTTTGTCGAGATTAATAATTTAAAACGACCACACAAATATAATATAATATTATAATGTATTGATGTAGTTGGAGGAAAAATGGCCGTTCTGCAAAAAACAAGAATAAGACCTCAAGAACGATTAGACAAGACAGATTATGATAATATAGAGACGTTTGTTTGTGATGATTTCAATCAAATGTTTCGAAGGATTTTTACTAGCTCTACCGCTATAATTAATGGGTTTGAAATTTTTGATGATGCGGCATTAACACAAAGGACTCCAACTGCTTCTCCTGTTTATATAAAAATGGAAGAGTCTACCATTCTTCATACAGATTCTTCTGGCCCTAGTTTTTATGTTGGGTCGTCTTTAGTTGCAGCTGAAGAAATTACTTTAACCGATGGGCAAACAAATTACATTGAATTAGATATCTCAAGAGAGCCCGCAGTCCCAGCAACGAGGACATTCAGAGATCCAAATGCAAATGCCGGAGAGGGAGCGGACTATACTCAGATTATCGATACGGTTGAAAATATTGTTGCTACGATTACTGTTAATACGACAGGATTTAGTGGCGGGACAAAAGTTCCCCTCTATAAGGTCGCCGTAGCCGCCGGAAGCATTACTTCAGCCATTGATAGTAGAAATTTGTTTTTTAGACTTGTTCCCGGAGAACCTTACGATGAAGATTATGAGTTTCCTTGGACGAGTAGAGGAGAACCTAACAGCGATTTAGCGCCCGATGGCAGTGAAATTCTTAAAGGAGACAAGCAAATTCAGTCGTTCAAGGATTGGGCCGATGCTGTCATGACTGAATTGAAAGTAATCAAGTTTGGAAGTGCGGTCGGCGTTTCGTGGACTGATCCCACTCCTACTTCGATTAGCCAATTGGGAAGAGAGTTGTTTTTACGTGGAGGCGGAACTATCGCTTGGGATGGATCTGATATGACATGGACCTCTGATTTCACTATTGACATTACAGGGGTTGCTTTTGTTAATACAATTTTAGCAGCAGGGAGTCCGCTATCAATTGGGGCCGGAGAGATTGCATTTATCGATATTGACCCGACTCAAACAACAAATATCGTTTTTCAAACTGTTGCAAGCAGTTCATATGTCGATCAGGATAATCGATATATTGTTGTGAAGCGAGATGGAAGCGATATTATTATAATCGATCGACTCATAGGATAAAAAAATGGCTCTAAAGTTAGGCGATAAACAATCATCTAAACTTAAGAAAACTTTAATTTATCAAGAGTATCCTTCAGGAGATACTATTATTACGGCTGGCGGGGTTGAGCTTATTCGAGTTCACAATGCCACTGGGCAAGTTGAAGTTCAGCAAGAGTTAAAAGTTGATAATTTAAATGGCTTAGTTACAGCTGTCAATGGAGTTCTTCAGGGCGGAGCTCTTGCAACTCCTGATGGATATTCTTCTAGTTTTAATGGGACTACTAATTGGACGCTAAGTGGGGATATTTATTATATAGATTTTCAACACAATTTGGGCTCCACTCAAGTGTTTTGTACAGTTTATGATAATTTTAATGAGGAAGTTAATGTAGACGCTAAAACTGTTATTGATGGGAACACTATTCGGATTGAAGTAACTGCGGTCCCCGATACGCGGTTTTCTGGTTTGATTGTTGTTGTACAAGCTGACGATCCTAATGTTCCCGGACAAGTATTTAATTTTAATTCGACTACTTCATGGGTTCTTGATGGAGCTACTTATTATGTAAATTTTCCTCACAACGCTGGTTCCAGTAACATCGTTTGTGAGGTATATGACGATACTGGACAGCAGGTTATTATTACAAAATTAAAGTATGATAATAATAACCTTCGAATTATTGTACCGTCTGTCCCCGATTTAAGGTTTGCGGGACATGCAAATATTTTACGCGTACAATAAAATAAATAAGTGCTTATATTGTAACGTTCAATATAAGTTAGTCTAACTGTTCATTAATGAAAGGGAGATGTGTAAATGGCGAAAGAAGTAAAAGGCGATCTTAGGGTTAAAAGAACTCTTGATGCTGATCGCAGAGTTAATGAAGGCCTTATTCAGCCTGCCGCACTAGATGCAGAGCGAATTTTGGACCTTCATTCGCACAAGTGGCAAAGGCTTACAACTGACGACCTCGGAGAGCAAACTGTTACCCTTCCTGATGCGACTACGCTCAGTGAAGGCTGGATGGTCATTATTCAGAACTTTGGCTCAACTGATAGTCTCAATGTTAAAGATGATCAAGCTGGTGCATTGAAAACCGTTGCGGTTGGAAAAGCTTATTCTTTTACATGTGTTGATAATTCAGATGCTGCTGGGGAGTGGTATGTGAACTTCCTTGAAGATGATCTATCTCTCGTTGCTACGCGCTATACATCAACGTTTGATGCTGGTGCGAGTTGGGGCGCAGCCGCTGGTGGTTACTATACCATTACAGTGACTAATGCGTCTCATAGTCGTGGAGCCGATCCGATTGTTCAGATTTTTGAGACGTCGGGCGGTAATGATCTGATTGTTGACGTTGATCAGCTTAGCATTAATGCTTCGGGCGATGCTGCTTTTCGCACTACCGAGGATCCTGATCTTCGATTTGCGGGCAAAATTGTCCTTGTGTAATTGATAATAGTAGGTGTTGGGCTAGCTTAACGCTAGCCCAACGCTCTATTAGTAAAATAAAACAAAAGGAGAAATAAAATGAAAAAAGATACACTAGAAACGTATAGTTTTGATCAAAGAGCGGTCATTCGTGTTAATAGGGATAAAACCGATATTGAAGTTCTTGAGTGGAATAGCCCCTATAAGAACAATGACGAGCAAACCATTGATGATATCAGACATTTTGTTGTAAAAAAAGAGCTTGTTGATCTTTCTAAACTTGATCTTGATAAAAAATATAAGATTGAGCTTACAATTAAATATCTTGAGAATAGCGATGGAACCTTTGATCAGCCTGCTGCAATACTAAAATCATTAGAAGAAGTAAAGTAACGATTTGTATATATTAGGAGCCTAGAATGCCTAGAAAGCTTAAAGGCGATCAGACCGTAGAAAGAGACTTACTGGTCCAACGGAATATTACTCAGACTAGTGTCGCAGATCCTTTGCGCACAATAAAAGATCTAAGTGGCGCGCTTGATAAAAAAACGATTCGCGAAGTCGTATCTGGCGGAAACTATAAATTGTATTCCGTTAAAGACGATGATTCCACTAAAGTTGATAATATTCTTGTAGTTAATCTTGAATCGGGAAATATTGGTATTGGCGTCGCTCCGACCAATTCAGGAGGAAATGCTTTACGAATTGGCTTGACTACCACAGTAAAAGGAAATAGCGAAAAACTAACTGCTTACAACGAAGCAACAGCTGGATCAGTAGATACAACTATTGGCGCCAAACTATTGCTTGATTCAGATTCAGCCAATACAGTAAATCAATCTACAATTTACTCTGAAATTAGACGTAAAGTATCTACCAGCACTGAAGACACTGCCGGAATTTTAACAGCTTTAGAGTTAAAATCCGTTTTAGATCCAGATGGAGGAGTGGTTACTTATACTCATAGTGACGGGACTATGGGTGTGGTCGATTTAGTTCTTAATGGAATTGAAAATGCCGGCTCTGGTAGTTTAGCTATCTCTCATGCCGCCGCGGCTTATATTAAAGCAAATTCGGTCGTAGGCGTTACCAATAAATATGGGCTTTATGTTGGAACAATTGCAGGCGGAACAAATAATTACGCGATTTATACTAATACAGGGAAGGTAAGATTTGGAGATCAAGTCCTCACTACAGGAAATGTAACTGTCGGAACATATCTTTCGTTAACTCCTCAGGGAGCAGCTCCGGGGGTTCCTACTAATGGAGATCTCTACTATGATAATACAGGAGATCATGCTCTTCTATTATATTTGAATGGAGCGTGGGTTTCAATTGATACTTCAGCGGCAGGAGACGTGCAAGGCCCGGCAGTTTCAGTAGACAATTCAATTCCAGTATTTGATGGAGTTACTGGAAAATTAATAAAAGACCCCAATATTGCAATTTTAACCGCATTGGGAATGGTAATAACGTCGGCCGGAGATGCCCCGTTAAAGGTTGTTAGTAGCGACGAAGGATCTGATCTTCAGATTACTGATAATACAATGACTGCTCATATTAGGGCGTATGATGAGCAGTTTGCTATTGCTAGTGAAGGAACAGCTTCGGTATATTTTATTTCTGATTATGGAAACAATTCTACCGTTGCAGATTTCATTTGGAAAACCAATTCGACTACATTGAATTCTCCAGATGGGACCCAATTGATGCGCTTAGACGATGAAGGAACTTTAACTGTTCCGCGTCTAGATAGCACTGCATTGGTGATTGGAAATTCAATTCAGGTTGGATCGGGGATGCCAGCCGCATCTAGCGTATCTATTTTTCACGGAATCAGTACCGGAAGATTAGTTATTACGGGAGATACTGGATCAGCTGCAGGCGGACAGTTTCGTTTATACGGAGATGCTCACGGATCGCAGCCGAGCGAGGTTGAAGTTAATGTTGGTAATACAACCTATCTAAAGCTTATTGATGCCAATAAGAATGTAAAAATTGGGAATACCTCTGCAGCGGCCGACAGCGCGCGTCTTCACGTTGAAGGTGGAACCGATATGGCTCTTCTTGCGGAAATGGTTGGTTCGGCGACGACTGGAGTTTATCGCGTTCTTGAAGCTAGAGCGAGATGCTCCGGTAATATGGCCGATGGATTTGGCGGATCAATCAACTTTACATTTGAAGATGCCGACATTCCTGGCGCAGAGGTTAATGTTGGGGCCATTCAAGTTGTTCGCGATGGAGCCGATAATAGCTCTCATATGCTACTTCAGACTTATAATGCAGGATCGGCTGGAACTGCTTTAAAGCTTCAAAATGATTACCATGTTTATGTCCCATATGGAATGGGAATCGGAATTGTTCCGGACGCGGCTACCGATGGGTGGCCGTTGAAAGTTTACGGTTTGTGGAGTGGGAATGGCCATGCTTATGGCGTCGATATTAAAACTGAACAAACTGCAGATTCTAATATTGGCAGCGGTCAAGTCGGATTGGAAGTTAAGGGTGGAAGAACCATCACGACTTCAGTCACCGATACGAATACAATTCGCGGTATTGATGTTGGTAAAACGTTTTCGGTCGCTGCAGGCCAAACTGTAACAAATGCTTCTGGCATTTTGAGTGATATTTGGGTTGAGGCTATGAATATCGCTGGGGGCGGGGCAATTGATTATACTGATTACAGAAAAATTGCCATTAATGACGATTCGGTAGATACAGGTACAAATAAGTACGGTATCTATATTGGTGCTCAAACCGGAGCTACAAATAATTGGCAACTTTATAGTTCGGGAACAAGTCCTAGTTATTTTGCAGATTCAGTAAGAATTGGAACTACAGTTCCGCTTTACGAAGATAATGCTGCTCTTTTAGTTTATAAAGTAATGCCATCTGGAGACGCAGGGCATTACTACGCTGCTTTAGAGGCAAGAGCTCTTTGGGGAACAGATGAAGTTTTAGCAGGGAGTCGCAGTGGAGGGCGTTTTAATCTATATCGAACCATAACAACTGATATTGCGGATACCGGGAATCATCGAACGCTTCACAGTGCTGGAATAGCTTATACAGTCCCAGTTGGAGTAACATATACAAATAATTCATCTTCGTGGAGTTCGTCAATTAATGCCGGGACTCCAAGTCTAGTTGGAACTGGAACACTAGCGGTTACTAATTATGCATTAATTTGTATTGAGTCTAGTTCATTAAATACTGGGACTACAAAAACAGGGCTAAGGATTGGAGCTCAATCGGGGGCTGCCAATAATTATCAAATTTATTCTGAAGGAACAGCTCCGAGTTATTTTGCTGGAAGCATTGATATTGGCGGGACATCTAATTGGCTTCGAGTCGCAGGTACAGTTGGGTTAGGCGGAACTTACGGCTCATCGAATATTCTTCGTATTGGTCAAGCCAATCCGCTTTCAGGAGTTATCCAAGAAGGTGTGAGAGTCGAACACAATGCTACTTCTGCTGCCACAACTTCTTCTATTGGATTTGTAGCCACGCATGGAACAGCAGATGCTTCTTTTACTTGTTCTTCTAGAGTTGGATTTGCTAGTTATAATAAGACTAAAGGAGCGGCTAGCACAATAACAAGAGATGTGGCTTTTTATGGAGTGATGCCTACTCAGGGCGTTAATAATGCCCTCTTAACAGACAGTCTTTCGTTTACAGGAGACTGGGGTATCTATCTTGCTACAACTAATCCAAGTTATTTAGCTGGCCCTATGCAGTTCCCTAATGGTTCGGCTGCGGCCCCGTCTATAACATTTGCTTCTGATCCAGATACTGGGCTTTATAGAGCCGGTGCTGATTATTTAGGTATTGCAGGCGGCGGATATGAAGTTGCTATTTTTAGCGGATCAGCCACCCAGCGTTGGATGCGTTTGGGGATGTCTTCTACTGGCGATTCGATTATTTATTGTGAATCAAGCGATGGTATTTTGAAAATAGCATCTGGAACGGGATCTGCTAGCGGTGGAAATATCTGGATGTATGGACCTACCCATGGATCTAAACCAGATTATATTGAGTTCAAACAGACGACCCAACTTTCTGGCTATTTTAATACGGCCGGAGATTTTACAGTATCTCGAACTGAAGATGCTGGAACAGTTTTTCTTAATGTTGTAAATAATTCTAATACAGCAGATAGTAAAGCAGTTGTATCAATTAGCGGGGCTGGATCAAGCGCTGCTTATTCTGCTATAAGATTTAGTAGACCGAGTAATAGTTGGATTATCGGACAAGATTTTCAAGATTCGGATCAACTTAAATTTTGTATTGGCTCTGTAAGCTTAAGCACACCTGTTATGACTTTTGATAGGTCTAAGCGCTGTGCGATTGGCGATGGTAGCCCAAATATTAATGCAGTATTACTTGTAACAAATACCTCAACAACAGAAACAAACCAACGGGGAATCCGGGTAGATACGATTGCTAATTCTTCTGCTATAGCAAGTTTTTACGGGGTCGCTGTCAACTCTACTACGAATAATGTAGCGTTTACTTGCCCGGTATTTGCTAGGTTTTATGCCTATAATCCAGGTAAGGGCGCGGCATCAACTATTACGCGACAGATTGCTTATGCTGGCGTTCCGCAAACTTCAGGCGTTAATAATGCTTTCTTAGCAGACAATATAGCATTCACTGGCGATTACGGGATTAATCTTTCGACAACCAATCCTTCAGAATTCGCAGCAAGAATGGGGGTTGGCGGTGCTGCATCGGCAAATTATATTCTAAGAACAGGTTCTGCAAACCCTCTTGGTGGAACAAGTCAGGGCGGCATCGCGACTGAGATGGAAGCTACATCAAATGCCACAGTTAGAGTGGTTGGTGTTCTTTCAAACATAACAACTGAGGCTGCCGCTTTTACAACGCCCTACTTAGCACAGTTTTGGGCTGCTGATAGATCGAAGGGCGCCGGTAGTTCAATAACTAATAAGATTTCCTATGGCGGTGTAATGCAAACTGGCGGTACAAATAACGCCTTTATTGCAGATAGTCCTTCGTTTGTTGGAGATTACGGGATTTATCTAGAAACTATAAAAAACAGTTACATAGAAGGTACTTTGCGAGTTGGAATCTCCTCTCAGGTTCTTTCTGGTTCAGAAAAGCTTGGAGTTAGGCGAGATTATAACGGAACTCCTGGCGATACTAATCTAGGGCTAGCTGTATATACAAAACTCCAAACAGACGATAATCTTACCTCTGGTTCTGCTTTTGCGGCTTACATAAGAAAAGATCGCATAGTAGCAGACGATGTTACAGATACTCAAAGTGGTGGTTTTAGTCACGCTGGTGTTATGGTCCTTGAGGACATATTTTACGTTTCATCAGGAAAAACGTATTCAAGTTCGGTGTTTTCGAAGTTGGTTGTGAGCGGGACTACAGCATCTCCTGGAACATTGTCAATCGACAATTACAATGGAATCTACTTCCCGAATTGTACAGTGGCGACTGGAAATAGAAAGACTGCTATTAGGTTGCCGAACGTATGGTCTGGTTCAACATATAATGTTTTAGTCTCTGACACCTATCCGACAGGGGACTATAGCATTTATCTTTCAAATACTAATCCAAGTTATCATGCTGGTTCATTTTATGTTGGTATAAATACCCCAACGATTCTTGTTAATAATATAATTAGCGCTTCTCGAAATTTTGGAGATTCTGCCACAGGAGTAAATAGCGGGGCTATTGCTATTCAGGCTTATTTTGATTCAGATAATGCCTATACTGCAAACTCAAATACTGGTATATATTCTCGAATTCGCAGAAATATAACAGCCAGCGTAACCGATACTGGCGGATATTGGGCGGCAAATGCTGCAGCCTGTAGATTCAATATTGCGTCTGCTCAAACTTATTCCTGTACTGGGGCTTATGGTTGGAATGGTCTATTTGTTTATGGCCCGATAAATGATGGTAGCGGAATTCTCGATATAAATGATTTTTCTGGAATTCGTATTCAAGACTCCTCGTTGGATACTGGAACAAATAAATATGGTATTTATGTTGGAACTCAAAGCGGAGCTACCAATAACTGGCAAATTTATAGTTCCAGCACAACCATTCCAAGTTATATTGGAGGTCCGGTAAGAATTGGATCAACCAGTGCCTATGGAAGCAATGAAATACTTTACGTTACAGAAACATATTCAGGTGGCGGTTCTTTCGCGGCTGCCATGATTCGCGGGTATAGTACTATTAATGGAACAGTTTCAAGTACGCATGATACATTAGGTCTTGAACACTATAGAACAATAACTTCAAATCAAACAGATACCGGAAGAGACAGGGTATTAGCACTTCGTAGTAGATATAATGTCCCAACTGGGGTTACTCTTACAAATAATAACTCTACTGCAGGGACAATGCCCTGTACCATTAATATCCAGGCCCCCGTTAATGATAATAGCACGCCGGGGACTGTAGATTTTGATCATTTTGCTTATCTCGTTATTAGTAGTAACACTCATCTCGATACCGGTACAAACAAATATGCAATGTATATTGATCAGATCTGGGGAGCTACAAATAACTATGGTATCTATCAATCTTACGCAGGAAACGATAACTATTTTGGTGGAGCAGTCCGTGTTGGGGATTTGAATGGAGTTATTAGCGATGGAGAAAAGCTATCCGTTCATAAAACATATAGTGGAACCGCCTCGGGAATTCAGATTGGCGCTACTATAAATCTAGAACTGAACACAAATAATGCTCTAACTTCTGGAAGCAATTGTTCTATTTATTCTAGATTTAAACGTACAATTACTGATGATGTTACTGACGCGCCAGCTGGTGGTTTGGGCGCTATTCAAAACATGTATCTTTCTCGCATTTATGATGTTGCTTCAACGAAAACATACACGCTGCTTGCTTCAACGGGAATGGCAGCAATTAGAGTGCCTCAAGTGTCGCTTTCTGGTGGCGGATCGTTAGCTGTTTCCAATATGCATGGTATCTATATTCATTCTGATTCCGTGGTAACTGGTATAAATAAATACGGCCTCCGTATTGGGAGTATGAGCGGGGCTACTAATAATTATCAGCTTTACGTTGAAGGTGATTCCACCAACTATTTTGAAGGTAAGGTTTTAGTTGGACCTAGCCCAACAGGGGTACCGTCTGGATTTGGCAATTTTATGCTTGGTGCGCAAAAAACATATAGCGATTCAAGTGCGGCTAGCGGAAAACATCTCTTATCTGTTGGTCTTAACGAATCGTCAGATATAGCAGTTTCAGGCTCATCAATTGCTGCTGGTGGATTTCTTTTTGAACGAGAAGTTAATGCTAATGTGACAGATACTTCTGCTTACGGATTCAATGGCGTCCATGTTGATATGAGGTTTGATGTTGGAAGCGGATATACATATACATACACAAATTCAAACGGTTACGCGGGAGTTAGGGTCAAAGCGGCACTGTTTACCGATGTCGGTGATGTGGAAGTTACATATTATGCGGCTATGAGAGTTGATTCTTGTAGCGCAGATACTGGTATTAATAAATATGGCTTATATGTCGGAGGTATAACAGGAGCTACAAATAATTATGCTATAGCTACGGG
>Ga0180433_10000156_pt1 | contig 115554 bp, 167 predicted proteins | sample SS_ome_8_FD_132980 | JGI IMG/M metagenome (GOLD analysis project Ga0180433, IMG submission 132980) | Hypersaline lake sediment archaeal communities from the Salton Sea, California, USA - SS_1_D_1 metaG | ecosystem: Environmental > Aquatic > Non-marine Saline and Alkaline > Hypersaline >... | reverse complement strand
GCTGTGTTGTACCGCTTATTCCCCACCGGCCACACCACCGTTGAAGATGTCGTCGGTGACATGCTGGCTGTGTTGTACCGCTTGTTCCCCACCGGCCACGCTTTGGCAGTAGGCCAGCGCTGCGGGCGTTTTTTTTCCACCAGCCACACCATACCACGAAGCGAACAGGTCAGTTTTTTCCCACCGGCCACACCTCGATCCAGAGGAGAGACCAGAGTTATACAACACCGCTTGTTCCCCACCAGCCACGGTTGCTAATAACAAATACGGTGGATTGTGCAGCACCGCTTGTTCCCACCAGCCACGCCCGTGCCACCGACCACACGCAGCGGTTCCATCAGGCTGTGTTGTACCGCTTGTTTCCCACCGGCCACACCACCGACGCCATGCCTTTGGCCGGGACGAAGCTGTATGGCACCGTTTGTTCCCCACCGGCCACACCTTCCTCTGCCGCCTCACAAAGGCTGTGTTGTACCGCTTATTCCCCACCGGCCACACCTTGATCGACTTCACCGCTTCGACGTAGGTGGCTGTGTTGTACCGCTTATTCCCCACCGGCCACACCACCGTTGAAGATGTCGTCGGTGACATGCTGGCTGTGTTGTGCCGCTTATTCCCCACCGGCCACACTCGTTTACGTTCTGACTGTCCCGCCTGCCAGTATTGTAGCCCCACAAAATTCAGTTGTAAACTTCCCACCGGCCACGCTTACCTCCAGCCGGAGTCGCAACCCCAGCTTCTCGAACTCACCAACGAATACGTTTATGGGTTCTGTGCCGCTTATTTCCCGCCAGCCACACCTCAGAATAGCCCCGGAGTGCGACGATCAACGGTGTATTGTACCGCTTGTTTCCCACCAGCCACACCGGTCCATCGGGACCGAACAATGATGCTGTGTACCGTTTATTTCCCACCGGCCACACCCAGCATTAGCCGCTGGTGTCACCAACCACACGAACGCTGTACTGAGGCCAAGGGCGGCTGCCGTCGCAGAACCGATGGATTTCAAGATCCCGGTGGTACTCGGTTGGCAGGGGCTTCACGATCTTCAGCCACTCCAGAAGCCGCATGAACCAATTGCGACGTGGCTTGGGTTTGGGCCGCAAAACTTGCTCAAAAATCTGCTTGGCGGCTGATTTGCCAACCGAAAGAATCTTCACCTTGCCATCAGAATGATCGAGGATTTCAAAAAAGAATCGCTCAACCGGTTTGGGGTAGCCATCAAAATGCTGCTGCTTGCTACCCGCAAACTCTTTGAGAGTAAAAGCCGCCCGCTCTCGCTCTGCATTGAGAATGAAGACCTCTTTGCTTGGCGGATAAATTCTAATCTGCGGGCGATCTCCCTCTGAATTGCGTTGCTGTAAGAAAAAACCTGTGTTGTCAAGTTCCGCTGGCATCCGAGCCTCCTTAGATTTTAAGCGGGCCTCCAGTCGGATCAGACAACTCGTCCGCCACCTGTTCCCAGATGACTTTTTCGTGCGTGGAGGCGAATTTCGTTCGCACAATTCCAGCAACACCTTGCTCGTGGATGAATTGTGCTCTCGTGATTTTATCTTCCGCCTCCCCATCTGTCCACTGATACCCACAATTCTCACAACAACGCACCGGCACAGTGGCCTTGAGAGTGACTTGGGGAAATGTTTCACCATCCCCCCAAGTGAAACTCATCTCTTCTTCAGTGGTAGATACCCCACCAGAATTACACGTGGGGCAAGAAAGGTAACCATTAGCATACGTGCCGTGACCCCTGCGTTCAGTCATCACTAACCCTCCTTCAACTGCTCCCTAAAATCCAAATCGGACTTCTGCTCAGCACGAGTGGTTTTCTCTTTGGCTTTCAGCCAACGACGGGGGTTGCCGCAGCACGCCCTGGAGCACACAGCCAAGTGGTTGGCCCACCTTTCTGATCTGTCGCCTGGAACCCAAGGGTAAGCCGCTCTGGCACGCTTCTTCATTCGACGCAAGTTTTGGCGTCTCTCCGCTCTCTTAGACATTTTTCACCTCCGAACATTTTGATGGGTCTCACGACCGTCGTGAGACCCTGCGTATGCTCGGAGTGATCGTTGGCGTGATAGTTCATCACAATTGAATTCCATGTTTTGAAAGAGCCAATCGTTCCGCCTTAGACCAATCTTCATCTAAGCTTTCCTGGCTCCCAATGGTCCCCACCAAACTTTCGCCATCTCTCAACAGAAAAGTGTTTCCACTGTTGCAGCGAACCCTCAAATACACCCTGCCTTCGAGGACTGATTTATTACATTGCATCATTTCTTCTCCACAAGTTTGCCGTCTTGAAGAATGTAGTTGACCGCTCGATCCGGCCCAGGAAGATAGAAGCAATAAACCACATCTTCCCCTTCCTTAAATATGCATCCCAAATCGGCATCTGCGGCAATCTGCTCCTGCGCCAACTTCTCGGCTGCATCCGGCGTAATGGTCGTCTCTCTCAAATGGACCCCAAAAGGACTGCAATCCTTGGCAGCCGCATCCAATACCACTTGATCTCTTTTGGTGGGATCAAAGAAAATATCGATGCCAGCCGAACCAGTATCGATTGCTATAATCCCGCCCTTATCTTCGTACTTAGCCCTTAGGCTTTCTACCGTTTCTTCGATCTGCATCCTTCTTTCTCTTCCTGGGCTTGGCCTTCGGTTTCTCTGCCACCTCCTCGGCAGCCTGTTCCACTGCCATTTCAATCTGCTCGAAAGAAACAGCGAATCTCCTCTCGCCTTCTATCTCGCATTCGACGCCATCGCTTTGGATGGCAGTGACTTTTGCAATGTGTCCAGAAATGTTGAACTTTGTCCCGATGCCCACTAAAGGTTCCATTATAGCTTCTCACATGGTTTGCATTGATCGCATTATAACATAAGCCACCCATCCTGCAACGCAGGATGGGTGGCACCCTCTTTCATCAAATCCTCTTATACGTGCCATCCCTCCCAAAGTGTTCCACGGTAGGCTCCAGTCTTGTGGTCCCCGACTGCATAATGCGGTGGGGTTGGTGCGTCACTGTGAATGCTGGGGTTGCGGGTTTTTTGCAGGTCTTGGATTGACTTGCATAAAAGAAAGTCTGGCACGCCGGGCAAGTGGCGTAGCTGGATTCCGTATGGAAATCGTGCCCACAAGTTGGGCAAATGAAATGGTTGAGAATCATACTGTTTCGTCCCTCAGTGCTTTGACCACTTCGGCGACATCGCCGCCGTTCACGGGTGCCTTTTGTGATTTTAAAAACTTCATTGCCATGCCGGTGGCCTGTCCGCTGTTTCCGGCTTGACGAATCTGCTCCAACGTGGATTCGTCGGCAATCAACGCCTGTTCGATTTGGGCCTTACACCACATCTCGGGCAAGAAGCCCTCCAGGGTTTCGATTTCTTCTAGCAACTTCGGGGCCTGCTCGTGATCTGGTGCTTTCTCCAAAGATTCCTTGTTGCCCTGGATGATCTTTTGGATGATGCCGACGACCTGTTTGTCAGTCAGATCTTTGCCCTTCTGCGACTTGCTGTATTGCAACGTGTCTGCCTCTCCCACAACGACCGACAGAACGCCCTTAGTCGTCTCGTCTTTCCTGATTCGGGCCTGCAACAGTGTGGTCTTGATGGTTTGCAGCAGAGACATCTTCTTCTCCTTGAAAGTAGTTGGGACCGTAGAAACTATCGAAATCGTCGTCATCGTCGCAGATCATGAGCCAATCTATGAAATGGACACCAGAATTGATTCGAGGTTCGTCCTCATTTCTAGCTCGCCCCACTATACGAGTTAGCCAGTCAAAATACCAGTCGGGCATTCGGGAAAGATCGATCTTCATGAGATCGCAGTATTCTCGGGCAATTTGTTCGTCAGGCAGCCGCATCTCTTTGCTTCTCTAGCTGGTCCAGTCTTCTTTTGAGCGCCGACAATTCCTGCGTCAGCTTTTTCCAATCTGCGGCTGGGGTGGTGCTATCGCCACTTCGACTGTGCGTAATAGAGTGTTGAGCAATCGTTCCTTTTGGCCCACCTCTGTAAATCGAAGTGACCTCTGGCTCGTCAGCGCCAAATGCCTGTGTCAGTTCGGGATCATCTCCTGGATCTACGCCCCTGTTTTTCCAATTCTTTTCCTGATCCTTTGATGCGGCCCGCCTGTCGTCAACATCCCGCTCTGCTTGCTTCTGATACATCATCTGAAGTTCGGCGGGAGAAAGAAAGCGACTCATGTGCGGGTCCATGAACCACACATGCTCTGGATCGAGGTGCCAGTTTTCTTCCCAAAGTGAAACAAATTCCCTGAATGTCATGAAAGTATCTAGACATCAGAAAATTATTTCATCAAGCCGCAATTCAATCTTCCAATGCGTCGGTAATAACCCTAGATATTGTAGGACAGGACGAACCATTTGTAAACGGGGGGTTTATGCGAATATCGCTTTGCCAAATCTCCACGAACCTCATCAACGACCCCTGCCGAGACGACATCGCCAGTCGCTACTACCGGCAGATCTGGGAGGCACGTCGGGACGAAGGATACGTCAAGCCTACGCATTTCTGGGAGTTGCCCAATTGGGCCGCAGTAATCAAATACAATCTGCCCACTGCTGAATTCAACGTAATCGAAGATCCTGACGAATTCATTGAAAACTCCCAACACTACGACATCATCTGCTTTTCCGTCTTAGATGCCAACAAGAAGATTGTCAAATACATCGTGGACCGCCACCCCGCTTTGTCAGTTCTCGGCGGCTATGTGGATTTCGACTATTTTCGAGACTGCAAGAATGTTCAAGTTTATTATTCCATCCCGCAATTCTTGCACTGTCTAGGAACCAACTACGAAGCCGGATATGACTACAGCGATTTTGCCGGGGAGGAATGCATCCCCCGATTGGTCATGAGCCACGGCTGTAAACACCACTGTGCATTCTGCACGGAATCCAAACCCATCTCTGAAGTGCCCATAGAAGAGATTCGGCAGCAAATCCAATCATTTAATTCATTGAATTTTAAATTGGTTTACTTAAATGATAAGACCTTCGGGCAAGCCTACAACCACACCATGCTGCCTGCAATAGGCTCAGAGATTAAAAGGCGCAATTTAGAATTTGATGGTTTTATTATCCAGACCACCACCACACAGTTCCAGAAGCTCTCCAACAGGTTCTTGAAGGAAGCCAATGTACGATTCGTAGAATTAGGGGTAGAGACATTCAACGATAGCATCTTGAGGAAATACCGGAAGCCCTCTTCCACCAAACGTACCATCAAGGCGACAAAGAGGTTTCGAGACCTGCCCATCCAACTCATCCCCAATATTATTATCGGGATGCCAGAAGAGACCCTGGAGACGTATAAAAACACACTCGAATATGTGCGGGAATTTCAGGATGTCATGTCCCACCTAAACCCCTACAACCTCTCTGTCTACAAAGAAGCCGATATAAGCCGGTGGTTCGAGACAGTTGAGAACGGCGATTCCAACGAACTGACCGTCCACAAGTCATTTCACTCAGATCATGCAGCGCATCAATGGTTTCACAATGCTATTCTGGAAGTAGGGCTAAATCTCCTGCACAAGCCAATAAGGTCACATGCTTCGTTTCAATTAGGTAAAAGTCCTGTCGAAACCCTTCGTGGTTAATCTCCACCAAGTAATAGACTCGCTTCTCCGTTGAAATCTTTTTGTGAACCTTGCAGTGGAAATACTGGATCTTCAAGTTGCCCAAAGGAACAATCTTGTCGCCTGATAAGCCGTACACCGGAGCGCCCGGCGAGATCAAACCCTCACAAGGTAGTTCTGGCTCTGGGGGTGGCGGCGGAACCCTGGGAGGAGGATTGGGTTCTTCCTCTTCCACGATTTCCTCTTCCACCGGCTTCTCCTCAACCTCAGCACTTTCCTCCACAGACTGATCCTCCTTGACAACTGTAACTTCAATGGGACGCTCTAATCGAACGATACCCACAGAGATTAAACCCAGGAACATCGCTACTGCTGCGACTACTAAAATCACTGTTAACCTGGATTCTTGCTTCATGCTATTATGTAGTGTCAGTGAGCCATGATTTTTACAGACCCTAAGGGTTCTCGCCACAATACGAGCATGGGAGAGAGGCTTATCGCCACTACACTTTACTATACAAAGATCGTGGCACCTAGTTCAAGGAGAATAAAGCGAAAGACCTGTCCTTCATGAAGAACACAATGTCTTCCTTGGAGAACAAATAAAAGTTCTGCTCGTATCCCTCGTGGGTAACCTGAACATAATAAAACTCCCTGTTACCCAGGTCCACTTGCTTGTGAATTCTGCAACCGAGATACTCATCCCTCATCTGACCCTTCAAGAAGGGAAGGCCGTTTTCGAGCACATAAGCCCTGGCCTGGGGGATAATAACTCCGTCACAGGGAATGACAGGTGCGGGGGGCGACGGCACAGGCTGAGCAATGTCCTCCGAGGTCATTGGCCTCTGCTCTTCCGAAGAAGGCTCACTCTCCTCCACTTTTGTCGGCTCCACAAGAGTGACTTGAATAGGCTGCACTTTTACAAATGCAGTTACCGCCAACACAACAAAAATAAGGATTGAAGCGACAACCAATCCTCCTGTCTTCAGGTAGGCGTTCATCTCAGTCCCTTCGGTAAGTGTAGGCTAACATCATACATAGAGTGCATGTACAAAAATATCGCACATAAATTCCTTGTAATTTGCTGCGGCCACACACATCATTCCTTGCCAACAACAATCACGTCCTTGTAACTTTGTACAGCCCAGGTCTTGACATCGCCATAGAAATCGATTGTCATGCCTCGCTTGGCCACAACATCCAATGGGCCCCTAAGAACAACCTTCCATACTTGTGGGCCATAGATGCCCCGGATGGGGCGTTCAGAAATCCAGACGTTTCCATTCTCATGAACTTTAGGACCGTCTCTCGGGCCGACGTTGTAAAAGATCTTGGGCTCGCCACGTTCATCCAAAAGAACGCCAAGTTCCTCGGCGTGATCTTTCACAAAATCTAGATCAAGCATCTCGACGCTGGATTCAATAAATTGTCGGAAGTCCATGCACTATCTATGCTCTTCCTTGAGCATATCAGCGTGCGTATGCATCTCGATGGCGTCTTCAGGGCACATACCTACACAGAAATGGCAATCGCAGCAGTCTTCGGTCGCCTGTGCTTTCCTCTTTTTGTGCCCCTCTACTTTCCTCATCTTCATGCCGCCGTAGCGACAGGCGATAACGCACTTTGCACAACTGACGCATCGTTCGAGGTCAATGATGGCAGGCATTCTAAAACTTATCCACCCTCCTTGGTAGATATGCTTCATAACAATGCACTCTCCCAAAAGTTTTGGAACTGTGCAGAAATTTGGTAACATATTTTTCGCATTATAACAAAGGTCGTGTTACCATGCGGAATTCATGTTACTTGACGTACATAAAGTATGAACTTCCGACAGTGGCTAGAGGACTCCGAAGCCGACGCCGAGCAATACTTCTCTATCGGCCACGGTGACTATTCGGATGAACATGGGTACGAACCCAAGTTCGTCGTCTGGGTATTGCTAGGGGATGAGATTCACAAGTCCGACGAACTGACCGCTGACGACGGTGGCACACACGGTTCCCTCTGGACCCACGACGTATGCAACCGTACCTTCAAGGGCAGGTACGAACCCGAGACAGGAAGGATCTCCATCGTCAAACCATGCGCCCAGTTCACCCGTTGGGAAGATCCCGACCGCTACATCAAGTACGAACTGATCCCCATTCTCGAAAAGGAATTTGGAAAACTAAAACCACGGAACATCTTCGTATTCTAGACAACCTCTGTCCAGTATCAGAAAAAAGTCAGAATTAGTGGGTTGACACCACCCAAAAGCTGCCTATAATCCATGTAGAAGGTGGCAGTTGAGGCTGAGGCCAGAAACAACACACCGTCGATATACTAGTTCCTTGGCGGTTGCGTAAGCTGGATACATGTCGAGGCTCATACCCTTCGGCCCACGGATGGTCTACTTCCCGCCACAGGGATGCACCCCCGGTGGGCTTTTCCGAATATTCAGGTTCGCATGAGGTTTGCCCCTCTGCGAACCACTTGGGCAACCTTCGGGGAGCCCTAAACCCCCGCCGCAGGTTCCTGCCCCGCCTGCGGTGGGGCTCTTTTTTGCGCCTAGCTGTACTGCGGCGGACCCTGCGTCTCTTCTGTGTCAGATCCAGCAAGCTGCAACTTGATGCTGTAGCCTTTGTACTCGGAAGTGGTCCAACCTCTGGAAATATCCATCCCCTCTTGATCGTCACCTTCGTAACCCGGACCCCAATCCTCATCCCCAGTAACGTCTCGGGCCCCACCGTGGCCGGTCATCATGTCTTTCAAGAATGAATCCTGCCCCTTGTCCTTGTACATCTTCTCCAACTGCATCCACCTGCGATACGCCCGCTTGAGGCCCTTAATCGGAATCTGGTGAATGAGATCCTTGTGGTTGTACCACCAACCACCTTCTTCCGGCCCGCCATAGCCATCTCTGATGCCGTAAATGGAAAGAACAAAATCGGCATTGCCAAATTCCTGGATCGCCTTGCGGCGAACCATCTCGCCGATCTCTAGCTCAAATAGATGAAAAATCTCGCTAGTGAAGTTGCTTCTGAAGTCCTTGACGGATTGCCAGTCGGGCTTTAACTTCTGAAACTCTGGACTCTTGAAATAGGCAACAATCTTCGGGTTCCTCGTGAACTGGTCTTCCATGAAGCTTTCCACTTTGGCTACCCACGCCCTCGGCAAGCTTCTATCCGGCTCGTAGATCCCCTCGGCCTCCGTATCCCTGTAATAAGGGACGTTGTAGTCGAGGACGTTCGCAAGCGTGTGGATGCTGTCTTCACCCTTCTTCAACTGCTCAATTAGATCGTCTACCACCTCGTCAGCGATGAACTTAACAAGCCGCTTGTCCATCATCTGATAGATCTTTTGAGCCTCTGGAGAGACACGGCGGTTACCCACCATGTACTTTACATGCCTGCTGCGTGCGAAAAAGAACGGATCGTTTGCTTCTAGCCATTGTCGGAATTCCATAAGGGTATTTAGCAATAAAATTGATAAATACCCACATGAAGAAATTCTCCCAGTGGCTAGAAGAGCAGAACCGACTAACATCAAGCCGCTCTGGCGTGTGGAGTGGGAAGTTATACAGAGCAGTCGATTCCACACAAAAGACTTCCGCTCTCGGTGATGGCACCTATTATACGGGCACAAGAGAGGATGCCGAGCTTTATGGCAGTAACATAGTTGAATATGAGGCCCACGGGCTGAATGTACTAGGAACTAACAGCCAAGAACATAAAATGGTGAAAAGGACTGCCGGTCGTAGGTGGAGCACAGACTTCCGGAGCATGGCCGATGCCATTGCTAAAACTGCGGAACAGGAAGGATGGGACGCCATCTATGGTGGAGGCGTGTTCGGGTTGGTTGTTTTTCCCAGCAGCACAGAAAAGGTGAAACCATTATGAAATTCTCCCAGTGGCTAGAAAATAAGAAGATCCTACCCATCGCCAATGTAGAGGGGGCAAGGAAAGTTGGCGATCACCCCTGGTTCGAGTACCACTGCTTCGAGAGCCACGAATCGTGTGATGCCAAGCTCTGGTATCATTCACACCAGCAATGCACGATCCTGGGTATGGCACCCAATGACGGAGCGGACATTCGCTCCCAACAAGAAAGAATGGAGGCCGGGCTGCCCCTGGCCTACCGGGTCAGGTTCGCCGATGGTTACGTAGACGACGCCATGGAAGACGAGCTTTACGACGACCCTAAAGACTTCGAGCGCCCGGACCCGCCATCCGGCCCTAATGGTTAGCCAACCTCAACAAGGCGTCGTGCCCCTCGTTAATCTCTTTGAGCAATTCCGCCCGACGCTTCTCGATCTGAGCCTTGGAAAGCTTGAAACAGAATGCCGCATCACAACACTTCTCTTTCTTGGACTTCGACGGCTTGTACTTGGCCGACATGACAGTCTTGTAGTAGACCAAAGAATTGTACTCATCACCCGCTTTGCCGTGACGACCGTCGTATCTCTCTTCGTCAGCCTTGGTGACAAAACGACGCTCGACCTTTACGACCACGTGGAACCCGGCATGGTAGGCTGTAATCAGATCGCCGGGCTTGATGCCCTTATCAAATTCACTCATCTTCTTCCTCCGATGCTTCCCAATCACACACAGGGCAGAATTCCCGTGGAGCCGTACATTGACTACACGGCGGGTTAATGTGACAAGAACAATTCTCAACCGGATGGATTTCAATGACGCCTTCACAGCCATCCCGGCCACATACGTCGCCTTCTTCGTATCCGATCATCGGCTCCCTCCTTAAGCACGCCCGGCAAGACTCGAACTTGCAACCTACGGATTAGATTTGTGAGGCAGCCTGACCTCTAGTCCGTTGCTCTATCCATTGAGCTACGGGCGCTCAAGCAGGTGCCGAGGGAATCGAACCCCCAACCGCTGGTTTTGGCTTGTTGCCTGTTTGGGCAAAAGACCAGTGCTCTACCAATTGAGCTAGGCACCTGTGTGCCGCCGTTTAGGGCACGGTCGGCGGCGACCGCTCCAAACTCTCTTGCAAGATTGGTCCCAGCAGGCCCGCCAGGACTTGAACCCGGACTTTTGCTTTTGGAGAGCAACGTGCTACCAATTACACCACGGACCTATGTTCGGACTTCCGGCCACAGGTGGCCGGAAGTCCATCTCTACAGTCTGCTCCGAGTACCCCCAGTAGGACTCGAACCCACATGATCCTCGTTAGAAGCGAGGTGCCTAGTTCCATTCAGCCATAGGGGCATCAAGGTGACCGGGGGGAATTGAACCCGCCGTAACCCTGGTTCACGGCCAGGGCCCCAAAACCAGCATGGGACGGCCACAGGGGTGGGCGACCGGACTTGAACCGGCGACGACTGGAACCACAATCCAGCGCTCTACCAACTGAGCTACGCCCACCATAAATCAGGTGATCTTCTTGGTCACCTTCTTCGTCTCTAAAATATCTCCCGCTTCTTCCAACATAATCTTGGCCAAACGCATGCTCGGCGTCTTCTTGGCCTCTTGTCTCAGGGCAACGACTTGTTCATGCCAATCCTCACCACGATGGGGACAAGTGTAAGCATCATGCGGGCTCTTGCCACCACCCATCGCCTGGGCAAATCCCCGAGGCCCCAACGCATTGCGGAAGACCTCCATGGGGGTGCCACACACGCCGCAACAAATCTCAACCCCAATGCCGTGGGTGCCCGGATCAGGAGTATAACGATCCTGAGTATCGCCAAGCACAACCAGTTCAGGTTCATTCATCGTTCATTCTCCTGTTTACTTCAGGACTCTTCAGCCAAAGGAACCATGAAAGTAGGAAAAAGGCCCCTAACAAAAATGTGCAAAGCTTAAAACTTCCCACATCTGCTCCAAACCACTCGATCAATGCGCCAAAGCCTAGCAAAACGTACATCGGCAAGTTGTTTCCCAGGCTGTAAAACATTGCCCATACGCTCCGTCTTATCAGCCGCTTAGCTGGCTCCATCAGGCCACCTTCCTGTCCTTCAGCCCGCAGGCATTCATGAACTTCCCCCAGTCAAAATCACTGGAAGGGATTTGTTGGTGAATGCAGTTGGCGATCCGGTTGCAAACCCTTTCCCACTGCGACCGAGTTAGGTCTTGCAGCGTGATCTCTTCACGGGCCTTCTTGAGATCCTTCCCAAACTGTTCCCAATCCATTCACGCATCCTTTATACGATGGTATCTTGTTTTCCTGTGTTCTTTCCAACTCCGTTGAATGCTCCTGGGCACGTCGTCATACGCCTCAACCAAGTTGGCTACGTTTCTTCGGGGACGACCCCAACCCTCTTGGCTCTCACGTCGTTCTTGCGTCGTTTTTGGGTGACGCAGACCCATGTGCTTGTACAGTTTGGCCATGGTACTGTCTCCTGTAAGGCGTTATTGCCTTACAAGAAACCACTACAATTCAGCATCGCATCCTCCTGTGTTTTCAAAAATTATTCCCTCCACAACACTTTCACGTCAAGGTCTTTCTCGACCTCTGCTTTTGCCTCGTTGGCGTCGTAAAACTCTAAATCCTTCGGTGGCTTTGGCGGGAGAGCCGTCAACAGCTTCTCCTGGTCCACATCGTAGACCACCCGTATCCATTGGCCCATGTACATTATGTTGTATATATGCGTGCGACACGAGTGGTTTGGCCCCGACATGTATCCATCGCTCAATAGGAGCACGTGGTCATTCGGCTGACTCCTAACCAACTCGGTCATTTCGGCCAGGATATATTTCGTGGCGTCGATGCCGTAACGCTGGCGCAGGCGCTTCTTGACATGCACCTTTTGCCGCTTGCGTTTTGATTTTGATTTCCTGGGCTTCACGTTTCTCGCATGCCTCGCAAATCGCCTCGCCCCCGAAGGGGTTATCAACAATGGCATAGTGGGCGTACATCCCGGCTCCACACCTGGAGCAGTTCGTCGGAACGTCGTTGATCCCACATAGCCACATATCATTTCTCCTAGTGGGAGTAGGAGGAGTCGAACCTCCGACCTCTAAGTTATCAGCTTAGCGCTCTAACCGACTGAGCTATACTCCCTTCATCGGCTCCTCTTTCACTTTCGTAAGGGCCTCCCTCACCTTCCGCATGTCAGCAACCTTCGCTTTGTGGCGAATCCCCAAAATTTCAAAAGCCCGTAACACGTCCTCGTTAGTTGCCCCTAACTGGGAAGCGATCTGCTGAGGATCTTTTCCCTGGCTGGCAAGAAGTTGAAGCTGGGTCAGATTCGTGTAGACCTGATAGGCTACACCACGATCTTTAAGCCGACGCATCAACTCTTTTCTCTGATTCCCTGTTACGTAATCCATCATTATCTCCCAGTGGTAGTTCCGAGAATCGAACTCGACATCCCGATGTTATCAGCATCAGTCAGGCCACCAGCCTTCAACTACCTTGTTCAGCTATGTCGATCAATTCTCCGTCAACATATCTATAGTCGCCGAGGAACTGATTGCAAATCCGACCCCAATCCTTGTTCGGGTCGGCCTTATCTGCTCGCAATATCAATCCCACGTGTCTTGCTTGACAATCGCTTACGCATTCACCTACCTGAAAGATCTTAAAGATCGACAAACAGTGCTCGAACCCCTGCTCTTCCGCTTGTTCAATCTGCTTCAATGCTACCCTTAACTGTTCACCCGTAATACACACTTCCATTTTTCATCAACCAGTGTCTTACATAAATGACTTCAGCCGCCCAATGTTCTTCTTCGTTCGGCTCGAACGTCATCTGCTTTACCAACTTCCCATCAGGATTGAAGAGCCTCGCCCGCACTCCGTATGGCCGGTTCGGCTGTGTCTCAACCCTACATCCATCTTCGTATTGGAAAGTCATTTTACATTGTGGCTCGTATCACCACGTCCCTCAAAAACTCTTCGTGATTGAGAGGGCTGGGAAGATCCCACACTGGTTCTCGTGTCTTCACCCAAAACCAAGCATCTTCCAGCAATAGGCGATACTGCTCGCCATACTCTTCAACCAACTCCTCGATGATCTCTTTTACATGCTTTTCGTATTTGTCATTCATGAAAAATCTGGACCGTAACCAGTGGCGTCAGCCAGCATCCTTATATGTCTGTCATTCTCAATCCGTGCTTCAACTTTGTGAATCGTCTCGGCGATCAAGTCAGCCACTTCTCGCACGCTTTCGTCTCCCAGATTCCATTTTTTGCAAACGGCTTTGGCTGCCTCCGTTATCGGGCACAGCATCGGTCATCTCCATAATCTCGTAGTGATCCATCCCATGGAAGTTGTGATGCGATTCAATCGCAACACTCGTCCCATCCGTAAACTCGATCAGCAAGACGTTGGAAGACGATGCATCAACTTCTTTGATCGTCTTGCCCGCCAACTCCGCTGGATCGACCGGTGTCAACTTCGCTGTCGCATAATCAACCATTTTGCAAAGCTCCTAGCTTCATGGCTATACCGTCCAGTTTACGAGCGATGGCCTTGTGACTCATTTTACCCCGAACCACTTCTTCTTCCAAGTCACGAACATCCTGCTCGACGTGGAAGATGGCCATGTCCATCTCGTCGCTCAATGCCTGCACAATCCTTCGATTACGCTTGCTGTTTTCTACGTCCGTGGCCGCATCAATTTCATCCAAGTTGGGAAATGCCCTTCGTGCATTCTCCTCGGTCATCTCCTTCCCCCAAGCCCTCAACGAGGCCGGAAGAAGTTGGCCTTGGATGGCCGTCTTGCAACCTTGATTGTACTCCCTGTACTGCACTGACTCGACAAAGAAGCCAGTAACTTTTCGGACTGCGCCCGTGCTCACATTCCCCCAGAAGCTTCCTTCTTCTATTTTCTTTCTCATTCTTTCTTGTTCCCCAACGTCATGTGAAAGCACCTAGTAAACCCACCGGGCGGCAAGGTGTACTCGCTATGAACTGGAAGACCCAGTTCACGCCTCACCTCTTCTAACCTTGTTGAAAACACATTCAACCAGTAGTACACCGTGCCTTCATGCACGATTGGGCTGTACGTGTATTCAACCAACTCGCCTTGGTATCTCTCCCATGGCTCTGTATTAGGCGGCGTTTCCTTTTGCCCCCTTACGACGGTCACGTGTGCTGGGTACATCTGCCGGTTGACCACCTTCCACTTCGGTATCATCGACCGGTAGTAATTCGCCAACTCCTGATCGACCTCAACGACCAACCTGAAGCCCTCCGAATACCTCAACACTCCCTTCGCTTGATAAAGCGGTCCTTTCACTTCTTTCATCTTAGTCCCTTCAGCAGGAGTCGAACCTGCACTAGCGGCTCCACAAACCGCCGCTCTTCCATTGAGCTATAAAGGGTTCTGTCGCCTGTTGAAGTTGGCCATACACACTTCACACAAACAATAGGGACTCTGCATTGTCTCCCTGTCTGGGTAGTGGTAGTCTAATTCTTCAAGGTGCTCTATGGTCACACCCTCTTCCTTGGCCCTTTTTGCCAAACTTATCCTCCGCTTTCGCAGCCTTTTTGTACTTGGTGATTGTTTTCTTCCCATAGTGAGCCCATCCGGGATCGAACCGGAAACCTTCGGATTAACTTGTAGGCGGTCTGGCCTGTAAGTCCGATGCTCTACCAATTGAGCTATAGGCTCAGCTTTCTCGTCAAGGTGGCCTCTGACAGCAAGTAGTCTTCACGAAGATTGACGCCTTTCTTTTGGCCGTTCTTGGCTGCTTCGTCACGCATGGCGAATGATGACCGTCCATCGAAATCCTTTGGACCTAGCACATACACACTCCAATCACGCAAGTCACACAAAAGCATCACATCTATCTCATCCGCTGAATACGTCTTGCTGGTTTTCTTGTACCAGTTGTTTGTTTTCAGACTGAACTCCACCATTCCACTTGCTTTAGAAGGCCGATAGTCGCTTGACTTCACTTGGCACTTCAACAGCCTGCCTTGCCAATCAATTACCAAATCGTATGGCAGGTTATCGCTCAGCGGAATCAACACCTCAATGTCATGCTTTGCCAATTCTCCTATTACTACCTTTTGTCCTTTTTCACCTTTAGCCTTTGGGTTACTCATATTACACCTCCAAGGTATATATGAGTAACCTCCGGACATTTTGTCGGAAAGTCTCAGTGCCCCCGGTAGGACTCGAACCTACGACCCGAGAGTTAAAAGCTCCCAACTCTACCAACTGAGTTACGAGGGCGTGTAGCCATTCGTAACCCTGCGTTTCAACCTGTTGAGCATCATCATTTTTTCTTCCCTTTCTTCCCTTTCTTCTTACCGCCTTCTCTCCAATGCGGCGGAATATACCAATTTGTTATGCATCGTCGATTAGGGCATTCTTTCTTGTCCCAATCGTATCTCTTGTCTCCGCAATGCGGGCACTCGCCGTCTCGTATCATGCTCCAGTGGGTTCGCAGATCATGAACTTTCTCTGCTGTTGAATTCCACATCCTGGCGATGTCTTCGTCCGACTTGCCTTCCTTTAACCAGTTGGCAAGCTTCCCCAAGATCTCGCTCCGCTCCAAATAGGGCGGCAGCCAGTCGGGGAATGTAACGTTGTCAGTCATGCTCCGAGTTGTACATGTGATGGTTCTCCATTTTTGAAATTTACTTTGACTCTTTGCCCTTCCCACCAAAAGTCAGGCTCCAAGCCAAGGGCTTCTAGGTCTTCGTACTCAAGGATGTCAAGTCGCCAATCGGCGAGCTTCTTATCGTCCTTCACCATGACCACGCCTTGGTCAGGATACACGGCGACGATTTTTCCCTCAAGTTCAGATTTTACATTCGGTGTCGTTCACCTACTGCTCCTTTCACAAAAAAAAGCCCTCGGCTCACCTGAGCCGAGGGCTTCTAATCATCTCTTCCGGCTCAGGTTTGGTGTCCTTCACCGGCTGCATGCCGCAAGTCGATCAGGACGCACTGGTAGCGTGGCACCAAATAATATGGTGGCTGCATTTCCAGCTACGTCTATCTGTTCGGCTTGTCAACATCTCTCCCATCCTCACGGTAATTCACGGCTGACGATTACTCGCTCCCCATTGGGGACTCGCCGTGGGGCGATAGTTAGTGGCGGGGGCAGGATTCGAACCTGCGACCTGGAGGTTATGAGCCTCCCGAGCTACCGGACTGCTCCACCCCGCTATGTGTTATATAGAGTGTCGATGGCGAAAAAAGGTTCGCCAAACACAGGAAATTTTCTGCACCAATCTGGATTTCCTGGCCTCCCGGCCCCATCTTCCCTCCTTCGTGCAGGAAATTTACTGCAACAGCCAAATCTCCAACACATGTATTGTATGCCAACAATGCCGTTTTGTAAACCCCTCTTTGCGCAAAAAAAGTCGTGCGGAAAACAGCCAAGCCTTCAGCCGCTTCCCGCACGAAGGAGGAAAGACGAACTCGACCGGGTTGATTTTCGCCCGGTCATGGGGGAGGAAAAGATTCCTTCCCGGCACTAGTGGGTTACCATGCAGGCAAACCAACTAATGCATTCTTAATAATGTAGTAGACTCGCAAACGATTTTTCTTCACTTTTTTCTAAGGGTGCAATCATTCAAAATCATTGAGCATGTACACATTTGACTCTTGGGGAATGCAACGGCGGTGGCTATGACTGAGGAACCAATACCATCGTTCGGGTTTTTCCGGGGCGACGGGCGTTCCGTAGCCATCTGTAATGACGAAGACCGCCTCGGGATAATTACCCTTCGTCGCTCGTTTTGCTTGAATTTCTGTTTCCAAAATATCAAAGCGGGTTCCACCCCCTCCATAAATCTTCCCCTCGGTTATGTCTATTTCTTTGACCTTGGTATCGAAACAGAACATGCGCACATCAAACCGTTTCGGGTCCAGCGACCGTGCGGCCTTGAAGAATCGGTCTTTCAGGTGCCAGCAAGAGCCAGAGGTGTCTTGGAAAAACCACACCTGGATCTTGCCGTCCATATCATGCTCCGTCTCCATTTCACTGGGAAGCATAAGATCGGAAGACAGGGAGGTGAGGCGACGATTCAATCTTGCCCATTGCTCAACATCCCTAAGCTCGGCTCGGTCGTACTTCTTCGACCACCGTTTTATGACCGACTCCCATTTCTTCTTCTTCTTGACAGGACCGGTGTTGATGAAAGACCATCCACCGCAACCTTCCCCACGACGCACCCTTTCTTTCTCGCCCTCATCATCTGTCTGATAATTTCGCCGGATGAAGTCTTTGAGCGTTTCCTTTTCCTGCGGCGTGAGATGTTTGTCCAATTCATCAATCGCATCCTCCCACACCGAACCGGCCAATCCGGTGTGATCGTCGATGCCGCCAAGTAGGCCAGCGATATGGAGGGGAAGTTTCACCTTGGGAAGCTGATTCAAGTAATACTCGAAAGCAGCATCAGCGGGGATGTCTTTGCGATTGGGATAAACGGTGTCCACCCAACAGCCGTTCTTGGTGAGACGCCCCAAGCGTTTGCGGTCGAATCCGAAACCACGCACCAACGACTCGTTGACAACCACGTCCAAACAAGCGTTCACGGCGTCATGGTTGAACTGACCAATACTGTTGATCCGCAAGCCGTGATTCAAGATGACATGCAAACACTCGTGGCAGATGACAAACTTGCGCTGGTAGTGATCCAGGCCCTTCCAATAATCGGGATTGAAAACAAACTCCACCCATTGCCCCTGGTGGTCAAAACACACCGCCGCCGTCTCAACGGACGAAGTGAAGACTGGCTTGCCCATCGTCCAGAGTTGATAGAAAACTGCATGGTGTTCTTCCAACTCCATGCAGATGCTCAGAAAATCTTCTTGGGAAAGAAGGTTCGTCATTCTTTGTGCTTGAGCCCTGCATTTCTGTGGCACACCGGACAGTTGATGAAGGTATGCCCACCGTACCGATCTGACTTGATCTTGATGACCGCCCCGCAACCACCCACCAGATCACAAATGAACACCCAGGTGTAAGTCACTACTCAGCCTCCTCGATGTAGTCGATAATGATCTCCAGGGTTTCAATGGAACGTTCGTCTGATTCAAGCACGAATTGGCGCTCGTCCTGCGGCCACAATTCTTCGCCGAACAGGGGGAACGCATGATTTTGCAAATACGTTCTTATTCGTTCGAGTGCGTTTAGGTCTCCAGCCCTGGCCCGCTCGATGAAGGCCCTCATTTCCTCTGTCTGTTTACTCATGGTCCGTAAAATTTATGTCCACACTTACAAAACTTCGTTCTACAGCCCACGATGGCCTGACAGTTGGGGCACGTTTTCCCAACAGCGGGGGCATTGCCGGTCTTGGAGAATTTCTTCCCCTTGAGCGGATTGGGCTGCTTTTGTCCTGCGGGCACTTTCAGTTTCCTGTTGGGCGTGTAGATCTTGTTGCCAAATCCGCCCTCGGCCAATTTAGCGAAAATGCCCATCTGGTCGATCTTGTGCGCCGCAACCATTTCTGGCCACGTTGCATTGTCGTTCTTGTGGATCTGCTCAACACAATGATTGACCATGCCGACCCACTTAAATGAGGAGCCGCCCCAACCTTTCATCGTCTTTTGCTGACAACGAGCAGCAATGTTGGAAAAGACACGAAGCATCTTCAGTGCCTCATCCGTTGTAAGGCGACAGGGCATGCGATCCTTAATCTCTTCCAAAAGCTTCCTGCGATCATGTGTCTGGCTGATGTTGTTGGATCGCCTGTGCCAATTATCCACCATCGTTGTCGAGGTGATCTGACTCTTGAAATACGAATTCTCAGGCGTATCATCGCCAATCAACTCGCCAGTCGGCAACAAGTAGCCAGCGCCAAACAACGCCGGTGCATTGGGGTCGCCAGCAAACTCTTTCTTCAGCTTCCTCACCAACTTCTTGTTGGCATCCGCCCTGATGATGTCCGCAATGATTTGACGAATTCGACGGTCCAATCGTGCGGCTTGGACCGCATAATCAAAGACGGATTTCTCTGTGGCAATTAGCAGGCTGATCTTCTCGTCGCCCAACAGCGGCACGAAGAATTCGAGGTACGTTCGCTTGGAGACTATGTAGCCAATGGCGGCTGAGTATTGATTCTCCGAAGCCAAGAATTTCCGTGCGCCCTCTTCATCGCTCTGGTCACAGAAACGTTGCAACCGATCCGCAACGGGACCGGTTTTAATCGTTGTGAGCAAATTGGAAATATTGGCCGAGGCCGGAACCACGTCTCGCACGTTGCCACCCTTCGAGAGCACGTCCAGGGCGTAATCCAAACGGCGTGGCGAGACCAAATCCTTCTGATCGTCGGGGAGATCCTGCCACCAACTTACGGCCCCTCGGGCGGTTTCCTCGCCATAGACCTCGATGAAGTATGGCAGATGCGGCCTGTATGGAAGCTCCACTTGGATCGGGAAGCGATCTCGTTGGGCCGGGTCCAGCACCTCGACATCGTACTCTTCTTCCTCATCCGGGTTGATCGCCGCCCAGATCATCCTCAGATTGTTGAATTTCTTTCCATTGATCGAGCGAAATTGAATTAGCTCCATGACCGCATTGCGGACCTTCTTGTGGGCACGATTGAATTCGTCCAAGAAAATAGCTTCAACCGTGTCCTGTTGAAACTCAATCGGGCGCACCAATTCGAGATAGGAACCATGACCATTCTGTTGCTCTTTCGGCACGCCGATGAAATCCACCCACGGGTCCATCGTAGCAGCACTGAAGTACCGCCACTTCAACTTCGCACGGTCGAAGGCTTCCTTGACGATGGATGTCTTGCCCACACCATGTCGGCCCTTGAACATGACGTTGTAGCCATGCTTGATCCAGAAATCTAGACTGGCTTCACTAATCATCTTTGACCCTCACCGTTTCGTCCAAGATTTCCTCTGCCAATGCTGGGCCCGGACGATCCTTCGTCGTGCCCGTCGCTATGAATTCATTGGCCAGCCTTACCGCTTCCCCCAACGGATCTCGACCAAAACATCGTTGGCCGTGGGCGAAGCAAATGGCCTCGTTCTCCTCTTCGGTAGCCCCATGTTGCTCCAACACCTCGCCCAACCAACATCCGGCATCCCACAGTTGTTGAACGAAGGGCATCGACTTCATGGCCGAATGAACCTCCGTGCTCTCCTGCAAGGAACGTGTAAGTTCATCCCGATGCTCGGCGATATATCGCCGAGCATCTTCTATGGTCAGTTCAGACATCTTGGGCAGCCTCAATTTCTTTTGCGAATTGTGTTCGGACCAATTCGAGGCCCTTGTTCAGGAGTTGACGAATCCGTTCACGAGTGACCTTGTGCTTCTTGCCCAATTCCTCGTAGGTCATTTCGTCCACGTAGTAATCATAAAGAATCTGCTTGCACCGAGTTTGAGATTTATTACAGCCCGCTGTGGTGAAAAACCTCTCCAGCAGATGCAGCGGCAGAGGCGGCTTGTGGTCGTCTGGAATTTCAAAAACATCCTGTCGATCCCGACCCTGCAACTCGCCCAGCACAATCGGTTGCAACCTGTTTTGTCGTCCCCGAACCTTCCGTCCGTTGCTGATCTCCCGTGAAATCACTGTCCAAGCATAGGTGGAGAATTCGATGGGCCTGCCATCTTGAGTACGCCTGTTTGGATCGAAAGTTTCACAGGCTTTCATTAAACCCAACAGGGCATCGGAATACTCGAACGTATCAAGTAGACTCTCCCCCCGGCGCAAAGTCACATTGCGCTTCGTGATCTCAATGGCCAACGCAATGTTGCCATCGACTGTGGGCTTGCCGTTTCCTTCCACGCTTCGGCTTCCTGCTGTTGGGGATCATCTAGGATACCGTTATTGTACCCCAGCAGAAAGCGTTCGTAAAACGCAGAAAGCCCACCGGCATCGCCGGTGGGCTTTCGTGTTAAAAACGGACCCCACAGCTAGAGCTACTAACTTGCTCCAAGTTTACCCCAGGTTTGTTACTCTGTCCGCTCAAGGCTTAGCTTGCAATTTGCCGAGCATTGAGAATTGAGCTTGGGGATCTCGGTAGCGAAGGAGGTATGCAAAGGTCGCAACGACCGAAGTCGCCGCTAAGGGGGTCCGTCCTGGCCGAAGCCAGATGTTACAACTCGAAGTCGATATTCATTTCGACTTCAGTAAGGTTCGCTTTTGCGATGGCGGTCTTCAACGCATTCGTCCTGCGGGTTGCTTGGCGAGCGAGCGTCGTCGCCTGATCCGGCGTGATCGTCGGCTTGGCGTACTCGTCGTCCTTGCTCCGCTTCTTGGGATCGTCACGCATATAACGATAGCGTCGATCCACCTCGCCGCCAGTCATGGCAGATTTCCACAGCGCCGAAATGCGGTCGGCGTAGCCACGACGCTTGATGGCCAAGGCGAGGGTCATGGTCTGACCGTCAGCCGTCACCGTCACCTGCTGGTTGTACTGCTCTTGAAGGGCTTGCAGTTCAGCCACACGATCTTCTGCGGCTCGAATGCTTTCCATCACCACTTCCGGCGATTTCTTGTCTTCGTCCTCGAATGCGTGCAAGCTGCTCTCAAACTGATCGGCGGTGGTGCTGAGAACCAGCTTGGCTTCATCCAAGGCTTCTCGGAGTTGGTAACCAGTTACTTTCATTTTTTCGCTCGTCATGTGTTTTTGCAGAAATTCTTTCTGCGTGCGTGGGATGTTGCCCAACTTGGAATCGGGCCTAGTACGAAGGTGCTGCCAAAGTTCCTTGGCATATTCCTTAAGGGATTCACGGGCGTTATCTTCACTGTCGCCCGACATTGAGATGTGGACCGGCACACCCTTGTGTTCACCGGCCACCACGAAAGCCACTACGCTGTCTTTGTCGTAGTGCTCGAATTGAATGAGGTTGTCTGGAAACATAATCTTGAAACAAAAAAGCACCGGAGGGCGACCACCTGATTATCAGGAGCAGACTGAGAAATGGACAGTCCTACGGATCTCCGGTGTTAGTTGTGGCCATGGAAACCCAGCTTGGTTGCGGGTCGCCATCCCGTAGTATAAGTCAAGAAGATCCGACCGTCATCGTCGTCCTTCCCCAAGCCCAGGCGACGGGCTCTACAACCATCTGGACCAGCTTCTAAGCCTCCCACTTGCGTGGTGTTGTGGTATTGCGCCCTCAATGCGTCTAAGGGCTCCCACATAGCGGCTCCACCGTCCATGACCAAGCGGCGGGTGCAGGAATCAAACCTGCTATCTCCCTTTCCCAGACGAATCCGAGATTGGGTAGCCCTGTCACTATGGCCACCCCGCCGAAAATAAAAATGTCAGGCATTAGCACAAGATCTATTCCTGACGACAGTGACCCCAGAGATCAATGCTTTCGCTCCTTCTGGTCTGTACACGGGCGTTTAAGACCCTTCACTGTCTTCACCCCTGTCGTTGGTGTCTCCACCGCCCAACAGCAAGCAGTAGTGTGAGTGACTTTCTAGGCTCGTTCCAAGCCAACCGTCGCTGACTCTTCGCTAACCCGTCAAACTTTGCACCCCTGGGAGGTGATCCGCCTGACCCCTTTCGGGCAGCCCCGACAGGTTTCCCCGTCGAGCGTAGGCACTTCAGTACATCCCACACGCCAATTTTGTTGCCTTGGCCGAAGCCTTAGCCACTTCCCAGGAAACTTAGTTAGGATAACGTCTTTCTTCAAGACATCAACGTCAATGGCCGTTCCCCGATAAACTGGCAAATCCGGAATCTTTCAGGTAGTATTCCCCTGCTGGAACAGGGTCTCACACCATCAGTTACTAGCGAGCTTCACGCTTCCAGGCGCTTATCCCACAGCCTCGTCGTCGTCGGTAGGAGGGACGAACCTCCCCCGTGCGCTCGGCCTTTCGCCTATACCCATCCTTCCCGAAGGAAAGATTAGCCCAACCACCCAGCCATGGGTACGTTGGTTTAATGTCCCGGCGACAACGGGACAGTGTTAAATTGTCAAAGATCGAGTTCGTGTATTGTAGTGCATCAAAGATTGAGATGCAAGATCTATCTATGCACTACAACGCTTTTTTTCACGGGGAGGGCGGGCTGAAAATGTCGTCCGCCTTATCCTTATCCTCGTCGCTGTTGTCGATACCACCGAAAGGATCGGAGGCATCTGCATCCGGGGCCGGATTCTTTTCTTCTTCGGGCTCAGACGGATCTTCAATCGGATCGACAGGTGCCGGATCAACCTCGGGTTCCGGAGCCGGGTCATCTTCGGGCTCGGGGGCCGGGTCTTCGGGCGCTGGATCTTCGGGCGCTGGATCTTCGGGCGCTGGATCTTCCGGAGCCGGATCTTCCGGAGCCGGATCAACATTGTCTTCGGGGTCCAGCGACAACCCTGGTCCAGGCCCACCCGGTTCAACACCGGTCGGATCGGGCGTCGTCACTTCCGGTTCCACGGGTTCGCCGATCTCGGGCCCAATCTCGGGGGCCGGGCCGGGGTCCGGGTCCACGGGCTGCGGGCGGTTACATCCGACGTACACCAGCAAGCAGCAAACTGCCAACAACACAAACAGACGTTTCATGCGATTTCTCCTTCGCAATTGGGGGGGTGGAATTCTGGGATCACGTTCCCCATTCATTGATCCCATGGCGTGCTGATTTATTCCCAATCAGTAAGACGGGATTTTAAAATCTCCGCACACCCAAGTCAAGATCAATACGCTCCGATTTTCAAGTCCCTGAGCGTGAACGACAAATTCCTACGCTCCTTCTTGCCGAGGCAGAAGTTGATGACTTCCTCGGTCGCCATTGCCACAGCCACCAGGATCAAGTTGCGTGCCAACGGGTAGTCGCACACGTCTCCTGCTGGATCTTCTTGCGGAACGGTGTACGCCTCGTTCCATACCACCTCGGCGTATTCCTCGAACATGCCAACGTGCAAACAGGGGATGCCCTGTGACTTGCAGTGGTCCGTTACAATACGTCGAGCCTCGGTGTTGTCGAAGCCATCGATCACGAGATCGGCACCCTTCAACAACTTCTTGACGTTCTTCGCTTCCAACTTCTTGGAAACGACCTCGATCTCAACACCGACAGCACGGAAGCCGCTCGTCTGGCAAGCCGCCACCTTCATCGCACCAACATCGTCCGTAGTGAACGTCTGGGTGTTAATGTTGTGGACCTCAACTCGGTCCATGTCGATCAATCGAATCAACTGGAAACCCTGGCGAAGCAAGTTATCTACGAGGTTGGAACCAATGGCACCAGCACCGCAGACCACCAACTGGATCGTGCCCAGCTTGGCAATCGCTTCCTTGCCACGCAAAATCTCTTCGTGATGGAACTTGCTTTCTGCCATGTTTCACTCCTCCTCATTTGCCAATTTCAATAGCCCCTGTAGTTGTCGATGGCTGGAAGCCGCCCTTCCCTTATGAACCTCAACCCAGTCAGGGCGAGATTTGGAAGGAAAGGCGTTGTTTTCAGCAATGGTTGCGGTCACATAAGGAACAATCTCACGTACCGCTTGTTGCAGCCGCTCGTACTTTTTCCGCACGTCGTCTTCGCTCATCTTCTTTCCTTTTGATAGCCTTCCGCACCTTCTTGGGCACACGACCAATCCAAATGTCTCCGAACCGCCGCACCCAACCGGTGACGTGTTTTGTCTCGTCATCAATGAACCAATGGGCCTTGTGGCCATTGACGCCCTTGATGCAACAAACCAGTGGCTTGCCAAAGCAGACCGTCCATGCGCCCATCGTGGCATAATCGGTCATGCTCGGCGAAGCAAGAGACATGGGGTGGGTGTGGAAGAACCCCACCACATCCCCATGCTCTTCATCCCGTTTCATGACGGCATTGTGGTCAAACTCCACCTCACCGGGCGAGCCCTCGTTAGGCCATTGGCCCACGCCGTACCAGTAGTGCCCAACCACGTGACCGACTAATCCGAGATATACTTCATTTAAGGTTTTCTTCATGATCCTACCATCTATGCACTGCGTACCGATTGTGGCCCTCAACCAAAACACTCACAAGGCTTTGCAGGTCGTAATCGGTATCGTGATTAACACCAGTAGCGTGATCCGTCAAGCAAATGCCTGATGTAACCACGTTCAGGGCATCATCCTTCTTGATGACCGGCGAGTGGCTGTGTTCTCTTCCTGCTGCATCCTTGACGGTGAACGTAACAACATAATCGCCGCCACGTTCAACGTAGCTCTTGAATTCTGCACCACCACGCTCCAAGGCAGCCTTGATACGCTCTTCCTCTCGATCCCTCTTGGAATCAATCAGGTGGAAATGAGCAAGTCGGTAGGCCAACCTATCTGCCGGGCTCATGCCTGCGAAGGAAATCTCTTCGGGCTCCGTCTCCGACTCCAATGCCTCCCTCAACTGCACCGCCAATCTTAACGGGCGGAAGGTGCTGCGACGGTCAAACCAAAAGTGAGCCCCATCGTAACGCACGTCAATTGTATCAAACAGTTGCACGCCCTCGGCCAACGAGACCGGCACCTGCCCTGTAATCCTCATTCTCTTGTCGCCATCGGTCGCCGGAACACCGACCACCTTTTCGCCACGACGACATACAACCAATGAAACCTTGGGGAAGCATTCCAGATACTTCTGCTTCTCCGCAACAGTCGGTTCTCGCTTCAAGCGAGCCTGCGTCTGGCTCTCAGTCTTGAAGACACCCCAACCCTCGTAATCGTTCGGTCGAATTTTCAAAGTTAGAACAATTCCCTCCAAGCGAATACGCACCGGCTTCCCCTTCAGCACCGGGCTGAAGAAGTCATGGCTGAAGAACTTCTTCTCAGCAGCCGCCAGCTTCTCGAAGAGGGTCTTGTTTCTCATGTCACATTTCCTGGCTAATCTCACGCCAACGCTCGTATTCTTCCACGGCCTCTGGGCGATTCTGGAGGTTCTGGATCTTCCGAATTGCCTTCCGCTCCACCTGCCTGATGCGTTCTTGAGTCACCCCCAACCTCTTTCCAATCTGCTCGAAGGTCAGCGACGGCAGCCGCAAAAAACGCATCTCAATGACCTGCTGTTCTCTCTTGCTAAAAAAGGGCGATTGTTTCCTTAATCTCCCACCAGTCTTGCGGATGGCCCTTTCCAACAAATCTCTGATTTCCTCTTCATAAGCCTTGCGGCCCAACACCTCTCCCATTGCGACTGTAATCTTCGGGATGGCCAGCCCTTTCCGGTGCATCCTCAAAACAAATTCTTCCCTCTCGCCCAAACGGGAATCCCCTTCATACTTGAACTGCTTTATAAACTTCCAAATGCCGATCTCTTCCCTCACTTCATCTGGAGGGTCGTGCCGCTCGTCAAAGAGCACGCCGACATCAACACGAACGAAATGACGCCATCTGCTGGTGAATTCATCCTCATTTCTAAGGACGCACTCGAACTGACCCTGCTCGCTACGGAGCGAATGTCGCACCCTCGCCAACGCCCACTTAACGCCATTCGCCACAAATGTGGAAAGTTTGTGCCCGCCCTCATTTTCCAACCAAGCAGGAATGGACTCTGCCCAAACCTTCAACACACACTCGTTCACCAAATCACCCGTCGAGCAACCAGCAAGCGCCCTTATCTCCCTGGAGATAGGGGAAAACCTTCTCTCCACCAAATACCTTATGAGCTTCATGTTGCTCAAAAGAAGCTCTTCCTTGACCTCATCCAAACCTGTTTTGGACATGGCGGGGCATCCTTGGGAATTATTTCTTCTCGTCGTCCCAATAGACAACGTACTGCTTGGCGTTCTGCCCACCCCTCGGTGCCGGGCCTTCACACTCGATCTTCGTGATCTGATCCTTGGCAATGTTGTAGGTCTGCTTCGCCCAGAACTTGGCGTCTTCCCTGCTGCGTGCGATCAACCGTTGCGAGCGTGCTGCCATTATGTTGTCCTCCGATATAAGCCGGGCCGCTTGGTAGCGGCCCGGCTCGAAGTGCAAGTTGTCAGCAATGGTGTTTAGCCCTTGCCGACGTTCTTGTCCTGACCTTCGACGCCACCGGCGACACGGCCAGCCGTCCGGGCCTTGGCCTCGGCCATGTACGCCTCAAGGTACTCCAACTGTTTCTGGTTTGAGTCGCACTTGAACTGACCGCCCTGGAATCCTCGCAGGCGGTCGATACAAATGGCGACCAACACTTCGTTACTCAGGCCATTCAGCCCATGCTCCTTGACCGGACCCTTCTGGAAATGCAACGTCGTTGTCGGCACGCCGCCCACGTCGATCTGATAGACGTGACAGGCGTTATTCGGCTGCATCGCCGAGTCCAGGCACCAGATGTCGATCTGGTTGTTCAGCCCTCCAAGTTCTCGGTGGTCCGTGACTTCACGAGGGGCATCGGTAAGACGTTCGGGCTTCGACATGGATGGATCTCCCATCGATGTGAAGACGTGAACATCTTGCCCTATCCCAAATCGATCTTGGCATGGCAATTGGCTCCTACGACTTCCTGTTCTTTCACTCATTTGATTGGGCGTTACCATGAGTTTGCTCGTTCTAGTCTTCTGCGACCTAAGCTCACTCCTATGACAACCACCCCACAAACACGACACTAAAATTGTAGCCCAGAAAAAAGCAGTTGTAAAATAGAACTGGCCGGGAAATTCCCGGCCAGTTCTTTGCCTTTTCGTTGGCCGTTACGCAGCCTTTCGGACGGGCAGGGCCGTCTCCATGATCTCCATCAACAAGTCCAGCTTGGAGGACTGGCACAGGAAGGGGATCAGGTTCGGCAGCGAGTAGTAGTCGCCGTCGAAATCGTGCTCACGCACCTCAAACCCTGCACGGATTGCCTTCTCGGTCAGGATACGGTGACGACGGCCACCCATCCCACCGCATCGGATCATCATGATGCTCGGCTGCACGTTCATGTCTTGGGTGTACTGCTGGAGCGTACCCAGGAACGGCGGCGAGTTGTTTTCGCCTTCGTCGGTCACCATGACAATCTGCTCGACGTACTGCTTGTTCCGCAGCAGCGAAGCGATACCGGCACCACACGAGGTTGCACCACCGGCACGAATGCCCTTCAGCGCCTTCTCCCAATCCGCCAGGGACGTACCCTTGGCTTCGATTCGATAGGGCATCGTATCGAAAGCGTAAGCGTAGAAGTTAGCGTCCATGATGGCGCTAATCATGCTACCCATCTGCTTACCGATCTCGATGGCCTCATGCATCGAACCGCTCTTGTCGATCAGCAAAGCGGTCGGCATCTTGATCCGGCCCTTGTCCTTCAGTTGGGCATCGCCCACTTCCTTCAGGGTCTCGGCGATCTCGTCGTCAACACCGGACGCCTTAACGGCCTCCAGCGTCTTCATGGCCTGGACGTTCTTGCCCTTCTTGGCCCCTTCGACTCGATCCAAGATAACCTTCCGCAACTCGGCGTTGTTCATGGCACCACGTCGCTTCAACGAGCCCAGGTTGTTAATCAACTCCTGGTCGCTCATAACCTCGATCAACGCCAGGATGACGGTCGGCGTCATGTTTTCCACGACGGTGGATGCGATGGTGTACGGAATCTTGTTCTCGATAATCACCCTCGCCTGATCGGCTGAAGTTTCCGCCTTGCGGAGATCCTTCACTGCCTTCAACCGGCTGTCGTCGGGCGGGTTCTTGTCAAACAGGATCGCCTGGGCACGCTCGCTCGGCTCGATGTGGCACAGCGAGTACAGTCGCTTCATGTGCCGACGAGCACGCAACACGGACGTGTCGAACCAAACCTCGTTCTCCTCACGCTCACGCAGGTAACGGTAGATCTCGGTCTTCATGCTCCGAGGAATGTTTCGGAACAGGCCGACCTTCTCTTCCACGGTACGGTAGGTCGTTCGGGTACGACGGCCTACACGCTGCTGCTGTGCAACGCTCTTCTTCACGTGCTGGCCGTGAATGAAGTTGACGACACGTGCCACCTGATAGGGCGGCATTTCACGCAGCATCGCCAAACCGGCGTCACGGTGGCCCTCGAAGTCACTCAGCGACAGGTTGACCACGAACATTTCCTTGTGGTCACGGATTTCTCCGGTCTGGTTGTACCAAGCGCCCAGATGACCATAGAACAGAGGATCACCCTGGATCATCTGTGCGTGAACCGGGTAGACGGCACTCAGGTTACGGTGAGGAGTCGTCAGCAACGTATTCAAGATCTGAAGACGCTGGTCCTGCTCCTGGTTGGTGCCCTGGTTTTCGGCGGGTCGCTCTCTACGAGTCATGCTGAGTCTCCTTTCGATTATGGTGGGTCCATCACGGACCCTTTATACCTTCATAGGCGCAAAAAAACAACCGGGAATGGCACAAGCGTCCAAGTCACGAAAACTGGTTGCTTTGCACAACAGATTCTTAGTCTGTTTGACCTTCCAACAGGTCGGCAATTCCAATTGGCGGAACTGAAGGGAATCGAACCCTCGTGTGTATGTAAGTTCTCGCCGTAGGGGACGCTTGTGCCACGCCCGGTCGTCTAGTTTTTAAGTTTTGTCCGTCCAAGTCATGGTGACGTTTTTTGGTCAACAATGCCGGAATCGAACCGACAACATCAAGTTCCTTGGACTTGCGCTCTACCAGTGAGCTAATTGTTTGTAAGTCTCCACAGTAGGGGACGGACAAAAGTGCCGGGTGTAGGAATCGAACCTACCTTACGTCATTCGTAGTGACATTTTTCATCCAGATTGTTTGTATGCTTCTGACGTAGGGGACAGTTTCCCATCCAAGTCGCACAAGCAGGTATTAAACCCGGCGTTGCGCCCCCGGCTTTCGCCGGGGGCGTGGCTCTGTTGCACCTCAGGCGAACTGGCTTTCGCCGAACACGGCCTGAGGTCGCAGTGTGATGTCTTTGGTTTCCTCGTTACGGTCCAGAGTGAAGTTGTCCAACTTGCCGGGAGGTGCATCAAGTGCAGCCGCCACAGCAGTCTTCACGTCACGGTCGCTCGACAAATCGCCGAGGTCGAGATCTTCCATATCCCAATCCCACGAGTTGCCTTCGTATCTCAAGTGAACCTGTGCCATGCTTCTCTCCTTTCCGTTCGTCGTTTCAGTTGCGGTTTTTTGTATTGTTGTCCGTCCAAGTCATGGTGACGTTATTGGGTAACACTGCGGTTTTGACACCGCAACCTACAGTTTAGAAGACTGTCGCTCTCCATTGAGCTAAGTGTTTGTAAGTCTCCACAGTAGGGGACGGACAAAGCGGAGGGGGCCGGAATCGAACCGGCGATAGCTTTGGTGGCTATTTAACCAAATGTTTGTAAGCCTCTCAAGTCGGGGACGGTCTCCCATCCAAGTCGGTGAAGCAGGAAACTAATCCCCCCCGTATTGAATTGTCACTCTTGTTTGGTGGTTTGCACCTCTCTGTTTCGGTTTCAGTTCTTGTGTCGCAAGTGCGGGAGGCTGGGATCGAACCAGCAATCTCAAACTTAATAGGTTTGCGTCTTTGCCTTTGTTTGTAAGCTCTCACCGTAGGGGACAGGCAAGCCTGTCCAAGTCGCCAAAGCTGTAAACGTCTTTTGACTACTCCCGCATGTTTTTGAAAAATCGTCCGTCCAAGTCGCCGAAGCGTAGTTTTACCGCCCTTGTTCAGGACGGCAACCCATTTCATTGGTTAGGTTTGTAAGCTCCAACCATTGGGGACGGACGATATTTCGATGTATTGGGTCCGTTCAAGTCGAGAGAGCTACCCCCTGGCGCTTCTGGCCAGGGGTGCCCGCCTTTCATCGGCGGGCGTAACAACCATTCCGAAGAGTGTTTGTATGCTCTTTCAGTAGGGAACGGAATCAAGTGGACGGGGCTGGAATCGAACCAGCTACTCAAGTTCTTCAGACTTGCGCTTTACCTTAAAGTTTGTAAGCTTTTCAGGTAGGGGACGATTGCTCATCCAAGTTTGGAAAGCTAAGACTCTTCTTACGAAGCTTCCCGTCCATTGTGTTTTTGACCGATTGGTCCCGTCTGCTCCTGTTGTTCCTTTTGTTCGTGATTTAATCTTGGACTAATTGTATTATAGGCCGAAACAAGAAAACGTCAACCCTCTTTTTTTCATTTTCTTTTCCCGACCCTCATTCGCAAAGAAAACGGTGATGCCATTTTGCAGGCATACATTAAATGCGGAGGCCACCAGCGCCTCCCTCACATGCCGCTGTCGCCTTGTTTCACACGCTGGCCTAGAAACAAGACCGCCAAGAATTCCCGCTCACCAGCGTTCATTCCCGACAACTATATTGTACTCCAGGAAGCGAGTGATTGTAAACCTCGTTTTTTCAACCACTCGCATGTCCTACAGAAACATAGACGCCTTAGTCGCTGGAAGGTTCGGTCGGGTTCCAAAGTTTTTCGATGTCTGGACCGAAGTTGTTGACAGCACAGGACTTACAAATTGTTCGGACCCACCCAGAAACCCAATCTGAAATCACGTCCTTCTGGGTGCCGCACTCCTCACAGGTCTTGTACGATACCCGCTGTGCCTCATCCACTAACCTGTCAACCTCTTCCGGGCACCCGACCGTGTACACACGCAAGCCACCCATCTTCTCTTTCACTTGGCAGAACTTGAAATCCTCGGGCGGATTGATTGCCTCGATCTTCTTACAGAGATCATAAAGAATGTCGAACCAGCCATCACCGCACTCGCAGCCCCAACACATGCAAGTTTCCATCGGTGACTTTGTGATGTCCCGAAAAAACTGGGGGAATTCATAAACCAGTCGGTTTGTCAGTTCCTTTTTCATCTGTATCAAACTTTCCAGGGGTGAATCCAAATAGATTCTCAAACCCCTTCAATGCTTCTTTTGCGGATTCTACTTCTGATTGAGTAAGAGGCGTTCTAAAATCCGCAAAAGCATCGGCGGCAGATTTGGTGCTCGCCGCATCTTCCCGTCCTGCCTTCCGACCAGCCGTAAACGCTCTGTGCATCGCCTTCTTGAAGGCAGCAACCTTCTGCGTCATCTTCACATCTTCCTTGGCAAGCTCTTTCGTTTCAATTATGAGCAAGCTCCAGAAGTATTCCCATTGAGGATCAGCGGCTCCCATTATCTTAGGCGTCCTTTTATTTTCCATAGTAAGCGTGAACCATTGAAAGGTGTAAAAGATCTTGTGCGCCAGAAGGACTCCACTCCATTCGATAACCCACTCCTATGCTACCATCAAAGCTGTTGAAGCCGTAGTGGTAGCCATCACCAAATTCCTTGAGGAAATCTTTCTTGTCTGCGGCACGCATCAATTCCATTGCAGCACGCACCATGTCACTTACATCTGGACAGAGAATAACCGAGCCCTCTTCTGCTCTATCCAGATCACCGCCCCAATCGTTAATCGTGGCAATCCATTTTCTGGACGGCTTGGGCTCCTTGTATTTGCTACAAGAAGCCTTCGCCGCCTCGTCTTTGTCGGTAAATGACTTGCCCTTTGTCCTAAATGACGCTCCACCGAAAATCCTGTGGGGCTTCAACAGGAAGTATTTGCCTCCCTCGGCCAACACCTCGGGCTGTTCGGCAAAAGCCGCCCTGTGATTCCTGCCATCGGGAAATCCGTAGTGTTCGTCCTTGACCTGGATATGGAGTTTGGAAGAGTCGCCGAACTTGCGGCCACCGAACAAAATCTCCCCAATAACCTGGAGCATCTTCTCAAACGACCCCAGATCATCCGTATCGAACACGAATTCTTGCGTCATGTTAATGGACATGGTTTACCCTTCCGGAATTTGACTCCCTCGGGCGGTCTCTTTCCTGTGGCCAGGAGCCTCAGATCTCCAGACCGGTTCGCTCTTGGCCACAATGGAAAACTCTTCCACCTCAATGACCTTCGCATTCTTGAATTCCACAAGGTATTCCACGAAGGTTTTCTTGCACCAATCCGCCCAGTGAGTCTTAGCCTCGTTGAGATCTACGCTCCGAGGCACGATCAACAGGGTGGACTTCATGGTTACGCCCTGTTGACCGGGCAGGGCGGTCTGCTCAGTGACATTGACCACCCGCTCTTTTTCAAAAAGTTGCCCGACTTTCTCGAACAAACTGGAAAGGTCGGGAAAGGGGAACGCATCTCTTTCTTTTGGATCTACAGCCACTTCTTCTTCTCCTTCTTCAATCAGGGACCGTTCACAATAAAAGCAAGACGTGACGTTCTTCCGATGGGTTCGCCAAATCTTGCCACAATGAGGGCAGGTGTATTCCATGCACTTGATTTTGTCAAACTGTTCAAGAGGGGACACCTCTTCGCCGCTATCATTCGTCGGTTCCGGCTTCGGTGGCGAGGGCGAGTCCGACGACTTCTTTGACGGACTCTTTCCACTTGACTTTACCACGTCCTTTAAGAGCTTCGTATATCCCCTTAATTCGAGCATCAGTCTGGCCAACCTCAATAAGCTCCACATGTCTTTCATCCTCTTCCGTAAAGATGTCCACACGCTGGCGGACCTTGTTCATCTTGCCGATCCAAATGGCATCGGTGACAAACGGTTCCAGCATATCGTAGAGTTGAACGATGTTGTCGGAGTCCAGCATGGGCTCAACACTCACACTGGTATCGAAGCCTTGCTTAAAAGCGTGTTGGAGGGCGTTGAACCGCTCTAGAAACCGGGGAGCGCCGGGCTCCCAATGTTCTAGAATGGTATCATCATAGGCCCCAATAGTAAAGCGGAAAAGGATTTGATCCTTGTGTGAGGTGAAGTCGGAACAGATGCGTTCGATGCAAGAGAGATGCGGTTTGCTGACCACTAGCACGTGATTCCCCGCACCCAACAGTTTGCCCAAAACCTCCACGCACGGCTCCAAAACAGCCGGTGTAATATCATGCGTGGTTGGGAACATGATCGTCCCGTCAATCTTGCGTCGGCTTTTCCTAACGTCGTGCTCTCGCACTTGGGGCTTTTCCCACGCATCGTTATTGGCAACCCGCTTGAATCGCTGTACCGCATTGAAACGAGCATAACAATAACGGCAGTTGTGCTCGCATCCGGTAACGCAATTAACATTGGCAACCGCCCACTCTCGGGTTCCGCTAATCCGTTCTGGTTCCGCCATCATGGCCTCCTAGTAGGGTGGATTGGTTTGGAGAGACTCCCATTCGCCGATGATTTCAAAATTTACATCGCCGAAATGAGTTGTCCCCTCACGCTGAGTCTCATTGATAAGTTCTCGCAAGTACCGGCGTCGGGCAGCACTCTCAATGATATTGATTGATTTGGAGAACCCTAAAGAAAGGCCGCACAGAACAGCCATTACATTTTCCTTCTTCTCCGAACGATACCGAGCGGTAAACTGCTCAAAAATGTAAGTGAGCCGCAACCAGACAACAAGTTCGTGGCTCATGTTGTATTCTTTCAAAAACCCCGCAATGAAAGGCTCACGCTCCTGTTGGTGCCGCCCCATTTTATCCCAAATGAATTCGGCCACCTGCCGCTGAGCTTCCGACATCTCATCGTGCCACTGATGGGATTTGATCTTGTCTAAGGCAGCCAACATCGAGCCGCCCGCAGACGCCTGCAACTGATCGCCCTTCATGGAGATGAATTCACCCCCATTAAGCTCCGGGGGATTCTTCTTGGGCTGCCGTGCTTCGTCGATCACTATCTTCGCCGCTTCTTGAAGATCCATTTCCGGATTCCTTGGCTTGGGGATGGATGAAGAACACGTACTGCCCATTCCTGTGTTCGTACAAAAAGGTCTGATCTTTCAACAAAAGGCTGTGTGCGACATTGGTGGCGGTCACGTAGTCTTCACAAAAAACGTAGCCCTCTTCCGGCAGTTCCGCTTCATCGCCCCCATAGCATTCTGAACCGAGTTGATACAACTCTTGAAGTTGCTTGACAGCATCCTTGAGCCCCTCGATGTAACCGTCGCTCTTGATCTGCACGTCATGTCGAGCGTGATGCAGAATCAAATCCTCAAAGCCTGAAAGGGCATTGCGATAAGCATCCTGCCAACAAACATCACCCTCTTTCACCTTCGCCTCGGGCCATTCAGCATGAATGTCTGCATCAACACCATTTTCTCGGGCCTGTTGGGCTTCGGGGCTATCACCCTCGTCAATGCCCAGGCGCACAATAATGTTGAAACATGGGAGTGTAATAATTTTCATGATTCACCCTCAGTCGAGTTTCAGACCTTTTGCGATAGCCTTAGCGGCCATTCGTTCTAATCGAGAGAGGCCCTGATAGGTCTCAAAAGTGAAAGGCCGACCTCTAACCTTGGTCATGAATTCGGCATCTTTGCCGCCCTTCCAATCTCCAACCTCCACTTTTTGGTCAAGGCCGGGGAATTCCGACTTGTTTGTTCCGTAGAGATAAGCCCCTTTGCCACCCCGAGGAATAAGCAACACAGAGTCTTGGCAAAACTTCTTGCCCAACCTAATGATGGTCTCAAAGAAGCCTTGGTCGTCTTTCAGGTTGGCAACGAACAGCGAATCCTCTTTGACCTCTATGGCTCTGCTGGTTTTGAAGTTCTCGATAAAGCTTCCGTCCACATCGGTGACACCAAACCCCATGGAAAGCAACACTGCTTTGAGATCACGATTGTTGAGTTTGTTGGCGCTCAAGGCGTTGTGCTCATCATCCGAATAGGGAAGAGGCTCTGGATCAACACACCCCAACCTATCAAACGGGTCTGCACGGAACGCTGTGATAATGGCACACTCGTGATCCATGATATGCTCGTAAATTCGTGAGAGGTTGCTTTCGTTCAATTGCTGGGCGAATTTCCACTGACGCAAGCTCAACATAGTTCATAACTCCTTGAGGATTATGAACTATATATCAGACTCACAGAAGTTTCTGGAGCCCCTTCACGTCAAGGATTGGAATGCCCAACTTGTCAGCTTTCTCGCTCTTGGAACCGGACCCAGGCCCAGCCACAAGGTAGTCGCATTTCTTGCTCACGTTCCCCACGCACTTACCACCTTCATCCTCGATGGCGTCCTGCCAGTGCTTCTTTCCTTCGGTGAAACTGCCGCTGAGGCAAAACGTCTTGCCACTCAACTTACCCTGCTTCGGCAACTCCAATTCAATGTGCGTCAACAAAGCATCGATCTCGTCCGCATGCTCTTCCAGGTATGTCGCAACAATACCGGCAGTCTTGTGGCCGATCTCGTCCACGGCTTCCAGTTCATCCGCAGTCGCCTGTCGGATGGCATCGAAGTCGCCAAAGTGATCCACCAACGCCTTGCCTGCCGATTCGCCAGCGGTGGGGATGCCGAGAGCGGCGAAGAACTTCCAAGCCGGAATCGACAACTTGTCCGTTTGGGCCACCGCAATCTTTTTACGGAGGGCGGCGTCGTCCTCGTGGGAGGGATCATGAATCATCAAGATTCCACCCAGGATCAACAGGCCCTCTCGATCAGAGAAACCAGCAGCCTTGCACTTCGCCTCATCCAGTTCATAGTAATCCGCTCGTGACTTCAACACCCCTGATGCCAGCAGCGCCGTCACGGTCGCATCACCCAGGCCCAAGACCCCCAGTTTTTGCAGATAGTGGGTGTAGGTATTCAGTTGGCGTGCTGGACAATTCGGGTTCTCACACACCAACTCCCACTTCTCTTCTTGCTTGCCTTTGGCGGGAGAATGACGCACGGTGGTCTTCTCCCTACAAGATGGACACTCCTTCGGGTAAGAAGGTTCGCCAGAACATGGATTTTTTGCCACTCCAATCACTTTCGGGATAATTTTCCCTGCTTTCAGCACCCTCAAGACGGTGCCGACATCGATCCTGTGTTTCTTCAAGAAGCCGAGATTGTGACACGTGGCACGGCGAACATCGGTTTCAGCGAGTCGAACGGGATCGAAGTTGGCAACCGGTTTAATGACACCGGTTCGACCGACCTGCCAATCCAGGCTCTTCAAGGGCGGCTCGGCAACTTCCTCTGCAAACTTCCACGCCACCTTGCCCTTGGGGTTGCCGGTCTTCGGATCGCCATGGCGACCGCACTGTTCCTGGGCCTCCAGATTGTTAACGGAGATCACAACACCATCCACTTCATAATCCAGGTGGGGAGCGTGCGCTTCCATAAAGGCCAGGATATAAAAATCAAAAGGCAAGGTCTGAACGAACTTCACCTTCAACACTTGGTTACACCACTTAGCCCTTTCCACTTCCGTCTTGTACGGCGGATTGTTGTGGCCCTCAACACCGTAGCCACAGAAGATCAAACGGTGGTGTTTGGTTTTTTCAGGCTCCTTAAACTGTCGAATGCCGCCCACAGTGGCCGCTCGGGTGTTGGCGAATTCCTTTTCCTTCTGCTTCTTCTTCCAAGCTTGAACCTTGGGGAATTCGGAATTCGGGCAGATCAACTCGCCGGTGATGCGAATGGTGAGAGGCTCAGGCAACGTTTGAGGGATGCCCTTCACGTACTTGACGTTCTCCGTAACGTCTTCGCCGTTGACGCCATCTCTGGGGCGAAGACCGGCTCGCACCAATTTGCCGTTCTCATAGTACAACGCCAGCGCCACACCGTCCCACTTGTAGGACATGGAAAAGTAATCCCCTCGGGGGTAGGTGACAACCTTGCCGTGAAATTTCGAGGGGATGCCGGGCGTAAGATCAGGGTCGTAGATCCGCTTGTCGTGCTTAACCTTTTTACCAGTCGGCTTCTTGGTTTTGGGATCAACTTCTGGCAACTCCTTCTCATCCAGATCGTACACCGGGCCTTTGCGAACAGCGTCGTCGGCTTGGCCTGTGCGATCAAACAGCCACTTAAAAAGCATGCCCTCCTTCTTGGCCAATACTTCGTGCCCTGCTTTTTCGATAGATGTGAGCGGTGGATCATGCACCACCTTCTTGGCAGCACTGTCCACTTTGGAAGCGGTGGCGGTCTTGAGGATCTTGGAGTCGGGGCGATTGTCTTTCAAGAATCGACGCATGGCGTCGTAACGAGAATCGGGCACCGGAACGTCCGGATCAACGCCAAACTCCTCACACAGCCAGTCCGATACGTCATCGGGAAGCATGCAGTCATTGCCCAACTCATACTCCGTGTCCAAGTGGACAATGACAACTTCAAGTTCGTCACACTGCTTCTTGATCTCACTCATGTTCATTTATTCCTGTAGGTAATCCGGCCACGAGATAAATCATATGGACTCAACTCCACCTTTACCTTGTCACCGGGCACGATGCGGATAAAGTGCTTCCTCAACTTCCCCGCCAGCGTGCAAAGGGCCAAATGATTTGTTTCGTCCAACTGGACACGAAATTTACTATCCCTGAGTGCTTCCACCACTGTACCGGTGGACTCGATTGAATCTTCTTTTGGCATAACAACTTACATCCTCTTGCAAAATAGCCAATGATATTGTAGCACAGGCTATTCCAATTGTGAAACTGGAGAGTTTGGAAATCTGGCATTCCCCACCGTCAGGTGGAGGGAGTATTCCGGGTGTCTCGACAGACCGATTTCCACCCGTAAATCCAGCAAGAAATCGCATTCCACATCCAGCCAGAAATACAGTCCATCGTGGTCGATTTCCGGGCGGTATCGAAAAATCACCACCTGACCATCGTATTTTTTCCACAGATGCTTCTTGTTCTCGGGTGGCTCTTCATCTCTGATGACAGAAATATGCTCACGCCAAGAAGGGCGCAGGAGATTTCGACATTTATTATGCGCAAGAGAATACAGGTGTCGGTAGTACCTGCCGATCTCTGGATCGCAGTCCACCACGAGCCACCATGAAAAAGAATCAGCCCTCGAACCGATCAGTTGAGGGCTGTATCGCAACTTACCTTGTGATTGAAACATGTCAATTGTGATGGTACTGCCTGGACTTCAGTAAACCAAAGCCAGACTTGTTTCTCATGATGTCGCCAATCTCCTTGAAGGAAAACGGTCGATACTCACCGAGAATCTTGAAGGCGTTATCCACGCCAACATCCATCCCAAATCGGCCCGGCATCACCTCTTCAAGCCACGGCTCACCGTTGCTGTGGGTGTGGCCGTATAGGTGCCAAACCCCGTGATGTCGGCCATCCCAGATGGCGACAGGTTCATGGTTCATGTGGATCTTCTGGCCTTCGACCCTAGTTGTCAGCTTGTCGTATGTCTTGCTGAAAACCCTGCTAATCAGATCTCGGGCCTTGGAATCCGTTGGCGGATCGTGGTTGCCCCACACGAGGACCACGTTCCGGCAATTGAACCTCTCTCGGTAGAAGCGATACACTCTACAAACCTCATGTGGACTATCGCTTCTTCGGGGGTAAGCAAAATCCCCCAGAATCCACAGTCGGTCATGCGGCTGGACTACTCGATTGATTTCATCGGTGAATCCATCATTCATTCTGTCAGTCGATTCACGACTGATCCGCAGCCTCTCGATTTCTCTTCGGTCGCCTCTTTCAACTACTTCTCTTTCACTCTCCGACATAAACAACGTTCGCAGACTGTGCTTTACAATGTTGTTATGCCTAAAATGCAAGTCTGCTGTAAACCAATCCATTTAATCTCCTTCCTTGTCGCCTCCTTCCTCTGAAGACGACTCTTCGGTAACTACTTCCGCCTTCTCGGCGGACTCTTCGGTCGGAGGGGGTGGCGGTTGTACCGGCCTAACGTCAGCCGTTTCCGCCACAGCACTGGCACCTTCTTGATAGATGCGCAACTTGGCATCCATCACACCGACGACCTCCTCGCAGGCTTCCTTGAAAGCCTCGGCCAGTTCGATTTCACTGGGAATCCGCCCCAGCTTCACCTTGAGGAGTTCGGTTTTTGAAAAAAACGTGTGGTTCAATACCTTTTGGTAACTCGACGCAATGTCGTCCTTCGAGCCGCTGAACCAACTGGCAACCCAGCCCCAGAACCCACACCACAGCTTTTTGATGGTCTCCATGCGTACCTCCACAGGGGGTTAGCGTAAATCGACAAAAATCACGCTAGTATTGTAGTCCGCCTGTGGCGAACTGTAAACTCACACCAACCAGTGGGGGTGGGCCATGCTCCACTTAACCACTCTTTCCAGGGTCTCTCGGAAAGAAATTGGCTGTTTCCAGCCCATTTCCCTCAATTTCGCCCCGTCCAAAGCATACCGGCGATCATAACCGGGTCGAGCGGATTCACTGGGAACCAGCTTGTACTCCAATTTCTTGCCCATGATCTCGGCGACCATCTGAGCCAACTCAAGATTATTGACCTCCACGTCGCCACAAATGTTGTAGCGATCCGGCCTGTTGTGCCCAGTGCCATCGTACATCACGGGCGGCTGGTTCATCAGAAACATTAACGCATCTGCTTTATTCCTTGCATCTAGATACACACGTGAACCGATATTCCAGGCAATGTTGCCTTCCATATGATTGAAAGAATCACGTGTGTACCCCTTGCCCTCTTCTGGCTCCACAACCCGATCCGCATAGATCGGCATGTCCTTCTTGCCTTGAGCAACAAACTGAATAATCTTCGGCAGGAACTTTTCCGGATCTTGCCACTCAGCAACAATGTTCATGCAGTTTGTGATGACAACAGGAACTTTGTAGGTCCGCCAATAGGCAACACATAAAGCCTCTTGAGCCGCCTTGGATGCCGCATAAGGATTACTTGGCATAATCACATCCCACTCATGATGGCCAGGATGCGGTTTCGGTGGTGCCTCGCCATACACTTCGTCTGTCGAAACCTGGAGGAATATGCCCGGCTTCACTTTCCGTGCAAATTCCAACATCGTAGCAATCAAAGTGCAGTTGTTGTGCCAACAATGTGTCGGGTCTGTAGCCGAACGTTCGACGGCACTATCGCTCGCCATGCTCACGATGGCGTGCAGAGGTTTTTCGGTAACCACACCTCGGTCGTCCAAGGAACGACCCATAATCAAATTCTCAAGCGGCGGATCAATTGGAACTGTTAGGTCATGCGTGTAAATCTTCACACGCTTTTCCCAATCACCCGTCCAATTGATATTGGCCAGTCTTCCGCCAACCTCTTGAATACGACTTACGTACCCCTTGTGACGAAAACTGTCCAAACAAATGATCTCCCAATCGGTATTTTCCAACCAATACTGCACACAATGAGAGCCAATGAAACCACCAGCCCCAGTCAACAAAACTCTCTTTGGCATAACTTTATCCTTCCAACGCACCCGGCGTATCGTGTAGCTCTCGCATTCTTTTCATCAATTCACTGCCTGATTGAATACCAAGCAGACGATCCACCACCTCGCCATTTTTAAAGAACAAAAAGGTAGGGATGGCAGACACATTATACTTCCTGCATAATTCGAGATTCTCATCCATGTTGAGCTTGCCCACGGTGTACTTTCTCGACACCTCAATCATCACGGGGGTCATGGCATTACAGGGACCACACCAAGGGGCCCAAACATCCACCAAGACCGGCTCTTGGGCATTGATTACCTCTTCATCAAAATTCAGACTGTTATATGTTTTAACATTGTCCATGGCTATCTCCATAAGCTTCCAGCGCCTATTAAACTAGTACGCTTTTCCTCATCCTCAGGTGTGACCAATTTTTTTCGCACCACCCTGTCATCTTCCCTGGAAAAAGTGTTGTGCCACCCCCGCCTCGACGCTGTTCGAGGTACGTGGCCACTAGATGTAAATTCTGTATGGCCAAACAAGAATCTGATAGTGGCCGACTTGGTTTCCCGAAAATATCTCTTCTTGTACAGCGCTTCTTCGTAGTTGTTGTACTCAGGAAGGTATTCCAAGCCAGCACGAACCAGAGCGGAAAAGAACGACCTCTTCATTTCGCTTTCTCGCCAAAACATTGAAGGGTCTATCCAGAGAACATAGCTTCTGTTCGTCAAAGCAAACCTAGAACTAGGGAAGCCCTTGCCTTGAATATCAAGTATTTCTTCAGTTCGCAAAACGAACGCAGGGACACGCTCATGTTCACCGGTAGGAACCGTAAAGAAAAATCCAGGGGTCTCGGCATGAAACACAGTCAAGAAATGATCTCGACAGCCCACCCAAGTAAGTGGGTCCGATGCGATTGAAAAAGAACCCAATCGCTTTTCCCTCTTGACCTCAGAAACCTGCTTCCGAGAAGAAAAGATGATACTCATTGCAATAATCCATTAACTTCCATTCCTTGCAACCAATTTCACCAACCAACCGCAACGCCGGTTGAGGTAATTATCCATTCTATCCATCCACGCCTCATACACAAGAGGAATATCATTAGCGCAGTAAAGTAGCGATTCCTGCACCGCATTATATCTCTGCTTTTCATTCAGGTTGGGATTAACCGTAGAGAAAAACTTGCCGCTGCAACCCGACTGCGCAAACATTTCGTCAAAACAACAAAGGAACATTTCCCACGCCGCAACAAAAGCACTGGTTCTTGTAGCCGCCACATCGGCGTGGTCAATGGTACGAGACCAACCTAAGATGAAGTCTTCGTATTCATCCCAGTGAAGGATTTTGTCTCTACGAAGAATGTTGTCGAATAAGGGAAGGTGGGTGTGGCGGCGCTCAAAAGTGTGATTGTAAGACTGTCCGCCATTATGGCGAGGCTTTAGAATCCTGACCACATAATGCCCCGGATGGATCTCGGGCTCCATCCATTTGACCCACAGCACCCGCCAGAAATGATCGCTGTCGCTCTTGTAAAAAACCGTTCCCTCTTCTACATGCTTCGCAATCTTCAGATCTTTGATGCCGTGTCTTGTGAGATATTCTTCATACAACTGCATGCATCAATTCCGAGGTGCCTGGGGAACCGTCCCTGTGAAGGGGTTGGTTGGCCTCATCCACGGCTCAATCAATGGAGACTGTGGATCAATGCCACTTGTTTCTTCATCCATCAGAGGGCTCTTTAACGCAGGTTCATCTTCTACCGGCGACTGTGCAGGAGGAGGGACTGTCTTGGTTTCTTGTTGCTGGGCTCGCAATTCCTCAATCAACTTCTTCAAGCCCTCCACATCTACGGCGGACTGACCGGGCTGCTCCTCCACCTTGTCAATCAAAGTGTCAACCTTCCGCTCCAACGCATCCATACGGTCGCTGAAATACTCGGGAGGCCCAGGAGCGTCGGGTTCTGGCTTTGGATCTGCCGGTGTCGGCTTTGGATCTGCTGCACGTGTGTAAGGAATGGGCCGGGGCCTGGGATCGTCATCCGCCAAACGAGTTGAAGACTTTGAGCACGATTGATAACAAATGACACCATTCGTGCGTCGAACTTTGCTGTAATGATGCCCCCGACTATAATCCAATGTCAACTGTCTGCCACCATTATACGTGCGACGGACATTAACCTGTGGCACAATGCAATTGATGACAGGAATGGAAGTGCGATAGCCATCGTGCAGACGCACGGACGTGTAAAACTTAGACTGAACCGGGCCGTGATTACAAAGCACCTGATGTTCCGCAGGAGCAACCACAACAGGGTAGGTCATGGGGGCTGGACCGTAATAACACTGGCCCATAACAGCCATCGATAAAACTAACTCGGCAATCATCTCTTTCGTCTCCTTCGCTTTCTTTGTTTTCTCTTGGTTACACCCTCAAAATCAAAACTATTTTTCAGACTTGCTTCTTCCACATGAATCCAACGCCGCTGTTGCTCATCCCATACGATGGGAAAAGATTTTGGAAAGGTGTCCAAAATATCAAACAACTCCCCTACACTCTCAGCCCGTTCCACAGAGCGATGAAAGGCCAAGGGATGGATAGCACTGTATCTCTCTCGCAAATTGTTTACAACAGCAGCATCAAGCATTTATTTCGACCACTTCGTCACGTACTGCCGATACAACCAAAGGAATACGACAGCACCAATGATGCCCATGATAATGCCGGAAGGCTCAAACAACTCGCCTCTGCCCAACAACCAACTGAAAAGGCCACCAATGTATGCGCCAGCAACACCAATGCCAATCGTCGGCAAGCAACCCACCGGATCATCACCAGGGTGAATAGCCTTGGCAATCAAGCCTACAATAAGGCCATAAATGATCCAACTCAATAGCCAAAAAATCATCTTCTCCTCCTCTAGTCTAGTGTAGCGGAAACCGGTTTGATTTCCAAATATTCTCTGGGCGTGCGCCCGCTCACCACGTCTTGCGAAAGGTAGTACATATACCTCTTGAACGTCCTGTCGAAATCATTGAATGTCTCAAAGCCAATCACATTTCTCAAATGTGATTCCGTACTAGGACGGGAAATGAATCTCAGAAAGACTCTTTGGCCAAATTCCTTCCGGAAAAGCAAGCATAATATGGTCGCTTGGGCATCGTACACCTGCTGTGTTTTGGCGTCTGCTTGGAGAAACTGATCCCGGTCCATACCAAACAGCTTTTCGCTGAAGTACACCTTCTCCTTTTTGGACAACAGTTCGTTCATAAATCGCATGGTGCCTTTAATTTGGGGCATTGAAAGATTCAACACCGCCATACCACGACGAGCCCAAAAAGGAACCGTGACATCGTGCTGGTGCTCAAATTCAGTCAAACACACCATGGTCATTGCTGAAGGGATGCATTCGGTGGGTCTTTTGTCAAAAACCACCCAAATTACATGTAGTTTTATTTTGTCGCCTTCCTTCCTTGATTCGACACGGGAGCCCTCAACACGGAACAACTTTTTCATTGTGGCCTTATCAGGCACACAGATCACCCGGCATTCGGCAGAAAAGTCCATATCCGGCAGACCCCAACGGGTAAGCGTCCATTGCTTTATCTTTTCCAGATTTTGAAAAAGATATTCGCCCTGCCTTCTATCCAAGCTAAGAACGGTAAAATTCTTGCCCGGCCATCGAATCCACTCCTTGTCCTTCAATGACGGGTCAGGCGCTCCATCCGCCGTCATAGGGATCGGGATGTCTATCGGGATTGGACCTGTTTCACTGGCTACTTTCGACGTTGCCTCCTGGGCTGCCGCCAGCCCAGTCAGCAACATCACTAATACACAAGATTGTAGGAAATGTCTAGGCAACATTTTTTCGTCTCTCATAAATGGCTCCTCTGTATCTATCCAGGAGCTTGGAAACCTTGGAATGGCTCATCTCCATTTCCACGCCAATCTCCCGTTGAGTTTTGCCATCCACATAGTACAAACGAGCAATTTTCTCGCCCAAACTGTCGGTTTCTTCGTCCCACGAAAAATTCGTGCGACGATGATCCACAACGGTTTCCGCCAGCGAAAACCCCTCATCGTTGACCTGTTGATCCAACGACACGTAAGCCGAGTAATTGCCTCTCGTGCCCCAGCACATGCTGCGGATGTAATCCACAATCTCTCCACGAATCCTAATCAGGGCATACGCTCGGAAAGTACGGCTGTTGCCATTGTACTTGTGTGCGGCTTCCACCAGAGCGAGAAATGCAACGGATTTGAGATCCTCCAGAGAAATGTTGCTTGGGGTGGTTCGATTCTTTTGAGAGGCGACTTTTTCAGCCAAAGGGAGATACTCTTCGATCAAAAGATCACGTTGGTCCAGACTTTCACACACGTTCATTGTAGTTTGCATTAGTTTATCCTCGTTTTATGCAGTTATTGAAAGTTGTTTTGTTAAATTCGGGCTACGTCGCCAACCATTTAACATCATCATTATAGTCAGTCTATCTACACTTCGCAACGCTCTTTTGATCGGACGAATTTCAAAATTATTCGGGGGATCTCGTGCCCGGCAAAATGTAGTTAAATCGCACCTCAATCGCCTGAAGTCGCTGGTAAATTTCATCCTGGTTTGAGTTGACAATGCCCAAGTTTTCGTTCAGCGTTTCAATGTCTTCTCGCACCGCCTTATTAGACTTCACCAGATTTTCCATGGCTTGGCTCAGGTGCTCTATCAACTTCGTAATGCCCTCATCCTTAGCAGAAGTTTCGGACTTGTTTTTGTACGTGATGTATGCAACCACGCCGCAGCAAGCGGTGCAAATTAACAGCAGCAAGATCACTGCCGACAGCATTATGATAATAGCGATTTCCATATTTTTGACCTTTCTAAATTAGTAAGGGACCGGCAAAGGTTGCTCGGGGAAGAGAGGAGAAATATCCACTCTCGGCCACGGTCCTTCAGCCTCCACTTCACTAATAGTTATGTCCAAATATGGATTTTTATGCCATTGCAAGCCCTTGAACAAGCCAATTTCATCGTACAAGATGGAGTAATCCAACACATCCCCATTGTCGGTGGTTACAACGCCTGATTCGGTGTCAACGGCAAACGCTATTGAAAGGTTGCCCAAGCGGCAAGCCTTTTCTTTTTCTACCGCAAATATCAATCTCGTCTGAAAATCCTGACCGCTCGAAAGATTCGTCTTGCGTATTCTTGTGGAAAACCTCCAAACATCATCCACCAACTCCTGTCCATTGACCTCATTGGTACATGCCCACTGAAACAACAAGTCCCACCTTTCTTGTGTTGTGCCATCAGAAGACATGCCTGCAAAATGATATGATTTTTTCCAAGTACGAGAGGCTTGGTGATAAAGAAGATCAATCCGCTCGGGGATAGACAATGAATTGCGTTGGAGGAAATCACCAAACCCACTTGCCCTAGACCAATTATTCAGCATCTCCAACTGAAGAGCTAGATAGCCACATTCGCAAGGGACACGAACTTCCGTATCTTCGATAGTCAGGCCAGTGGGGTTGGAATCAAAGAAAACAAAGTTCCCACTAAGATCAAGCAATTCCACCGTAGCGCCTGCGGAAGCAAACTCAAGTATGCCCCAATCAGTTTCAGAAGACTCGCCCCCACCGAAAGCGATACCACCTTCACCTGCGTAATGATACTCCGGAAAATCACCAGCAGAACCACTAAATTCTATGCCGCCCTGAGACTCATACTGGTAGTATTCAGAGACCACATCTGCGGAACCCCCGAACTCCATGCCGCCCTGAGCTTCGTACTGATAAGATGGGGACACAACATCTGCTGTGCCACCAAAAGCAAGCCCTCCAGATGCAACATAAGTGAAAAACGTTCCGCCCCTATGCTCTGCGGCACCTCCCAGTGCAATCCCTCCTACACCACTTCCCCCTTCGGGATCTTCGGGATCAAATTCCAAAAATGTGTCCTGCATACTAACACGCACGCCCGCTGTTATATTGGGCTCATTGGGTGTATCCAAGCAGAATTCCATACACTCTGGAATGTCACAAAACTCCTCTTCAGTAAGCGTAACGCACTCAGGGATTTCACCATCTGGCAAATCTGACTTGCGCATAGTCATGTTGTAACGAGTGATCGATTTTATTCTCCAGCGAAACTTGGGAACCCACAAAGGATTGATTGGCTCAGAGATGAGTTCGCAAAGATTCCTCACACTTCTAGCTGGAAAAATCTGAATATACTTGTTGCCAACTCCTATCGGTTCGCCCTGAATGTGCCCTGCGGGACTTTCGCACATTTCATCATTTGGGTTGAAATCTGTGGTTTCACACGCTGGCTCCACACACTCACTTTCGATCCTAAACCAATATCGGACGCTACTTTCTACGTCCCACACGAAATCATAATCAACCTGCATGGGAGCAAGAATGTTCCACTCTGAATTTAAGTCTATGTAATACTCAAAATTCGTACTCGCAGTTCCACCGAATGCAATGCCACCTTCGGGCAAATCGGCCCTTAAGGCGTGACCGGCTTCCCCGCCTAAAGCGATGCCGCCTTCGGCCTCCAAATGAACATCAGTCACCCCAGCGTCCGCTTCCCCGCCTAAAGCGATGCCACCTTCACCTGAAGACAAGTAACCTATTATGCCGCTTTCGGCTGCGCCACCAAAAGCAATACCGCCCTCGGGGTTGTCTGCTTTAAGCACATGACCAGCTTCGCCACCCAAAGCGATGCCACCCTCGCCCGTGTACTGAACATCAGCCAAACCTGCTGGGGCAGAACCCCCAAGAGAAATGCCGCCCGAACCTTCATAAAGCCAACTGTCCGTGCTAGAATCTGCACTGCCGCCCAGAGCGACACCGCCATCTCCCTCGTGCCACAAGAACTCCACAAAATTACGAGTGTAGCCCTGAAATTCTGCGGTTTGATAAATCGAGGAATCGTAGCTATTCACCCTGTAGAAATAGCGATACCTGTCATTACTATCAACATCTACGCTTATCGATCCAACAGGCACCATTCCCGTGTAAACATCGACTGTCACCACGCCATCTTTTCTGGTTATAACGGCAGAGTAATCTGTGTCGGACGAAATTTCCAAAATAGAAGTGGCGTTGGTCTTGTGATTCCGCAACCTCAAATGGTAGTTGAAATCATTGATCTTGAGGAGGAACAGCCCTAAAGCCTGATCCCTATTAGCCGTCCACGCAGCCCCATCATCAATTACATTGGATAAGGCCCAAACATAACAGATGCCTCGATCATCGGTAACAGCGTCCACAGAAAATTCGCAATAATGCCGAAACAACTCTCTGTAATGCCCAACACCTTTGTCCTGGTAACGATATGCATGAACATTCCTGGGAAGGTTGGCCACATTGATCTGATTGCAATCAACAGTAAAGTTGCCAAATGGGTCATCAGCAATATCACCCAGAGGATCGCAATCCGGGCCGGGCGGGCAAGCAGCCCGCTTTTCCGACTCTGACATCGCCAATAATTCTGCTACTGTAAATTGTGTTAAACAAGAACTCATTCTTCCAACTTCTCAATAATTGCAGCCACCAACGGGTGCCGAACCACCGAATCCTCCTTGAATCTGATAATCCCAACACCGGGAACTGTCTCCAACCTATTAACGACATTTGTTAGCGGTATTGCTTTATCGGTTAAATCACTTTGTTTTGGATCGCCAGTAATAATCACCTTCGATCCTTCACCGAAGCGGGTGAGAAACATCTTCAACTGCTTCTCGGTAGCATTTTGACCTTCATCCAAAATGCACACGGAATCGTAGAATGTCCTACCCCTCATATATGCCAAAGGACACAACTCAAGCGATTTCTCAAGCGACTCCCTTTGTGGACTCTGTTCGCCCACCAATCTGTCCAAGCAATCATGCAGCGGTCGCATGTAGGGATCTACCTTATTCTCAAGCTCACCCGGCAAGAAACCAAGACTCTCGCCAGCCTCAATTACTGGACGGGTCATCAAAATCTTCTTCTTCGTCTTCTGCAAAACCTCGCTAATGGCAAATGCCATCGCCAGATGCGTCTTGCCAGTTCCGGCTGGTCCTATCAGAAACAATACATCATGCTGCTGAAAGCAACCGTAAGCCATTTTTTGTGCAGTATTGAGAAATTCAACATGGAACTTGTTGGAGGCCCGGCTGGAGGCTCTCCCGGTGGTTTTTGATTTTGCCATACTCTATCTATCCCTCCCTCAGAAAGAAACCGATTCACTGGTCATACATAAAATAGCATGGATTTCAAAGCATTTGTTCTCCTGATGGAGAGTTACGACAAAGATCTCAAAAAGACGCTGGGGAAACTACCACCCCTGCACAAGAAGATAGCGTCTGCCTTCAAGTTCAAGTTCCAGCCGGGGAATGAACTCCAGGGAGATTGTGAACATATCGGGCTCATCGATAATAAAAAGAAAACCATCACCGTTGCCGCACCGTGGAACTACGGCAGGGAATACACGGTACTTCATGAAGTTGGACATCTAGTCTGGAACGGCTTACTGGATGACAAACTGCGAAAGGAGTGGGAAGGCATCGCCAAGAGGACGAAGGACAAACAAAAAGGCCAGAATCCCGAAGAATTGTTCTGCATGGCCTACGCCAACACTTACGCCAACCACAAAGTAGTGGTCCACACACATGACGAGTGGGAAAAATTCATCAAGAAGTTGCCAAAATGAAGCCATTTACATTGTGGATAGAAGAGGAGTTTGACACATGGGGACGTGTGCCCCACTACGACGTGACTGACCCTTCTGTCAGACTCATGCCCACCAAAGACATCTTAAACAGCCTAGAAGAATTCAACCTGCGGCTCATGAGGGAGATTGAAAAAGAGGACGCCCTCTACTTAAAGAACCTAGAAAAGAGTGTAAAAAGGGACGGTATTAAACAACCCATCAAAGGCCGATACCTAGAAAACAACAAATTCTACGTGTCGGACGGCCTGCACAGACTGATCGTCGCCGAAAGGCTCTACATCGACAAGGTGCCCGTTAAGTTTACAGCCAAGGGGGAGTGTGCTACAATGTCTGAACCACTTAGCTTCAGACGATTTCTGGTTGAAATGGAAACTACACCCGACGAAAAAGACCGTATCCGAACAATCATTCGGAAGCTGATCCAAGATGACAAGCCCTGGTTTCGAGAACACGAGATCCAGGTCGGCGATAAAGGTGCGTACTGGATCATCAACTATAACCAGGGTGGCAGGAACGAATATAACACCCTCGTGCGAGGTATGGTGGTCCGCAAGCCAGACGCCTCGTGGCGAGGTGACGAACTAGCACTGATCGCCAGCTTCCCCTTCACAAGGTTCTTCAACAAGGGCGAGCAAGAAGCAGCGCCCATCGACTTTGGCGCTTCTGAAATGCTGGAGAAGATGGACGGCTCGATGGTCGGCGTCTTCTTCCCCGATGGCGACCCCAACAACCCACAGTGGCACACACGCCGCATGCTGTCCACTCACGGCCCGGACATGCAAATGGTCATCACCAGCTTTGACAAGCAGAACCAATATCGCTTCATGAATCTTATTGGCGAAATGGTGAAGAAACTCAAGTTCGAAAAAACCGACACGAAAATGACATACGTGTTCGAGTTTGTTCACGAGGCCAGCAAGGTTCTGACTCAATACGATCAAAGCCAGTGGGGACTGTACCTCTTGGGCGCACGCAATATACGCACCCACCGAGAGCTAACAGAAGACAAGCTAGACGAGACCGCCAAGAGGATTCGGTCCAAGAGACCACGCCGATGGAAAACCAGCGGCGACCAGCAGGAAATCCAACGACTAATGGATGAACTGGAACGGACCACCAAGAACTTTGAGGGTGCTGTTTTCAGAGACCCCAAGGGCCAAAGAGTGAAGCTGAAGAGAGATGACTATGTAAAGCTCCACCACATGCTTGATAAGCTTTCCTACAAACACCTCATTCCCGTTGTGTTGAATGGCGAGGAAGACGAAGTTCTTGCGCACTTCCCCGAGGCACAAGAAATGATCGATGAATTCAAGGAGCGATTCCAAGCTTTCATTGAATACGTGATGGAAAGAATCGAGCACTGGAAAGCGAAGAAGATGTCCAAGAGGGATCTTGCATTCACCCTGCGTGGACGTGCCGCCAAGCGTTGGGACAAGGCTGCCGGTGGGCCCGTGGCAAAGGTTCCGCCCGCTGAGCCCAATGGTTGGATCGCCAGCAAGGTTCTGTCTTACATTGACTACGATGAAGAAGATGCCCGCAAGAAGATTGAGGGAGAACTGCGTGAACTGGGCACCGGCAAGAAGGCCGATGGTTCAGAAGCAAACTTCAATCCTAGTCGCCTGATGGAACTCCTCGGCTTCGAGGAGGACGAGGACGAGGAACCCGCCTAACCAAACCCTCTGGCGTGCGTGCAAGAACCTTGCCAGGATACACCGTCTTAATCTTACCCTTTTCAACTGTGACAAGTGGTCGCAGCCTGTCTATTACAGCTAGATCAACAATTGGCCACTTGTCGCACTGAGGACAGGGTTGGCCGATGTGCTTGTCGGGCACGTCTCTAAACGTGGCCCCACAATATTCACACTTCGCCATCTTGGGTCGCACGTCATTCTCCACATCCTGAACATGCTTGATGTCCAAATGAAAAATACCACCAGTATCCGGGTGGATGGCATTGAAGCTTTTTCCAAATACGTGCTGTGTGTCTACATCCACCCACTTGCCCGCCAAACCAAGAAGAAGTTGAGCCCACGCTCGATCCGTACCCACACCATAAACATTGGGCTTGTCAGCAATCTTAACTCGCATGCCTCGTGAAGCTTCTAAAAAAGATCGGAAATTCATCATACTCCCACCAACTGATTGTCTACTGGATCTGGAACCGGTGCATCATCATCTTCATCGTCACCACCTGGGTGCCAGCCATCAATCACGCTTTTGACCCAATTGGCTAATTCATAGGGGGTATGCAACCGGCCACCCTTCGTCGTGTTGCTGCGCTCAGCAACCTTCATGAGACGACGGCCATTGGGGTTGTTGTCTGAAATGATTGCCAAAGACCCTATGATCTCTATCTTGGAGTTGCCGTCAATGTCGCCAGTGACGGAATCATAAGAGTCAATAGCCCCATCTACGGTGTTGGCGGTCAAGAAGAAATGACCCTTACTGCAATAGAAATGCCCCGCAACAGTCACGGTCTTTATGCCACTCATGCCGTATGGCTTGGGCTCGAACTTCCAGCGACCGTCATCCACCACAAATTCCAGAGTCTTCTGGATCGCATCTTGTATATCAGCAAACTTGACTGTGGACTCAAACCACGTTCTAAAATTCATGTCACCACCTTAGACATCCAACCCACTTTTTTGTCAATGGCTTTTTGATTAAACGCCACTATGGTCCACTCTGCCTTAGAAGAAAGGGGAACAATGATGTGCCTATACACCATACCCCGCCTCTCGACTTCAGCCTCTATTGTTGACCGCCTATACTTAACGCATTTGGGATACGCCCACTCTTTGCCAAGGTAATCCTTCTTGCCGTAACCAACATTAAACACAAAGATGCCATCCGGCTCAACAAGAGCCTCCTTTGCCGAATCCATACACGCCCCCACCTGAGGGAGCGATGCGTGAGAAAATACAGACTGAGCGATTATGTAATTAAACTTCTGCCCATCAAAATCAAAATCGAATTCCGCATTGTGAATAATTCTAGGCTTCTTCTTCTCGACCAGATCTTGGCCTAGATTCTCTTGCAAACCATCTTTAACCAGCCACTCCTCTGGCTCAACTCCAAAGTAATGACCAGCCCGCAGATAAACAATAAGAAATCTGCCAAGCCTCAGAGATCCACACCCAATGTCCAGAACCGTGTGGCCCTCTCGCAGGCCCAAACAGTTGGTGAGTAGGCTGAATTGTTGAGCACCGGCAATATCGTATCTTTTTGGCGGACCTACCCAGGCACGATAATGTCGCTCCCCAGCCATAACTACTCCCCTCCACTCATAATGCTATTCAAAACCTTCTGAAGCTCGATTAAAAGGTCTTGGCAGTCGGCCACATCCTTGGGTTCCAGACTGTTCAAGAAACCCATAATGTCCTCCAGCGTCCCCCGTGGGTCAGAGGGCGTAGTGATGATTTCTTGCTCCTTAACATAATCCTCAAACGTCTTGCGCTTCATAACTGTATATACCTGTGGCCCAAGAATAATCACAATGGAGGAAAGATGAAATATACACTCATCGCCGTTATGGTATTGGGCTCCTTGTGCAGCACCGCATTTGCAGGAGGCCCATGGTACTATGAACGGCCCACTTATCGACACGCCAGCACAGCCGAAGAAGGCATTTTGACCGGCTGGAGCCGCTGGTGGAGAGGTGTTGGCGACTACCTAGACAGTGTAGGAAACTACATGATCGAATCAGAAGTCGCCCGCAAACAGTACATTGAGAACGAAGACCAACGAATTCGCACGAATTGGAAAATTCAGGATGATTATGCCGAACGCATCCGTTCTGAAAACCATCTCGACAGATGGGAGAAAAAACTAGACGACGCCGAACGCAGACACGCCCTCAAGGAAAGAGAAGCCGAATTGATCGCCAAAGGTGTCCTGCCGCCAAAAGAAGACCCTCACATGGTCATCCGTGGCCGCAAATACGAAACCGTCGATGAATGGAGAGTATCCGCTGATTACTACCTCCACAGGCTAGAATTGGAGGAAAAGAGAATTCTCGACCATATCGACGAACTGATCGGAGAAAGAGAATACCGAGAATCCATTGCCTTCCAAAATTGGTGGGATGGCATGAGTCTCAGTCAGAGACAGGACTACATCCGACGACGTGACCACCACGAAACCCTGGGCATCCCCCAGGCCCATGCACCTATTGTAGAATTTAAGGATATTGAGATCGAACTGGGAGCCTACTTCAGCGCCCTAGATCGAGTAAGAATCAAAAAGGAATTTGCTAAGCAATTTATAAACATACGTGGGAACGTAGCCGCCGAGGAATTGGTGGCCCACTGGGAAGAGCGGATGAAAGAAGGGCGAGGCTAAATCAAAACCCACCCGGCTCAGCCGGGTGGGTTTTTTCTTTGCATCAACTTACGGCTGCGGGTGGAACAGCCGTACTCTGCAAATCTCTAAGCAACTTGGGAATGGTCACCATTGCCTGCTCGGTCAACTTCTCATATTCATTGATGTCCAGGCTAAAGATTCGGTAGTGGTGGCAAATGGGGTTCCGCATTACCTGGGGCTTAAAACCAGCTTGCTGGGCTCGAACTGTGAAAATGAAGGCCGGGCCTACCTGGGGCAGTTCCTCAGGCCAAGGGCCAATGCCTTCCCAACACTCTCGGCTTACCAACAGGCAATATTCCTGAACAAAGTCCACCTTCTGCTGCTGCATGAAATAGGACTGAAGTTCCACGCCTACCATGCCGGTTGCCTGCGCCTCAGACACATTGATTAACAAATCGATCCAAGCGGGGTTGGTGATAACCACGTCGCAATGAAGAAAGATGAGATATTTGGAATTCTTGTCCGCTGCTTCTGCACCTTTGTTGCACGCTGCCGCCCAATAGAGGTTCTTCTCATTGCGAACCACTTTCACCTCGCCAGCTACCTCTTCAAGGAATTCCTGGCTGTCTTGCCCAGAACCGTTGTCAACCACGATGATCTCGTAGTTGTTATTGTAGCTGGTGACTGCTATGGATTGGAGGCAAATGTTTAAGTATTCGGGCCGATCCTTGTGAACAACAATGATTGAAACTTGTTCTTCGCTTCCATCGTGCAGGTTTATATTCAACTCCGGTTTTTCCCCTTCCAGAGGATTGTGAGGAGTAATTGTGTCTGCCATTATGTCTCCTTTATTGTGACTCTAGATAAGTGCTCTTTCATTCGTCCACCACTTCCAATTCAAAAGCGCCCACCTCGCAGAAACACTCTGCATCTCCTTGCGGCGTGGAAATCTTCACAGGCTTCACCTTGCCATCTAGGGTGGAATAGTTCTTCTTCAACTTTTGGAGAAGAGCATCTGCCTTACCCGCCGACTTGAAAGCTTTTTCCGTTTTTATGAAAACGTATTCACCCTCTATCTGCCGAGCAATTGTGATTACTGCGAAAACTGTCATTCCATTATCCAATCAAACTGATAAACTGGTTCGATATACATCTCGGCAATTGGATCGCCGTGGTTGATAACGATAATCTCTTTCCCTACATTAGTTACCATCGGACGAATTCTGCCCTGATTCGACTTGTCAATAATGTGTGGACTCTCGTTGATGGTAAGACCCTTGTTGGCCAAGGCGGGCAATGCTCTTACGACCACACGAAAACTGGCAGGAAGTTCGATAGATACGCCGCAATCCACCTCGACAGTAGCACGGTGCGGAAGTGTCACTCGTTTTTCACCAGCATGATCTGGGGCTAGATTAGCCACGAGAGTTGCGCTGGATGCATCAGGCGCATACTGCGGGACAAACATCTCTTCGTCTACAACTATCTTCGTAGCCACGGTATGAAGTTTTGGGGCTTCATAATCCTTAGCGGGAGACGGAGGCAGTACGGTACTTGCTTGCCCCTTCCTCTTTGACTTTTTCTTGGCCATGAATATTCTCCTTTGCTATAGGAGAGTAATCATTGGCTATTTCTCTTCTCCTGGACCTTAATAACATGATCCTGAAAAGTTTCCACGAATTTCATTAGGGCCTGATGGGGCCATCGTTGGACCTTCTTAATCATCGCCTTCTCTAAAGTGGGTTCTAAATTCTTGGCTCGTATCCAATTGATAACCCCTCGAAGATCAGGTTTTATCTGAATGGGCGGAATATCCTTCTTGTTTTCAGGTGCCGATACCTTGACATTCAATTTCTCTGGCATTTAAGATCCTCTCGCATAAATACTTGTAACCTAATATAGAGTGGACCATGTTGACTTTCCGAGAGTTCTTAGAGCAGAATACAGTAGGCTATCACAACGACGGGCCGGGTAGCGGCTTCGTGCAAACAGGTGGTGCCTACTTGGGATCAGACCAAACAGGAAGTGAACAAGACCCAACCAAAGCGATGTTGGGGCACCCCCAATGGCTGCCCAGCCTAGACTTCGCAATTCCGACAGTCAGCCGAACAAGCACCGTGGCATTCGTAGAGCGCAACAAAAATCCCATCCTGGTAATGCTCCAAGACGGGACTAAATTGCATTTCAGTTGGGATCAATTCAAGAGAATTGAAGGGTCTGAACCGGAGCGTGGCAAACAGCTAACGGTCACTTTCCAAAGAAACCCCAAAGCCGGAAAAGAAGAAACATCGCAGATACTAAGCTGCCGCTGTCACTAGTGCCTCAACTTTGTCCAATTATCGTGCCACGGATCATTTGGGTCGTTAGGTTGCTGAGGTGACGGTTGTTGCCCTTGCCCCTGACGCCAGAGATCAGGACTTACCTTATCTGGATCAAACGCTGGATGGTAAGGGCCGGGCGTATATCTCTGCAACTTTTCAATGACGGCATCGGTTGTGCTATTCGTAATGGCTTTCATGCCTACCGCAGCAATTGCAAAAGAAAGGAATAAGGCCACGCACCCTGCAATCAGCCCGTACATCATCATCTTGTCATTGGGAATGTTATTTAGGTTCATCGTCTTATACGCTCCACATAGTTATTAAATTCCTCTCGCTGTGGCGAGAGGAATTCATCCTCCAATGTAGATAGTTCTCTCAACTTCTTTTTGTAATCCCCTTTGGCTTTTGGCATGTCCAAATCCACAATAATCATGATGTCACCGAGGCGGTTTGGACGATGAATATCCGGCAATCCATGGCCTTTCAACCGCAGCTTCGTGCCCGGCGATGTATTTGGTGGAATTTTCACTTCCACCACTTTATCCAAAGTGGGAACATCCAACTTAGTTCCGAGAACCAACTTGGTGTATGGAACGTAAACACGACACCACAAATCCACACCTTCCCTGGTGAAAAATTCATGTGGTTGGATTTTAAGAGTGACGTAGAGGTCGCCACGTACAGAATTGGTAGAATCGAAATCGCCGAGACCGAGCAGTCGCACCTGCATGCCGGTATCAACACCTGCGGGAATTTTAACCGTAACCGTTTCTTCCCTTGCCTTTTTTAGACCATCACCATTACATTCTGCACATTTCTCATCGGGCATCCGTCCATGCCCTCCGCAAGCTGTGCAGCCTACTTCAAGAATGAATGGACTCTGTTGAATGGTTTGACGGCCTCGGCCTTGGCAGGTCTCACAATTCTTCCATGTCTTGACACCGGTCCCTTTGCACTTCTCACAGGCATCCTTGTAGGTAACCTTGATGTCTTTGTTACAACCAGCCACAGCCTCCTCAAAAGAAAGCTCGGCTTCAACAAGCCTGTCCCTACCTCTCTTGCGACTGCGCCCGTGGCCACGACGCATCCGGTTGAATATCTCAAACGGATCAAAGCCACCCGCAGATGGACCGGCAGCGCCTACCGTTCCATAGCGGTCATACTGATCTCTTTTCTGCGGGTCGTTAAGAACTTCATACGCCTCAGCAATTTCCTTGAACTTCTCGGAAGCTCCCTCTTCCTTGCTGACATCTGGGTGGTATCGCATCGCCTTCTGACGATACGCCTTACTGATGTCATCCTGCGTGGCATCTTTCTTAACACCCAGGATGTCATAGTAGTCCATTATTCAACAATGAGCTTGTTCTGGGCAATTGCTAGTTCGGGTACTTCTTCGCCTTCTGACAAGACGGCCTTGATGGCATGTGGCTCGACGATACCGAACGTTCTTTCGTTTTCGCCTTTGCCTTCCATGTCCGGGACAGGGGTGTAGTTGCCAGAGAGCAGAACCCTGTCACCCACCTCGAAGTTGTAATCCTTATCCTCTTTGACAAACGGACCAATCTTCCTGATATACGCCTGCGGTGCGCCCACCTTCTGGTCACCGCCCACGTGAATTCTTGTCCCCAACACTTCCTGCGATGTCAAAAGCTCCACTAAAATGGTAAACCCCACCGGGTTACAATCCACTACCTTTCTCATATTTACTCCTCAATACCTAAGGTGTCCCATGAGTTTAAGGTAGTGTTGGGAAGAATAATTTCTCCATCTGGTTGAGAATGACTGTCAGCCACAAAGGTGACTTGGGCCCCCTCGCCGACATGCCACTGGTGTCCGCCACCATCCAAAATCACGCTGCTTTCTAAAACATCACCCTTCGACAACTCTGCCTTTGCTTCTTTTTTGCTCTTTAGAAACCTCTTTGCAAGCTTACGGGCCACGCTTTCGCCCATCTCCTTATAGCCCTCGTACCCCTCCTGATACGCTTGACACAAAAGCTCGAAAAGATCCTCTTCGCCCACCCTATATTCTTTCATCATTTACATCCAATAGCATATGAAATAACACTTCCCATCTCTCTCGCCCAGCAAAACCGGAACCAATTCCCTCTGCTGGACAAGATGATCGTAGCACTCTCTCTGGAACACATCCCAAACCCTCTCATCCTGTCGCTCATACAACTTAAAGTGGGTGCTCAGGTCCACCTCGGGCCACACGACCAAAGCGTGGTCGAAAAGAGACCGCCTGTTCAACCCAGGGTAACCCTCCAAATAATCGAGCACCTCCACCATCTTGTCGCTGGGTACTGGAACCGAATGGGCCGGATAGACCATAGGTTTGTAACCAGCTTCACCCTTCCTTAGCTCCCTCGGCGAAATGCCCGCCCGCACAAATTTCTTTAAGCCCCAAGAAGAAAATTGATCGAATTCAACATAGGGCGGCTCCGAGCTACCCAGCCGCAATTTATCAAGCGCCAACTTAGCACCATGCATTTTAGCAAGAATGAGCGCCGCTTCCATAACCGTAATACGATGAAAACCATGATAACAATGACTGAAGCGGTTGCCGAATTTTTCTATCTCTTCACGAATCACCTTAGCATTTGAGGGGCACCCCAACTCTTCGTAGCGTCGAGCCTGCTCTTCTGCAATCTTCATTTCATTACGATATTGCTCATCGTATCTCATAAACATGCCGAAATCATCAGGCACCGCATCCCACATCTGCGATAAACGGCGACGGTCAACAAACACTTCTTGGGGCTGCTTCGTTTCTCTAGCCTTGAACTTTTCACTTCGCAAAAGACGAATCCAACGATTCACCCTCCTGGGGTCATCAATGGACTTCAACTCTTTTGGGAGAGCATAAGAAGAAGCTTTGCTCAGATGGGGAAAGACTTCTGTCATCCCCTGCTCTTTGGCATGTTGGCACAGCCGAAGAATTTCGCAAAACCTTTTAGAAATCGCACCATCAGGCGCAAGCTCACCATCGAAAACCGATTGAAGGTCGGGGTGATCTTTATCTACCACGAGAGCAAAATCACGCAATCGTTTCCCCAACTTGCCAAATGCCAGGACCGCCATCTCCTCGTCTACCTTGGAGATCTCCCACAGAATGCCCTCTAGTTGTTTTTGAGGCACCGGACCAACAGGAGCAAAAATACCCTCTATGATCTTCTCTTGGACCGCCTCAATCCCTGGCAATTTGTTCATCTCATTTGGCTTTCATCGGCTCAATCATACAGGTTATCACCCTGCCCTCTAGTTGAGGCTTTTGAGTGGCATTTCCTATGTCACCCAACTCCTCAACCACCTTCTTCATTACATCAAAGCCTCGGTCCTTATGAGCTATTTGTCGCTTGCGGAATTGAAGGCGGAAGTGGACCTTATGGCCTGCTTCCAAGAACTTCTTGGCCATCCCCAACTTCGTCTCTAGATCATGGGAATCGATAGCCGGGGAGAGTTTGAGTTCTTTCATCTTTGGGGCGTTCCCCTGACTCTGCTTCTTCTCCCGAATGCTTTGTTCGTACTTGAACTTCCCATAATCCATAATGCGACAAACTGGCGGGCGACTATTGGGAGCCACCTCTACCAAATCAAGCCCTTGCTTTCGTGCCATCGCTTGGGCATCCTTTGTGGGAATAACACCCAAATTTTCCCCATTGGCATCCACCACCCTCACTGGTGACCAGCGAATCCTTTCATTGACTCTAACGGGATACTTCTTTTGATCGCTGCCGAACTTCTTGTTCTTTTTCTTAATCATCGGCTTCTGTCGCCCTCTTTAGTGCGGGAGAAATATCCTTCTTGTCCACAATCACGTTGATGATGTGAAGATTGCGTTTGTCTAGTAACGCTGTACTCAATGCTGTCTCCAAATGTTTTTCTTCTTGTACCTTGATGCCGTCACCGCCCACAACATGAATCATATCATGATAGCTCCATTCGGCGATTTCTGGAACATCCTTTTTACTCCACAGCCTGCAACTAGCATGGCTGCGGTTATTCAGGACCAAGACAATGGGATTGAGACCCAATCCAGCGATTGTTCCCAATTCATTGCATGATTTCTGAAATGAGCCATCGCCCACCAACACAAGTGGACGGACTTTGGGTTGCGCCAACTGTGCCCCCAAGGCACCGGGAATGGCGAAACCGCTGTTATTATAATGAGCCGGGCACAAGAAATGGTAATGATCTGTCACCAAATCAATTGCGCCAAACAGGCTGTCACCGCAATCTACGACAACCGCCAAATCGGGATTCAAGATGGAATTTATCTTCTCAAAAAATCGCTGCGTTGTGATTGGACCATCCTGAGGCGTAAACGACGGACGCACCTTGCTGCTTCTCTGAGGGGTAATGACGGGCAAATCCTCCCTCTTCAACAGAGCCCGCACAAAATCTTGAAAGCCAACCGAGGGATAGATATGATTTTTCACCTTCACATGCCCCACAGAAGCAACAACGCTTTTGTCAGGATCTACGAACCGCAGGCCGTCAACCGAACCCAAAACGATTACACAATCCGACTCTTCGATCTTCTCTCGAACGTGATCTGGTGTGGCTTTCTCCATACACACGCCAACAGAAGAAGCATGCAATTCGCTAATGGCCGACTTGCTCAAAGGAGTGGTCACCACTGGCACGCCCGTCTTGGCCACAAACTTCTCCAGTTCTTTCGTCAAGCTGAAGCGAGCCACTAAAACACCCGCCCAAATAAGAGGGCGTTTTGATTGGGCCAACATGACACCCACTTCTTCTAAAGCTTCATCGAGATTCTTTTGGACAGTCTCGGGTGCTGTAGGAGTGCCCTGCTTGTAGACATCATAGGCTATTGGCTTATTCACCACGCTTTCAAGCAATTCAATATAAACCGGCTGCTTATGATAGTGCATCTCTTCCAACACACGATCTATCTCAAAACCCGCTGTGTTGGGAGATGCGAGACTCGTGCGAGCACATGTAATTTTTTTGAAAACACCAGTCTGGCTTAAACCATCTGGCATGCAGCCAACGACAATAACAGGAGAGTGCTCCGCATAAGCACATGCAACAGCACTGGAGATTTGTAGGGCCCCACGCTGTCCGGATATGCATGCACAACCCACTCCCTTGGCCCTTGAATATGCATCTGCGGCTATCCCCGCATGGTTTTCATCTGTGGTGCAAATGCATTCTAGTTTATCATCAAAGTTCTTGAAGAACGTGTCGCTCAACCTGTCTGCGCATCCAAAGACATGTTGAACCTCGGCATTGGAAATTCTCTCGATAAGAAAGTTTGCAACATTGGGCATATGAATCTACCTGTGAATTACATCTCCGCAGTAGGAGAGTTTACCACTTGTATTAAAAACCCTTCTTTGTCTGCGGGGAACCTGCGAATCCATTCTACGCCCGCCCCCTTGGCACAACCATAATCAACCGTAGACGGCGACCAACTGGGAACTGTATTCTGTTGAATGGAAAGTGTAAGTTCCTCTTCGGACTGCATCTTTAACAACTTGAATTCTAGCAGGTAACAGCCCGGCAAGCAAGTATCATTGTCCGTCCACTCATAAACAAGAAAGCTTTGCATAAGCTGGTCTTGAAGTGTCGAACCATCTGCCTGGAGAACATCATCATAAACGGTCTCGTACTCGGCAGGGGCGTTCATCACACGAAAAATCCTCATGGCAGCGCCTTTGGACCACGCCCTGGGAAGAGTCCCATTGTACGCTCGCTGCACCTGCACAAAGCTGTTCACCTCGTCAAAATTGGTGACCAACATATGCTCAGGCGCACGCACCTGATCCATCACAATAATGTCGCCGACCATGATCTGGTCAAAGCCTATGTTGTCGGCAAGCTGGAAATAAGTGACATCTGCATCAATTGCTTTACGCAACTTTCCGGTCGCCCACATGTTGACTTCTGTGATTAGAGTAGTATCGGTCAAATCAAATGGACCGTCACAGTCCTCGACCGCTACCTTGAATGAGGGCTTAGTGTCGTGACGCTTAATAACGAAGTCAGGACACTCGTTGGCCTTGCACCCCAAGACATTGGGGCAAGATTCGCTGATTGACCAGTTGTTGGCTACGCCTGTGCTTACACCTTGAATGCTCATGCAGGTATATAGAGCAACCGGAATCAAATCTCAGATTTCAGGCGATCTTGTAATTCTTGGACATCTTCGGCCCCACGAACGAAGAACGAATCGCCACGAAACTGAACCATGGCCACAGGCTCTTCCTTCCTGATCCAAAACTTGACATTTTGAATCTGGATCAGATTGGCAAAAACCTGAAAGGGGCTATCCGACTCCAGTGAATAGTAGCCTCTCAACAAAACGTACATGCTTCTGTTCCTAGATTTGAGCTTCCATTGCGTCGATCACTAGTTGGGCATTCCGGCCAGTGAGATACACGTAATGATTGGTGCCAGGGCTGTAGTACACCTTCAATCGCTTCTTACCGCCTTCCAGGCGCTCCAAAGACACGTCGGTTATATATCTGGTGTTAAGCCAGACCAACGTGGGCTTGCTAAAACGGTATCCGCTATCGGCCTTCACTTTAACGAACGACATGAGAAAACACCGAACCCTTCTAAGACTGCAACCCGATCCCGCAACCAATCTAGGTCGCCGCTGTAGGCCCGCATCTTTACCCCGCCTCGCTCGGCAATGTCCTCGGTTGTGTCCATGTGCTCTGGGTTGACGCACATGGAGTTGGAATCGTGATGCGACTCGTCTTCGTAATAGACTACTTCCTTGATGCCCGCTCGAACAATATCCAACATGCATTTTGCACAGGGCTTGCCGGTCACATACATGATGGAACCCTCCAGCTTCTCCTTGTCGGAATGAGAAATGGCATTGGGCTCAGAATGCACCATGTAAGGATATTTGTCTGGCCGATCCCAATTCAGATCTTCGTCGTCCATTTGCTTGGGCGGACCATTGTAGCCCCAACCGAGCGGATCGTTTTCTGGTGTTACGATCTGCGCCCCGTGTTGGGTTCTAGGATCTTTAGAAAGGGCGGCGTACATAAACGCTAGACCCATGTATTTCTTATCCCGGTCGGGAGTGGGGCGTGGCGGCACTTTATCCTTTGTCATCGTACTAACACCTCTGCTAGTTTCGCTTCATCTTCTATTGTTTTAGCAACAACTATCAAACGGTTGGATTCCAACCACGATCTGGCTGATTTCTCGGGATTGCTCACCAAATGAGGCAGGTGAAACGGAACCTCCCTGTCATCCAGAGATGTGCCCTTCAGGGGCATCAGTTCCTTCCCTCGAAACCAAGTTCCATACCTTCGCAAACAACGTCTAACAGCAATGTCGGCATAATGCTCGTTATACGGGTGTTCCTGCTTCTTGTAGGATAGGCCCGAATCCAAGTCATGCCGATTTATCACATACACATCGAAATGGTCCATCACTTCCTTCAGAAGATCCGTTCTCTTCCTTAGGAGCACCCAATAGGCATCCTCATATAGTTGCATTCCCAATTCATAGGAATACAGTTTCTTGCCGACCCGGAAAACCCAAAACCAATTCCCCTTGCCCGCCTTGCGGTTCACGGAACGGATGAACTTTTCACGATCTCTCTCAATGCCAAAGGGCGTGATGAAGTTTAACATTACTCTATCATCTGCAAAAATTCAATACATATTTCTTCGGCGTCATACACGGCTTTGAATGACTCCAAGTCAATCTTCTGCTCGGGCGCAAGATAATGCATGATGACGCATTCGGGAATTGGCACAAAAGGCTCCCACCTACTGTTGCCCTCTATCGACAACTTGAAGGCAATGGGAACAGCACCGAGATTGAGGTGGTCAAGACAATTCACCCCATAGTAATCATTCACACAGTCGTATCCACACCCACATATGGGCGTGCCGTGGCTGGTTAAACGAGTAGCAACGTTTTTGTCCGGATTGCTATGAATGGCCAACGCCACAAGAAAGGTGCGTTCAACAACAGGTAGGACTTTTATCTGGCCATGCAACTCTTCGATTATCCCAGCATCCACCTCAGCGGCTTCTTGCCGTGGTTGGCGTTTCTTCGCTTTTATCCTAATGTCATTTACCAACTGCGAAAAATCGAGAGTCGGACTTGGCATAAGATCACTTCTTTTTCTTTTTCTTTTTCTTGCTGCACCTGCCAGCAATCTTGCATGTCTCCAATGGGCTGCCAGTGCTTCGGCTGTGAACAGACGCCGCAGGAATCTTCGGACCAAGACCCTTGGCCGCAGCATTCCTCGTGCGAGTAAAAGCACTTGATTCGCCTTGCAGCAGCTTCCAATCTTTATAACTCATTAAAGCCATACTGCCTCCTACATTGTAATCAACAATATATAGCAACTCAACAAGAAAAGCCCACCCGGCACGCCGGGTGGGCTTTCAGGATATTTTCCCAAAGTTGTGTTTTCCCGACTCGATGTTGGCGAGAGTTTCAAAATCGCCAGATCGGGCTGCTTGCTTGGCCTCCTCGTGGGTTGCGAGTATTTTCTGGAGCTTTCTTTTAAGGTGTCGTATCCAGCGCTTGCTGCAATAACAGCCCGTATGCTCCGTAAAGCGAGTGTAACTTCCGTAGGTCAAGTAATACTTCACAAACAAACGTTGCATGTCTGTGGTGAAGTATTTCCACAGGAAGCGTTTCTCCTTTGGTAGCTCCGTATCGAATATTTTGCCGGATACAAACTCCCACTCAGGATCAGTCAATGATCGAAACCCCTTCGCAAATCTCCAAATACATTAACATCATGCCGTAGACGAACTTTTGAGGCACGCCCAAAATGTAACAGTGGTTCAGGATGGAAATAATCAACTTCACATCCCTCGGCACGGTGGCCAACTTCGACACCTTTTGCGTTGTAGGGTGTCCTGCTTTTTTCATGGCCGCATATGCGTATGGGATGGCATCCATGTCGGCATTAAGAACCAACGACAAGTAGCGAGGGGCACTGAGCAGCCGGTGGGGAATGGGTCCGCCACCATACATTTCTTTCCCCTCGAAGAATTTGTCGATGCACACCTGGGCATACACTGCGGCGTCCCAGAGGAATTGATCGAGATACTCCTTGTCAATATCCTCGGGGACCAACTCTTCGCTAACATCTTCAATCGCATGCTCTTCGTATCCGTCCGCAAGCATGCCTTTATCCAAGTCTCGCTCTTGCAAAGCTACTGCCATCTGGTCCTCCTTTCGATTGATGGCCGTGATTTTGCATCACACTACACCCAACTCATTCAGGTCTCCTTTCTACCAGAGAAATGCACAAATCGTGCCAACCTTCCCAATCATCGATTGGGCATAATAGGATATTTCTGCGAGCACGTCAATACATACTTGTAGAAACATTGGCCTGCCCATATTAACATTTTAATAGTAATGTGGCAGCCTGTGCCACAAATTGCATTTGCAAAGGGGGAAACATGAAACGGATGCTTCTTGCTACCATTGCTGTCGCCTTTTTGATCTTCATTCCGGGGTGCCCCGACATATCTCCGTTCAGCCCAGAAAACCGAAACCGGATCGAAGGCGTAGAGGGCGACATCGAGGAAATCGAGACGGTCCAAGACAGCCTCGTTTTGGAACTTCAAAGATTGCGCCAAGAGAACACCATCATGGCCGAAAAGATCGAAAGCTTCCAGCAGGCACAAGGAAACTTCATCGATCAGAACAGTGGCATCAAGATAGGTGACGGCTTCATTATCGGCGGCGTGCTACTTATCGGCTTTGCTATGTTCTTAATCTACCACTACCGCACGAAGATGCTGCAAAACAAAGAGGCGAGTGAAATTTTGGCTCAACAAGTGGCGCTATACGACGACACCGACTTGAACGACCAGATTTTCATGGCGGCAATGAACACGAAAGCGGAGGGGGAAGTTTACCACCTCATGGTGAAAAGCCAAGGACATGTTGCCAACATGATGAAATCTCAATCATCGTCATCCTGATCGTAGCCCTGTGAAATATGCCGAAGAATCGGGTAGCCACTGCAATTGTCCCCCAGCGGGACACCCTGAGCGTGTGGATCTAGCCCTCCCTTTTTGCACTTATCGACATACTGGCGAACCGTATCATCAATCTTCTTTTTCTTGGCTGCCATCTTCTTGTGGCAGTACCACTTCCGCCAATCCATATCATCCTGTGCTAGATAGCGGCACTGCCTGTGATCTCTTGTGCCCGCCAAACATACATCTTGCAGGTGTTTATCCGATAGCATTAACTTTTCCTCTCACTGCGGTCCCAAATGTGCATTTCCTCGCCAAGATCAGAAATCAAGATACCCTCTTGATGGTCGATCTCGTGTTGAAAAACCACAGCATATAATGTATCACCAATCTCCACGTCCACCAAATCATTGAGGGCGAGCTTCCCTTCGGTAATCAATCTTTTCCCCGAAAGAATGATTCGGTCCCACCTTTCCACTCGAAATCTCCGCAGTGATCCATCATCCGCCCTCAAAGACAGACAGCCCTCATGCGTGACCACCTTTTCAGCGCCGGAAGCGGGCTTATACTCACAATTCAGATAGAAGTCATAGAGCCCATCTTCGTTCCGAACGGCGAACAACCTCCATGGCAAACCAACTTGAACGGCAGACAGACCGATACCGTTCTCCAGCGTACAGATCTGCTCCAACTGCTGGCAAATTTTAAAAACGCCCACCAGATCATTTTCGGGGGCATTTTCAATAGAGTCTTTTTTCGGTATGAGTTCAACAGGTACGATTTCCATAAACGCAGGATACCTCCGTATCCGAATACCGTCAAGAAGAGATGCCGCCATCAACTGGAGGCTTGCAAAGAGCGGCTGTAATTCCCTCTACCTTCTGGGCCAACCACGCTCGCAACTCTTCCTCGTTCCCCTTCAACTCCTGTGGCACTCTAAGGATCACCGGAATCTTTTCATCTTCATTAACCAGAAGATCCAGGTGCTTCCTGACAAGTCGGCGAACTAACTCCGACCGTGACCACCCCATCTTCTTGGCAGAAGTGTTTAATAGTTCCACCATATCCGGCTCTACCGAGAGGCTCATTATTTCATGTTGTTTCTTTGCCATAGCAATTCCTACTTACCTTCCCAAGTATTTACGTTTATTCTGCTCTTTTCTTCTATTAAGCATCGCCTCTTTCCTCTTGCGACGGCGTTTCTCTCCCTTGGACTCGTGGAATTGTTTTTGCTTCCAGAGAGGAATAATACCCTCGTCATTCACGGCCCGCTTGAAAGCAGAATGCATGGCCTTAAACTGTCTTTCCTTGTCGTAATAACCGCTCTTTCCGGTTTCCCGCAATTCCACACGGACTCGGGTCATGTTGGCCATTGCCTCTCTCCTTTCAATCCTGGTTCACCTTAATAAACCGTGTTCCCAGTCTCAACACTTTTCTTTTGCGGACATTTTCATAAGGCACCACAGTGGTGCATTCCGATGTTGAGGGGAGGGCATCTTTATCTATGTCTTTGATGAGATTCTTCAATTTGTTGACAACATTATCAAAGAAGTTGACCTCCCAAAGACCTTCTGTCCCTCGGTTTATTATAGTAGCGAAAGAGAAAATATATTCCCTGGGGAGGGCATTTTCGCAGCACAGCCCGTCAATCTCGTATTCTTTAAGGCCCACATAGCGGGCCCGCTCATCACATGAAACAAAAGGCGTGCGAGCCGCAATCGCCAATCTAGAGATGCCAGAACAAATATCAACCACACAGCCCACATGCCTCATAACGCCCAGCCGCCTGGACACATCCTGCTCGGCCACATAAAGACATTCATTGGCTAGGGTGGTGGAAAGATCGTAAGTCGAATGATCCTGAAAAACTACAGGCGTGATATTGTCGGCCAACATTCGTTCTGCAAGACCCAACCAGAAATTCCTCTCGCCTCGCAAGAAAACCAAGCGACCATGCCTAAAATGCTGAACATACTTCACCGGATAAATAACAGCCTTATCTCCCTCCGTTTTCACCAAACTGTTTAAGAAGCCCTTATCCATGACACCGATGGAGGGAATAGAAGGCAAGGTGCGCTTTACATGCTTAAACCGTTCCCAAAACTCCTGGGTGATACCGTTGTCGTAGTAGGGCTCCAACACAGAGAAGTCTACCACGTCCTCAAAAAACCAATTTAGCTTCCGTCGATATGAAAATTCGGACTGGGAAATGTTGTAAAACCCTACCGCCCCCTTGTGGAATCGCTCCAACACCTCTTCGCTTTTGATCCCCCAATATTCATCCACATAAGGAAACAACCCCTCATAGCCCGGCCAGCCACAAAGAATGAAATATTTGGAGCCTTTGATTTGCTCACGATACCGCTTCAGCAAGATGGAAGAGAGGATGAATGCAGATCGCATATCCCCAAAGAAAACCATTACGCAAATATCTTCAGGCCGAGATGGAAGATTGGCATCATTGTAACGAGCACGCTTGAACCCGCTTTGTTCAGCAGCCCTCTTGAGATAAGAAGGAACATCATTCATGCTACCCTCCTATACGTTGCTCATTTTCATACTTCATCCGTTGAGCAATGACATCGGTCTCCAGCATGCCAAACAAGTCTTCATAATTGCCAGCGTTTAGTTCATCAATACACCGCTCAACAACCTCAATGCCACGATCATTGTTCTCGTACACATTCTTGAAATGGCACACGGCCAACTTGCGGGGGCCTTGATCGACCAGATTTCTTCGATACCCCTCCTGACCATTGCCCCAAATTTGGTCCGGACTCTCAAACAAGATGTAGGGCACACCCATCATGCCTGCTAGACGTGTAGAAGCCGTCCAGAATTGAACGGTAAAACGACAACGGGAAACAATCGCTAGAGTCAACTCGAAATCTCTGGCCTTGTCAGTGCGTGTCAAATCAACCACATCGTCCACAGGACAGGGCTGAGTTGTAGCTTTCTCGCCCAACCAAATCGGCGAATAACCCTTGCGTCTCAATAGCCCAACCAACTTGACATAGAACTCAGGTTGAAGATTTCTTCCATAGCATTTGCGGCCACGAGCAAAGACAGCCACAGGATTTTCTCCCAGCAGGGCATCCGCCTCTTCCAACTTCTCTCTGCTTGGCGGCGGTAGAGGAACCCTTTCTTTCTTCCCCTCTTGGACATCCGAGAACAACGACCGCATAATGTTGGTGCTTTTGCAGTTGTCGCACTGCAAGCCCTCGTCTCCATGCCAACAATACTTGCAATCCCGACAGCGATGCGCAACAGCGAACTTGCCCACATGTTGGGAGGTCATCACACGACCATAATTAGCAGCCTCGAACTCCAGCCTCCTCAAGTTCTTCGAGTCGTGGTGAAAGGCCCGGCAATACTCCCGAAGATGCTGGTGTTCTTCCTTCACTTCCCAGAATTCATCCACCAAATGTCGATACAGGTATTGTCGGCCATACCAGCCCATAATGATGCTGTAGTGCCCTGCATACTCTTGCAAAATGCGAGGAATACAATAAAGCGCACCTACGGTTTCACACCCAAACTCCGAAAAACAAGAAACAATGAGTATGCGACGAGGATCTTTCGGACGGGGACGGTTTGTGAACTTGTGGATGTTAAAAGAAACATCCTCCTCAATCTCTTCTTCTTCTATCCTGGTGTGATCTCCCGGATTGAGTGGTTTTGGCTTAATGAACTTCATTTGTTTCCTCTGACTCTTATCATCTTGGCGTTATTCCCGCACTTCGGGCAGCGAAACTCCCTGGGCCTTCCACAATTCACACACGGGCGCACTTCTTTCAAGTCTTTCACGTCATCGGATAAGCCGGTTGACATCCTAGACCACCGACACTTGGGACATCGAATGATAAAGTTCTTTCTCATGAAAATAAGATAGTAACCATCCTAGATATTGGCATGGGAGCATCATCAGTTACAGGAACAGGAAAAGGATCGGCAGAAGGACCGGTGCGGGGACTGGGCGATGTAATCAAGATCCTAAAAAGAACGGAAAACCTTCCTGCCTTTTCCATTGAAGATGACAAGTATAGATCGCAAGTCTCTGGGGACGGAGGCGACAGCGAAGGTCTGGACGCCCATATCGCCGATACCGGAAACCCGCATGATGTTACGGCTCTACAGGTTGGTGCTGATGCTTTGGGGTCTGCGGCAACAGTTCAACAAAACTTAGAAAACCACTCCACAGATATAACCGTCCATTTCACCGAAGGCGACATCGACCACAACGCTATTCAAAACGTAGGGTCGAATACCCACACCCAAATTGACACCCACATAGCCAGCAGCAGCAATCCTCACTCGGTAAGCCTAGAACAGGCTAGAACAGTTGGGAATACGCTTGCTGGCCCTATTGATGCCGATGGCAACAAAATTACCGGTCTACCAACGCCCACTTCAAACACCGACGCCACACCAAAATCTTATGTGGATGGCTTGGCCTCTGGACTAAACATCCTTGATGCTACAAGAGTGGCTACAACTGCAAACTTGGCATCCACCTATTTAGCTGGAGACTTAACCGCAAGCGGAAATGGAGCAATCAGCATCGATGGCGTATCTTTGGATGCTGATGACAGAGTGTTAGTGAAGAATCAAAATACCGCCACCCAAAATGGCGTTTATTATGTGAGCCAAATTGGAGATGGGGGCACTCCCTGGATTCTTACCAGAGCCACCGATTTTGATGAAGATTCTGAGGCAACTAACGGAACATTTGTGTTTGTTGAAGAGGGAACCGCAAATTCAACAACTGGCTGGGTTATCACAACTCCCGATCCTATCACGATAGATACAACTGATATTGAATGGTCTCAATTTTCATCTGCTACCACTCTAACGCCGGGAGAGGGACTTAGCCAAAACGGCACCGACTTCGATGTCAATGTAGATGATTCTACCATTGAAATAAATTCAGACACCCTCCGTGTTAAAGATGGGGGAATAACAAATGCCAAGCTAGACAAGTCCAACATACCCCTGTCGGGATTTGGCGCTGCCACAGGCAATGTTGATTTGGGCAACAACAAAATTGTCAATCTAGCAACGCCTACAGCGAGCACCGATGCAGCAACAAAAGCATATGTTGATAGTGCCCCTACTGGCGGAACGGTCACCACCAAAACAGCAAACTATAATGCTGTCGCTGGCGATATTGTCCTCTGCAATACCTCCGGAGGAGAATTTACCATCACGCTTCCTCCTGCTGCATCAAACGCAAACGCTCAAATAACTATCAAAAAGATTACAGAGGACGGATATCAAGTTATTGTTGACGCTAATGGAGGTGAAACTATAGATAATGGATTAGTGGTATATATCGATGGAGCTTACGACACTATGCTCGTTGTTAGTGATGGATCGAATTGGTGGATAATTTAATCTGGAGAACACATGAGTTACATAAATGAAGTTAGAGTCAAATACGCAGATTCCGGTGCTATCGACGCATTTAACAGGTTAAGAACAGCCCAGCCCTATACCATTTTTGATTCTAAACAGTTATATGATAAAGACCCTAACAATATAGTTTGGGATGAAGTAACTAGCGGCGGAGGAGAGACTTCTACTCACAGCACCATAAATGCTGCCGTAACAATGACTGTGGCCGCCAATAATGAATATGTCATTCGTCAGACTAAGATGCGGTTTAATTATCAGCCGGGCAAGAGCCAGTTATTTTTTCTTACCGGTGTCATGTCATCTGAAGCAAGTGTAACCAAGAGGCTCGGATCATTTCACAGTAGCACATCGGCCCCATACACTCCAGTGAATGGTGTTTATTTGGAAAATGATGGCACAAATGTATCCTTAAACATAGTTAAAAATGGCGTAGTCAATAAAGTGAATCAAAGTAGCTGGAATGTTGACACCATGGACGGAAACGGCCCTACGGGAATTAACTTGAATTTTGCTAAAGCCCAAATTTTTATCATGGACTGGGAGTGGTTGGGTGTGGGGCGAATTCGCTGTGGATTCGTTATCGATGGCATCGCTTACTATGCACACTACTTCAATCATGCGAATAGCGTTACTTCAGTGTACATGTCTACGCCAAACCTTCCTCTGCGATATGAAATAAGGAGCACGGGGGGTTCCGGCAGCATGCAACATATTTGTGCTGCCGTTCATTCCGAGGGCGGCATTGATCCAGGCGGTGCAATCCGGGCAATTACAACTGGCATAGACGATATCTCTATTACCTCTGCCGGGAATGGCGAAGCATTGATAGGAATAAGACTAAAATCAACCCACTTGGGAAAAACTATTGTCCCGCTTAGCTCAGAAGTAATGTGTACCGCTAACGCATACTACAGATGGTATCTAACCATGAACCCAACCATTAGCAATAGCGTTAGTTGGACATCACTAAATGACAGTGCTATAGAATACGCCATTGGCAGTGGAAGCAATACGATATCTAATGTGGGCCTAATCCAAAAAGAAGGATTTGGCTCAGGGTCTATTCGGAATTCATCTGTTAATTTAGAATCATCTATTTTGCTTGGGACAAAAGTTAATGGAACTCGGGACCAACTGTGGCTTTGCGCACAAGCATTTTCTACCAATGAAAACTTTGTCGGAGCGTTGAACTGGAGGGAATTATAATGAGAAGCTTCCATGAATACTTGATGGAAAACGATCCCATGTATGCGCAGCAAGACGAGGATTGGGAAGAGCTAAAAGAACTGGTTGATGACTATAATCAATTCGAAGATCCAAAAATGTCTGTATCTCACTCGGGCACCGGTTATGAAAACCCACGAGATTCCGACCACTTTGTCTTGTACATCGGTGGCGAAGAAATAACCCAAGGAGATCTGCCCCAGATCATCCAAAGGGTAAAGCAAATCAGAAAAGAAATGGGCTACTAGCCTACTTGGCCAAGATCCTTCTCACCCTAGCCGTCTCTTTCTTCTGGTAGAGTTGCCAAGTGGCGTCCCTTGTCTCACCATCATCCTCTTCATCGATACCGCCACCGGCAAGATTATAAGAATAGGCACCCTTGCCTCTCTTGCCACCACCATTGCCATGTTTTCCACCCAATCCTTTGCACACATCTGGCACAATCGTAGTGCTGTTGTTGGAACGAACCGACCCCTGCATACTCTCGTTCCCAACAATCGCAAATACAACACTGGTGTGAACGTCTTCCCAAGAAATCAATTTTTGGGCCACATCCGCAATTACATCCCTATGCTTCTCGGGAATCAGGCCCAGCCCAACGACAGCCACACCATCATCGATTGTGGCTTCACCACTAATCAATTTCGTAGTGGCCTCGGCTTCGAGCCTCACCCATAGTTTGGGCCGCTCATAATGAACAATCCTTTTCAGGGATTCAACATCCCTGGCAATGAGCGTGCCGCCAAAGGCGTCACGCTCATAATTGGTCGAATCTTCTGAAAGCATGTTCTCGGTGTCTGTGTAGACGCCAACGATAATCGCCGTTGCCACACGTGCATCCAGGTCTATCGTGCGATCAAAAGAATACCCTAGCACATCGATAAGATGGTAGACGGTGGCTGCCGCACTTCCAGCCTGCAAGTTAATGTACAGAGCCTTGAAGCCATTAGTTTCCGGGTGGTGATCGATCACAATGTCAAATTCAATCTTGTGATCGCCAGTGGCGGCATATGAAGGAACTGTATCCACCAAAATCGTCAGATCATATTCTGACGCATCTAAATCCTTCACATCCCTCAAACCTGGATCGAGCAGATTGACCATTGTTTTGTTTTGAGGGTGAGATACTTCACCGCCACAAAACAGATCGGTTTCCATGCCGCAATGTTTCTCCAACAACCACTGCATCCCCATCATCGCACCGATAGCATCGGGATCGGGCGCAGGATGCGTAAAAATAGCAGCCCTCTTTTTGCCTTCAACCACCTTTTTGAAATCAACAAGGTAGGCGGGCTCTTCAGGTAAAGTAGGAGCCTCAGCGGCCTCCTCTGTCACCACAGGAGTAGATTTTGATTTTGCAGGCATTGCAGTTTTCCTCTTAAATCCTCCAGGCCAAACCTTCCTCGATCAACCATTTGGTCAAGGAAAGTTCTTTGAGGGTACAACCACCCCCATCGGTACATTCCGGAATGTGAAGCAATAAATCAACTTCCCATACCTTCTCTTCCTCCCTGTGTTCGTACAACACTACATCGGGGCGCACGGATTCGTTAATTAGCTTAACCACTCGTTCGTGTGCATCCTTCCCGGTTTCTACCTTGAGGACACCCTTGATCCTTTCGCCGTCCTTCAGATCGAGAATGAACATGTGCCCACAATTGGGGAGCACCTCCACCCTCTCGACCGCACCCACGTTGTCACGTGGTTGTTCCGAATCCATTCCAGCATTGTACTCTGGCAGCGGATTTTGTGAACTGGATTTTGGGCAACCTGCAAAAATAACGCAAAGCGCAGCGGCTACCAGAACGGCCATCAATCTTCTCATTTAACCCCCTAGTTCGGTTTCTGCGTCCGACGAAGGAAGCACTTGGTTGAGTGTATCGCTCAAATCCTCTATTTTATCCCACAGGGATTGAATTTGGGACTCGAACCTCTTGCCACTACTCCCTTTGCCCTCGGCAGTATTCTTTTTATCCTGCAATTCATGAAGCTTTGTTTTAAGATCGGTCAATTCCTCGATCTCTTCTGGGGTGAAAGTGACTCCCAGGGCTCTAGGTTCCATCTCCTGATCCATGCCAATAGAACTTGCACGAATGGGGTTCTCCCCCGTGGTCTGATTCGACACCTTGTCGCCAGGAATCTGCTTCTTCCTAGCCTCGCTAATAACCGATTCTGCATTGTCTAGTGGATCGGGGGCCAAATCGCCATGCGCAGCAGCCTGATGCACTTGATTCCAATAGGTGGAATCCACATCTTTTATTTCATCAGTGGGATGCGTATTCTGCAAACCAAAAAAACTATTATCTGATGTTTGCTGCGAGGGTTCGGGTGGTTTGGGAGCGCTCTTGAAGGCGTCACTTTCTTGGGCCTTTTCCCACATGTCCGTCCACTTGTCGAATTGCTCTCTATTTTCGTGCATGTTACCATCCTAAAACTAAGCTTTCATGTAACCATATCTATACTCCCAACAAGCAAATTGCCGCTGCCTTTTCGGCAGCGGCAATCCGACCCTCGATATGTTGACGGAATTAAGGCTTCACCAAAAGCTTGTCCACCTGTTTTGGTGATGGTGGGTTCGGGTTCCAAACATCACCACCCCAAAAAAACTGATTATTCCACCCAACGAGTCCACCAGTGTACTCCGTGTACCCCTTCAGGAACCTGCGAACGGCGTATTTGCTTTGCCGCAAATAACGATTCGTCCACAGAGTAGTTTCAAAATTATTCCTGCGGATGTTGTAGTTCTGGCCTGCCCTCAACATGGCGGTCAAGAAAGACCGCCGCATGGGATTTATGATCCACCACTTCGATGGCTCAATCCACATGAGCTTATTGTGGTTTGTGGGACCACATGTGGAGAAACCCCATTCAGTCTTGCCAAGTTTCAACATCCTTTCTACACGATGTAGAAACGTGGCAACTGCCTCTCCGGTTCCTACTTTATGGCAGAATATCAACCGCCTAATTCTGGAAGAACTGCCTTGAAAGTATTCCCGACACCTATACCAGTTGCGTGCTTTGTATTTGCCGCTTCTGGTACGATCAACAGTGGCGTATGATCCAGCATAAAGACTATGCAATTCATCGTCATCCAGGACCACAGGCCGCACCTCGTCAAATGGCACTCTGATGCGTGGCATCATTCTTCTCCGTTATCACCGGACTCTTGTTGTTCCTCTAGTTCTTTCTTCTCAAAGAACTCATCCATATTCATGATGGTTATCTGATGCCAATGAGGATCATCCTTTGGAATGCATTCTGGTTTGGTGTAGTAAAAGATCTCCACTGTGTAATCGTATGGTTTCTGCACCACCTCCTCTTCTGTCATGCCGGAAATGAGATCCTTCAACATTTCCTTGGGGACTCGATAAGCGTCCAATTCGTTAGCAAAAAGAAGCTTCCGCATGATCTGCGTAGCCGCTTCTATCTTGCCATCCATCTGGATGACCTTTAACATATGTCGCTTTTCATGCCCCTCGACAAACTGGGCGCTGCTTGTATAGCACACCATCACCTCTCCCTTTTGGGGAGAGCACCGCCTTACATCATGGAAGTATTCATCAAAGTTTTCGTCAGTAATTTCAATCTCGGGTTTTTCGTCACTCATATTTCAATGCTTTCCGGCAACTCCGCATATTGCTTAGCCTCCATTGGGGCCGGTCGCCTCATTAACGTTAAACGAGGGTCTTCCTCCTTATTTTCTGGAAGTTGTTTCTTCCGCTCGCTGCGGGGCGGGCTGTCGAAAGTGTAGTTCTTAAACGGTGGCGTGGGACGCTCAAGCCTGATCGCTACCAAATTCCCCTTACGAAGCTTGCCTTCCCAAAACTCCAACTCATCCTTCCACCGTTTATAATCTTCGCCCCAGAAAGTAATTGATTCCTCACGACCCTCGCCGTCTTCAACTACCACTACGGCGTAGTTATTGCCATTTCTTGAAGTTTTGTGGAGCACCGGCTTTTCTTTCCGATCCCCCACAATATGACAATGCACCAAACGAACAGCCGCATCTGCCAATTCAGCACGCCGATCAAACTCGGCGAACGTGTAGTCACTGTCATAATCGGGACTGTTTTCCAAGAGATTGACCCAACTAAAGCCATAGAATTCATCCTCGGCCTGGATCATGTCCACCTCTAGAATGTCCCGCATTTTCTGATCTATCTTGCCAGTCGGGCGGAAATCCGCAAAGGTGATGGGCTCATCCTCGGCCACCTTCTTCTTGTGACCCAAGACGGCTCTCTTGTACTTCTTGTAGATCTTCCATGCCTCTTTGACATCCAGGCCGGGAATTTGTTCTTCACCCTCACAGCCGATAAAGACCCTGCGAAATTCACCTTCCTTCTCATAATTGCTTTCCACCAACTCATCCATAAACTTGCGATTCATCTCGTAGTCATACTTGTCTTCCCCCTGATCCTCGGGAATCAAGAACATGAATTCCTCAATGTATCGCTTGCGGGTCTCGGCATTACGCTTATCTCTCGCCTCCCGCTTCTTCATCTTGTCCTTGTAATGTTCTGCAAACTCCCAATAGGCTGTGCGGTCCTCGGGATCGCAGAAAAGACCCAGAGACACCATGGGCTTGATTACATTGGCATCGGTCCCAAATCTCTCCAGGAAATCCTCAAAAGAGGAGTAGGGTTGCCCCGCCACAATTCTCGACGCTGGCTCATCCCCAATGCCCTTAATGTTGGCAAAGCCAGCGTAAATCTGGTCATCATTTATGTTGAACCGCACACCCGATTTGTTGAGATCAACCCGATTCACCTCAATGCCAAAGTCACGAGCTTCCAGCCTGTATTCTTTAATTTTGGCCTCATCGCTTTCACAACTCAAAATGGCCGCAAAGAATTCAAGCGGATGGTGGGCTTTAAGATACAAGAGCCGAGAAGAGACATAGGTGTAAGCAACGGCGTGTGAAAGATTGAAGCCATAGCCCGCAAATGCTTCAATGTTGTCCCAAAGCTCCACTAGCTTCTCACGCTCCCATCCCAGCTTCTTCTGCCCTACCTCTATGAACTGCTCCTTGTACTTGATGAACTTATCAACCTTCTTCTTACTGATAGCCTTACGAACGATCTCGCAATCTTTTAGCGGAACGTCACCCACCACATTCAAGAGCTTCATCACCTGCTCTTGATACACGAGAACCCCGTAAGTGGGCCCAAGTATATCTTCAAGAAGCGGATGAACGTCGTATGGCTCCAACCCCTTTTTTCTTTCGCAATAATTGGTGGCCATACCCGAGCTTAGAGGACCGGGACGATACAATGCCGTATAGGCTACAAGATCCTCAAAGCTGTGAACACCACCCTGCTTCACCAATTCCCGAATGCCACTGGAATCAAACTGGAAGATGCACTTCAACTTGGCATCATTCGCCAATTTAATGGCAGCCGGATCATTCAAGTAAGAAACATCAGACCAGTTCTTTTTGCCGGGCAAGGCGCAGATCTGGTCGAGCCGCTTCGTGGCTTCATCAACCATATCCAAAGCCTTCGTGGCCTCATCACCCATTGCACGGTTGAGATCACGCAAGCTGTCGGCTGCTTTCGATCCCGTCAACGTCATCACACACTCTTTAATCTGTTCGAGGTTCGTAATGACCAGCAAATCGAACTTCACCAAGCCCACTGGCATTAAGTCCTGTGCATGCAATCCTTCCGTCCAAGCTGATACTGGATTCCCCGAAGAGTCCACACACAGCGGCACAATCTTGTCGATAGGCACACTGGAAATGATAAGCCCCCCGGCATGTTTGCCTCGGGAGCGAATTCGACCAACCAAACGACGGGCAGCATCCGCCACATCTGGGTGTTCATCACAATATGCAGCCAAATCTTTGTTCTGGGTTATGGCTGCCTCCCAGGTTAAGGGGTTGCCGTCTTCATCCTTCGTTCCCAGTGAAGTTGTAATTTTCAAAATTTCACTACGATCATAGCCGTGGACTTTAGCCATGTCGAGAAGAGCGCCCTTAACCCCAAAAGTGTTGTAGCTCCCAATGCTACAAACACAGTCACGACCAAACACTCGGGGAGCCCATTCGTTCTTCAGATAGTCCCGCACTTCAGGCAGGTAGTCCACGTCGATGTCGGGTAGCTCTCCGTAGACGTAGAAAGGGGGCTCGTCGATGTTGAAGTCATCAACTAACCCAAGAAGGTAGGCGACAAGCAGATTGTTCTCATTGCCCTCTTCGGGCCGGATTTCTCGGTCGTAGAGGTCTAGAAAATAATCCGATTCATTTTTCGCATCTATGTCTCTCAACTCTTCCTTGAGTCGGGCGGCATGACGGTCGTCCAACACCCCCCGATCCACCATTCCCTTTTGACACAATTCTATCAAACGTTTTTTAACAGGCATCCTTATCCCTCTCACATTTGCTGGCATTCATCACCACGCAAATATAACAAAAAAGCCCGAAGTCGCCAATGGCGACTCCGGGCTCGGCGAGGGGGACCGACCGGACTATTTCTTTTTCGACGGCTGCGGCACGTTGGCACGAACACCGAAGTTGCCGGTGTCCGTCCACAGCGTACCATCACCAGCGTACAGGAAGTTCAATTTCGTGTCCTGCGGAACGCCGTTGGCGAACTGATACTTCGTATAGGCCGCAGGATTGCCGAACGCCTGAACGGCGAGACTGAACAAGTTCGCCCTGGCCTCATTCGCCATCTGCTCGACCTTGGCGTCGGCTTCACCGAGAACGACCACTCGTTGAGCGTCCAATTCAGCGGCCTGCTTGTCGATGGCAGCGACTTGCTTCTCGGCCTCGGCAGCGATCTCTTCGGCCTGCTTTTTACCGTCCGCCAACTTTTCAGCGACCAACTTTTTCGTCTCGGCCTCGACACGTTTGCCTTCCAGATCAACCTGCTTCTCGGCCTCACGCAACTTCCCTTCGGTCTGCGCCGTAACCTTCTGTTGGTCACGGGTCAGCTTATTCTCGTCAGCAATGTAGGCTTCCTGCACAGGCAGCCGCACTTCCTGCGGAATATAGATCTGACGGACCAGACCGTACAGCAGATCGATATTCTTCTCGGTCAAAACCGTATGGAACTGCTGTGTGGTATCATCCTGAAACTGCAACCGGGAATCACCCACCAGCAATTCTTGGGCACCCAGCTTGGAACCATTATTGCGGCAGATCGATTCGGCCTGCGGCAACACGACTTTCTGCTCCACCTGGGCGACGTTGCCAAAAGTCCGAACGATGTCGGCGGCACTATCAGGCATCACGCCCCAGATCGCCGTGAAGTCCATCTGAATCTCAAAACCATCGTCGGACGGGAAGTTGATGCCGGTTTCGTGAACCGGGCTCGGTTCGCCACTTTCGTCCAAAACAATCTGGCCATTCTGGTCGGTCTTCTGTCGGCACATGATGGACGATTCACGATAGCCAATTTCCACCACATCCACCTGAGCTTCGGCGGGATTGATGGCATACAAGCCGGGCGGCAGAACATTGTCCTGAATGCCCTTGGCCACCTTCTTCACCGGATCATCAGCGAGGTGCGTCACCACACCGACATAACCAGTGGGAATGTTCACCCAACCAGCGACCTTCTCCTGCGAGCCAACCTGTTTCTTTTCGATCTGAACGATCTTAAACTGGTAGCGATACGGATTCACTCGATACCGACCGGGACCAAACACTCGGCGCAAAATGCCCTTATGTTTCGTTTCATCGAGATCGCCTTCAACCAAGAACTGGCCTTGCGGCAATTGATCGCCCATCTTGGAGGTGACCAGAGCAACACTGCCATTCGGCACCACGGTATCGGGCACCTTGGTCACTTCCCACCAAATCGGACAATAGAAGTGACGACCGGGGCCTCGCATCTGTTCAAGGATGCCAACCTCTTGGGGATCGCCATCCTCGTCCACGGCGGCGAACTGGCCGGGCCGGGCGTTCTTCACACCGACACGAAAGACCAGCGGACCCTTATAGCGGAGCATGATGCTCTCGCCTTCGTTTACATACACACGGTCGATGGTCCAGCGCCAACCGCCCCAAATCAGGACGACGAGCGACACAACCAAAACCAAACCGATGACTACACCTTTGGGCTTAAACATGTTGGAAAGTCTCCTTTCTTGCGTTCACTGAACGACGAGGGCGTGTTTAATTGTTGGACGGAGTTACGGCGACGGGAGAAGGCGAGGTTCGGGGCGGGGGCGGGGACGCTGCCCTCGGGCCGCTGCCATCGTAAGCCTTGAAAATCTCCATGAGTGGCGAGTCCGCCGTATTGACCATCAAGTCTTGGAAGGACGGGGCCAACTTCTGCCACAAAATAAACCGGGCATATTCGTCACCGTCGCCACTGAACGCCTCGATGGCCTTCTTCCATTCGGCAGCCGTTGCCTCATTGTCAAACGCAATAACGTCGGCCTCGGCCTTGCCCTTGGCGAGAACAGCGGCAGCCTTGTCTTGAGCCGCATCCAGTTGAAGCTGGGCAACGGCCAATCGCTTATTGGCTTCAACCAGGGCGACCTCTTTTTCCTGATTGGCCTGAGTGACCTGTTCGACCACCTGACGTTCGGCATCCACCAATTCTTGCTTCTGAACGACCAACATCTGTTCAGTTTTCAACTGTTGTTCTGAAAGTTGTTGCTCAATCTGCCGACCGAACTGCTCTTCTTCTCGCACGGCGATTTCACGCTTACGCACGGGATCGGCAATCTTCTCGGGCGGTCGAATTCTCGTCACCAACGCCTGCACGATTTCAACCCCCTGTGCATCACAGGTGGCAAAAATGTTCTTCTCGAAATCCTCTTGAAAGGCCACTCGGGCATCGCCGCTGATGAAATCCTTACCGGACTGGTTCGATCCTCGCAGGCGGCAATAACTTCTGGCGTTGGGCAGGATGATCTTAGAAATGATCTCCTCGTCGATGGCATCGCCATTGGTTGCGTCGTTATAAGTCACAAAAACGGACGCCGCCTCTTCGGGCTTGACCCTGAATTCAATGATGCCTTCGAGGGTAACCCAGAACCCATCCTTCGTCGGGAAGCCAAACCTTTCTGCGGCTTTATCCGTGGTGGCCCCAGTCAGGTTGAATCGCTGGCTGCGGCAATCAAGGAGGTTGATCCGTGTGATGTACGGATTCACATAGTACGTGGCCGGTGCGAGTGTTTCCTTCTGAATGCCACGCTTGCCGTTCTCGACCAAAAGAACGTTGGGGTCTTCGGGCATTTCGGCACTGAGGTTCGTCACAATACCTTTGTAACCTGCCGGGATCGTAACGGGCGTGAACAACTCGACGTGATAAAGATAGCTGTCGCCCTGCTCTCGGGCGGGCGTGCCCTCCAACTTGGCGTTGATCGCATAACGACCGGGACGGAGAACATCGGGCACAATGCCTTTCTCATTTTCGTTCCAGGCAATAATGCCGCCATCCTTGGGCTGGTCGCCAAACAGCCGAGTGAGAACACCCAGCTTGCCTTCGGGAATTTCAATCTGCGGAACCACAACCCAATCCCAACTGTACGGGTTGTAATAGTAGCGACCTTCACCGAGCACTTCTGCCTGGACGCCCTTGTACGAAGCGTCGGGGGCAATTTCCAGGCTGTTCGGCAAATCTTTGCCGGTGCGCTTGATGAGTACGGCTTGGTGATACGACGGCACGTTGATCCGGCACTCGTTGTACACGAAGAGCGGAACAAACAGCACAAACACGATCACAATGGCACCGAGAACCAACCATTTTGGCATGTTACTTTCCACGGAACTCCTCCTTTTGCTTGTGGCCCATTTCTTGGAATACTTGGGACAGGAAACCGATTACGAATCTTCCCAGGCCAGGACTTTTGCTCTCACGATTTCCCGCTACATTCAGAACCTTTACGTCATTTTGGATTATCCAATCCACCACATCCGAAACAGGTGGTGGGTTGTCAGGGTTGACATCACAATAGGGCTTGTCGAATTTTTTGATTGCACGGAGAGTGCATTTCTCGCCCTTGGAATCGAAGTGGGTTGCGAATCGAATTGTCGCATCGGAGTCTCGTGCATTGGCGTAAGTTCGAGCGACATAATCCGCAACCGGATGCCCACTTGTTGCAATTGTCTTGAGTCCAAACTTTTTTGCCCAATGGGGCTTCGATCCAGCCTCAGTCATAAAGCCCGGTGGCATCCAGCCGCCAGTCTCCAAACCAAACTGGTAAGCTGCTGCAAGCCCACCGAAGTCCGCTCCGGTTTGCCCGCCAGAAATCACTTTCATCGGTTTGTTTTATCCTCAACAAAGGCGATGATGTCTCCCACGGTGGTGCATGCAATGTCGGAAAAGGCATCGTCGGAGATGCTGATGTCGAACTCTTCCTCAAGTTCCATCACCGCTTCCACTGTGTCCAGGGAATCGGCCCCCAACGATTGCATGGTGGAAGACCTGCTTACGTTCTCGGGCTCCACCCCTATTTGCTGGGCAATCACATCGATCACCCGCTCAGATATGCTCACGGCGTTTTCCTTCGTGTTCGGTTGAGAAACGGCAAAGTGCTTGTGCAGATATTGTAGCCCTGGAAATTGGGATTGTAAAGTTCAGCCAGAATTACTTTTTTGGTGCTCCAGGAAGCATTTCGGACAGGCGTTGATTTCCTTGGCTGTTTCGTGGCCCTCGCCACCAGAATCGTCATTTCTGTCGCTGTTTCGCCTGCTACGGAGCGAAGTCTGCACACCGAACTTCTTCAGAAAGCCAGGATTGGCTTTTTTGCGATGGGGATATACCTTCTCCCTCTGTTTGGAAACAATCTTGTTGCATCTCGTGCCAGGGGGCACGAGACAGCCGCAAATGTCGCATCGATACATACGCTATAGTAGTGTCGTTAATAAATTTTTCAGAAGGAGAATGGCAGATCCAAGAGCCACTTCACGTGTTCTGGATCGTCTTCATGGCGGATTTCATCCACTGGATACATCTTGCCTGGGCCTGCGTAAAGTGCGTCCGGTGCATTGAACACGATGCCTGAAGCCTCGGATACACACTTGTATCCATGGATCACTCCAGGAGGCACAACCACTGCTCTAGGTCGGCTCTCGCCTACCTCGTGAATTTCATGTAAATCCGGAAGCTGTTTAGGACCGCCCCTGGCAGCGGGAGCAATCCAATTGCCCGGTGGCCCCCACAAATGCAACTCAAAATCCCCCGGCCCGATGAACACAAAAAAGTCAGTTTGTTCTGCGTGCTCGTGCGGGCCACGCATGACACCGGGCAAAGTCTGGCTAACATACGCCATCTCTGGCATAAACTCAAGTTCATCTGAACGAAATAGTTCCATCAGCCAACCACGGCCATCCTCGAATTTGGGAATTTCAAAAATGTGTACGCCGGGCAACTTACTTTCATCAACTCTTTTCATGAATCAATCTCCTATGGCATAATAGAAGAAAGATTCATAGATAATTGCATGAAGAAAGCAAAGAAGCTCGATTTAACAGGGGATAGGGCACTTTCCAGCAAGGAAGCCAAAAGTCTGGAACGTTGGTGGAGAACCCGCAGATGGGATGTTGATAAAACTCCCGCCTATCGCCGAGGGGGCAAAAGCTTTGTGCATATGACGGCAACAAGAGAAAAAACAGAACACGCCCTGCACTTCAAGAAATGGCTAGAGAGTGTGAGCGGCCCAATGGCAGGCGTTCCATCACAGTTTGTATTGCCAGGGGGAATTGTACGCCTTTATCGCTATTCACACGGCGACCGTGGAGAGACCTATCTAATCGACCCCAAGAGGGCGGCGGGTAAAGCACACGGATATTCCCGTAACGACTTCAACCGCAGCAGCAAGCCAAGAACCTTCTTTTACCTGGACATCGATGAAAAAGAAGGGCTGGTGGGCAACCATCTATATGTCGCAGAATTTCCCGCCGATAGAATTTACAACATAATCCAAGACCCCCTCGGGTTCAAAGAAGAGACACGACTGGTCGGCACGAACTACGATTTCGATAAAATGTTTGGACTGATCGAAGAGGCAGGATATGATGGGGTCTATTACAAGCCAGGATTCCATGTGGTTAACCTATTCGTTCCGGTTGAAGGGCGAGCCGCCACCGAAGAGGAAGTCCGTGGAAAGAAAATTGCATAGTCCACATGTCAGTCAGTAGGAAAAGACATCTTCTTAAAGCCATTACCTACCGAGTCGGGGGCAGCCTTATCACAGCCTGCATTGGCTTCGCTCTCACCGGCGATGTAAAAATCGGGGGCCTCATTGGCGTCTCCGATTTCGTTTTCAAAATTATCCTGTACTATATCCATGAACGAATCTGGTACAACTGGATCAAGTGGGGCGTAGAAGACTCTACGCCACCCAAGTAGGCCGCTTCCACTTCTGCATGCTATTTGTTATCCTCTTTCGATATTGATCGAAGTTTCTCATCACCCATTGAACCGCATTCGAGAAGTCCCCTCGGAAGGCGCACTCCCTGTCGCTACGTGCGCCCTCCATGTTCACACACCAATCCCCTTCATCCCGTGTCAATAAAACCACTTGGCCTGGGTCCACCGAAGACCCATAAAAGATTACTTGGTCTTCTTCATCTCCGTAGTGATACGCCTCCACGCCAGAAGCACGGAACATCACAGCAGCCTCACCGTACTTGTTCTTGTGTGCCGCCCAATTCGCATGTCGCCCATCCGCACGAAAGGCGAAATTGTACCCGCCATAGTCTTTCATGTCCTTTCCCAGATAGGTCGTTAGTCCCAGCTTCGTAAGATCGTCCACCCCCCTCGTAAATCCCTTGTAAGAAATGGCGTGGGCTTCATCGCTGAAGTGTATCAACCACGTGTTGGGCTTTACCATTCGGCTGTAATCCATATGGCTCCAAGTGGGGGCCTCGGATGAATCATGACGGTTGATGTAGTCGGCGATCTCCTGCCGCTGGTCGGGAGTCAACCTACCGACCACCTTTTCAAGAATCTCATGAACCCCATCATAATTACTATCATTCAACATGGCTTGGAGTTTGTCGGTGTCAACTTGATGGTCATCTGCGACATCAGGATTGCTTTCTAGCCACTGAACAATCCAAAACGTATTGTCGTAGGCGTCCATGGGCCTGTCGAGCAAATACCTCTTCAACCCCAAAACAGGCCGAGAGTACATTTCCATCCACGTTCTAAAATTTAACCCTGATTTCATATGACTATTTAGCTATTCAACGAAAAAAGCCCACCCGGCTAGGCCGGGTGGGCTCGGCGGTGGTGCGGGCCGACCGTTAATCCCTGGGGCTGGCCATGGCGGGCTTGCCGCCTCTCATCCGGTTGGTGATGTTGCCAAGACCGTCCTGCAACACACCGTCACCGAAGATCTTCTTGAGGGCGTCTACGACGCTCTCGCCCCCAATGAGGGTTTCGACGCTGTGCGCCTGAGCGATCTTGGTGAGGGTTTCGGCATTCGACAAGGCCAGGATGCACTCGGCGAAAGCCGGTTGGGCTGCGGCAAACTTGTCCACGACTGCCTTCGTCTCGGCCTCCAGGCGAGCCTTGTCGGTGGCAAGCTTGGCTTCCTCTTCGGCCTGCACTTGGGCAGCGTTATCTTTCCGACGAGCCAAATCGGCATCAAACGCCACTTGTTGCACGGCCTGTTGAAGATCTGCCAACAACTTGGCCTGTTCTTCCCGTTGCTGGTTGGAGGTGGCCGCTGCCGCTTGAACCTGTTGCGTTTCCTCGATGCCGAGGATTTGCAGCTTGTTCTTGAGGCTGACGGTCTTCTGTTCTGCCTCGGCAATTTCTTGATCGATCTCTTCCTTGCGCTTTCGCACCTTGAGATCTTTTTCGGCACGGTTCAGTTCGATGTTCTGCTCCACCGTGCGACGTTGAGCGCCAGACAGCAGTTGGGCGATCCTATCGTCCTCGATCTTGATGCCGAGGATTTCAACGTCCGCCACCTTCATGCCGTTCTCCTCAAAGATGAGGAATGGGCGGGTGGCCTTGGCCTTGAGACCCTCAGGTGCGCCCGAAGGAGGCACTTTCTTACCGAGAATGATGTCCCGAACGATGGCTTCGCCGTCACCGTAAAAGGTTTCGACTTCGGTCTTGCGAACGGAACCTTTGAGCATGCTCCGCACGTGATCGCAAAGCAGCTTGACGTAGTTGTCGCTGTCAAACCAAAGCGTGGGTTCGTTCTCGAAGTTGACCTTGTAGGACATCTTCACGGAGATCGGAGCGTGGTCTTTGGTCTCGACCATCACGATGTCGCTGACCTTGTTATTCTTGGTCCGCAGGTACACCGTCTTCTTCAGGTTGTCGGTGTTCTTGGGTTTGCCCGTGGACAACTCCAGAACTTCCAACGTCTCGTCGTAGTCCAACAAGATCCGCTTGGGACCGATTTCAACACGACGGTCACCGTTGGCCTTGACGAGCATCACGGCGTAACCCGTCCACACCTGGATCTTCGGCACACCCTCGAACTTCGTGTCGAGCGTGAGCGTGCGAGGCTTGGTGTGTCGGGAACGTCGCTCGAATTCTTCGCCAACCATGCCCGAACCGGCTTCTTCGTAGCCCTCGAAGTCGGCCATGTCAGCGGCCACTGCACCGATAGTCTGCACCCCCAGGCCACGAGTGGCACCACGAGTACGAATTGCATGCTTCGCCCGCAGTTCATCGTCCGAAACGAACTGCGCCGTTTCCGAAGCACTGGCCGCACGAAGTTGTCGGTTGTATTGCAGGGCTTCGGTGTTGCCGGGATACCAAAGATCAACTTCCTTGTCCGACAAAATGCGGCGAACGATGACCTCGTAGCGAGGATCGGGCAGAAGCATCTTCGGGCCGACCACCGTTTTGATCGTGCCGTCCCGACGATTCATCACGTAGCGACCTTCGCCCACGGGGATGGCCGTAGCGTAATGCTTGTCCTGTTTTTGATCCCCCTCACCGTAGCGAATGATGCTGTGTTCGGGGCGGGGGAAGTAGATGGCGCACTCATCGCCCTTGATGAAAAGCTCGTCGCCTTCCTTGTGGTCGGCCTTCTCGGGGTCATCCACGGCGCTGCCATCATCGTTGTACGGAGCGATGACCTTGATGTGAATGCCTTGGATCTCATTCAACTCGATGGCAGTGAACTTTCGCTTGCCGCCCTTCGTGAAGAATTCTTCCGTGGGCTCGGGGAACACCACCTGCGGTCCCCGCTCGTAACGCTTGTTGCCGTCCTCGTCAATGAGGATGCAGTATTCCAAGCGTTCCAACGTCACGGCCTGACGAACGTATTGACCCGTGTTCGGGTCTTTCAGAACTTCGACGCCGGTGGGCGGAATGTAAAAGCTGACATCCGTCCCCTTGATAATGAGCAGCTTGCCCATCGTCAAATTCAATTCATCCGCCGACTTGGTGACCGCTTCCGTTTCTTCTTCGGTCGATTCGCTGTCGCCGGTTTTAGTTTTCAGAACGGCCTTCGACCAGTTCTTGGCGGCTTCTTCCTCGTTGTAGATTCGGACGATGAGGAATTCATTCGACCGCAGATTGTGGCCCGCCACCTGCGTGGCCCATTGGCCCGGATACAGGGCGAAGCTGACCGGCCCCGGAATATTGAGCTTCCGACCCATCAGCAATTCGGGGGCGTTCTCCGTCGTTCCTTCTTTGGGGAACGCCCCGGTCGCAGCCGGGTTTTCGAGAACAATGTAGTCGCCTTCCCCGGCGAGAGTGAACTGTCGAACGGACTGATGCAATTCGACCGGCTTGAACTGGCGTGTTTGATGATCGTACACGCACGGACGATCTTGGGCGGTTTGGTTGATGACGCTGGCACCAACGTGGACTCGGATTGGCCCCTTGCTTTCATCCTGAATGTAGGCGTAGGAGCCGGGAGGTAATGCAAGTTCTCTTTTTCCTTCGGGGTTCACAGTGTTCTCCTTCATTGAACACACGGCATGGGGAAAGAAACGAACGGCAAAGAATTGTAAGTCAGGAAGTGTTGTTTGTCAATCCATGAAAAAACCGGGCATGGGCCAACGGCCCATGTCCGGTTAGGAGGAACTTCATGGCCGTGGCTGGCCAAGAAGATCGCTTAATAGCAACATCGTCTGCATCGAACACGCCAGAACAAGCGGCGCACCGGTTTCTTCTCCACGACAAATCGAACGGGTGCCGTTGCCACACAAACAGCGCCCCGCACAATCTTTCGCACGGGCTGGTGGCAAGTGGCGGGACAACAAGTGCCGTCAACAGCGGCACACACAGTCGGGCAGCATGCGGGCTCTGCCCCTTGGGATTCTGCGGGCTGGCAGCCCACGACGAATGCAACGGCAGCCAACAGAATCACCAACAAAGAAAGACGTTTCATGTTATCCTCCATGAAACAAGGTGGGGGGAATAATCGGGGCGTGCCCCGTACAATCCGTTTGTGTTTTTTGAAAAACCCACCGAGGTGACGGCAGGCTGAAGTGGGATTGTGCCCTGCGAGCCTCCTCGGCGGGCCGCAACTGAAACCTCTTCGTGCTCGTTCCCTGGGGAACTCGAAGAGCTACTATATTCTAGGCAGAAATGGCAAAATGTCAATCCCAGCGGTGGGATAAAGAAAAAGCCGCACGGCCCTAAGGCCGTGCGGCTTCGTGAATTTGGCATGCGGAGCGGCCCTGGCAAAAGCAAGCTTCGCATAGCCAAGTGGAGGCGAGGGGAATCGAACCCCTGTCCTGCGGTAACATCCGCCAAGCATCTACGTGTGTAGTTCACTGTTCAATCTCGCCGACCCAAACCACAGTGAACCAAGGTTCAGATCGACAGGGCCGCACTCGGCGGGTCCACCAGTGACAACCTGTTTCACCCAGGCCGTAGCCACATGAACCAGGGCTATCCCAAATTTGCGACGGGTTGTCGGACGCCTTGGGCGAGCTTCCTAAACCCGGCACAGCTTACGCAGCCATGCGGTATGTCGGTGTTTCGACAAGTAAAATTGTTTGGTCGGCTTTTTACGTGGCCTGCTGACCAACCACGACACGCAACTCAGGTTCAGCCTACCCAGTCGAAACCGGAGCGCCCCCCGAATCTGCTAGTATTGTAGCCCACCGACGCTCAATTGTAAACGTCGGCGGGCCACTACTATATTGTAGGCCGAACTCCTTATTTGTCAAGGGTTTCGGCTTCTTTTGCTGTACAAACTGCACAGCCTTCACACCTCGGCCTTCACCCACCTCCGGGCGGCGGCGAGGGCCGTGGCGGTGGTTCTGGACGAGGAGTAACTTCGGGCTCTCTTGGCGGCGGCTCAACTTCTTGGATGTCAACAGGACAGTAATCTGGACCTGTGTAGGGCGGCAGAACATCTTGATCCTGTTGTGGGCATCCACAGAAGAGAACAACAGCCAGCCAAGCACCAGCGAAAAGAATGTAAAAGTTATTCATTCTCGTCTCCTCCTTTGGATCACACTGGTATTTATGAGATAATAGACATGAAAAGAAATGAAAAAGAAACAGCAGTTCAAGCTCATAGACAAGGTGTGCCACTTTTGCGGAGAAGACGATTACGCTCTTCTTGATGTACACCGCATTATTCCAGGATCAGAAGGCGGGAAATACACCCGCCACAACACCGTCACCTGCTGTACTCTATGCCACCGAAAAATCCATGCAGGTAGAATTCAAGTCTTCCGCAAATACTTCTCGACCAAGGGGTATGTCGTCCACTACATCAACGAACAAGGCGAAGAACAGTTCCGCTAGTTCATATGAGGAGCAATCTCAGTGGGGAGTGGTGGGCCAGCATTGCTTGGCAAAGGGATATAGTCAGGTGGAAATTTTTTCCCCGGTTCCTTCACATCCCTAATGGGAATCAATCTGGCTGCACATGACCCTCGAAGAATGAACTCAAATTCCTCTTCTTTCAAAAATCGATGAATTTGATTCAGAGAAGACCAGTAGCCGTAGCCGCCTCCACCACGAGAACAAATGGCGATCAATTGTCCGTCATCAGTGAATACGCCACCGCCTGAACGCCCACCACGGGGGCCATTTTTCTGAGTAACTATCTCTGTAATCGTCCCATTGTCCCGCTCATCTACAAACTCCACAAGATAATGAGCTACCTCGCTACGGCCATCACAACCACAACTGTGATAGAACTTCTTTTCATACTTGAAATCGAGCGGAGCAATAGGGAGAACCCAAGGCTCATCCCAATCTGCCTTAAATCGCATCAAACTGACATCGTAGATGCTGGAATTTTTGTCGCCCCAGACATGGGCCAAAACTTCCGCCTCGTATTTGCCGACCACATTCAGCTTCTTGTTGTTGTGGTAAAAAACCTCAACAGTCCTGGTAGTTCTGCTCTTCTGATAGTCCTCCCTGCTTTTTCGGCCCCGATCAAATAAGTGACCGCAGGAAATAACATACACCCATTTGTTTTCAGGATCATAATAGACCATCGTACCGGAACCGCCGCCAATACGCACGGAAGGCGCAAGCCATTTGCGAAATTCCGGACCCCTTTCCTCCCACCCCGGAGCAGTCAGAGTAACATTGTGATAAGGCAGTTCAAGAACTGGTCTGCCGAACGCATTGTTGTATGCCGAGGCTAGGGGGCCCACTTCTGAAACTGCCACTGACGGTCCACACCACATGGTAGCCGCCAGGACTAGTGTAAAAACCAGCCTGTATAGCTCCCTCATGCTCCTCCTCCAATCATCGTCGCAAGTATATAGCATTTTTAAGAGGAAGATTCATAGATACAGAAAGCAATGGAGGTAATAGTGGAAAGACAAACCAGTGTGTTGAAGAGGAACGTAGATGACAAAATCCTCGGCGGCGTATGCTCCGGACTGGCAAGACATCTAGGCATCGATGCTTGGATTGTTAGGGTAGGATTTATTTTCATGTTCCTATGGGCTGGAATCGGGCCCTTAATCTACTTGATTCTTTGGCTACTAATGCCTAAAGATGGAGAATAATAATGAGTAATGCATTTCCTCGATTTCAAGAATACTTGAGCAGCAGGGGAAAGGTGTTAGAAAAAGGCAAGGTTGATGCAAGCGGCGACAACCTGGAAGATACTCCTGCGCCTAAAGCACCTGAAGATCCCCGCAAGAAAAACAAGAGTAAGGGCAAACAGCCACAGGTAAAAGAATTCCTTAACCAACAGGGAAAGATGGTAGACAAGCCAACCGTGGAACCTGTTGCAGATTACCGTGGTCCCGATCCCAAGTCTCCTCCTGGTGGTGGTCAGCCATATCGAGGAGCAGGACAAGGCACCGGAAGAACCAAATCAGAAACCGGTTTCGCTGATATGGGAGACAAAAGATTGGCATACAATCCGGATACCAAACCCGGCGACTCGCCACACGTACCCGGTGGCAAATCCTCGGGAACCTGGGAGGCCAAAACCAAAACCGAACAGTTTATCGACAGCACCAAGGATATGACGTTCGCCGAATTCACGCAGCACATATTGCAAGAAAGTGGATTCGCAACAGATGAAACATTACCTATGGTTACATCTTACACCACAGGAAAGTTTCACCCCTATCCACCAGAAGCAATTCGCTATGTTGCCGCACTCGCCAATCAAAACAGACGAGTCCTAGAAAATCTCATTCACGAAATGAAGAGATTGGGCATGATCGACAAACTAGTCACTACTTTGCTAGATCACAATGAAACCTTCGACTCCCTAAACGACCTGTTTGAGGATAGAGAAGAAGGCCCACGCCGCTGCTATTGTCTGGCAAAATCCATGCACGAACGCTACGCCAAGTTTATGAGTGAGGCAGTCGGCCCGCCCATGGCAGATCTCGAAGACGAAGATGAACCAATCGAGCCACCCGAAGGCGACGACGAAGAATCGCTGCAAGACCTAGAAGACGAGCCACAGCCCGATGACGAAGAACTCGACGGTCTTGAGCCAGATGACGAAGAAGAGGAAGATGACGAAGAGATGGACGACAGCGAGGAGGAAGAGGATGAAGAAATGGACGGACCTCCCCCAAGAGGGAAAAAGTTCGCCCACGATAACGTCCTGGATGCCATCTCCAAGTTCAGCCACATGAGAAAAGCAATGAAGGCATACTAATCCTGCACGCTAAAAAAACGCCCGGCCAAAGGCCGGGCGTTTTTGTTGCGCCCTGCATTAAATACCTGTATGAAATCATTCTACGAGATGTGCCAAATAGTCGAAGGCTACAAAGATGTGACTCGTACAGCCTTCGATGACGAAGTGGGTGCCTTAAACATGACCGCCAAACTACCAGTGCCCACCGATGGCGACATCTTTGCTTCCCTCCGTGGATTAACAAGAGGGTTTCATCTCAACACCATAGTTGGCAGGATGTTCCAGCCATGGGCCAATGGACTTGAATGGGCACCTCGACGCTGGGATCTATACGAAAAATCTGGCAAGAAGGAAGATATGCACAAATGGTCCATCAGCGAGAAAGACCATCGTGCCAATAATAACTACAAAGCCGCCCTGGATATGTTCAAGCAGGAAATGGCCAATGCGATCTCGGCGTTGCCCCACAAAAAAGGTTTCGATGTAGTCCAACAAAAAGAACGAGACATCCTTGGACCAACTAAAAAGTTCTTCCAAGGCATGCAAACCGATGATGAACACGACTTAATTGAATCCTTGCGGAAGGCATATGAGATATTCGATGGTGTGTTTGGCCCTCATTACTACGACCAAGCTCGTAATTTCGCCAACTTTATCCAGATAGTCAGAGAAGAATTGATGCGATACAAGGAAACATTACCGTCTATGGGAAGTGATGAAGGGGAAGACACGGCAGACATGCCCTACATGGAAGAGTTGAAAAAAGAAGAGGAACGGTATATGGCAATTTACAGGAAAAATCTATGACAACTTTTCGACAATGGATGGAAATGGATGTGGGCGATGAACTGTATCGCCAAAAAGGCATCATCATGATTCCTTTCCGGGACGTTGAGCAAGATGCGACCGAAGGGTATTACTTCGATCACGGAAGAAATGCGAAGGGAGCCTCTGTGGGCGACCTGAGCAAGATTGAAGTCGGAACCAAAGTTGCGGACCATTCCCTCAACATGACACCCTATTGGGTAGTAACCGGTGTAGATGAAGACAAACAACACATCTACTTAAAACCAATCGAGCCCAACCCGCTTGTGACAAAAGTGGGCGCTGGAGGAAAAGTCCTAGACGATTTCGACATGGAAGTTTATACCGGCGAATATGAAAAGAGGCGTGTAGATGATGTATTGAAGCAATGGAAAGCTGGCCACGCTGATAGCATCTCCGACATCGCCTACGTTCTTCTGGGAACCGTTCCTGTGAACTTCGGCCCCAACGGTGCTCAAGGTGGATGGTACAACTGTCAAGACTGGAACAGTAGAGGCGGGCAAAAAGGAATGCGGCCCAAAGAGATCATGGTCAAGGATGCCGAGACTGTCAAGAAAACCTTCAAGTTCAGCGTCCCCAGAACCGCCCTAGACGGAACGCTAGACCCTGGCAAATGGAACAACTATGTGCAAGGAAGCTCCATGGATGACGATGTGCAGGGAACTGAACTGGACGAAGAAGACTTCGACGATCCACAAACCTGCGCCCGCATGGTCCTTGAACACCCAATGCCCGCCATCAAAGTTAGGAACGCTGAGCGACTCCTAGACATGTACAGGGGCTACTACAAGTATCGGAAAGACCAACACGCAATATACAGGCGTGATAATTACGACCAAGAAGCAAGTGCAGACGAACTTCAAGCCCTAAACGACAAGTGGGAAAAAGGCGGATATGCAAACAAGTCCATCCTACCACTTATTCACGATACCGCTCTGAAGCTGGCCAAGGTCAACTCCAAGAAACAGCGAAACCACTTTGATCCTTACTGGTACGCAAAAGAAAAGTTCATCGTAACGGCCACGCAACAAAACTGGGACGACGTGTTGGAAGCCTACGAGCAGACCTACAGCAAAGATAACCGCCGCTACGTTTACGATGCCTACCTGAAAAGGAAAGATAAGAAAAAACTCAAGGAGATGTTGGATAGAGAAACATCCGCCGAGGCAATCAAGTGGATGTTAGAACACGCCCTAAGCACTTATAGCGGATTCGGCTACCACGAATACGAAGGCGAAGACGAAAACAAAAAACCCGTCCCTTCATTTGCTCTCCGCTACATCATGGACAACTATGATGAATTGGTCCGCAAGGTCAACAATGCCACAGACAAACACTGGTACGAAGAAGACCTTCTCAAGCTGTTCAAGAACATAAAACAATTCCAAACCATGATGTAATTGTCTTGTCGGTCAATAAATACTTTGGAGAGACAACTGACCGACAAGGAGTGAGATGGACAACAATGCCCGGATTCTACTCGTTCTAAACATAATCTGCGCCTTCGCAATTGCCTTTGTGGCGAAGGAGAAACTGGCTTCTCAACCAGCGAAACAGCCCGTTGTTGAAAGACCCGGCCCTATCGTTGTAGAACCCGAACCAATCAAAGAGCCCAACCAGCCCAACATTTCCACTCCTGTGCCCTCCTACCAAGATTACGATGAAGTAATCGCCCAACTAAATGAATGGCACAAAGAAGCACCAGACATGACAGAAGTGGGCACCTATGGCAAAACAAGCAAAGGCAAAGATCTTTACTACATGCGATTCGGCAACCTGTACAAGAAAGACAGCCCTAAAGTTCTTTTATTTGCCGCCATTCATGGAAATGAATCCATAGCAACAAGCACAATGATGGCATTCTCTGGAACCTTGTTGTCTAAGTACAAAAGTGATCCAGAGATTACAGAGTTGCTTGACACACGAGAGGTTTGGTTGGTGCCAATAGTCTCTCCCGACAGTTATCCACACAGCCGGTGGGTTGATGGAGTTGACCCAAACAGGGATTTCCCATCACTGCGAGAACCCAACAGACAGTCCGTGCCGCCCTGTAAAGCACTTCAAGAATTTCATTTAAAACACAAATTCAAGGCCGTCTTGTGCGGTCACTCGTCTGGCCGTTGGCTGTTACACCCCTGGTCGGAGATATACGAGAAATGCCCGCATCACGACCAATACGTCGATCTGTTAGGCCGCATGTCAAAGATGTGTGGGTACAAGGTCAAGAAATCTTCTGACTTCTACCCTGGCCGCACCATCGTGGGTGGGGCCTGCGACTGGTTCTATCGTCAGGGTTGTTTTTCCATGACGCCAGAATTCGGCACACATCAGAGAAAATCAACAGACAGTGAAATCAAAGGAGAACTAGATCGAGTGTACGAAGCCTTCATTCTTTATCTTCAGGAGGCTCCGTTAATTGAGGTTCCGGTGATTGGCTTCCAGACACCGCAGACTTTGCTCGAAGGGCCTGTTGATAGACCTCCCTGGCAATTGCCGGATCTGCCAGATTGTAACTACTAAACTCGAACTGTTCGGCTTGTGGGACGGTGTACAAAAGGTACTTGCGGATCAAAAAAGGGACCGTAGCCGGGGCCGCTTGACCTTCGGGCATCTCGTGCTCTGCCATGACAAAATATGGCTGCCCGTCCCTGCCCAAAAAGAAATCAATCTCCCACTTATCCTTTTCGTTGGGGTGGAGATCGTAACGATATTTGTGTAACTGTCTAACGGAGTGCGGCCAAAGATCAACGAAGTCACGTTCGTCAATATGCTGCTCGATCTCCACCACACGCTCGCCCACATCATACTTGAGACACATGATGAGATGCGTTTCATTCCCCGCACCTGTAGCGTCCCTGAGTCGTATGGTCCAGTGCGGATCGCCGTACAAATACGCTTGCTGGATACTTTTGGCCGATTTGAGCGTATCGCCCAGCGTCTTCTTCAGTTCGTCCCAATCCTCGACGATCTTAAGATCGAGGACGTATTTTCTTTCATTTTCCGTTGGCATCGACGGGCTCCATCTCCAGGACCAACACCGCCTTGGTATTGTAACCATGCGGCACTTCTTTCAAGGTCGCATGGGTGTATCCATCGTGGCGGTATTGGATCAGTGTGTCAATTAAACTAGAAAGTTCGACCCAACCTTCCAAATCGGTCATTGCCTCAAATGCCATCACATCCCTCCGAAATGACAGTTAAGCCAGCAAAATAGAAAACTATCGCAACCATCCCATGGGATAAAATGCCCATCTGCCCTCTGGGAGACCGCAAACGATATAGCCTTGTGCCCGGTATATCTTCCGTGTCGCCCTCAATGTGTTCGCCAAACCTGTATATCATATCTACCCAAATAAACAGATCGTGCGGAAGGGGTTTTGCTAACGCCTTCGCCTCTGGGCTAATCATAGCGTTGTCAGTCAGAAAAGGGGATAAATCAAAAGCCATCTGGATGGAGTTGTATTCTGCTGTCTCATGCAGCGTAACTCCGATCCATTCTTGAACGGAAGTTCTAGATCGTTGAATATGACGAAAATCTGCCGACCCCACAGGATCGCCCGCACGCAACACCTGACTCCTGGAGATTATCCGACCCATATCCATGTGGCCGGAAAAACCTATTACAACCCCATGCGAAGCCAAATACCCCTTATCACGCTCAATCCAATAGTTCTTCATCATTACTCCCAAGGCGCTACTTCGCCCTCTTCTTCCCAAGGCGGAACGTCATCCGCCACAGGAGTCGGTTCTGGCTCGGGCTCAGGTTTCGGCGGATCGTAATTGCCCTTAAACCGCAGACGGATTGACTTGCCACCACGGGCGGGACTCATGAATCTGGAAAACAGAAGGCCATGAAGAAGGGGATCAACGTCAGTGACGCCCAGGCAGTAATTAGTCAACGCCCCGGCCCCACTGCCACGCCCCGGCCCCACTGCTTCAGAACCATCAGTCCCGTATTTCTCTGCCGCCCAGCGACGAGCCTCATCGGTCATCATTTTTTGGATCAAGAAGTAGGAAGCAAACTCCTTCTGACAAATCAGCGGATATTCATCCTTGATCCTTGCCAGATACTCCTCGTTCATGGGGAGCCCTCTTTCCCTGAACCCCTCCATTATCGCCGCCCGTAACTTTTCATTTTCTTCTTCAATCTTGGGCAACTTAATCGAGCGGTCAAGTTCCACACCTTGGGCCTGCTGACAAACACGCACGGTATTACGCTTGGCTTCCTTGAAAAGCTCGTAGTCGAGCACATCCTGGTAATCACTCTCCCACTTGGCATTCATCTCCTCTTCGGACTTCATCCACAAATTCTGGTCCTGAAGCTCAAAGAAATCGTTGGCCGACCCCTCTTCATACGCCTGTTGTAACTCTGGCAGGGTCTTCTGGGTCTGGACCATGAGCATAAGTCGCTGCATGTGACTGTCGTCCTGTTTGCAATAATGACAGTCGTTCGTCACGATAATAGGGATGCCGAATTTCTCGTGCGCCTTGACGATGAAAGCGTTGTACGGTTTCTGTTTTTCAAAATCGAGAAGCATAATCTCCAGGTAGAGTTGGTCGCCAAGCATTTCCTTGTACTTGCGAACCATCTCCATCGCTTCCTCTTCACCGTCACGCTCAAACGCCTGCCCAATCTCGCAGTTGTAACAACCGCTGCCGAAGATAATCCCCTTCTTGTGCTTCACCAGTTGTTCATGATTGATACGGGGCTTGTAATAGAATCCGTGGAGCCAACCCCAAGAAGTCAAATGAACAAGATTGCTGTAGCCCTCTTCACTTGCAGCAATTGCAAGTAGGTGGTAAGACTTGCGCAGCGCCTTTCGCTCTTCCGGCGAGATCCCCTTTGTTACACTGGACATGGTTTGTCCAAGGGGCACTTCGGGCTGGTCGGGGTGGAGATAAAGTTCGCAGCCGAAAATGGGGCTGATCTCGTGTTCATCACACGCTTGAATTTGCTGCGGGATGGCGGACATCATCCCATGGTCGGTTATGCAAAGAAACTGCTGATTGACCTGTTTGGAATATTCAGCATACTCCCTCACCATAGCGTAACCATCTAGAACGCTGTTGTCGGTGTGGCGATGCAGATGTTCCATTCCGCATATATCTTTATGTTCCATACTATCCTATCCCTGTCACTTCTTGCACTCTTCCATCACGCACAATCACATTGATGCGGTTGGCCCGATACTCCATCGTACCCACACGAGCCTCACCGTCTTCTTCCACAATCCTCATCCTGAAACCGCTTTCTTCGCACTGCGATTGAGCGACCTCTTTTGGCAAACCAACTATTCTGGGCTCCATACGGCTATTTAGCCGCTGGCGGTGCCTCTTTTTTCGCTTCGGCCTTTGCTTCCGATTTGGGTTTCTCCGACTTGCTGACCGATTTCTGCCAATCATCGTAGATCTTCTTCGCTTCGGCGTCGAGGGCGGCAATCTCTTCCTTGTGTTTCTCGTAGATCGCCTTCAATTCAGCCGTTTTCTCTTTCTTCTTATCATGAATGGCCTTGATTTTGGCAGCAAAGGCGTCGAAATCGTCCGTCAAAAGAACGTCAATGTCTCCTAAACTCATCTCGCTTCTCCCATAGAAAAGGGGTAACCGTTTTTCCCACTATCCACACATCCTTAAATCGGATGTCGTGTTCGATAATGTAGCAGAAAAGAAATTTTCCAGCAACGTCAAAAGACGGGCAGCTTTTTGGGCGTATTGCGTATCTTCTCGAAGTTCTCGAACCCCTTCGAGCCCATCACCCCATCATAGAAACCGTAATAGACCGCCTCCTCGGCAGTAATCCACCAGTCCACCTTCTGCTCCATCTTCCTTTTGATGAATTCCACGACCTTCTCGTGAGTGAGCGACTTGTACCGCTTCTGAAAATACTCGCCCTTGATGCACCTGTGGGCGTAAATATCCAACATTCTCTGCGTGGTCTTCTTGGCGTGATCCATACCGGACATGACAGCAGTGAATTCCCCTTCGTCAGACAGCGTGCCATTGTGAACCATGAAATCCGCATCAGGCATTATCACTCTCTTAGCTGCCGCCTGAGGAATAATGCTGCTCATCGATCTAGAATGAGCATATGCCAAGATGGTTACCGGTGATCGTGCAAATTGAATCGCATTGAACATGGCCATTCCGTAGTTCCAGCACCCTCCGCACGTCTGCATGTGAATCAGAATGTTTTCATCTTTTTGGTGATCTAGAATGTGCAAATTCTTGATGAAAGTAGAACACATGCGGAAATCTACACCAGCCTCTTCGTCATCTCCCGTGTAGCTTTGGACGTAAATTTCCCGGTTGTGATGGTTGAGATGGTGGCCATGGACATCACAAATCAACTGTTCAAGCTCGGTCTTTTTACGAGGTGTTGTTGCTTTGCCATTGCCGTTCATACGAGAGCCTCCCATAAAAATAGTTAGCCCACCTTCGGAAGGTTTCTCCGAGGCGTCTCTATGGAAAACATAAACTCTTAAACAGCAGTAACTTGCGATGAATTATTATTCGTTTATTAACTACTCATCGGCATGAGGGGGAACTTCCTCATACTTATCTCGGGGGGTGACCTCGATAAAATCCTCATCCGGGCCGTAGCAATGAAACACTATCTCCTCGCCGTTTTTACTTCTAGTGGCAAGACAAACATCATTGCCCCACAGGCGATAAAGTGAAGCCAGCGTTGGTTTTGCATACGGCCCATAAAGGAGTCGTCCATCCCATTCATGTTGAAGGAACAAGATGCCCTTGCCACGGTGATTAGGGTCGGCCAATCGTATGTCTGGCAGACCTCCGTTCATGTAACGCTTGATGAGTTTCTTTTTGATTCTCTCGGGATTGCGATCCTCTATCTTATACTCTCCATTCGGGTATCGCTGCCACTCAAAGAACTCATATTCATTGCAGAAGTCTGGAGTGAAGAACTCTGCCAAGATCGTGATGTCATCGTAATACTTCCGAACCTCCAGCACTTTGCCATGGCCTAAGCCAAGCTTTTGATCCCAATCCTCTCTTTCTTTGATGTCTGTACAAGCATCCCATTCAGGACCAAATCGACCCTTGTCCCAACGCTCTTCAATATTCTGGAAAAGGCAGAACCCCAATTTATACGGATTCATGCTGTATTTCCCACCCAAGACACCCATCTTGTGAATGGCGTAATCAAAGATGCCCATATCATGACGCTTTTGGCCGAGGCTGGCGAAGCCCTGCTTGGCAATGATGTTGTAATCAACGAAGGACGCCCAGCCCTCATTCATCATATGAGTCATGCGCTGTGGCGAAAAATACATCGCTTCATTATACAGCATGGCCAAAATATCCTGTTGCCAGGGCTTGAGAGAAGCATGGTCTTTCAGGTAGCCCATAATATCTCTGGTGGGCTCCCTAAACATCTCAAGTTCTTGAGCCACCTCCTCCTCTTTGGCTCGCCTATCTTGATCCCTCTTCCAATCAGGAGGGTTTACCCACGAATCCATATATTCGTGATCGCCCTTCACTGGCAATCGCACCGGCTGCACGTACTTCCTCTCATCTCGCACAACCACATCCTTCACTCGTCGGCGTTGCCACGCCTTAGTGGGATCAATCAAAGTGTCAATACGCAGCACATCGTCAATGAATTCCGTAACCCGCTCTTTGCCCCAGCGAGCAATATAGCGACGAATCCTAGTGCCATGATTAGCCAGTTGATTCATCATGTTTTCGCTAGTGGGCGTAAAGAAGACATTGTTTTTGAAAAAATCATTATGTCCGATAGCGTGAGCAATAACCGTTACATCGTCCACAAGATTGTTGGAATCCAAGTTGTAAATGTAAGCTGGATTCGTGTTGATAACCATCTCGTAAATGCGATGTTTGCCGTGTTCATACCCTTTCTGTAGCTCGGCATATTCCATCCCCCATTTCCAGTGCGGGTAACGCACGGGGAAGCCGTGATAACTGGCCACTTCGGAAATCTCATCATAAGTCAACTTTTGCACGACAATGGGATAAAAGTCCAACCCAAAATCATGACAGGCTTTGATGATGTCCGGAACCAGCTTGGCAAGTTCTTCTGGCAACTTCAATCCTGGGACTGTGTTGTCCCCGCAAAGAATTGGGGTGCCCATCATAAACTTGTTGAGAATTGACATTAAATGGATACCTCCTGTGTGGCAGCGATTGGCGAATTGTCGTCTCTAATGCTAGAACCCACCCCCAGCAAGTCCACAATCGCCCTCTTGATCTGTTTGTTCCTCTCTTCCTCCGATAGCTGTGGGGTGTAGTACCCCCATCCACCGCCTGCAAGTTGCGCCTCTTGGAGATCAACATTGTGGCCCGGTTCATCGATACTGGTCGTCTTCAGGTTCTCCAAGCCACCACCCGGAGAACTGTGTCCAATATGCTGGTCCACAAAATGCTTGAGGCTCCCTTCATAGGACCAAGACAACACCTGGGTGATACCTACGAAGTTCACCACCTCTGGCGGAAACTCATCCTCAATGGTTTTACAGAACACCTCATTGTCATTGCCCCAATTTTCCCCATCGGTGAAGTAGAAAATGTAGACATTCCACTTCTCGGGCGGGAACCTATTTTCCAACTGCTTGGCAATCAACTTCATGGCCGACGAGCAGTAAGTACCGCCGCCGTAACGATGCTTGTAGAATCTTTCTTCATCCACCTCTTCAGCAACAGTGTCGTGCCAAACGTACATGCGTTCCACACGATCATAGAAATGGCGAATCCACACATCAATCCACCAAGCCATATCCGAAACGATGTCACACTTAAATTGATCCATTGAAAAAGAGCCGTCACGAGCAAAGAAGATCACGGCGTTACTCGAAGGTATCTTGATCTCACGGAACTGCCGATAGCGACGGTCATCATTGACCGGAGTAATCAGCCTCATGGGATCTTTATAGCCGGGCACCTCATGCAACCGATGAATGTCCCCGCTGGCACACAATCTTTTAAGAGCCTGAAGCCAAGTGCGTCGATTGTGCCTAAGGGATTCCGGACCCTGTTTCGAGATGTCATTGTAGCGAATCTTGATCTCTTCGTAGGTCTGGTTGGGCTTGGGCTTGAGGTTCGGCAATTGAAGCTCTTCTTGAATGAACTTCAGAACCTCTTCCATATCCACTTCGACATCGATTCCGTCACCATGACCCTCGCCTGCTTGCGATCCTTGTCCTGGCTCTGGATCTTTGGCAATTACATCACCCTTCTTACCAGGGCCCCGACCAACACCATTCCCTTCTTTCCCGAATACGAAATGAGGAATATTGATTTTAGGGATGGTGATGTGTATCTTCGATCCATCTCCACGAGTGCGGAAAATAGACCCATTCTCAATAAACTTCTTCAATGCCTTTCGACGACGACCGGAATAAACATCCAAAAAGTCTTTGTAGTCCTCTTCAATGCGCCTTGGAATGGTACACCTCCTTTTGACGTTCTCTTTATTAGAGTACGCCACCTTCAACATGTGGATAATATCAATTCTATCCGACTCTTCGCTGTTTTCCAACATCTGTTTGGATAAATACAGCAGAGGAGGAGGATGCTATGCTATTCATACCCAAAAATGTATGGAAAAAGCTCCGCAAAGACAAAATGACCGTCCATGAAGATGGCCGTTCTGTATCTGCTATTTGTTGGGGTGAAAATGTAGGAATAAAGTACAGAGGAAAAGCAAAAGGGAGGGGAAGAGGAGAGGGGAAAAGGCGATCACTAAAAAGTCAAGATGAAATTTTGGAAATAAAAGAAACCGATGAGGTAACTTTCCCGGATGGTACTAAATGGAGTCCCGAATTTGGTCTTGTGCAGTTTGACTTCACCTTTTACACAAAACCAAAGTCAAACCACATAGTCCTCGATATAGATCTACCGCCAAAAGCGGAATTGTACTACCAGCCAGAATTAACACAAGAAGAAATAGATGAAGGTTGCATTAGACCTGATTGGGTGGTGGGATCTTATGCAGTATATCTTGAGGGTAGAAAACTAGGCCATTTTGCAAGGCCGCATGCAACCGATGCTAACGGTAATTGGACTTGGGGGACACTCCAGTGGGATGAAAGCACCAAAAAACTCACAAAAATCATCCCCCAGGAGTGGCTTGACAACGCAGCCTATCCCATCACAATCGACCCGACCTTTGGTCGGACAACAGCGGGCGGCACCGGCTATACCCAAAGGCAACAGTACCAATACTCTTACGGCCCGTTCACTGCACCAGAAAATGGCACGATCACCGATGTTTACTGGTATGGTTATATCTACCGAGGCAACAGCGGAACAATGTACTACGGCGTACATGACAAGGGCGCTGGGGACTACCCCGGTACTTTGCTTGGATCTAATTCGGTAGGAATCGGTGGAGGAGCCGCCTGGAGAAGTGTTAGCGGCCTGTCCATCCCCATGACAGGAGGTAACACCTATTATCTAAGCAATACTTCCACCTACTGGACAAACTACGGCTATTATGATAGCGGCAGCAGTGGAAATGGATTGTGGAGGAAATACAAGCCAGGATACGCTTCGCCACTAACCGACCACAACGGCAGTTCAATTTACTTAAATTCAAGGCTGTATAGCTCCTATGCAGTGTACGAAGAAGCAGAGGAGTCAACAACATACAGAGGACTGTACAAGAACCATCAAAACTGGTCATCTACCAACTGGAGTCGTATGGTAACTGCACATGGCACCCTGCACGGTGATTTTGAGGGCATAGACGACTATTATCCTGGAACTTTCAACCTACTCACTGATGGGCAAACAGAAGGTAACTTGGAACCATCAGACGATAACAGCCTGCGTGATTCGGCACATGCTACCGGTGTGGCAAATGGCTCTACATACGCAAATGGGGCCGATTTCCTCACAAAAGGAAATTATGTACACCCCGACATAGAGGTCTACTATATCCAAAGGGTTTCAGATGAAAAAACCGTCTATCTTGATCCTGTAGGCAAGGTTTATTTCCCAGGATCTCCAAACAGTTACAACCCCACTCGTGATGCAGTGACCAGGAATGTCCTGCACCTCATCGCACCAGTAGATTTGAAAGATGCCTCCCGATTCGGCAGCGTGTCCGTCGATGATGTGTTCATAGTGGGGGTTGGAGGCATTCCAGAAGAAATGGAAGGTTTGGAAAACCTTACTGTGGCCCAAGTAGAAGAAATGACGGTAACACAACTGGAAAACTTGGCCATATTGTAAAACAAAAAAAAGCCCACCGGCTTTCGCCGGTGGGCCCAGTGGCCTTACAACCACTATGATTGCTGCTCGGCAACATCGCCCCTTGCGAAGATGCTGCCCACGTAATCTAACACATCGGTTGCCGACTGCTCGTTGTAGCCCTTATGCTTGACAAGACGCTGCTTGATCGCATCAATCTTCTCTTGGATGTCCGGATCAACCACGGTTGCCCCACTGACGTGGAGAGCCGACAGTTTGATGTGATCCTTAGTATCCTCAAACAGCTTGGCTTCAAGAGCTTTCTTCAACTGCGGATTTGAGTCCCAACGGAACTCTTCCTTCTTCACAGCCAAGTCACCGATAAACGCAGCAATACCACGACGGAAATCGTCTACCCCTTGTTCTGGGATGTCAATCTTTTCTTCGATAGAACGCATCAAGCGTTCATCTGGTTCCTGGTCTTTACCCGTGTATGGGTTCTTGACCTTGGCCTTATTGATGAAGGCCATCAAATTGTCAATGTAATTCGTGCAGAGACGAATCACGGCACTTTCGTCACCCACCAATGCCTCCTGAACTTCCTTCTTGAGGATCTCATCCAATTCCTTCATGGCGAGATCAATACACGTGATGTATTTATGCACCTCGTCCTTGTTGGTGATGAGACTGCTGTGTTCCAGCCCCTCTCGCAGTTCATTCAGAACCATAAATGGGTTGATGTAGTCAAAGTGACTGGACAGGCAGTTCGAGATTTTGTCCTGCACATATCGGCAGGAAACGCCGCCGAACATACCCTCTTCGGGATACTTGTCTCGTAATTCCTTGACAGCATCCTCGGTCTTGCCGGGGAGAGAGCGACCATCATACAACTTGGCTTTTTCGACCAAGGTTAGCTCGCCATCCTTATCGTCTTGCAAACGGGTAAGAATGGCCCACAAAGCTGCAACTTCCAAAGTGTGAGGGGCCACATGCTGGCGAACCTTGCCTTCTCCGTAGTAGTGCCCAAGAACTTTCATCTCGTCGCCCCAACGCAGCAAATAAGGCACGTCAATCTTCACGGTACGGTCACGCAACGCCTCCATCGACTGGTTGCTCTTGAGCTTTTCATACTCGGGATTATTTGTGTGGCCGATCAACATGATGTCTACGCCGATCTGGCTGAACTTCTTCGGCTTGATGTTCTGTTCTTGTGAAGCGCCCAACAAGTCATACAGGAACTCTTGGGCCAACTTCAGCATTTCAATGAACTCAACACAGCCTCGGTTCCCAGCACAGAACTCGCCATCGAAATTGAAGGCACGTGGATCGCTATCTGATCCGAAGTGCGGCAACTGGGCGAAGTTGATGTCACCAGTTAGCTCGGTGCTATCCTGGTTCTTTTCATCTTTCGGCTGGAACGTAGCGATGCCAATTCTATCAGCCTCCGAATAGGTCATACGTTGTACACGGATGTGCTCACGCATTACCTTGGCCCAGTCCCCTTCATGCCTCTTGAGAAGTTCTTGAAGGAACTTCTTACTGCGAGGATCTAATTCCCCGTCGCACTTCAACGAATAAGCTTTGATGCGATTGTCTTCAGGAAGTTGTTCCTGGTAAACCTCATTCAATTGCTTGACGACATCTGCTCTCAGAGCAGAAGGAACCAACTTTAAGGGTTCCTCGTGCATGGGGGAGATGTTTTCTTCTGCATTGAAGATGCCATCTTTGCCGGTAGGCAGCCCAACCCAGCGAAACGTGTACCACGATCCATCCGGCGTTTGCGAATAACTCTCCATCCCCTTTTTCAACAGGCGGCAAATCGTTGACTTGGCAGAACCAACAGGACCGTGCAAAAGCAACACACGTCGCTCGGTCCCGTAGCCGCCCGCCGCACCCCTAATGAACTTCACCAGTTCCATGAGGGTGTCTTCGAGACCGAAAATGGGAATGTCCGGATCATCAAAGAAGTTGTAGTGAATATAAGTTTTCCGATAACGCTTAAACTCACTCGTCCCCTTCGCCATAATCATGTCGTAGATTCTTTGATGCGAAGTACGAACTATGGTGGGGCGTTCGTGAACAAGGTTTAAGTATTCGTTGAAACTCATTTCCTCGTTCAATACTGCAAATCGGTTTCGATCAAAAAGAGAACCCAATTGATCCAGCCGAGTTAATTCACCCATTGCATTACTCATGTGTTAGATCCTTTCGCAAGTGCAACAATCTTAAATATAACGACTGAAAATACGAGATCCAACAGGAAATTGATTTTTTTTAGGATTCATTCAAGGCTTTAAGGTGTTCATCTAGATAGACAATCCCATCTTCAGTTTCCACAATCCAATCGACTGGGTTGTCCAATGTGACCGGATCTTCACGGCGAATAGAAATAACATTCACTCCCCGCTCTCCCAAAATAGCCAACACCTGATCCTTTGTCATTACAGGTCTCCATAAGGGTTCGGGCCTACATGTGAATGCTTTTCAGCATACTCACGCTCTGCTTTGGCTTTTGGGGCACCCGTATGCTTATAACGATAATCGTGGCCCTTTGATTCGCTGTTCCAGCGCTTTGTCCCCTGGGGATTGGTAAAATTGAAGGATGGAGCCCCAATAAGAGCATCTTTTCTTTTGGAGCCACATTCGGGACAAACTACATCGGGATACTTCCCGGACTCATCGAACTCAGCAAACTCTTCATACACCGTTTCGCACTTCTTGCACTGAAAATCACGTAAAGCCCTCATTCCAATTGGTCCTCGTACTTTTCGTCGTCTGTGTCTACTAATCTATCAAGAGTGTGATAGGCGTCAGAAATTGCTTGCAATTTCCACTGCATGGGCCAGAATCTCCACAAGAGGTTCTTTTCGGCAACTCGAATAGCAGCAACCAGCAGTTTCCTGTTCAGGTCAAGAGCGGCTAAATTGGTGTGGACGATCTCAATTAAGCTGGCATCCCGGACGTACTCATCGTCGTAATCTTCTTCGTCAAAAAACTGGTCAACATCATCTCGGTATTCGTCGCTGCCATCGTAATCAAATCTTCGCATGGTCCCCTCCTCTACATCGATGAAAATAGCGAATACATCCTGTCCCACAGTTCCAACACCCGCAACTCATTAACTGTACAGTCTGAAGTGCGAAACTTCCTTGATGCACCGAAGAACGGTGCTCCTAACCTATTTATCCAGTCCGAGGTATTAAACCGACCACATCCGTTCGAATAAGTCACAAACGTACACAACTCTTCTTCTTTGACATCGACCGGCCCCACACTCTCCTTGTCATAGGATCTTGCCGCCATTGCATGCGGGGGCAACACCACAACCTTGAATTGCCCACCAAACACCTCCCAAACGGGCTCGTATGTATAGCCTGAAAGCCCCACTTTGCACTTGCGGGTCCAATGAAAAAGATCATATTTGGCCTGACCTCTCTTGTACGCCACTATCACCCTCGCATCGGGCAAATTCTTGTTAATGGAATACCAACACGAAAAAGACATCCAGTGATGTCCTGGCAAATAATCACAATTGATAAAAACAAGTAGGCCATCGCCTGCCGAAGATATTTCACGCATCTTTCACCTCTTGTTTTGTCTCTACATCAATCAAGACAAAATCACCCTCCTTCAGACCGTAAGTCACTCCACTCTTCTTGCAAGCAGCAAGCATCTTACGAGCTTCTTCAAGGTCTTCAGTACACCACAGACCATATCTCGGGTGTATCAGACATTTCTTCATCCGCTTGTTGAAAAGTGTGTACATCTCATTTTCCGGTAGTTGGGGAAGGGACTCTCTTTACCTTAGTAGCCTTCCCACCGGAATTGGGTTTGGTGCCCGGAGATATTGGAGATGGAGGCGGCTTTGGCAACCCTTTGTGACCAGGAGACATATTGCTCGGTTCTGGTTTAGGATTAGCCTTGGTGCCAGGAGATAGAGGGCTACCTTCTGGATTGGGCAGCGGCTTGGCACCAGGAGAAAATTCACTGGCTGGAATTGTTGAAGGAGGCGCAGCAGGACGTACCGCTCTCGGGCCTACGGGATTCATCCCCAAAGCCCCGGAAGCACTTGGGCCACCCATAGGATTTAATCCGACTGTACCTTGTTCTAACGCTTGCAAAAACTCCCTGAACGTCATTTCTTCTTCATCTTCTTTTTCATGGCCAGCTTTTTTTGACCAGATACTTCATCAGCGGCATTTGCCAACTTTGCCAATTGATCTGGATCTTTGGTCTGTTGAGAAAGCTTGGTCACGGTGTCTTGAACACTCTTAGTGGCACTCTCACCGGGGTTCGCTATGCCACGCTGCGCAGCAGTTGCAACTTGCTTCTGCAAATCGTCATCTGTCATCTGCTCTTGTTCATGGAGCCATTGCTTGAAACTCGTGTTTTCCATAGAATTATCTAGATAACCAGCATGAAAAAACCCTCGCCGAATGGCGAGGGTTGTGAATTCGCTAGGCCCTAGCAGGCCGCTCTAGATGCATGCAGGCAGAATACTTAAAGTCGAATCGTATTTCACTCACATCACGAGGGGCACCTGCTTCTCCTGTGTAGCCCGCCCCGTTGGGCACCACCCCATCTAACAACCACTTGTGAGACCCCTGTCTAATCGTCACTTGCCTTTGCAATTCCCCGCAAACCTCCCGTGGCTTACTTCCCCCATGGGCCCACTTGTAATCGTAAACCTGTGTGGACCACCGCAAGACGGGTGATAACTTCTTCAACAGCTTGTCGCCACGTTCGTTATAGGGCAATCGCACGGACAGACTGAACTCTTTTCCTTCCGGCTTCTTGAGGAGCCTCATCTTGAAAGAATGCTCCTCCTCCAAGAGAATCGTAAATTCGCAATCATTCACTTTGCCCCTCCGCAACATATTTCCTGATACCCAGGGAGGCGAAGTAAGGATCGCCATAAACCCTGAACTCATCCTGTAAGGGCTGCCCCGACTTGATGCTCTCCTGCAATAACTTCTCCATCATTCCATTTCTGGAAGACAGGTAGTCCATGCGAGAGACGATGCCTGCCTCCAAGGATTGCGGCTCCACAATCGACCCCCACTCACGCTTGCCATGATGCGCCGCAATACAGTGAAGCACCTCGGTAACAAACTGCTTGTTAACATCCTCCAGGGGCCCGCCCACATGACACATTTCGCCGAAAACATCCTGGACGAGATTCATACCAAAGAAAAGGTGACCGACTGTCTTCTCAATAGGGGATTGTTTAGCAACCCCTAAATCATTAAAGATGTACGTATCCACCTTGCCAATGTCGTGTAATATGGCCGCAGAGAACACAACGTCTTTGTTGATGAAATTGTATCGCTGAGAAATGAGAACATACGCTCTGCAAAGATTAAGCACTTCTGCCGTGTGTACAAGCAGGCCACCTTGATAATGATGATGGACGGCAGCAGCAGCGGGCGACTTTTCCACTCGATCTCTGCCGAGCCTCTGAATACAAGCCATCGTGAACTGGTGGTGCTTCTCTTCTTCCCAGAAAGAAGCATCCTCAATCACCTTCCACGCTGCCGCAAGTTCTTTGTCAGTTGCCTTCTCAAACTCTAGAATGCACCGATCTTCTGGAGGAAGATCATTTTTGAGAATACGATGAAATGCTTGAATAACGATGTTTTTGCGTTCTTCAAGCTGATCCTTGAAGCCATCGACTTCAATGATGTCGTTCACATGTGGATACTTGGTGTTCTGCTCCACATCCTTGGGGGCATCCCACATGAACGCCTTAATGTTTCCAACTCTGGTCTTCAGTATGACCTGCCAAAACAGGTCTCCGTTTTTGGTGACCCTAGACTCTTGTTCAACTACCAGGGCCCTTAAAGGTATTGGGCATTTCATATCTTACTCGGTAATTCGCTGTCACTCATGTCTATATGATCGGGGATCTCGGTCAGATTCTTCTCAAAATCTGTCCCTTCCGTTTGCTCGGCAATCCCCGGCAGATTCATAATCCCTTCCACATCAATTCCAACGGGCATAGTCTTTATCTTGCCCGGTTCAATCTCATCTTCTTTCTTTATTTTTGAAATTATTCCGCTCGTTGAAAGACCCTTAAGCAGCGGCAACGCATGTACTTCTGGAACGATGTCTGACCCGACAATGTTGCCCGCCCAGTCGGCACCTTTTACAAGCACATCTGGCATTATCTGTTTGATGATATTATAAGGAGTCTCTTCATTGAACTCAACCACGAAATCCACGCACTCCAGGCCCGACAGCATCTTCATTCTCTCCTTGGCACTAATGATTGGACGGGTCTCTCCTTTAAGGGCCCTCACGCTCTCATCACTGTTTACAGCCACCACCAACTTGTCGCCCAACTCCCTAGCTCGTCGCAAAATGCCCAAATGCCCTTCGTGAAGTATATCGAAGCATCCATTGGTGAAAACCAGCTTATAATTCCTCTCTCTCGGAGGTATGCGAAGTTTTGATCCCTCGGGATCTACACGCTCAAGAAGCTCATGCGGAGCAACTGGTGTGTTGTGCTTTCGCTGAACGTAAATCGCACCGGCTTCATATGCAACAGCCACCACATCCTTAATATCCATCCCATGGGCCAGTCCCATAGCCAAGAAGGCCACAAAGCAATCTCCAGCACCAATTACGCTGTCGGGGTAAATACTCCTGGTCGGTCTATACTCAAAGGGAGCCGGGCCCACCTGACCAACGACCCCTTCGCCACCTTGAGTAATAATCACAGCCTGACAACCTAACTTGGCCTGGAAGAACTTGCACTGCTCCCGCCAGTCTGTGTAGCCACTCATATCATACGCTTCTTTCGTGTTGGGCTTAAACACGTTGCAGCCCCTCCATTTTTCAAGCGGCCCTTTCTTGGGATCAACAATGGTAATCGTCTGCTCCTGTCTTTTTGGATCAAGCCACCACTTAGAATCCCAACCCCTGAACACCCCTTTGTCATAATCAGAAAAAATCATCACAGCAGGCGGGCCGTCCTCCTTAACATATGACTCGAACATGGTCTTCACTAAGTCCTGCCGAGCTACCATGGATGCTCTATCGGGGATGCCGAAATCTTTTTCTTCCACATCCCATCGGCACAAAGGGAATTGCCCCTGGTAAAACCTCCTTTTTCTAGGAACCCTTTCATCACCCTCCAATGGAGTGGCCTGCGTGTAAAGATCAGCCTGGGCCATTACCTCAGCCGCATACTCATCGAGCATGCCATAATACGTTACCCCGAAAAAGAAGTGACGAAACTGACGGCATACATTCCCGGCACCGCCCGGCACGGCAATATCCGGCTTGTCTGGCCATGACCGCATTACAGGAATGGGAAATTCTGGACTGACCCGATTGGCATCCACGTAAAAATACTCATCGACCATAGCATCGCCCATGACGGCGATCCTGGGAGAGGACTCCCTACAGCGTTCAAGAAAGGTCTTTATATGGTTCATGCCCTAAGATAGTATCTACGCAACAGTTCCGACTTGTGCCTTGCAACTACCGAAGGGACGTGTGAGCGACCGTGCCCTACAAAATGGACAAAACAAATATCAGAGGCGTGTGAATCTTTATGTTTGTAATGGCAATTCCATTTCCTGTCTAACTCGTCGGGAACTATGCCATATTTCTTGCACAACCAGCACATATACATCTGATCGCCTGCATAAAACTTCTCGTCTTTCATTTGCTCTGTTATGCCAGCAAACCACCTGACAAAACACCTATCCATCAACATCACACCAGCATTGTGTATGTCTCTTTGATGCACTCTAGGAACATAATTTTTGTCAAATCTTATTTTAAGTTTTCTAGGTATTGTGCAGTTGGGCGTCGGCAGCATAGAAATCATATGGAAATCAACATCAAATATGTTATCTGCGTCCTCCTTAATCAAAACATCTGAATCAATAATCAAAACCTTGTCGTAGCCTTGATCTCTGATCCATGGCATGGCACCCCAATAATGACAGAACATTTGGTCATTATACCCCTGCTCCCATACGACAAAATCAGCACCTACTTTCGCAGCATATTTTCTCATGGGTGGTAAAAAATGTTCATCAACAAAGCGCCTGTACTCCTCCCCCATTGCTACGGTCAGGACAAGGGTCTTCTTAATGGCCGGGCATTTGGCAACAATTTTCAGCATGTTGTATTTAAGCAGAAATTAACCCTTTCCGGGCCACAAGCCCGGAAAGGGTTAGGGAGAAACCATATGGCGAATATGGTCAACTGAATATGGTGTTGTGCGTTCTGTTCACCCGAATGAAAGTAGTACACTTCGACAAATCTTTCAACCGAGCGGCTCCCACATACGCACAGGCGGAACGTAATCCGCCTTTGATTTCCTGGATGACTTTCGCAGCAGGGCCCTTGGGCGGCACCCTGGTACACTTGCCCTCTGCGGCCTTGTAATCCGACACGCCGCCGTTGTATTTGTTCATCGCTTCTTCGGAGGACATGCCGTAGAACTCAAATGCCATGTTCTTGTCAAGATGGTCTGGATCTTTCACCCACGTGCCGTCGCATTCGTCACACCCTGCCAACATACCCCCCACCATCACGAAGTCAGCCCCGGCACCAAATGCCTTTACCACGTCACCGGGCGTGCGCACGCCGCCGTCCGCACACACGTAACCGCCATTGCCGTGGGCCGCATCTGCACACTCAATGGTAGCTGAAAGCTGGGGATAGCCCACACCGGTTTTGATGCGGGTCGTGCATACACTTCCTGGCCCAATGCCAATCTTCACAATGTCCGCACCTGCGGAGATGATTAGTTCTTGCACCATCTCGGGCGTGGCGACATTGCCTGCCATAATGATCTGCCGTGGACATAATTCACGCACCTGAGCTACACGATCCACGAAGTATTTGGTATATCCGTTGGCGGCATCGATGCAGATGCAATTGGGGTTAATCCGATCATAATGCAGGGCTTGCTCCAACTGTAGTAAATCATCATCTTTTATGCCCATTGTGTAAAAAGCATACCGGGATGATTCATTGTAGGGGTCGAAAAACTCGTCCAACTGTTTCTCTGGGTAGTGCTTGTGTAGACACGTTAAAGCACCTTCTGCCGCCAACGCCCCGGCCATGCGGAAAGTCCCCGTCGCATCCATGTTGGAAGCGATCAACGGGAACATGTCCATGGGGAAGCCTAGCTGCTCCGGGTGTCGGAATTGAAACCCCCGGCTCAGATCTACCGATGAACGACTTGGTGCGACCGACCGCTTGGGGCGGATCAACACGTCGTCGAAGTCAAACTTAATTTCTGGTTCTATCCTCATCGCTCTGCTTTTCCAACAACGACTGAAGGTATCCGCCCACCTCTTTAAGCAACTTGGCATTGTGATCTGCCTTAAGGGCATTCATCCGGATGCCTGCCAACGCCCAGCTACCAATAGCACATGCCGCACAAGCCATATTGCTTCCCGGCGTAGAACTCTCGAACAAGATGCCGCCTGTAATGGCAAAAATCATCCAGGCAACACCCATGACGTTCCACGCTAGGTAGAAAAAATCTTTACTCAAGCTTTTGGATTGCAATTGAAATACTCCCACACATCAAATGTTTGGTGATTCTCCACAATGCTGGCAGTCCACTCCCCTCCCAACTCAGGAAAGAATGTATCGCCTTCATGCTTTCCTGGTATTCTACTCGCTAGGATACGATGCACCAAACCCTTTTTAAGGGCCTCTTTGTAAATTTGAGCACCACCGATAATAAAGACTTCTTTGCCCGGCTGGTTGTATTCCGCAACCCTTATGGCAGTCTCAAGAGACCGCTCGGTAAAGAACCCATTCACTGAGAAGACTTCTGCTGGCATCGTAGTGGACACCACGATGTTCGTGCGACCCGGCAGCGGCTTCTTGGGCAAACTCTCCCAGGTCTTTCTTCCCATGATGACGACATGCCCCATCGTCCTCTTCTTGAACAACTTCAGATCCTCGGAACTATGCCAAGGGAGTTGGCCCTTGTTTCCGATGATGTTCCTGCTATCCATTGCGACGAGGATTGTAATCATGACAATGTTCTCAAAAAGTGATCCTCCAAAGCTTCACCCGTATCACCTAGACTGGGGCCCTTCCACGATTCGTCGGGCCTTGGAACAAGAACTCTATGCCCAATGGTTTTCGGCACTATGAAACTTAACATTTTATGAAACGGATCAGTCTCATCCTTCTTAAAGCAAAAACTGATGCCGTCCACTTGATCGAAAGGGAAATAACTCCCGCCACACTTGTGAGCTTGCTCCACCAAATAAATCAACTCGTTGTCTAACCAGTCAAATTGAAGACACTTTAT